>WNFY01001061.1_pt1 | contig 25712 bp, 30 predicted proteins | sample 5400091 | NCBI WGS metagenome assembly WNFY01 (sample SAMN13153364, study PRJNA577476) | soil metagenome | isolation source: 60 cm soil or saprolite under grassland replicate 1 | place: USA:California | collected 2016-06-15 | reverse complement strand
TGTTTTCTCCGCTTCGGAGGCTTATTTAATCGAAGACGGTCACGTGACTGCGCCGATTCGTGGCGCAACTCTGATTGGCAACGGACCCGAGGCGTTGAAACACGTTTCCATGGTCGGCAACGATCTGAAACTCGATGAAGGCATCGGCACCTGCGGCAAGGATGGTCAGGCGGTGCCAGTAGGCGTCGGCATGCCGACAACCAAGCTGGATCGTATGACGGTCGGTGGAACGGCCAGGAAAGATCCGGGCGGGTTCATGCAGTAACCTCTTTCACCACGGAGACACGGAGGCACGGAGAACTGCAATGAAGGTCGGCTATTTTAGCGAAACAGATGAGTGGACAACAGACGGTTCGAAGATTACGTCTTCCGATAATCTTGCAAAAATCAGAAAAGTACTTGAAGACGAAGCACCTGTCATTGTGGAGCATTGGTTCTACCGTGGAGCGAGCTGCCCCGAACGTTACGTGTTCGATGACTTTGAGAATTTCATGAAGTATTTGAATGGGAACGCCCGCGCAGGAGATGTGATTAACGTTTGGAACTTCGGCAAATCCTGTACGGAAGCGAACAGGCTCGCACATGGAAAATGTCCGGACGACCAAGACCGAGTTCCTCAAAAAGGCGCGTATTAAACCAGTAGAAATCAACTTTGTTTTTCTCAGTGTCTCAGTGTCTCCGTGGTGAAATGATTTTGACTTATGCCTGAAACAACTCTCGAACCACAAGTCGAAACTGATCTGAAGGAACTTGCACATGACATCGTCCGCCGAGCTATGTCCGGCGGGGCGACCGCTGCTGAGTGTGTAATCCGCGAAGGCGACGAATTCTCCACGCTTGTACGCCTTGGCCAGGTCGAAACTCTGAAAGAATCCGGATCGAAGTCCATCGGCCTTCGTGTATTTCAGGGCAAGCGCTCTGCCAGCACGCATTCGAGCGATTTTTCGCGCGAAGGTTTAGACCGCATGTTGAACTCTGCGCTGGAACTGGCGAAGATCACATCCGAAGATCCGTTCGCGGGAATTCCCGACCCGGAGCAACTCGGGGCGCTCTCCGGCGATCTCGATCTTTATTCGGCCGATGTTTATTCGCTTCCGGGCGAAGAGCGCATCAGCTACGCCCGCCGCGCCGAAAAGGCTGCGCTCGATTCCGACTCGCGCATAAAGAACTCCGAAGGTGGATCGTTTGATGCCGCCACGGGACATAAAATCCTGGCAAATTCTCACGGCTTCCTGGGTGAATATCAGCGGTCTTATTGCTCCGTGGCCGCGGTTCCGATTGCTCAGGACGAAAACGGCGCGATGCAGCGCGACTACTGGTACTCGGTCGCCCGCAGCCTCGACCGTTTGGAATCTCCAGAGCATATCGGACGAGTGGCAGCGCAGCGCGCATTGCGCCGGCTCGGCGCGCGTAAGGTCAAGACACAACACGTTCCTGTCATTCTCGATCCGCTGGTGGCAAATTCAATCCTGCAACATATCTTTGAGGGAGTGAACGGCGATTCCGTTTATCGTGGCGCATCTTTTCTTGCCGGAAAACTTGGGCAGAAGATCGCATCTTCAAACCTTACGGTGATTGACGACGGCACGATGGTGGGCGGCTTCGGTACCAGCCCGTTCGACAGCGAGGGAATCCCGACCCGCCGCACCGTAGTTATTGAAGACGGCGTACTGGCTTCGTATTTGCTGAACACATACACGGCGAAGAAACTCGGCTTGCAGACCACCGCGAATGCATCGCGCGGACTCGCCGGAACTCCCGGCATTGGTCCCGGGAATTATTTTCTGCAACCCGGACCGAGGACTCCGCAGCAGCTCATCGCCGACGTAAGAGACGGACTTTACGTCACCGAGTTCATGGGCATGGGCGTGAATCTGGTCACGGGTGACTATTCTCGCGGCGCTTCCGGCCTTTGGATTTCCGGCGGCGAGCTGACTTATCCAGTCGAGGAGATCACCGTGGCGGGAAATCTAAAAGACATGTTCCTTAACATTTCCGAGATCGCCAATGATCTGGAGTTCAGGGGCGCAGTAGCATCGCCTACCATCCGCATTGACGGGCTGACCGTTGGTGGCGAATAATCGCGCGGCTATGAAATTTGCGAAAGTCGTCTTCTGGATTGCCGGCGCCTGGGGCGTGCTGGTCCTGACGCCGCTCTATTTCATCTTCGACATGATCGGGAGGCAGGATCCGCCGGCAATCACACATCCCGCCTTTTACTATGGATTCGTCGGTGTTGCCTTGGCCTGGCAGTTCGCATTTTTCGTTATTGGCAGTGATCCTGTGCGCTTCCGTCCGTTGATGATTCCTTCTGTGCTTGAGAAGTTTATCTACGGCGCTACTTTGGTTGTGCTTCTTGTGCAAGGCCACCTGCACGGGACTGATCTGATGCTTGGTGGAGTCGATACACTGCTTGGCATCCTGTTTCTCGTGGCTTTCGTTAAGACCCGCGCTGCCGTGCCATACGCCGCCTAACTGGTACCGTTCCGGTTCAAGCTACAAGAATATAATCGTCGTGCATGGGCGGGCTGATCCAACCACCTCCGGTGGAGGCAGAGCGCGATAATAGCCGATGGATCATCGTCATTGCCACGGTCGCGATCGCCGCCATTGTGGTTATCGCCGCATTGGTCACGCGCGAAAAGCCCAAGCCCCCTGCAGGCCCTCCTCCTTACGCCGCCAACCTTAAGATTTCCGATCTCAAGATGAGCCGGGCGCAAAACTTTGTCGGCGCAACGGTCACCTACATTGACGGCACGCTCACAAACTCGGGCGATAAGACTGTTACGCATGCAGTTGTGCGCGCTATGTTCAAAGATCCCTATAACCAAGTCGCTCAGATAGAAGATGTCACGGTCCGCACCTTGCAGCAGTTTGGTCCTTACATGGACGCAGTCGATCTCTCTTCTTCGCCGCTGCCCCCCGGCCAGAGCAAACCTTTCCGCCTGACGTTCGAACACGTGAGTGAGCAGTGGGGGCAGTCATATCCGGAGCTGCAGATTGAGGATGTGACAACGCGATGAAGTGCTATTCACCACGGAGGCACGGAGACACGGAGAAATCCAAGGCCTTTAAACTTCAGTCCGGGTCCGGTTACGACATGCAAGAACTCGTCAAAAACCTCGAAATACTTGATCTAACGCTTCCTTGCTGTCTCCGTGGTGAATAGGTTCCTTCCTCTACAATGTCTCCATGTCCGAAACGAAGACGATCCGCCTCACCGAGACGGTCACAGCTGCGGGTTGAGCTTCCAAGCTGAATCCGGCGGCGCTGGACAAGGTGCTTGGGAAATTAGCCCGGCAACACGATCCGAACGTTCTAGTTGGCTTCGACCACGCCGACGACGCGGGCGTGTATCAAATCGCGGCTGACACGGCACTAGTGCAAACAGTGGACTTCTTTACGCCCATCGTGGACGATCCTTACACATTCGGCCAAATCGCGGCAACAAATTCTCTGAGCGATATTTATGCCATGGGCGGACGTCCGCTCACAGCGCTGGCTCTTGTCTGCTTTCCAGAAAAGGGCGACCTGGAAATTCTGGAGCGAATTCTCGCCGGCGGCCTTTCAAAGATGATCGAAGCCGGATGCACCATTATCGGCGGCCACAGCATTCGGGATGATGAAACCAAGTTTGGATATTCGGTCACAGGCCTGATTGATCCACGAAGAGTGCTGAAGAACGGCGGTGCACAGGCTGGAGACACGCTGCTGCTGACGAAAGCGCTTGGAACCGGCGTAATCTCGACTGCGATCAAGAAAGACATGGCGACTCAAGCTTGGATTGATACTGCGGTCAATTCCATGACGACTTTGAACAAGATCGCGGCAGAGGTGATTATTGAGTTTCGTGGTTCCCACCCTTCTAAAACCACGAAGGGTGGGGCAGCCGGTTCTGGGGCCAACGACCAACGACCAACGGCCAACGACGCCTTTCCCAACAACCAAGAGCCAAGAGCCAACAGCCGATTTCCCGTTCACGCCTTAACCGACGTCACCGGCTTCGGACTGATCGGCCATCTGCGGGAGATGCTGCTGGCCTCGGAAAATGTTTCGGCGCAGCTTTATGCGAGCGAAGTTCCGTTGCTCAAAGGTGCGATCGAATGTGTACGCGCTGGGCACATTCCTGGAGGTCTAAAAGCCAATCGCGAATTTGCAGAATGCGTAGTGCAGTATGCGGACGGAATTGCTGACGATGTGAAGACCCTGTTGTTCGATCCGCAAACCGCGGGCGGATTGTTGATTTCTGTGAACCAGGAATTCGCAGGCGACCTCAGCCGCGCCCTCACGAACTCCGGAGTACCGTCGGCTGAGATCGGTACAGTGCTACCGCGCACGAAAGTGCTGATCGAAGTAGCGCCATAATCATTTCAAATTTCGCTTGGCAACTGGTTGGCTTATTGTTACGATTCCCCAACTTCCCCGCCAATTGATATCTATTCGGAGGTAAGCAATGGCCACACCCGGAACGGGCCTCAACATCCCGCCACCATCTTCGCTCACGAATCTGGTGGAACAGAAACTTCGCGCAGAACGTGTCGTGAGGGTTGGCGCGGGCTGGTTCGCCACCATCGCGGCGCTGTCCATGATCAATTCGGTGTTGTCCATGAGCGGTGCTGGAATCCGTTTTATCTTTGGCTTGGGCATCGGGGAATTCGTTGACGGGCTGGCGCATCAGGCGGGACAGACCGGATTCGCCCTTGACCTGGTCATCAACGGATTCGTTGCAGGAGTGTTCTTGATCTTTTGGAGGTTCGCACGCAAAGGCGAGCAGTGGGCCTTCGTGGTCGGCCTAGCAATTTACGCCGTAGACGCGGCCGTGGTGCTTTATTTCAAGGATGTGTTGGCGGCAGCGTTTCACGCCTATGCGCTATACCGAATCTATACAGGCATGAGCGGCATTCCAGCGCTGCAGAGATTGCAACAGGCCCTCGCGCCACCCGGAGCTCCCATTCAGCCGAGGTGAGAGAAGCAGCTATTGGTTGTTGGCTCTTGGAGACAAAGCAGTTTCCGACCGCCAGGGCGGGTTCGGAAATGACAGCTTTTTGTTTTCCTGATGGCTGACGGCTATTTTGCGGCCATCTTCTTGACCATTGCCACGACGAGCTTGCGGTCACTGTCGTTCAGGTTGCCGGAGTACCGGCGGATCTGGGTCAGGAAACGGAGTTCGTCGTCGGAAAGCTGGGGGAGGGTCTTCGAGCCATTGCTGTTGCCCGGTTCTGAAAAGAAGTGAGAGAGCGGCAGTTCCATGGCCCCCGCAATCTTTGACAGCGTGTCGAGCGAAGGTACGGTATGCCCGTTTTCCACGCGTGAAAGATAGCACCGCAGGAGCCCGGTCCGCTTTTCAATGTCGCCCTGCGACATCCCCTTTTGCAGCCGGAATGATCGGATTGTTACCCCAATATTCATCAAAGGAGTCTTCGCATGGTAACCAGAGTAGTACCGGATGGCAAGAAAAAAGTTTTTATATTTGGTACGGGAAATAAGTGCAAAAACTTAGCCACGGATTTTCGCGGATTGATACGGATTAATATAGAGAGAGCAAATTCAAATGCGCCGCGGATTTCGCCGATCAACGCGGATCAAAACAGATTCTAACGAACAAAAGAAGAACCAAGAAAATCCGCCTAATTCGATGGCCTAGTTCGCTACTTCTTCAATGTGCGAGCGAAAAACATCAGGATCTTACTCCATGCATCTGCGGTATCTTCAGGTTTGTAACCTGCGCCATTGACGGGATTTTGAAATCCGTGGCCGGCGTCGGGATAGATCGTGATGTCCGCCTTTTTCCCAAGCTTGTCCATTTGCTCCCCGAACTTTTTCACGTCATCGGGAGTGATGCCACGATCTTGAGCACCGAAGAGTCCCAGTACGGGAGCGTTGATCTTCTTCAGTTGGTCGGAATCGGCAGAGACATCCCCGTAATTGATTACGTCTGCCGCGAGCTGGGGCTCCTGCAGTGCGACCTGAAGCGAGTAGCCGCCACCCCAGCACCAGCCGATGGCGCCAATGCGGTCTTTCTTTACGTTGGGCTGCGACTGTAGATATTCGAAGGAGGCATGCAAGTCGCGCTTGACGCGATCGGCAGGCGCGCGAGAGAGTTCGTGCGCTTCTTCGCGAGTTGTGGCAACCTTTCCGCGATAAAAATCAACGGCCAACGCCAAGTAGCCTTGGTCCGCCAGCTTTGAGGCTTGCTCCTTGACCCAGTCGTTGAGTCCCCACCACTCGTGGATGACGATGATTGCAGGGAAGGGGCCTTTGCCTTCGGGCGTGTAGGCAATGGCTTTGACGGTATCGCCATCGGACTTGAATGTGACGTCTTTGGGAGTGGAAGCGAAGCTTGGATGTGTCAGGAAAGCAAGAATTGCAAACACAAAGAATTTCTTCATAATCACCTCACTGTAAAAAAGGACTGTCGGGACCTACTGGATGCAACTGTTCGAGGCGCAGAACCCCTGTTTCTTCGATTGAGAAATATCGCATGCCATCCTTGCGCAGAACCTTTGGACTTGCCGTGACGACGTACTTCGTCACGCATCCCTTCTCTGTTGCCGTCCTGGGCTCCAGTTTGTATGAGTAGGCATCGTCAATATATGGATCGGACAAGTTAGACAGTTCGCTCGCGAAACATCCGTGCTGAGTTTGAAACGCTGCCTGTGCCAGGAAGAGATGCCGCAAATGTCCGACTGCCCTCGATTCGTTAGCTGCAATTCTGTTCGTCTCTATCGGCTGAAAAAACAAGACGACGAATATGACGAATATAAGGAGAAGGACGAAGCCTCCAAGCCACAGGAGCCATTTGTGCCGCCGGGTCATCACAGCTGTAGCTCCATATAGAGAGCGCCTTCTATCGGGTTTCCGCGATAGGGCGCAATTTCACGGAAGCCAAGCGTCCGGTACATCGCAACAGCTGTCCGCATCACGGGCTCGACCGTATCCAGCCGCAGTTTCTTATATCCGATCTCGCGTGCCTCATTGATGACGCGTTCGGCCAAAGCTTTGCCGAAGCCCTTGCCACGAAATTGCGGACGAACGTAAAGCCGCTTCATCTCGCAGACGTGGTCCTCAATCTTGTGCAGCGCGACGCCGCCGGCAGCTTGGCTTTCGAAAGTCACCAGAATCAAGCGCCCCTCGGGCGGCGCGTAGTCACCAGGCAAGCCTGCTATTTCTTCGTCGAAGCTCTGGAAACATAAGCTGAAACCTAGCGACTGTGAATACTCGAGGAAAAGCTCGCGGATGGCAGCAATCTGCTCGGGAGATTCCGCCTGCGTAACGTCAAAATCTTTAGCCGCAGAGGTCGCAGAGGACGAAAGAATATCCCTGAATTCCTGTGGCATCCGTTGAACTCTCCGGGTTTAATGCTTTGGGTTCTGCACCGTAAAGCGTGTGCTCGTGCAAACCTGTGCCGTCCCTACGGGACTCCGTCCACCTTCCACCTTACCCAGGACTTACGTCCTGGGCTAACATATTCCGCCCTTCCGGGGCTGGCTTTTGACGATTGCGTTTTACCTGCTCGATAATAGCTGCGTTTGACCTGCTCGATTCAGCGGGCAAACTACGTCTTACCCATCAGCATACCGCTATTTACGTTTAACACCTGGCCGTGATGTATCCGGGTTCTTCCGATGCAAGAAAGGCCACGCAGATGCGTTTGACCTGCTCGATTCAGCGGACGAACTACGTTTTAGCCCATCAGCATACCGTCATTTACGTTTAACACCTGGCCGTGATGTATCCGGGGGCTTCCGGTGCAGAAAGGCCCAGGCAGCTGCGTTTCACCTGCTCGATCCAGCAGGCGAACTACGTTTTAGCCCATTAGCATACCGCCATTCACGTTCAATACGTGCCCGGTGATGTATCCAGCGTCTTCGGATGCGAGAAAAGCTACGCAGTTGGCCACATCTTCCGGCGTCCCAATCTTTCCGAGGGGAATCATCTTAAGCGCGCTTTGCTTCAACTCGTCTGAAAGCTCAGCTGTCATGGCAGTTTCGATAAATCCCGGCGCCACGGCGTTACAGGTGATACTTCGCGAGCCGACTTCGCGGGCGATCGCCATCGTCAGACCGATCAGCCCGGCCTTAGAAGCGGCGTAATTCGCCTGGCCGGCCTGGCCTGTCTGCCCAAAAATCGAAGTGATGTTGATGATCCGTCCCCAACGCTGCCGGAGCATCGAGCTGATCGCCTGCTGGCTGCATAGGTACGCGGAAGTCAGATTCGTGTTGAGCACGGCATCCCAGTCGGCGCGCTTCATGCGCATGAGGAGTTGGTCACGGGTGATGCCTGCGTTGTTCACTAGAATGTCAATTTTGCCAAGCTCGGAGATAACGGACTTGAATGTAGCCTTGACCTGATCCTCGTTCTCCACATCTGTTGGGAAAGCACGGGCGAGGACGCCCGTGCCCCCACCTCCCTGAGATTGTGGGGGCGCGGGCGTCCCCGCCCGCGCAATGTCCTGCACAACGCCATCCAGCTTCTGCTGATTGCGAGCGACCAACGCCACACTCGCCCCGCACTGGGCCAGCTTTAACGCGCAGGCCCGCCCGATTCCCTGTGAGGCTCCGGTGACTATGGCCACGCGTCCAGTCAGATTCATTCAGTCTTTCCCGCGAATGCGAAATTATAACTGCACAGAAGCGGCGGCGCGGAGGCTGCGAAGAAACTCTGTTTCTTGGGATCTGGTTTCCTCATGCTAACCCGAGGCGCATATCTTTCTTAACGGCCAGATCAGAACCACGAGTTTCTTGGAAAAATGGAGCAGCGGGGGAATTTCGGGCAACTGCATTCCCGCTGCAGTAGCCATAGTGTTTGCAGAGATTTCTGCTTCAGCATCCTGTAGCGGCCATGGTTGGTGATGGATTTCGGCTCGAAAAACTGAGCCACGAAAGACCGTGTAGAGGCAATAACGCTCGCTCAACCAATGTTCGAGCGTTCGAGGCTGGCGAAACTGCACCGGCCCAACCGGATCGTAAGTTGCACGAAATTTTGCAGATGGATCGCGGAATGAGTCATATCGAATGGTGGCGCCTTCGTCGCTTACTTTCATGCGTGCGTAGAAGTACGGAAGGTGGTATGTCGTTCTCGCTCCCCACACGGCAGCGCGGCTGGCCGCGTCGAGGCTGAAGAAAAACACTCCAGACTTGCCGCCATAGTTCACGTATGTACGAACATTTAATTCCGGGAAACTCGATGTCCCGGGAATCGGCGTCAGCCAGCGTCCGCGGACGCCAGTCATGTGGAACGGTGTGACCGCCACCCAGCACTGTCCATTGAAAGTATCGAGCGGCAAAACGGGTGGGACGAGTGGTCGCAGGATCTCCGGTGCGATCGGCCAATGTGCAAACAGCAGATCGTTCCAGGTCTGCTCCATGATCCAAGGACCTGAAGGCAGCGGCCAGGGGCGATGGTCGATGAATTGGAGGGCCGGGTGCATGGGACAAGCATATCGGGTGAGCGGATGATCGGGTCATCGGGCGATCTAAGATCAGACCCGACCTGAGAGATTAGCGTAGGGAGTCTCAGATGGCCCGATCACCAGATCATCGGCACCCGATAGAATGATCGCGTGAGCGTCGCTGCTCCTCCCACTCCGACCCGAACTGATAAGCCCTGGCGTAACTTCACGCTGAAAGAACGCATTCAGCTCTGGCTGATCACGCGGGCAGGATATTTCACCATCCGCATTCTTGGCCCGACGATCCGCTTCGCTGTGTCCTGGGAAGACGGTGCTCCAAAGAGCCTCGCGGAACGGCCCTTCATTTATTCCTTTTGGCATAGCTGCATGATTCCTGCCATGTACTGGTGCCGCGGTCTGAATGTGCGGGTGATGAGCAGCGACAGCTTCGATGGCGAGTACACCGGGCGAATCATGCAGAAGTTCGGATTCGTGAAGGTGCGAGGCTCGAGTTCAAAAGGCGCGGTGCGTGCGCTGCTGGGAATGCGCCGCGAGATCGAGCAAGGCTGGACCGCCGCTTTCACCATTGATGGCCCCAAAGGCCCACGTTACGTCGCGAAGCCAGGTCCGGTGGTACTTTCCCGCAGCACTGGCGCGCCCATGGTTGTCTTTCACATTGCGTTGGATCGCGCATGGGTGCTGAACACATGGGATCGCGCCATGATTCCCAAGCCGTTCTGCCGCGCACTGATGCGAATCAGTAGCAAGATTCCAGTACCCCCGGATGGCGGCGACGAACAATATCTCGGCCAATTGCAGGCCGCCTTAGACCGCGTACGGATCTTTGCGGAGGAAAATATTGCCAAGGCAGGAACGCCTGAGTTTCCTTTCGGGCGAAGTAACCGGGATGAGCACTAGTCGATTATTACGTGAAAATCCGCGATCGCCGGAGCACTTCCTACGACCCAGTTCGGCTGGCGGACATGTCGAAAGCCGCATCCTTTACTTTTACTTTGCTGCTGATGACAGCCGTTGCGGGCTTCGCGCTGTTTTCCGGAGACGCCAGCAGCTCCTGCACCGTTTCTACAAGGCTCGCAGTCTCTGATTTGGATATCAACTTTCTTACCCCGGCAGATTCCGCAGCTAAACGCAATTGCTCTGTGTAATGCATCGTGTACATCACGATGGGAATTTCGGGTAGTGACCCCTGCAACAGCCTTGTCACTTTTAGCCCGTCCATTGCCGGCATGGCGAAATCGAGAATGACGACATTGGGCTTGGAGTCCTTGACCTTGGCGACCGCTTCCGCACCCGTTTCAGCTTCGATGATTTCGTAGTCTCCAATGCCGTTGAAGAGTCCGCGGAGTGCAGTCCTGAGCAGCGCGGAATCATCAGCTATCAGTATTCGAGAGGACATTCGATAGGTCCGAAGTGCAGTCGTCGGGCGTGGAACATCGTTTGGCAGCTTACAAAGTAATTGATTCGATTCGATGTGAACATACCGTTAAATCTGTACCGCAATATGGGGTTTTTTCCTTGCGTTTCAGCTTGATAGCACAACCGACTCCGCATCGTAGGAAGGTCAACATCGGTCAGGAGGTGGCCATTGCGAAGAGCAAGAACGTTGCAGCAGCCACTTCATCCGGGAGAGCGTACCAACGCCGCGGGGAAACCTGTGTCGAATGCAATTCTTTTGTCATTGCCGGATGCCGAGTACCGGCGCGTCCGCCCTCATTTGCACTTTGTAAATTTGCCGCACCACCACAGCCTGCACGAGCCGGGCAGAAAACTAAAATTCGCATATTTCTTGAACAAAGGCATGATCTCACTAGTGTTCGTCGGGCGAGACGGCAAGAGTGTCGAAATCGGCGTGACCGGCAAGGAAGGCTTCACGCCGATTCCCGTTGTTATCGGTCTGAAGAGAAGTCCGCACCGGGCCATGGTTCAGGTGGCGGGCGAAGGCTTCAGGGTCACTGTGGCTGCCTTAGAGAGGATCCTGCCATCTAGCCCCTACTTCCAGGCGACGCTCAATCGCTTCGCGGTGCTGCAAGGACTGCAAGTCGGGCAAACTGGTGGCTGTAACCGGCTGCACAACCTGGAACAGCGACTTGCGCGCTGGTTGCTGTTGACCCAGGATCGAGTGGACTCCGGGTCGCTGGAAATTACCCATGACTTTCTCGCGAACATGCTCGGGACCGACCGCCCGAGCGTGAGTTTGGTTGCAAATTCGTTGCAAAAGCAGGGGATCATCCAGTACACGTACGGCGGGGTAAAGATTCTTAATCGCAAAAAGCTGGAACGGGCCGCCTGTGAGTGCTATGAAGTGATTCACCAATTCGATGGTGAATTCGCGCTGCAACTGGATCAACGCAATGGTTTCGGCGCCATGCGCCCTGCTTCATCCAAATAGTCACTTACGTGGGGAGCCGACGAAAGCACATTAAGTCTGCGGCGGTTTTCGGGACCTTGGTTTTTTGGCCTTGGCTTCGAGCGTACTCAAGGTACTGACCTGCGCTTCCAGAGACTCTCTAGCCAGTTCGATGTGCTCTGAGAGGGTCGCCTGCAGTTCTTTCAGGACGCCGTTCGCTTCTGCTTCCGTCTGGGCAGCTTTCGTGCGAGTACAGAGTTCCTCAATTCGAATGTCAGTGTGACGCGGCACTCATTTGTAAGATATCCGACAATGTCGTCCATCGAAATACAGTCATTGCTGTACGCAGCGAATGAGAGGTTCTCCTCCTGTTGCAATGCTAGAATTTCAGTTCCCTTATTTGAGGTCGAATGTCCGCAAACATCCTGGACGGCAATAAGATCGCTGCTGAAATTCGCGCCGAAGCTGCCGGGGAAGTTCGCGCTCTGGCTGCTGCGGGAAAGCGTCCTGGCCTGGCAGTCGTGCTGGTGGGCAACAATCCGGCATCGGAGGTTTATGTTCGCGGCAAGGTGAAAGCTTGCGAGGAAGTAGGGATTTACAGTGAGAAGCACGCGCCTTCCGAGAAGTCATCAACGGAGGCGCTGCTGGAAGTTGTGGCGGATTTGAATCGTCGCGATGAAATAGATGGGATCCTGGTGCAGTTGCCTCTTCCACCGCAAGTGGACTCAAAAACAATTTTGCTGGCTGTCAATCCTGCGAAAGACGTGGATGGATTTCATCCCACCAACGTAGGCTTGCTTTCCACGCAGCGGCCGGGACTGGTTCCATGCACTCCGGCAGGCATTATGGAGATGCTCGAGCGCAGCCGAATCCAAATCGCGGGCGCGGAATCGGTGGTGGTCGGACGAAGTGACATTGTGGGCAAACCAATGGCGATGTTGCTTTTGAATGCCAACGCAACCGTGACGGTTTGTCATTCCAAAACGCGTGACCTGCCGGCTGTGTGCCGTCGCGCTGATATTCTGGTTGCCGCGATCGGACGCGCGGGGATGATCACGAAAGACTTTGTTCGACCGGGTGCGACAGTCATTGACGTCGGTATGAATCGCGTATTTGACCCCGCAGAGTTCTCGCGGCTTTTTGGCGTAAATACAAAGAGAAGGGAAGTATTTCTCAGCAAAGGTTCTGTTCTCATCGGCGACGTGCACCCGGAAGTGGCAGAAGTCGCGGGTGCGATTACACCGGTACCCGGTGGGGTCGGGCCGCTCACAATTGCGATGCTGATGTCGAACACCGTGAAGGCCGCGAAGATGCGAAGAGCGAGTCGGGGCACGGAACGGGCCCGAGCCTAAATTTGAATGCTGCGGAGTATCCATGCTCAAAGTCGGATTAACAGGCGGTATCGCGACGGGAAAATCCCTGGTCGCGCGAATGTTTACCGAACTCGGCGTACACATCATTGACGCCGACAGCATTGGTCACGAACTGATGGCGCCCGGCGAGCCTGTTTATGACGAGATCGTCAAGCGTTTCGGCGCGGAGATTCTGAATTCCGACACAACCGTCAATCGCGCCAAGCTTGCAGAGTTGGCCTTCGATCAAAAGCGCCCTCGCATTTACGAGCTCAATAGTCTTTTGCATCCCGGGATCATTCAGCGATACGAAAAAATTATGCAGGAAATCGCCGCGCGCGAGCCGAATGCAATTGTCATGCTCGAAGCAGCGTTGCTGCTTGAAGCTGGGCTGCGCCGACGCTTCGATCGCATCATTGTGGTGAGCTGTAAGCCGCAGCAACGCATCGAACGCTGGGAAAAGAGATTGCAGGTGGATGCTGAGGCCGCCCGCCGCGAAGTCACGCGGAGAATGATGGCGCAGGCGCCCGACGAAGCCAAGATCCAGGCTGCGGATTACGTCATTGACAACAGCGGCTCAGTCGAAGACACGCGGAAGCAGGTTGAAAAAGTTTTTGCAACGCTTCGCGAACAGGGCAGTCCGGTGGCATCGAAAAGCCGATGACGGGCTAGAGTTCAGCTGGCAGCTCTCAGCTGTCAGCTGTCAGTAAGACTGCCGCCGAGGAGCATCATCTGACGTCCTCTATTCCTCGAACAAATTGTGGTTGGGAGACCTTGAGTACAGTGGCCCAGGATCATTTGCTGAAAGCTGAGAGCCAATGGCTTTCCTTGCGACTCCAGCGCCAGCCGCGTAGCATCTAATTGCCATGCAGGTCAGCACTGCGGTAGCCGAGCTCAGACCCAAACTCGCGTTCAGCGAGATCATGAGCTTTGCCGTTGAAACCTTTTGCAGCAACAAAGTGCGATTCCTCCTCACCGGGTTGGGCATGGTTATCGGCACGGCGTCGTTGATCCTGGTAGTGACGATCGGCCTGACTGGCAAGCAATATGTACTCAATCAAATCCAGGGAATCGGCGCCAACCTCATCTATGCCGAATACGAAGGCGGCGCCCAACGCATAACCAATACCGCTCCCGATCCGCTCACGGTGGACGATATGATCGCGGCGCACGAGCAAGTATCGGGCATTGTTGCTGCATCTCCGGTAGTGCCCCTGGCGGAGCGGATCCCGGTCGGAAACGGCAAGGAGCGGGACATTCAGATACTCGGTGTTTACCCCGAATACCGCGCCGTCCGTAATTTGGTCGTCACCTCGGGTCGGTTTTTCGACCAGCAAGACGAGCAATCGCACACCAAAGTCGGGCTCGTCACCGAGAAGATGGCGCAGGAGATTTATGGCTCGGCGGAAGCTGCAGTGGGGAAGATTGTGAAATTGAGCGGTCTGCCGTTTACCATCATTGGAACTTTTCGCGAGCGCGTAGATACATTCGGCCAGTCGGAAGTCACCACGAACACCTTTCTCATCCCTTACAACGTCGCTCGCTACTTCACCGACATGCCGACAGTAAAACTGATCTATTTCTCAGTCGCTGATCCCTCCATGGTCGAATCGGTCACCGAGCAGGTCAGGCGGGTGATCCAGTCGCGACATCGCGCCGAATCGGTGTACAACGTCACCAACTTGACTCAATTGGTGAGTGTGGCTGAGAAGACGGCCAACGCGCTGACCTTCGTGCTTCTCGCGGTCGCGGCAGTAGTTTTATTGGTCAGCGGAATCGGAATTATGAATATCATGCTGGCCACGGTGAGCGCGCGAATTCGCGAGATTGGAATTCGGAAAGCGCTGGGCGCTACCAAGCGCGAAATTCGCTTCCAATTTCTGTCGGAAGCTATCCTGATTTCCGTAGGTGGGGGCCTGGTCGGAGTAGTGATTGGTCTGGCACTGCCCTATTCCGTCAGGTTCCTGACCCAGTATCGAATTCCCATATCTGGATTATCTGCGATCGTCGCGATCGTGGTTTCATCGCTGGTTGGAATTTTGTTTGGAACCGTGCCCGCCGCGCGGGCAGCGAAATTGGATCCAGTGGAGAGCCTGCGCTACGAGTAGCGCCTAGTAGTTAGTTGGTGGCGGACTGTTTCTGCGCGTGCCCGAAATACTCCCCTGAAAGCAGGTCAATAGCTCAACTCAAGAACAGTCCCAGCGACCAGCCACCAATCACTAACAACTAGCCACTAGAAACAAGAACGCCGGGCTGGCTGGCCCGGCACCTTCCTTGTCATTACATCTGTGGGGAGCGACTCGTTTACGTCTTAGTCCCCGCGGATCTCAAAATCTGCTTAGAAGCCAGACCGGCGGCCACCGCTACATGACCAGCGCCAGTCCCTCGAGCTCCTTTTCAAGCACCGGCAATGCACAACCTGCCATTTCCACACGGCTCACCGCATCATAAGCTGCCTGTGGCGATACCCCATAGCCCCGGCCCATCAGGAAGACCTGAACCAACTCCGCCGCTTCGCGAGAGTCAGCCAGTCCGCCTTGCAGCAGGTCGTTCCGTAGAGCCGTTAATTCCGTTGCCGAAAATCGCTCTCTCATCGTTCTCACCTCCGACCCTGACTGCTCATAACCATTAGACTCAGCAGCTATTACTTTTGTTGCATGCAATTTTTCTGCCGAACTTAGGGTCATCTCGTATATCCGGCCGTGAAAGTCTGCACATTCCTTTAAACCCTTCAAACTCAGCGAAGTTGTTATGGATATCGGCGTATCGACGAGAGGGATGAGCGGCCGGCAGGTGACCTTTGGGGTCTCAAGACTGACACAAAGTGTCAGTTTGGGACGCAACCGTGTATTTGATCTGAGAATGGGGCTTGGGGCGGTCGGCTCTGATAGGTCGGGTCTTCGGGGGATCGCTATCTAGGCAGGATCGGTTGTTGCTTCGTCTATCAGAAGGATGGGAATGTTGTCGCGAACCGGATATACGCGTTTACACTCTCCACACTTCAGGCTCTCACCGTTCTCTTTCTGGACGAGAGGCTTCTTGCAGGCGGGACAAACCAGAATGTCGAGCAGATCCTGGGGAATCATGGAAAGCATTCTACGCCAGTCTGAAGCACCCCTCGTGGCGACGACGAATTTCGCTCAATTCCAGGGATTGACTATGGTTTTTACGGCCAGTTGGAAATGCGACGAATCGCGCGTGACCAAGCTTAAACCATGGGTAACCGCTGTAGCGGCAATTAAGGCGTCCATTGCTTCCATGCGACGTCCGTGAGTTTCGGCCACGGCAGCCAACTTGCCACAAGTATCGGCCACAGTCGGGTCAACGTTTAGAACTCTCTTCTCAAATCGCAGTGGTAGTTCTTCCTCAAGCCACCCCGTCAAACGCCTGCGCCTTTCCCCAGAGGACATTCGTTCAATCCCGTAGCGAAGTTCGACAAGCGTGATTACGCTTAGGAAGACGCGGTCCTCGTCCACGTTGGACAACCACAGAACCACGCCTGGGTTGGGACGCGGTTTGACCCATTCGGACACAACGTTCGTGTCGAGTAGGAAGTTCACAGCTTAGGCTTCCGCACACGACCTGCTAATCTGCCAATCTTCGCGCCGGAATTCCGCAGTGGAGAGGCCGCAAAGAATTCCGCCAAGTTGCCGATTCGTCTGGCCTTGCGCTCCCACTCATCGGCAGCGACAATCACGGCAGCAGTCCGCCCGTGCCGGGTGATCGTTTGTGGGCCTTGCGATTCGGCCTGATCTATGACCTCGCTAAACTTGGCTTTGGCTTCGGCGATGCTCCACTGATGGCTGCTCATGCTTCCGCTCCGTGACGACTATTATGGTCATTATAGTCATAAGTGCTACCCCAGAAGCAAGGTTTAGAGGCAAGGTCGGCGAGAAACCTGATTCCCCAATATCTCATCTCGTCCCTGTGCCCCTGTGTGAAAAGGAAAAAGGTTTGACGACGTCTGCATTGAGCGAGTATATTTCTTAAGCTTTTGAAACAGGTTCGCGCGTCCTCCTCACTCGAGGAAGACAGGGAAGCGGGTGCAATTCCCGCGCTGCCGCGCAACTGTAAGCGAGGACACAGCACCGGGCCACTGGATTTTTCCGGGAAGGCCTGAGGCAAAGCCGAATGAGGGACGGAATGGACGGGCGAGGACGCCCGTTCCTCCACGACTTCTCGTTCTTACTCGCGAGCCAGGAGACCGGCGCGAACTTCATACACCAACCCCTTTCGCGAGTGAAGGAGGAGTGATGCGTTCCTGCTGCCGATTTCTTGCCGTAATCTCTTTGTCGATTTCAGCCCTGGCTTCCGACCTAACCGTCAGAGTCCTGGATCCACATTCCGTCGCGGTTCCTGGCGCACAAGTGGAGCTTTTCGCCGGCGGCTCTGATCGCGCTACCGCCATCTCAATCACAACTGGACAAGGCGCCGTGCATTTTCGGGATGTGCCAACTGGGGAGCTGCGCGTGCGCGTTCTTGCGCCGGGATTCGCTGAACAATCGCGCGCCGTCGTAAACGAAGGTGAAGTCACGATCACCCTGACCTTGGCGGTGGCGACGGAAACTGTGACCGTTTCCGCAACCCGTACCGCGGCCCGCAGCGATGAGTCTGGGGCCTCAATTGAATCATTTAGCGGCGCGGAACTGGATACAATCCGCCCGGTCGCAGCCAACGATGCCCTACGCTTCCTGCCGGGAGCCATTGTTGCCACCAGTGGCCAGCGTGGAGGCCTAGGCTCACTGTTCGTCCGCGGCGGCGACTCCCGTTACAACAAGGTGATCGTGGATGGAGTCCCAGTCAATGACCCCGGCGGCACATTCGATTTTGGCACTCTTCCGCTCTTCGAAGAAGACCGTGTCGAATTTCTGCGCGGCGCGCAAAGCACTCTTTACGGCTCGGACGCGATGACTAGCGTTGTCCAGACGTGGAGCCGTATTGGCAACACGCCACTTCCCGAGCTGCGTTTCGGAGCCGATGCTGGAAACTATGGCACCGAGAACGGATATGCCTCGCTTGCCGGCGCCAACGGCCGATTCGATTACAACGTATTTGGGAACCAGTTCAACACCAGTGGATCGGGATCGAATGACGATTATTCCAATTCGCTGGAAGGGGCGAACCTGGGTGCGAAGCTGAATGATTGGGCTTCCCTGCGTCTGCGGATGCGTCACGACAACAGCGTGAGCGGCGTGCAAAATGAGTGGAACTTCAATGGTACAAACGTCCTCACAATGCACGGGACAACCTACACAGTTCTTCCCGATCTCGACCAGCGGGCCCGGCAGAATAATTTCCTGAGCAGTCTTGAACTGGCGATCAACGGTCCATCACGCCTGCAACAACGGATTGCGGGCTTCGATTACACGTTGCACCGCACGAATATTGATGCCATTCACCAGAACACCAGGCAGTCTCCTTTTGGCGAGGAAGACTTTCAGTTCCACAACGTTAACAATTACAACCGCGCCGGATTTGAATACCAAGCCAATTACGCCGAGCGCAGTTGGGCTATTACCACCGTAGGCTATGAATTTGAGGACGAGAACGGCGCTACTGGAAACCCTCTTTTTCCGAGCCATGGAGTGCGGCGCAACCACGCGCTCTTCGGACAGCAGATGCTCAGTTTCGAGAGAGTGACGTTTATTGCCGGGGGGCGCTTCGTGCATAACGAAAGCTTCGGAAACAAGTTCGTGCCGAGGGCATCGTTGACGCTGCTGGCGCTCAAGGGAGGCCAGGTCTTTACCGGCACGCGGCTCCTCTTCTCGTACGCAACGGGAATCAAGGAGCCGACATTTGCGGAGTCTTTCGGGAATGGCGGCGGATTCCCTACCATCCCGAATCCATTGCTGAAACCTGAGGAGGCCCGCGCTTTCGAAGCAGGCTTTGAGCAGCGGTTTCGTGAGCACTATGCTTTTACAGCTGTCTATTTCAACAATCTGTTTCGCGACAGAATTGATTTCAATTTTCTTGGCTGTGATCCGGTCACGTTCATATGTTCGGGGCAGTACGTCAATATCAATGAATCTATTGCGCATGGTGCTGAAGTCGAAATACACGCGCGGCCTTCTCGTCGGCTATCCGTGGATGCGAGTTACACGTACACTTCAACACAGATATTGAAGGAGCCGTTTACCTTCGATCCGATCCTTTCCGAGGGGCAGCCGTTAATTCGTCGACCCAAGCACGCGGCCACAACACAACTTACTTACCTTGCCCACCGCTGGGGAGCGACGCTGGCCGGTAACTTGGTCGGCCGACGCGCGGATGATGACTTCTTCGGCTTTGGCATCAACCACGCGCCTGCCTACGTACTGGCAAACGCGGGAGGGTGGTATGCAGTGACATCACGCGTTACCGCCTACGTGAATGTCGAAAATCTCTTGAACCAGTATTACAACGAGGTGACAGGCTATCCGGCGCTGGGGGCTAATTTTCGCGCTGGAATACGACTCCGCGTCGGTGGTGAGTAGAGTGCGAGCGGGCGGGCTTGACGGTGACAACCTGCGTTTCGTCCCGAGAATCGTCGTCCATTCCGGCATACACCGGCATAGGCGCGGCCGAGTTCACCCCCAGGTACCGCCGGCGTGCGGCGACAAGTTTTTCCAGGTCCTCACAGGCCAGCGGCTTCTGCTGCCCAAGGACGTGGGTGACCAGGGCGATCTGCGCGAAGTGCTCGACCGTCTCCATTTTCATGTAAGCGGATTGCAAATCCGATCCGTAGGTCACCACCCCATGGTTAGCCATGAGGATGGCGTCGTACTGCGGAATCAAAGGCTCGAGTGTAGCTGCCAGCTCCGGGGTACCCGGCGTTCCGTACGGCGCCAATGGAATCAGGCCCAGGCCGATGACCACTTCGCATACCAACGGCTGGTTCAATGCCATCCCAGCAGCCGCAAATCCAGTTGCCGTACGCGGATGCGCATGGACAATCCCATTGATATCGGGCCGCATGCGATAGATCAGTAGGTGCATGCCGATCTCGCTGGTCACTTGCCGCTTGCCTTTCAGCCTGCGGCCATTCATGTCCACGACCACAAGGTCCGAGGGCGTCATCATGCCTTTCGACATGCCGGTCGGCGTTACCAAAATGCGGCCTTCATCGAGGCGCACGGAAAGATTGCCGTCTGTGGCGGCAATAAAGCCCAAACTGTGCAGCATTGCGCCAAACCGCACAATGTCGCGCCGGAGTTGGTAGTCAGTCGCCATGCCTCTTAGCCCGCGTATAGTACCGCAGTGTGAGCCCAGAAACAATCGGAATTTGGGCCGTAAACAAAACAATTACACTCCACAGGTTTCTATAATTGCAAGGTGCTCGTATCGGAATTCGACTATCCCTTGCCCCCGGAGCTAATCGCCCAGGAGCCGCTGCTGGACCGGTCGGCCGCCCGACTCCTCCACTTGGATAGGAAAACCGGCAGGCTGGAGGACAAGTGTTTCGGCGAATTCCTCGGCTTGCTTCGTCCTGATGACCTGATCGTGTTCAACAACACCCGCGTCTTCCCAGCCCGGCTATACGGACGACGGAGCGGGTCGAGAGCCCAACCTCTGAGCGCTCACAATCCAGCATCTCGAGAGTTTTTGAAAGGGGAAATCGAAGTACTGCTAACCAAACAGGTTTCACAGGAACCGAACGAGTGGGAGTGCCTGGTAAGGCCCGGCAGGAAAATTGGCGTGGGGGAACGGTTGTTCTTTGGGGAACGCGACGAACTTGCGGCCGAGGTCATGGCCAGGGGCGAATTCGGAGAGCGGCGCATTCGATTTGGAGCGGTTGCAAATTTCTTCGAACAAGTCGAAAAACTCGGTCACGTTCCATTGCCTCCCTACATTTCCCGCGAAGACGGTTTCGCAGATCGTGAGAGATACCAAACGGTCTATGCTCGGGTGCGTGGTTCGGTAGCCGCGCCCACTGCCGGCCTGCACTTCACCCCGGAAATCCTCGCCCGCATAAAAGATCGCGGCATTCCGACCGCCGAAATCACGCTCCACGTGGGCTTGGGGACATTCCAGCCGGTGCGTGAGGAAATAGTTGAAGAACACAAGATACACAGCGAGCGTTTCAGTATTTCCTCAGTGGCGGCGGAACAAATCAACTCCGCGCTAGAGGAGAAACGCCGCATAGTGGCGATCGGCACCACGACGATTCGCAGCTTAGAGTATGCGACAGAGTATTCGACGGCGAGAGACTCTGGAAGAGTGGCGCCAGGAGACGGCGAAGTTGACCTCTTCATCTATCCGGGATTTCAGTTTCGGGTTGTCGGCGCGCTGCTAACCAACTTTCACCTGCCGCAATCCACGCTGCTGATGCTGGTTTGCGCGTTTGCAGGGAAAGACAAAGTGCTCGCTGCTTACAACCATGCCGTGGAGCAGAAATATAGATTTTATTCGTACGGCGATTGCATGTTCATCGAATGAATTCAGCCCGGCTTATACTGTGGCTGTGATCTCGTCTGACGATTGAGAACAACAAAACGGGATTGAGAATTCTCTCTGTATCTTGTAGTTGAGAAGTTTGCTTGCGGAGGTGAAGGTGTGGCAACGCAAATTGTTCCTAAACAACTTTCCATTCAGGATTTCATTTCGGAGCTGCACAAATTTCCTGAAGCGGCATTCAATCACACCGCTGACATTCTTGCCTTCCTCGAACATGCAACCGTCGCGCCTGAGTCGCTGGTCCCTTATGTCTGCTGGGACCGCCAACATTACACCCGCAATCTGATTGACAAGACACCCTTATACGAGCTCATAGCAATTTGCTGGGAGGTCGGCCAGATCAGCTCCGTTCACAATCATCGCGACCAGAACTGCTGGATGCTGGTGCCAACGGGCCGCCTGCTAGTGGAAAATTTTCATCTCGCGTCGCAGGATTTGGATGCGGGGCGATGTCAGCTGACACCCACAAACACAGTCGAAATGAATCCCATTCGTCCTTGCGCAGTTGATCCCGCTGACCCAGTCCATCGCGTCGTTAATCCAAAACATTTCGCGGAGCGCGCGGTCAGTCTGCACATCTACTCCCGTCCGTTCGACACTTGCGTTGTGTATTCACCCGAGCAGGGCACGTGCGGAGTCATTGGCCTGCATTACACCACGGTGTATGGAAAGCCCGCGTAGCAAGAACATCCGAATTCAGCCAAACAAGATGGCCTGGATGCCACCCTTCTCGCGTTCTGTGCGAGAGGCTGGGGATTTCGACTTCTCTCTTGTGTTCACGAATTCGTATCAAATCATCCGATTTGCCCGCGATCTGGGGTAGTGGGTCAGTTTGGAAGAGCAATCTTGGATCACGTCCGAATTGCCGACCACCCGGAAGCTGATTTCCTCACGGTTTGCTGGGCGGCGGCGACTCCGTTCGTCCAGCCAGTTATCAACTCAGAGGTGCGATCGCGGGAAAGCGCGTCTGTAGGCAGGTTCTCTTGTTCATTCAGACCGGAGAGCATGCATCGGATCGATGCGCGATGCCCGCCAAGCAGGGACGAGACACGCCGCAGTGGAAGAAAGCAGCAACGTTACAATCACCGAGACGAACACGGTCGCATCGAGCGGACTCGTTCCGTAAAGTACAGAACGAATCAGTCGCGTGATGGCAACACTAGTCGCCATTCCTAACGCAAGCCCGACCAGGGCCGGCCGCATTCCGTCCAACAGCATCAGGCTCAGCACCCGTTCCCGCTCTGCACCTAACGCCATGCGAATGCCGATCTCCGGCGTTCGCTGCGTAACCAGGTATGACAGGACACCATAAAGGCCTACCGCGGCCAGCAGCAAAGATAATCCCGCAAAACTCAGTACCAGAGTTGCAGTGAAACTCGAATTTGTGGTGGATTCACCGACAATTTGTTCCATTGTCAGTATGTTCTTGACGGGAAGATCAGGGTCAAGAGAAGCGATTACCTTCTGGATAGGAGTGGCAAGTGACATTACATCCTTTGCGGAGCGCACAACCAGTACGGAATCTGCGGAATTGCCCGGAATGCCTGCTAAGATGGGAAACCACATCATGGGGCGGGCCGGGCGGCCGATCTGATAGCTCGTATTACCCAGGACTCCTATGATCTCGTAATTCTCTCCTTGTGGGGTCCGCCACTCCACACGCAGGTGTTTTCCAATGGGATCTTCTGCAGGGAAAAATTGGTGAACGAGTTCCTGGTTTACGATCACATATTTGTCGTGACCTAGTCGCTCATTCTCAGAAAAGAATCGCCCTCGGATTAGGAGAATCTTCAGTGCAGAGAAATAGTCGGGATCGGCTGTGCGGTATGCGGCAAAGTGGTGTTCTTCAGGTGGCTGAGCCGGATGCTCAGGAATCCAGAATTCGTGATCGCCATAATAGCCATCGCCAGGCACAACGTTTGTAAGTCCGGCCGCCTGTACACCCGGAAGATGACGCACCTTCTCCAGTAACTGTGTGTCGAAATTTACGATCTGTTCGGGTTTAGAGTATTTGTCTCCGCGCAAGAAGTAGTTCATGGTCAGCACGTTCTTTGTTGTGCAGCCCAAGTTAACGCCTCGAAGACGCAGAAAACTCCTGAAGAGCAGGCCCGCAGCGACGAGCAGGACAACCGTCAAAGCAACCTCGCCGGTCAGCAAGGCTTTGCGCAGTGACGTGCGAGACGCACTTCCGCCAATTCCTCGCGAGTTCTCCTGCAAAGCCGAAAGCACAGCACCGCCGCTCGCTGAGAAGGCGGGCAGCAGGCCGGCTAGAACTCCCGCCAACAGTGTGATTCCGAGCGCAAACGCAAGTGCCATGCTGTCGAGGTGAACGCCATAGGCGCGCGGCAGTTCTTCCCAATGAGTGGTCAACCAACGAGTCCCAGCAGTCGCGAATAACAGACCGACGGTTGCTCCACTCAGACAAATCAGCAGGCTCTCCGTGAGTTGCTGCCGAACCAGGCTAAGGCGGCTGCTTCCGAGGGCTGTGCGTATCGCCATTTCTCTCCTGCGAGCAGCCGACCGCGCGACGAGCAGGTTCGAGAGATTGAGACACGCGATGAACAGTAGGCAAACCACCGCTGCTAGGAGTACGTACAGAGGCCTCTTCACTTCTCCGACTATGTCTTCCAGCAGCGGTCTTGCAATGGCACCCTGCTCAACTGGTCCGGTGCCGTTGAAGCGAAGGTAAATCTGATGTTGGACAGCGCTGAGTTCCTGAATGGCGGCAGTCGCATTGACGCCTGCCCTTAGACGCCCTAACACGTAGCCGATATGATCGTAATGGCTCCGCTGGGTCTCACGGGGTATTTCAACTTGCCATGGCACCCATAACTGAATCTTCGGATTCGGATATCGAAACCAGTCAGGAAGGACCCCAATGACCGTGTACAGCTGACCGTTGAGTCGAACTGTATTCCCCAGAAGCGCTGGATTGTGGTTAAAGCGGCGCTCAAAAAAGCGCCAGGAGAGCATCACCGTGCGTGCGGCGCCAGCATTGTCGTCAGCCGGCGTGAAGGACCGCCCCAGCGCTGGACTGATTTCTAGAGCGGAGAACAAATTCCACGAACAGGTGCCCGCGTTGAGGAATTCGGGAAGTTGGCCATCACTGGCGGACATATTGAATCCTGTCCAGCGCCATATGGCCATCTGCTCATAGCCGTGTGAGACGTTCTGCCAATCATAAAAATCGCCCGGGGCCACTATGTTTCCGGAATCCGGATTTGAGAGATCATCCTGACTGTAGATTGCGACGAGGCGGTCCTGGTGAGTAAACGGCAATGGACTCAATAGAACGGAGTGAATCACGGTGAACAAAGAGACGCTCGCTCCGATGCCGATTGCCATCACCAGAATTGCCACTACAGTGAAGCCCGGCGTCCGCAGAAGAATGCGGGCTGCATATCTAAGATCCCGCCCAAGCCCCTCTAAGGGTGGCAATCCCCTGCGGTCGCGCACCGCTTGGCGGACCTGCTCCACGCCGCCCAATCTGATGAGAGCCTGTCGACGTGCTTCCTCGGGCGTCATACCGGCACGCAGATTATCGTCGGTATGCATCTGGAGAATGCTTTCGAGCTCATCGGCGAAATCCTGATCCGAACCATGTCCGCCTATGGTGGTTCGGCAGCGCGTCCATAGTCGACGGATCTTACCCATCAGCCCTCCTCAGAAGGCGAGAAGAAGCGGTCCACGATCGCCGTCGTTTCTTGCCATTCGCGTGTCTGACGTTCGAGGTGCTTTCGCCCTGCTCGTGTCAGTTTGTAGAACTTGGCCCTGCGATTGTTATCAGAGACACCCCATTCAGAAGTGATGGCCCCCTCCTGTTCAAGCTTGAGTAGCGCCGGATAGAGAGTGCCGTAATTGAGAGATAGCCGATCGCCGCTGATCTGCTCAATCCGCTTCGCAAGCCCGTATCCGTGCTGCGGCCCCATGGTCGCCAAAGTTTGCAATACCATCAACGATAAAGTTCCCAGCCAAATCTCGCTCTTATCTGCCATGAGACTCCTATTGGAAGCCCATATATAGCAGACCTTCTATGGGATTGCAATATGTCTTCAGGATTATGCAACAAACCTCGGCTACCGCATTTAGTCCCGTCGTGTTGGGCTTAAGTAGTATCGAGTTATCGGGAGAGTCGCCTCGGGGAGTTTCACCCCGAGGCGCTCGCAGA
>WNFY01002098.1_pt1 | contig 25729 bp, 25 predicted proteins | sample 5400091 | NCBI WGS metagenome assembly WNFY01 (sample SAMN13153364, study PRJNA577476) | soil metagenome | isolation source: 60 cm soil or saprolite under grassland replicate 1 | place: USA:California | collected 2016-06-15 | reverse complement strand
ACAGGGCCGTTGAGGACGGCGTCCCCCGCGACCTCTCACCAAGTGCCCAACGAAGTCGTCGACCAGCAGCGGCTTGGGAACGTCGGCCGGCACCAGCGCGAACTCCCCGTCTCCCTGGGGTTGCCGGTGCCAGTGGCCGCGGTCGATCCCGGCAGACCGGCAGGCTTCGCTCAGCAGCCGGTCGAGCCGGTCCTGCAGCTCGCCCTGCCGGTGGCCGTCCCGCGTGCCGTACTTCTCGATATCAAACCCGACCGCTGTGTACGGAAGGGGGTTCAGGTCGTCCATGCGCCGCTCCTCGTCGTCGGCTCGCACCGCTGGTGCCTGTGCCTGTGGCCCACACATAAGAGGAGCTGGCAGAACGTGGACCACTAGGAAGTATGGGTTCTCCGGGATCTCAGCAACATCTCGTAGGAACTGACCCCCGGCCAACCTACGGCGACCAGATCATCCAGACGGCGGATGGCGGTCCAGCCGTATCCCTTCCCGGTCAGACCCTGGCTGCGCAGCTTCGCCATCTCCTGCTGCACGGTCACGAGCGCGGCTCCGGCGGTGCCGGCGATCTCCTCCTGTGTCAGGTGGACGAGGACCTCGCCGGTGGGGCTGCGCTGGCCGTACTCCGGGCCGAACTCGACCAGGATCCGGGCGATCCGGGTGCGTACGGGGAAGCCCGTGAACTCCAAGCGGCGCCGGTTCGCCGCCCGCAGCTTGTCGTTAACGGTCGAGCTGACCACGGGCGAGACACCGGGGCGGTCCCGGAACGCCAGGAAGGCCGCACGGCCGATCTCGTGTGCCGTCACCTGCCGGCAGGCGACGACGCTTGCCGAGCGCGGGCTGCCGTCCATCGCGGCAAGCTCGCCCACGAGGTCGCCCTCGTGGCGCATGGCAAGGACTGCCGGGCCCCGCTCCTTGGCGGTCGCGGTCACCTTCACCACACCGGTCACGATCAGGAAGACGTGGGTGGTGGCGGCTCCCTCCATGAGCAGCCGCTGGCCCGCGCGGTAGTCGCGGCGCGGGCCGAGCGCCAGCAGCTCCTCGCGGAGCCTGGGGTCGAGCCGGTCCATGAACGTTCCGGCCGCCCACGATCGGCGCTCGCGTGCGCGACCGCCGCCGCCAAGACCCCCGTGCGCCACAACGGACCTCACAGATCCGGGCCCCCGCAATCTGTCAGCGCACTCACACAAGCACAACCGCGAGGACGTCACAATGCTCGCCATTGCGTAGCAGAAGCGGCGTACATACCTGGACGCGTGAGGCGCGACTGGGTGCGTGGGCCCTACCCCTGGACAAGCGACAAGCCACCGACGTAGTCTGCAAAACGCACATATCGTCTAGCGAGGCAAGTGCTGCCATGGACCCTGAGGGACTCTTCACCTATGCCGCCCTCCGGCCGCTGAGCGACCTGGTCGTCTGGGTCTGGCGGCTGGAGCGACGCGTGGAGTTCCTCTACCGGCCGCAGTTCGACAAATGGGTGAGGCCCCGGTTGTTCGCCGCTGCGCAGGCGCTGCAGAACGCGCGGCGGAAGGACGAGCACCTGCGGCTCGCCGAAGAGAGGCCGCTCCCGGAAGAGGAGCGCTACATCCAGGACCTCATCGACGAGCTCACCAAGTTCACGCGGGAGAACTGGCTGCCAGGCTCCGCCCAGCGGTTCGGCAACACCAAGACGCTGGGGGTCGTGCGCGGCGAGCTCACGGTCCTGCCCGACCTGCCCGAGCACCTGCGCCACGGGCTGTTCGCGGAGCCGCGCACGTACCGGGCGTGGGTGCGTTTCTCGGGCCCGGGGCCGTACGCGCCGCCCGACATCGAGGACCTCGGCCAGTGCTCCGTCGGGATCAAAGTCATGGGGGTCCCGGGGCCGAAGCTCATGGAGGACGAGCGCGCCACGCAGGACCTGATCCTGGTCTCTCCGGCGAGCTTCGTGACGCCGAACATCCGCGAGAACGTGAAGCTGCAGCGGTGGGTGCGTGCCAAGGCGCCCCTGGTCTACTTCGTCAACCCGTTCGACTCGCACCTGCTGCACGTCGTGATGCAGTTGCTCTACTCACCCGTGCACGCCAACCCGCTCGAGGTGCAGTACTACAGCAATGTCCCCTTCCTCCTCGGCGAGGGCCAGGCGGTGCAGTACTCGCTGAAGCCGCGCTCGCCCGCCAGGAGCAGGATCCCGGCGCGTCCGGCCGAGAACTACCTGCGGGACGCGATGGTCAGGACGCTCGGCGGGGGGGACTGGACCTTCGACTTCATGGTCCAGGTGCAGACGGACCCGCACCGGATGCCGGTCGAGGACGCCACGGTGAAGTGGCCGGAGCGGCTGTCGCCCTATGTCCCGGTGGCGCGGGTGCGGCTTCCCGCCCAGCGGTTCGACTCGGACGCACAGGTCGCGTTCGCGGACGTCCTCCGCTACAACCCGTGGCACAGCCTGCCGGAGCACAAGCCCCTGGGGAACTCGAACCGCGCCCGGAGGCGGATGTACTGGGAGCTCGCAAGGCTGCGCCAGCGCATGAACAACGTCGAGCACGTCGAGCCGACCGGCGACGAGTCCTTCCCGGGCTGAGGACCTGATTGCCGCCCGCGCGGTACGACGGGCGGTCAGGAGCCCTTCGTGTACCAGATGTCGCCGCAGCAGTAGAGGGAGGAGCCGTCGGCCTCGCCCCAGATCACGTGGGCGACGCCCGTTGAGCTCACCGCGATCCCGAAGTAATCGCCGTCGGTGAAGGCGTAGCCGTCCGGGCGCTTGTACGCAGCGCCCGTGGGACGTGAAGAGCTGCACGCCGTCAAGCCAGTTGCGACCCGGCCTGTCACACTTCTGGTCGACACTTCCCTGCGCCGCTTTCCTCGGGGGTCTGCCATGCCAGTTCCGCTCGCCGATCTCCGCGCGGCCCTCGAGCGGGCCCGAACGCCGAGAGCCGTCCAGGTCAGGGTCGGGCCGAACACGGTCGAGGTCCCCAGCCCGTTCCCGTCTCCGGAGGACTGGCGCGACGTGTGGATCTACTTCCTGCTGGTGGACCGGTTCAACAACCCGGCGGCGCCGCCTCGCCAGCGGCCGTGGGACGGCGCCCACGGCGGCTTCCAGGGCGGCACCCTCAGCGGCGTGCAGGCCCAGCTCGACTACCTCCAGCAGCTCGGGGTCGGCGCCCTGTGGCTGGCGCCCGTGCTGAAGAACTGCCAGTACGACAACGGGTCCTACCACGGCTACGGGATCCAGGACTTCCTGGCGCTCGAGCCGCGCCTCGCCTCCGACCGCGACCAGGCGGGACGCGACCCGACCCTGGTCGAGCGCGAGCTGCGCGAGCTGGTCGGTCAGGCCCACGCGCGTGGCATGTACGTGATCCTCGACATCGTGCTCAACCACGCGGGCGACGTGTTCGAGTACGAGGGGATCGGGTCGGTCGCCGACTGGCGCGACGACCCGTACCCGATCCGGTGGCGGGACGAGGCCGGGCGCGGCCGGCCCGACTGGGAGCAGGCCCCCGGCGACCCGCCCGCCGACGCGGCGGTCTGGCCGGCGGAGCTGCGCCACAACGAGCTCTTCCGCCGCCGTGGCAACGCCTTCTCGCGGCCCGCGGAGCTGCAGGAGCAGGCCGGCGACTTCTATCCCCTGAAGGAGCTGGACACCGCCGCCCGCGGCCCGGACGGGTCGCTGACCGTGCGCAACACGCTGATCCTCGCCTACCAGCACCTCATCGCCGAGTACGACGTCGACGGGTACCGCATCGACACCCTGAAGTTCGTCGAGGAGGACTTCGCCACGGTCTTCGGCAATGCCATGCGCGAGTTCGCGCTCAGCATCGGCAAGCGGAACTTCTTCACCTTCGGCGAGGTGTACGACAGCGAGGACAAGATCGCCCACTTCATCGGCCGGCGCGCCATGGACCGCGGGGACCTGGTCGGCGTGGACGCCGCTCTCGACTTCCCGCTGTTCTACAAGCTGCCCTGGGTCGCCAAGGGGCTTGCCCCGCCCGCCGACGTGGTCGGCACGTTCGAGTACCGCAAACGCGTCCAGGCCGGGGTGGTCAGCTCCCACGGGGAGGCGAGCCGCTACTTCGTGTCCTTCCTCGACAACCACGACCAGCACCAGCGCTTCGCGTTCAGCGGTGCCGACGGTGCCGACGACCCCGGCGGCGCCGGGCGGTTCGACGACCAGATCACGCTCGGCCTGGCCTGCCTGTTCGCGCTCCAGGGCATCCCCTGCGTCTACTACGGCACCGAGCAGGGGCTGCGCGGGCACGGCGAGCCGCTCGAGGCGGTGCGCGAAGCCCTGTGGGGCAAGCCGGGCGCCTTCGACCTGGGACACCCGGTGGCCGCGGCCTGCCGGCGGCTCACCGCTGTCCGGCGAGCCGAGCCGGCACTGCGCTACGGGCGGCAGTACTTCCGGCCCGTCTCCGGCGACGGTGCCCGCTTCGCCATCGCGGGAGCGCCCGGCGGCGTCCTCGCCGTCTCGCGGATCCTCAGCGACCGCGAGGTCGTGGTCGTGGCCAACACCAGCACCGTGCAGGACTGGACCGGTGAGGTGATCGTCGACCGCGACCTCAACCCGGTCGGCGCCCGCTATGACGTGCTGTTCGACAACAAGCCGCCCCCGCCGCCCGGGCCGGGCCCGGTCGGCGAGAAGCCGGCCGGCAGCGTGGAGATCCACGAGGTCGACGGTGCGGTCACAACAGGGCCCGCGCACACGCTGCCGCTCACCCTCCGGCCGATGGAGGCGCGGATCCTGGCCCGCGTCTGAATGCCTGGTCCGCACCCGCGGACCTCTGTACACGCCCAGCCGCGGCATGTAGCCTTCGCTTGCTCCGCCGACGAACAGGAGGCACCTATATGCGCCGTGGCATGGCCGTCTCCGTATTCTTTGTTGCAGCGATGGTCGCCGCCGTCATGGCCTCGGTCCCTGCCACCGCGGGACCGACAAATGTCGACGTGAGCCAGCGGCACCTGAACGAGTCGGAGGAGGCCATCGCGGTCAACCCGACGAACCCGAACAACATCGTCGTCTTCACCAACGTGTTCCGCAGGGAGGCCGGTCTCACGGCCGGGATGTTCCTGGGCGTCTCCTTCGACGGCGGCCAGACCTGGAAGACGAGCCTCGTCGGGGACAACGACAACCTCGGCGACGCGTGCTGCGACCCGACCCTCTCCTTCGACAAGTACGGCAACCTGTTCATGTCCTACCTGTACGTGGTCGAGAACGTCGTGCCGGTCGCGCTGAGCACCGACGGCGGCATGTCCTTCCACCTGATCGCCAACATCGGGGCGGGTGGGAGCGCCACGGCCAGCCGCACGGGGACCGACGACCGCGGGCTCTTCCGGTTCGTGGACCAGCCCACCATCATCAGCGGCGAGAACTCGGCATGGGTCGTCTTCAACGCCGGCGGCCCGATGGTGGCGACCGGCGCGCCGGTCACGGGCCTCGGGCAGGTGGGGAGCTTCTCCCCGGTCGAGGTCGTGCCTGGAAGCAACAACTGCACCTACGGCGACGTGGCGATCGGCCCCTCCGGGCAGGTCATGAACGTCTGCACCCTCACGGAGACCGGGCAGGGCGGCGGCAAGCTCTTCACCAGCGTCGACCCCGACGGGCTCGGCCCGGCCGGGTTCGGCAAGCGCGTTTTCGTGACCGACACCCACATCGGCGGGTTCGACTTCATCGCGCCGCAGCCCGACCGCTCGGTGGACGCCGAGCCCGGGCTCGCGTGGGACCGGACCGGCGGGGCGCACGCCGGTCGCGTGAACCTGGTCTATACACGCGAGGTCAAGAACGAGAGCGATAACACCGATATCGAGGTCCGCCACTCCGACGACAACGGCGCGACCTGGAGCGGCCCGGTGCGCGTGAACGACGACGCCACGGCCAACAGCCAGTTCCTGCCGAAGATCTCGCTGGACCCGACGACCGGCAACCTCGCCGTGATCTGGTACGACTCCCGGCAGGACCTCGGCAGCGGCGGGCCCGGCGACACCAACGGTCTGCCGAACGACGATGCGCAGGTCTGGGGAGCGTTCAGCAAGGACGGTGGCGGGACCTTCACCCCGAACATCCAGATCAGCGCGGGTACCTCGAATGCTCCTGACTCGGGGAACTCGATCGACTTCGGCGACTTCTCGGGGCTGTCGTTCTTCGGCGGGACCGCTCACCCAGCCTGGTCGGACAACTCCAACAGCACGGGGAACAACCCGGACGGGGCCCTCCACCAGCTCGACATCTACACCGCGGCCGTCCCCGCCTGACGGGCCGGGACCAGCAGAGCCCAGCCCACAGCACAGGCATAGGTGCCGGGCCCGGGAGCCGGCCGGGCCCGCCCGCGGCCGGCGCGGTGTGACCCGGCCCGGGCGACCTTGGTAGCCTCGCGCCGTGACGACGACGGACGGACAGGGCCCACGGGAGGAGGCGCCGCTCCGGCGGCGGCCGCAGCTCGCGGTGCTGGTGGAGGGCGGCGACCGCAAAGGGCTGCTCCACGACATGACCGCGGCCATCCTCGGTCACGGCGGTGACATCTTCTCGGTCGAGATCGTCGAGCGGGGCTCCCGCAGCGCGGTCTACTGGGAGCTGGACGCCGTGGAGGACCCCGAGAGCCTGGAGCGGGCGTTCCTGGCCATCGACGTGGTCACGTCGATCCGGCGGCTGCCGAGCATGTTCCAGGTCTACGGCAAGCGGATCATCGTCGTCGGCGCGGGGGCCCAGGTCGGCCAGGTCGCGCTTGGCGCCATCGGCGAGGCCGACCGGCACAACATCCGCGGCGAGAAAATCAGCGTGGACACGATCCCGATCGTCGGGGAGGAGGACCTGGCGAACGCGGTGCGGGCGGTGGCCAGGCTCCCACGGGCTGTCGCCCTCGTGGTGGCGGGGTCGCTGATGGGCGGGGAGGTGACCCGGGCCGTCGACGAGATCAGGGCACGCGGGATCCTGGTCGTCTCGCTGAACATGGCCGGCTCGGTCCCCGACCACGCCGACCTGGTGGTCACGGACCCCGTGCAGGCCGGTGTGATGGTGGTGATGGCCGTGGCCAGCACGGCCCGCTTCGACATCGCGCGCGTCCGAGGCCGCCGGTTCTGACCGCTCGTCGGTCAGCCGTGGCGGCGGTACGGCAGCGATATTGGTGGTTGACGCGTCGGTCTGGGAGACGGAGATTCCCGGTGTCGTCTGTCTCGGGAGGGCAGCACCATGGGACGTCCACTGCCGGTCATCTACGTGCGCGGCTTCGCCGGAGCCACATCGGGCATCGACAGAGCGGTCGATGACCCCTTCTACGGGTTCAACGCCGGCGCGACCCACATGCGCGTCGCAGGCGACGGGGAGCCGGCTTTCTACCAGTTCGAAGGCCCGCTGGTCCGGCTGATGTCCGACGAGGAATACGAGGTCCTCGTCTACGGCAACCAGGAAGCCTTCCTGAAGGCCTCCGGCCGCGACACGCTCAAGCCGAGCTCCCTGTGGATCTACCGGTTCTACGACTCCGCCGCGGACACGTTCGGCCGCAAGGGCCGCCCCTACGACCTGCTGACCGCCGCAAGGGAGCTGTTCGAGTTCGTCAACCTGGTGCGGGACAAGACGGCGGCGCCGAAGGTCTGGCTGGTGGCGCACTCCATGGGCGGGCTGATCTGTCGCAGCATGCTCCAGAAGGTGTGCCCGGACAACGGCGTTGCGGCTGACGCCCTCGTCGACAAGTTCTTCACCTACGCCACGCCGCACAACGGCATCGCGTTCTCCATCGCCGGCGTCAACGTCGCCGTGCCCGAGATCGCCCCGTTCGGGGCGGAGATCTTCAACCGGGAGCGGATGTACGCCTACCTGACTCCCGAGGCCGACCTCACCAGGCAGCCCAAGCCGCCTCCGCCGGGCAGGGACGGGAGCCCCGGGTGGGACGCGCACGTGATCCCCGATTCGGTCCTCAGCCGTGACCGCGTGTTCTGCCTTATCGGCACGGACGCCGGCGACTACGGTCTGGTGTCGAGGGCGGTCGGCCCGAAGAGCGACGGGCTGGTCCAGATCGACAACGCGTACGTCCGCGGCGCCCACCGCGCGTTCGTGCACCGGTCCCACTCGGGGGCCTACGGCGAGGTCAATTCCGAGGAGGGGTACCAGAACCTGCGCCGGTTCCTGTTCGGCTCCCTCAAGGTGGCGGTGGAGCTGTGCGGGCTGAAGCTGCCCGGCGCCGCCCCGGGTCAGCGCAACGACGTCAAGGACGTCTGGCAGGGCGAGGTCCGGGTGAGCGTCCGGGGGCTGCCGGTGGTCATCAACGAGCAGTTGACGGCGCACTACTGCCCGATCCAGCTCAACATGGAGGAAGGGCGCGTACAAGATAGTCCTGACACCCCGGTCCCGCTCACCACCATCTTCCTGCTGGACCCCGACCGGGACGCCGGCCGCCGCAGCGAGGTGGGGCAGGAGGTGTCCCCGCGCTGCCGCTACAGCCTGCAGATGAGGACGATCCATCTGCAGGAGCGCAACGGGACGTTCTTCTGGCAGCACCACCTGGAGACCGCCGCGGACTGGGAGGACACCCTGGTCGTCGACGTCGGCCCGGCCGACGACGACGCATCGGGCCGGACGCGGGTGTGGGCGGCGTGGAGGTCGCAGCTCCCCGCGGTCGCCTCGACCTCAGCGCAGGACCCGATCGGTCCTCGCCCGCTCGACCCCGCTCCCCGGCGCGCCAACGACCCGCCCGAAGCGGTCGCCTTCACCGTCGACGTGCCCCCCGCCGGCCGCACGGTCCTCGGACCGGAGTCGGCCCTGCGCCTCACCGCCGTCCCCTGGACCTGAGCCGACGGCGGGCTCCCAGTAAGGTCGGTACCGCCGATACACCCGCGCCGGTGGAGCGACCGAGATGACCAATCAGGAGATCGAGCAGGTCGAGCAGCAGCCCGTCGGCTTCGTCGGGCTCGGCAGCATGGGCCGCCCGATGGCACGGAGCCTCGTCCGGGCCGGCTGGCGCGTGGTGGTCTGGAACCGCAGCCCGTCGGCGGCCGCCGAGCTGGCCGAGGCGGAGGCCGGGGCGACGGTCGCGCGGAACCCCGCCGAGCTGGCGCGGGCCACGCCGGTGGTGCTGACGATGCTGCCCGACCTTCCCCAGGTCGAAGAGGTCCTGTCCGGTCAGGACGGGCTGCTGGCCGGCATGCGCCAGGGGAGCGTGCTGGTGGTGATGGGGACCGTCTCGCCGGTGGGCGTCCGTGAGCTGGGGGAGCGGCTGGGGCGGGCGGGCATGTCGGTGGTCGACGCCCCGGTGAGCGGAGGCGACGTCGGGGCCGAGCAGAGCACGCTCAGCATCATGGCCGGCGGGCGGCCGGAGGACGTCGCCCGGGTGCGGCCCCTGCTGGCGGCGATGGGCACGACCATCGAGCACCTGGGTCCGCTGGGCGCCGGGGAGCTGGCCAAGGCGTGCAACCAGATCGTGGTGGCCGCCACCCTCACCGCCTTGTCCGAGGCGCTGGTGCTGGCGCGCAGGGGCGGGCTGGACCCGCGCAGGGTCCTCGGGGTGCTTGCGGGTGGGCTCGCGGGCAGCCGCGTGCTGGAGCTGAAGGGGGACAAGCTGCTCGCCCGCGACTTCCGGCGCGGCGGCGCGGCCGCGTTCCAGCACAAGGACCTGGGCTTCGCGCTTGCCGCCGCCCGGGCCGAGGGCGTGGCGCTGCCGCTGACCGCCCTGGTCGACCAGCTTTTCGGCGCCGCGTGCTGGAACGGCTTCGGCGACGACGACCACAGCGTGGTGCTGCGCGTCCTGGAGCGGCTGGCAGGGGAGCCGAGCCCCGAATGAGGAGGAGGCTCAGGTGCCGTCCGGGAGGGCGAGCTGCAGGTAGGTCAGGCCGCGCACGTCCAGCCAGGCACGGCCGGGGGCGCGCACCAGGCGGACGAGGACCTGGTCGCAGCCGGGGCAGCGGGCGACCAGGCCCGGGGCGCGGTCATAGACCCGCGCCTCCGCGATCGGCCCGGTGCGCCCGCAGCCGTCGCAGCGGGCGACCGCGGCGGTGACGTCGACGCTGAACACCTCTTGAAGGGGGCCGGCGAGCGCGTTGCCGTCGACCCACGTGTTGGAGCCGGTCATGGCGTGCCTCCGTTACGTCCCGCTTGGTCCGAACCGTTCTGTCCTGATCCGCCGAGGGTCGTGGCCCTGGTCGACGAGGAGGTTGGCGACGGCCTCGACGAAGCCGGTGGGCCCGCACACGAAGCAGGCCGGCGCGGCGCTGGGCGGCCAGGCCAGCATCGCGAGGCGGGCGGCGTCCAGGCGCCCGACCGGCCCGCTCCAGCCCGCCGGCCCACCGCGGGTATAGACGAGGTCGACGCGGAGCCGCGGGTCCCCGGCGGCGGCCTGGCGCAGCTCGTCGGAGTACAGGACGGTGTCGGGCGTCCGCGTCGAGTAGACGAGCCGCATCGGCGTCGGGCCGGCGTGGGCGCGGCTGCGGACCATCGCCATGAGCGGGACGACCCCGCTGCCGCCCGCGGCCAGCAGGACCGGGGTGGCGTCCCCGGGGTGCCACACGAACCAGCCGCCGATCGGGCCGCGCAGCTCCAGCGGGTCACCGGGCCGCAGCACCTGGGTCAGGTAGGGGGACACCTCGCCGTCGTCCAGCCGCTGGACGGTCAGCTCGACCCGGGTGCCGTCCGGGGCGGAGGCGATGGAGTAGCTGCGCTGGGTGGAGTAGCCGTCGGCGGCGGTCAGGCGCACGTCGACGTGCTGGCCGGGCAGGTGGCCGGGCCAGCCCGCCACGTCCAGGACCAGGGTCCGGGCGGTCGCCGTCTCGTCGCGCACCGCCTCCACCCGGGCCACGCGCCAGATCAGTCGCCCCAGTACCGCTGCTCGCGCCATGGGTCACCGTAGTCGTGGTAGCCGAGGCTCTCCCAGAAGCCCCGCTCGTCGTGGTCGAGCAGGCGGATCCCGCGGACCCACTTGGCGCTCTTCCACAGGTACAGGTGCGGCACCAGCAGCCGCGCCGGCCCGCCGTGCTCGGGAGCGAGGTCCTCGCCGTCGTAGCGGAACGCCACCCATGCCTTGCCGTCCAGCAGGTCCTCGAGGGGCAGGTTGGTGGTGTAGCCGCCGTAGGAGTCCACCAGCGCGAAGCCGGCGCCGGTCTCCACCTCGGCGAACAGGGTGTCCAGGGAGACGCCCTCCCAGGTGGTGCCCAGCTTGGACCACTTGGTGACGCAGTGGATGTCGACGGTGACGGTCTCGGCCGGCAGGTTGCGGAAGGCGGTCCAGTCCCAGCGGTGGGTCTGCCCGGTCTCGGTGGTGATGGTGAGCTCCCAGCCACCAAGGTCGATGCGCGGGGTCGGCCCCGCGGACAGCACCGGGAAGTCCTCGACCAGGTACTGGCCAGGCGGCAGCTCAGGAGCGGCGCGTCGCCGCCGCCCGCCGAACCCCGGTGACACGGTGCCCATGGCGACACCATACCTGACGGACGACCGGCAGGTCGGGTGCCGAGCACGGGGGCCGGGGCGATCCCGGTTACGATCCACGACGACGCCACCCACGAGCCGGTGGCCACGGGGAACGATAAGGAGCACGGGGCATGTCCGCCGCTTCTCCGCTCACCGACCCGCCGGTCGCCTCGATCGCCGAGGCGGTCCAGCGGATGGAGGCGATCCATGGGTACCTGCGGGCCGACGACGGGCTCCGCTACTTCAACCTCATGTACCTGGAGGTGACGAAGGCGTTCCAGCAGCGCGTCCGGACGGGCTTCTTCCAGGACCAGGCCTTTATGGAACGTCTTGACGTCATCTTCGCCAACTTGTACTTCGCCGCCACCCGGCTCCAGGTGCTCGACCCGCCCGCGACGCCGCACGCCTGGACGGCCGTGTTCGACCGCCGCGACGACCACCGGGTCCTGCCGCTCCAGTTCGCGGTCGCGGGGATGAACGCGCACATCAACTTCGACCTGCCACGTGGGCTGGTGGAGACCTGCCGGGCGCTCGGCACGACACCGGACGCGGGCTCCCACCATCGCGATTACAACAAGGTCAACGAGATCCTGGCGCAGATCGAGCCGGCCATACGGGAGGAGCTGGAGAAGCAGTGGCCGCTGAACGACCGTCAGCTCGAGCACCTGCAGAACGTGCTCGCCAACTGGAGCATCACTCGTGCGCGGGAGGCGGCCTGGGACCAGTGCGAGCTGCTGTGGTGGCTACGAGGCAACGCGGACTTGACGTCCAGCTACACCGCGACCCTCGATCGCATCGTGGGGTTCGCCGGCCGCGGCCTCCTCGTCCCGCTCATCTGATCTGAGCCGTGGCCAGCATTGAATGGGTCAAGAGCGCTCGGGCCCGTCCCAGGGGTCGTAGTCGACCTCGAGCGGCTCCTGGGGCGGGCGCTCCGGTTCGGGGACGTTGCGGAGGTTGAGCCGGATCCGGGTCCAGGTGCTGCTGCGCCCGCGCATGGAGTCCACCAGCACGTCGGCTGGCGCGAGGTGGGACCAGACGTCAGGGTGTCGCGCTTTCCACCGGTCCAGCCCCTGCATCGCCTCGGCCTTCGTGGCCGCCCGGGCGATCTCGATGAGCGGCACGGTCGTGCGGCGGCGCCCGGTCGGCCCGCTCGCCTTGCCCGGTGCCGGAGGCGGGGCGATCCCCTCGCGCACGGCCTGCCCCGCGACCGAGCGCCGCTTCGACGGCTGGACCCGGTCCGGCTCGTCCGCCTGCTTGGCAAAGTGCGGAGGCCAGGGGGCGTCCGCGAACCCGGCGGCCTCGTGCTGCGCCGCCAGCTCGAGCAGGGGCTCGAGCGAGCCGGCCACCCCGTCGATCCCCTCAGCGGGGTCGCCCACGCGCGCGAAGCGCTCGGGCATCGTGTCGACCGTGAACGCCTCCGGCTGGCAGTCGGGCACTTCGTCCCATCGGAGCGGAGCGGACACTCGTGCGTCCGGAGTGGGACGGACGGAGTACGCGGAGGCGACCGTCCGGTCCTTGGCGTTCTGGTTGTAGTCGAGGAAGACGCCGTGCCGCTCCTCCTTCCACCACTTGCTGGTGGCCAGGTCCGGAGCGCGCCGCTCGACCTCGCGGGCCAGGGCGACCGCGGCCCGCCGGACGTCGGTGAACACCCAGCGCGGCTCGATCCGGCAGTAGATGTGGAACCCGCGCGAGCCGGACGTCTTCGGCCACCCCACCAGGCCGAAGTCCTCGAGGACCTCCCGCGTCACGAGGGCGACCTGCCGGATCTGCGGCCAGGTCACCCCTGGCACGGGGTCGAGGTCGACCCGCAGCTCGTCGGGGTGCTCGAGGTCGTCGGCCCGCACCGGATGGGGGTTGAGGTCGATGCAGCCGAGGTTGACCACCCAGGCGAGCTGGGCGGCGTCCCGGACGACGATCTCACGGGCGGTCCTGCCGGAGGGGAAGCTCAGCTCGACCGTCTCGATCCATTCCGGTCTGGACTCGGGCGCCCGCTTCTGGAAGAAGGGCTCGCCCTCGGCGCCGTTCACGAACCGCTTCAGGGCCATCGGCCGGCCCGCCACACCGCGGATCGCCCCTTCCCCGACCGCCAGGTAGTACCGCACGAGGTCGAGCTTGGTGTGACCGGTGCGCGGAAAGAACACCTTGCCCGGGTTGGTGATGGTCACCTCCCGGCCAGCGACTTCCAGGATCTCCTTGCGAGAGGCCATGCCGACACGATACGGCAGACCATGGACGTGGGCGGGTCGAATCCCGGGCGACGTCTGGAAGGATCGGGCTACGGGGTGCCGGAGCTGGGGCTGGGGTTGGGCTCGAGCGGAGACCGCGACCCGGGTGGGTGTCCGAGCACCTGCTGCAGCCGCGCGTGTTCGTTTCGGCGGATGATCTCGTGGCACGAGCCGGCGACGCCGTACACGGGCACTGACGAGAGGTGGCCGCCCACCCGGCGGACCCGGAACTGGTCAGAGCAGATCTTCCGGCTCTGCCGGTCGAGCAGCACGATCTCGCGCAGCAGCAAGCCCTTCGGCTGGTCCACGAGGAAGAAGCCGTCGGGCATGCCGGGACCACCGTCGATCACCTGGACGTCGACCGGGGCGTAGCGGGTCGTGCCGCGCTGGAAGGACGTGCGGACGACCGCTGTCCCCTGCGACACCTTTCCCGTGATGAGCGTGGGGCCGCCGCTGCCGCCGTAGCTGAACGACAGGACCACCGGTCGAAGGTGGTGCCGCCACCACAGGCGCCGCTGTCGAACTCGAACCAGTCCGACAGCGTCCAGGCCTTGTCTCTCTCGCTCCACTTCCGGCGCGCGGAATAGCGCCAGTGCTGGCCGCGCCAGGTGCCGTCCATCGCGATCCGCCCCTGCGCGCGCTGGGTGACCTCGACCCGCACCGGCACGGTCGGGAGCCGGGGTCCTGGCAACGGCGTGACCGGCGTGACCGGCACGGTCGGGGCAGGTTGCAGCAGGGGACGAGCGGCGATGGCTCCGCCGAGCAGCGCCACGACCAACAGGGCCGCGCCGCAGGTCAGGCGCTGCCGCCGGCGGCGGCCGCGCGCCATGGCGGCCTCGGCGCCAGGAGCGCGGGCGAGCTGCTGGTAGTCATCGGCGAGTCGCCGTAGCCGGTCCTGGAGCTCAATCATGGGGCTGTCGCACCTCCCGTCTGCTCCTGGTCGCGCTCGCGGAGCAGGGCGGCGAGCCGCTGGCGGCCACGCGCCAAGCGAGCCTTGACGGTGCCGCTGGGCACCCGCACCCACGCCTCGGGCACCTCGTACTCCCGCAGCCGCGACCAGCGCATCGAGGCGCGGGCGAAGGCCTCTTGCACCACGTCCTCGGCCTCCTGCAGCTCGCCGGTCACCAAGGCGAGCTGTCCGACCAGCCGCGCGAACGCGCTGGCGTAGAAGGCAGTGAAGTCCTGGGGCTCGGCCACAGGCGCTCCCGGTCGATGGCGGCGGCTACCCGGTACACGATGCACGCGCCGATCCGGTTGCATCCGCGCCGATGCACCACCCCACGGCCCCAGGAGCACGGCAGCTCAGGGAGAGGTTGACACAGGGGAGCCCCTCTCCCAAAGTAGCTTGAACTGGTCGGTGCCCATATCGGGGAGACCTGCGTGGCCGCAGTGACGTCTCCTGACGAGTTCGAGCGGTATTTGCGGAAACGCGCTGAACAGGACGCGTTCTCGGGAGTCGTCCTGATCACGCAGGGCAGTTCGCGAGTGTTCTCGGGTGCCTACGGGTACGCCAGCCGCTCCTGGAAAGTGCCGGCAAGGCTCACAACGCGCTTCGATACGGCGTCGGTGACCAAGCTCTTCACCGCAGTCGGGACCCTGCAGCTCATCGACCGGGGACTCCTCGCCTTCGACACCCCGGTCATCGATTTCCTGGGACTGCGGGACACTTCCATCGCAGACTCGGTGAACGTCTTTCACCTGCTGACGCACACCTCCGGTATCGCCGACGACGCTGACGAGGTGAGCGGCGAAGATTACGCCGATATCTGGAAGACCAGGGCCAACTACTCTGTCACCGAGACCGCCGACTTCCTCCCGCAGTTCGCGTACAAGCCGCCGAATTTCCCGCCCGGCCAGGGATGTCGCTACTGCAACTGCGGCTATGTGCTGCTGGGCCTGCTCATCGAAAAGGCAAGCGGCCTGCCCTACCGGGACTACGTACGCCAGCACGTCTTCGCACCCGCCGGGATGCTCCGTTCCGGCTTCTTCCGCATGGACCTGACCTATGACGACGTCGCCGAGGGCTCCGACCCGGTCCGTGACGAGACCGGGGCCATTGTGGGCTGGAAGAAGAACATCTATTCCTACCCGCCCATCGGGTCGCCCGACGGCGGAGCATACGTCACCGCCGGCGACCTGGACCGGTTCCTGCGGGAGCTGAAGGCAGGCACCCTGCTCTCTCCGAGGTCGACAGCGGCGTTCTTCACTCCCCAGGTGCTCCTCACCCCCCAGGCGGTCCACCACAAGCAGGACGACTGGAACCAGATGTACGGGTACGCGATGTGGTTCGCCCTCGACCGGACAGGCCACGTCATCTTCGCGGAGAAAGAGGGCATCAACGCCGGCGCGAGCGCGGTGATCCGCCACTACCCCGACGAGGACGTCAACGTCGTTCTCCTCGCAAACACCCAGATGGGTGCGTGGGAGCCGCTGAGGGCGGCCCACCGTCTGGTCACGGCGGGCCGATGAAGATCAGGACATCACGACGGGCTCGGGCGGAGGTCGACCCGCCGGAGGAGCTGGGCGTTCAGGGCCACGACGATGGTCGACAGGCTCATCAGCACCGCGCCGACCGCCGGCGCCAGGGTGACCCCGGCCCAGGCCAGGACGCCGGCGGCCAGCGGCACGGCGGCCAGGTTGTAGCCGGCAGCCCAGGCGAGGTTCTGGAGCATCTTCCGGTAGCTGGCCCGTGACAGGCGGGTCACGCTGAGCACGCCCCGCGGGTCGTCGGAGGCCAGCACCACCCCGGCGGACTCGATGGCCACGTCCGTGCCGGCGCCGATGGCGATGCCCACGTCGGCCCGTGCCAGGGCGGGAGCGTCGTTGACGCCGTCGCCGACCATGGCCACCCTGAGACCGCGGCGCTGCAGGTCGGCCACGGTGGCGTCCTTGTCCTCCGGCAGCACCTCGGCGAACACCTCGTCCACGCCGAGCTGGTCCGCGACCGCCTCGGCCACCTGCCGGGCGTCGCCGGTGATCATCACCACCCGCTTGCCGAGCCGGTGCAGCCCGTCGACGGCCTGGCGCGACTCCGGCCGGACCTCGTCCTCGAGCGCCAGCGCGCCCGCGACCTTCTCCCCACGGACCACGTACAGCACGGCGGCGCCGCGCCGCTTCCACGTGCCCACCGGCTCGGCGAGCGCCTCCGGCTCGGCGAGCCCGAGCTCGCGCAGCAGCGCCGGGCCGCCGACCGCGGCGCTCACGCCGTCGACCGTGGCCTGGACGCCGCGGCCGGTCATGGAACGGAAGCCGCTGGCGTGCGCGGGCCCGCCGCGCTGCCCGGCGGCGGCGGCGATGGCCCGGGCGAACGGGTGCTCGCTGTCGGCCTCGACCCCGCCGGCCAGCCGCAGCAGCGCGTCCTCGTCGCCGTCGACCGCGGCCACTCCGTTGACCGCCGGCTGGCCCTTGGTGAGCGTGCCGGTCTTGTCGAACAGCACCGCGTCCACGGTGCGCATGCGCTCCAGCGCGAGGCGGTCCTTGACCAGGATCCCGCTGCGCGCGCTGAGCGCGGTCGAGATCGCGATGACCAGCGGGATGGCCAGGCCCAGCGCGTGGGGACAGGCGATCACCAGCACGGTCACGGTCCGCTCGACCGCCTGGTCCGGGTTGCCCAGCGACAGCCAGACCAGCAGGGTGACCACGCCGGCGCTGACGGCGAAGTAGAAGAGCAGGGCGGCGGCGCGGTCGGCCAGTGCCTGGGCGCGGGACTTGGACGCCTGCGCCTGCTCGACCAGGCGACGGATCCCGGCCAGGGCGGTCTCCTCGCCGACCGCCTCGACCCGCACCCTGATGGCGGAGTCGGTCGCCACCGTGCCGGCCACGACCCGGTCGCCCTCGCGCCTGGCCACCGTCCGGGACTCGCCGGTGATCATCGACTCGTCCAGCTCGGCCTGGCCGCTGACGACGACGCCGTCGGCGGGCACCCGGCTCCCGGAGCGCACCAGCACGACGTCGCCGGGGGCGAGCTCCGCGACGGGCACGGTCTCAGTCTCGGCCCCGGAGCCCGCGGCGCCGGAGCCGGAGCCGGAGCTGGAGCCGGTGACCCCGGAGCCGGTGACCCGCTCGGCCTCGTCGGGCAGCAGCGCCGCCAGCGCGTCCAGCGCGCTGGACGCCTGCCCGAGGGCGCGCATCTCGAGCCAGTGCCCGAGCAGCATGATGTCGATCAGCAGTGCCAGCTCCCACCAGAAGTCCAGGTCGAACCAGCCGAGCGCGGTTGCGGCGCTGGCCACGAAGGCGACGGTGATGGCCAGCGCGATGAGCAGCATCATGCCCGGCTCGCGGCTGCGCGCCTCGGAGACCCCACCCGTGAGGAAGGGCCAGCCCCCGTAGAGGAAGACTGCGGTGCCGAGCACCGGCGCGACCCATCCCGAGCCCGGGAAGGTGGGCGCGGTGAAGCCGAGCCACGTCTGGATCATGTCGCTGAACAGGACCACCGGCACGCTCAGGACAACGCTCAGCCAGAAGCGGTCGCGGAACTGCGCCGCGTGGTCCCCGTGCCCGGCGTGGCCCGCGTGCCCGCCGTGCTGCCCGTGCCCGGGCGCGTGGCCGGGGCGCTCTCTGGCGGCGGCCACGCGCGTCGCGTGCATGTCGTCATGCATCTGCAATGTCCCGTCCTGTTCCTCCCGCCGACGGCACAACACTATACCCTGGTAGGGTAGTCGCCAAGGAGGACCCGGCGGCTACGACAGGTGCGGCAGGAAACCGCCGAGCTCGACCAGGACGCGCTCGGGCTGCTCCTCGGCCAGGAAATGGCCGCAGTCCGCGATCGCGGCCCCCCTGACGTCGCGGGCGTAGTCACGCCAGATCTCCAGCGCGGGCATCTGGCCGAACAGGCCGCTGGCGCCCCACAGCACCAGGACGGGCATGGTCAGCCTGCGGCCGGCGGCGGCGTCCGCGTCGTCGTGCTCGGCGTCCAAGGGGAAGGACGCACGGTAGTCGTCGAAGCCGGCCCGCAGCGCGCCGGGCGCGGAGAACGCGCGCACGTACTCGGCGACGGCTCGTCCAGGCCGGCACGGTTGTGCGTCCAGCGCTCGAAGAAGTAGCCCAGGTAGGCGGCGGGATTGCCGCCCGCCAGCAGCTCCGGCAGGTCGGGCTGGAGATGGAACAGCCAGTGCCAGTACCGGCGCGCCAGCTCGATGTCCATGCGGCGCCACATCTCCCTGGTGGGGATGATGTCCATCACCGCCAGGCGCTCGACCTCCTCGGGATGGTCAAGCCCCCACCGGTGCGCCACCCGGGCGCCGCGGTCGTGCCCGATGACGGTGGCGGTCTGGAAGCCCAGGGTGCGCATGAGGCCGCGGATGTCCTGGGCCATGGCGCGCTTGTCAAAGCCGCCAGAGGGCTTGTCGGTGCGGCCGTAGCCGCGCAGGTCGGGCGCGACGACGGTGTAGCCGGCGCTGAGGGGGCCGATCAGGTGGCGCCAGCAGTAGCCGGTCTGGGGCCAGCCGTGCAGGAGCACCAGCAGAGGTCCCTCGCCGGCGTGCAGGCAGTGCATGCGCAGCCCGTCGACGAGCACGGTCCGCTCACGGATATCTGGCATGGCGTCGCTTGCTCCTGGTGCGCAGGGCGGGAACCTCGATTATCCCCGTGCCGCCGCCAGCCTGCCGCCCCCAGGTCGGGACGCACGGCATCATGACTGAGCCGGATATCGGTGACCGTGGAGGCTGCATGCGCGAAGAGTCGATGGGAGGACCCGCGCCTGCCGGACCGGACGGGCCGGGCGGGAGCGAGGACGAGCTGCGGGTCTCGACGCTGGAGACCTTCTTCGACCTGGTCTTCGTCTTCACCCTCACGCAGCTCACCGCGGCCCTGTACGAGGACCTGTCCGCCGAGGGCGCGTTGCGGGTGGTGCTGATCTTCGCCGTCCTGTGGTGGATGTACGGCGGCTACGCCTGGCTCACCAATTCCGTCCCGCCCGACCGGGCGGGACGGCGGCTCCTGCTCATGGCCGGCATGGCCGGGTTCCTGGTCGTCGCGCTGGCGATTCCCGGCGCGTTCGCCGGCGCGGGTGTCGCCTTCGGGCTGGGGTACCTGGCGGTCGTGCTGGTCCATGCCGGGCTCTATACCCAGTCGATGCCGGTCAGGGGCATCGCGCACTTCGCCCTGCCCAACGTGGTGGCGGCGCTGCTGCTGGTGAGCGCCGCGCTGGCCGGCGGGGCGTGGCGGTACGGGCTGTGGGGCGCGGCCATCGTGCTGGAGTTCGTGACGCCGTCCATGCTGCCGCTCGACCGGCCCATCCAGGTCCGCCCGGGACATTTCGTCGAGCGGCACGGCCTGCTGCTGCTGATCGCGTTCGGCGAGTCGGTGGTGGCGATCGGGATCGGGATCGAGACCGGGGCGGGGGGTCGGCTGAATCCCGGCCTGGCCGGCTCCGCCCTGCTGGGGCTGGCCCTGGCCGGGCCGGCGGTCGCGCTCGGCCTGGGCGTGGCGCTGTACCTGGCAGGCGACGTGATCTTCCGCCGGGTGCTCGGCGGCGGCCCGGTCGTCGTCCGCGCCGGCGCCGCACTGCTCGCCCTCGCCTGCGTGCCGCTCGGCCTCGTCACCGCCATCGCCCAGCTCCTCGCCCTGGTGGCCCTGCTCGTGCTGATGCTCGTCGCCGAGTCCGTCTGGCCCCGGCTCAAGGCGGCCTGACCGAACCGCGGGGTCAGGTCTGCACGGCCGGGTGGTAGTCGTCCGCGGCCATCCCGAACGTCCACGCAACGGCCTGCTGGGCGGTGCGCATGGCCGGCGGGACCCGCAGCAGGTACGTCGCACAGGTGCCGTCCGGCTCGGGGGTGGCGTTGACGACCTCGACGACGGCCAGCGGCTCGTCGCCGGGCAGCTCGCAGTGCCACAGCCTGCCGTACTCGTCGACGTGGACCAGGGTGGCGTCGGCATCGCGCAGGTACCGGTGGAGCCCGTAGCGCTCGAGCAGGACCCGGCGGACCTCCAGGTTGCGGGTGGCGCGGATCTGCGCGACGGTGATCGTGTCGGGCCGCTCGATGACCTGGCGCGGGACGCGCACGCCGTGCCAGGCCCAGACGGCCCAGCCGTCGGGGTAGCGCACCACCGGCCCCGTCGGGTGGTGCAGGCGGCCCTGCCCGTCACGGGCCAGGTCCAGGGCGCAGGGCCGTTCGGTGAGGACCGCTGCGTGCTCGAACGGCCACCACCACCCGGCGGAGCGGCCGATCAGCACCTGACCGGCGAGCCGCTGACCGGGGCGCAGCCCCACGGCCCGGTCCAGGACCTCGATGAACGCCAGCGCGCCAGCGTCGTGCTGCCCGCGCGTGTACCAGCCGGATGTCGCCTCCTCCGCGAACGGGCCCCTGTCGACCGAGTCCCGGTACGTCTCGTCCAGGTCCCGCGCATCCTCTTCGCCCAGGTCCCGGAGCTCCTCGGCGATCTGGCGCGGGGGCTCGCCGGTCTCGTCCTCGACCTCCTCGGGCCAGAGGAACACCTCCCAGGCATCGTTGCTGAACCGAGGCGCGCCGACCTGCTCCCACGGCGGTGGCCCGGCCCGCCTGGCGACCTTCGCCAGCAGACGCGGCCATGGCTCCCAGGCCCACTCCGTTTCCCAGGCCGCGCCGGGCTCGCCGGTGTGCCGGCGCACCTCGTCGCGGACCTGCCCGCCGACCCGCGCCTCCTCGACCTGGCCGCTGACCTGCTGCCAGAGCGCCTCCCCGACCGCGCCGGCCTGCGCATCGACCGCTGCGGCCCGCGCGGCGGCCTCATTCCAGACCGGCTCGCCGACCTGCGCCCACGCATCCCACCACGCATCCCAGACCGGCTCCTTGAGCCGGGACCACACCGGCGCGCCAACCTCGTCGTGCCCCAGGTGCGCCCAGACCGGGTCGCCGGCCGGCATCGCGGCCGCAGCCGCGAGGTGCGCCCAGACCTGCTCCCACACGTGCGGCACGACCCGCAGGCCAGGATCCGACCTGGCCGTCAGCGCGAGCGCCGCCACCACCCCGGCCAGCGGCGACCCCGCCCACACCACCCGCCGCGGCGGCGCCAGGCCCGCCGCCCGGTAGACCAGCCGAACCCCTGCCTCCGCGCGGGCCCGGTCGGCCGGCCGCAGCGTCAGCCCGTGCCCCACCCACTCCTGGCACACCACCCGCGCCAGCGTCCGCTGCCCGGCGGTCAGCCCCACTCCGCCGCCAGCCATCAGTCGGCCACCATCCGCGGGAGCGCGCCGGGGGTGTACTCCCGCTGCCGGCGCACCTGGTAGACCCCTTGGGGCAGCAGGACCGGGTCGTGCTCCTCGTGGCGGAGCAGGACGCCGCCCTCGCGCAGGACGTTGAGGAAGCGCTCCTCGAACTCGGTCCCCAGCAGGGCGGCCTGCGGGTCGGCGATGGCGTGGGCGTGCCCGGTCGCCTCCCCGAACGCCAGCACGATCCGCCCGTGGTCACGTGGCAGCGGACGAGCGTCGTCAGGGATGGCGGGGACGGCGACGAGCAGGACGTCGCCCTGCCGGTAGTGCGGTTGCATGCCGTGCTCCTTTCGCCGCTGGTCGGGTGGTCGGCTGCGCCGATGCTAGCCGGCGCCCCCGACAGGCCGTGCCCGGGCCGCCCCGCCTGACACGCGGGCCGGAAAGGAAGCACCGCAGGTGGCGCGAGGCCGAGAAATAGGGGTGCAGCTACGCAGAACGGCGGAGAGTGCGCGTTTCCACGTTTACGCCGCGCGTGTTACGGTCCGTAGCGGTATGACCGCACTGACGCCGCCGACAATGCCGTCGACCCCGGCCCTCGATGGCAGCCGCCGCCCGGGTGGAGTCGTGATCCTGAACTGGCGCGACACCACCAATCCCGAGGGCGGCGGCTCCGAGCTGTTCGTCGAGCGGGTGGCGGCCGGGCTCGCCGCCCGCGGCCGGCCCGTCACGCTGGTCTGCGCCGCCCACCCCGGCGCGCCCGCCGAGGAGGCCGCCGGCGGCGTGCGCGTGCTGCGGCGTGGCTCGCAGCGGACCGTCTACCTGCGGGCCTTCCTGCTGCACGCCTGCGGGCGGCTGGGCCCGCACGAGGCCGTGGTCGACGTCCACAACGGCATGCCGTTCCTGTCGGCGCTGTGGTGCAGGCGCCCGGTGGTGGTCCTGGTCCACCACGTCCACCGGGAGCAGTGGGGGGTGGTGCTGCCGCCGCCGCTCGCCCGCCTGGGCTGGTGGATCGAGTCGAGTGTCGCTCCCCGGGTCTACCGCCGCGCCCGCTACGTGACCGTGTCCGGCAGCACCCGCGACGAGCTGATCGGCCTCGGCGTGCGCGCGGAGGCGGTCACGGTCGTCCACAACGGCGCCGAGCCCCCGCCGGCCGCGCCCGCCGCGGCCAGGGCACCGGTGCCCACCGTGTGCGTGCTCGGCCGGCTGGTGCCGCACAAGCGCGTCGAGTACGCGCTGGAGGCGGTCGCCCGCATCCGCCGGCGCATCCCCGACGTGCGCCTGGAGATCGTCGGCCGCGGCTGGTGGGAGCCGCGGCTGCGCGCCGCCGCCGGGCGGCTCGGGCTCGGCGAGGCCGTGCGCTTCCGCGGCTTCGTGGACGACGCGGCCAAGCACGAGCTGCTGGCCGCCGCCTGGGTGCTGGCGATGCCCTCGATCAAGGAGGGCTGGGGCCTGGCGGTCATGGAGGCGGCCGCGCACGGCACCCCCGCGGTCGGCCTGCGCTCGGCCGGGGGGCTCGCCGAGTCGATCGTCGACGGCGTCACCGGGCTGCTCGCCGGCGGGCCCGAGGAGCTCACCGCCCAGCTCGAGCGGGTCCTCGCCGACGCGCCGCTGCGCGAGCGGCTGGGGGCCGCCGCCCGCGAGCGGTCCGCCAGCTTCACCTGGGAGCGCGCCAGCGCCGAGTTCGCGGCGGTGCTGGACGCCGCGGCCGCCCGGGGCGCCGGCGGCTAGGAGACGACCGCCGTCAGCGCGTGCCGTAGACGATCAGCGGCCGGTCGGAGCTGCTCTGGCTGCTGGAGGCGGTGACGAGCGTCAGCGAGGCGGCGAACGCCAGCACCAGCGCGCCCACGGCCAAGGCGACGACCATCCGCGCGGTCGGGCTCATCGGTGGCTCCCTTCTCCGGACCGTCCGGAGAATACCAGGCGGCGACGGTGGGGGGCTACCGGCGGTAGCAGTCCGAGGCACGCCCACCCCGCGGTGGCGAGCGCCAGCAGGTCGGCGAGCACCACCGGCACGGCCGGCGGGCCGGCGAACCGCACCGCCGCAGGGACAGGCCCCCGGTACAGCGCCAGCTCGGCGTTGTCCAGCACCGGGGACAGCCCGGCCAGGCGCGGCGGGAAGCCCGCCCAGTCGCCGGTCTTGAGGAGCAGCACATAGCGGATCCCCTGCGCCGCGACCGCCGGGGCCAGCGGCGCCGAGCTGCGCACCAGCGGCCCGAGGCGGCCGCCGTAGGGGTCCTCGCCGGGCACGGTGACGCCCGGCAGCTCGAGGTCGTCGTTGCCGACCGCCCGGCGGGTGAAGTACCGCTGCGCCGGGTCGAGCACCACGCGGTCCCGGTTCCACCGCAACGGCAGGTACAAGTGCCAGGGCAGCACCAGCACGGCGCCGGGCGCCGGGTCGGCCGCCATGACCGAGCGGGCCTCGGCCCACTCGCGCGGGTAGGCGACCGCGCCGAGCCGCCCGGCCGCCCCCCACGCCAGCCCCGGCTCCAGCAGCACCGGAGCGGCGACCAGCCCGGCGGCGGCCACCGCCCGCCAGCGCCTGGAGCCCAGCAGCGGCAGCAGCCGTTCCACGCCGGCGCCGAAGCCGACCGCCTCCACCAGCGCCAGGGGCGCGACGAACTTCTGCGCGTCGCGGATCATGCCGCCGCCGGGCACGTGCTGGACCGCGAGGTCGACCAGCACGCGCAGCCCGGGCACGGCGTAGGCGGCGGCGAGCGCGAGCCCGGCCGCGGCGGCGGCCAGGAGCCCGAGCGCGACCCCGCGCTGCCAGCGCTCCAGGACGACCCGCCAGCCGAGCACGGCGACGGCCAGCACCCCCGCGAATGCCGGCCACCACGCCCACGAGCCGTGGCCGGGCGGCACCACCAGCGCGTTCCAGATGCCACCGAGCCCGAGCAGGCTGCCGAGGGTGCCGAGCGGCCCGTCCGGCCGCGCCGCGAACGCCGCCGCGCCCGCCGGCCTGACCGGCACGCCGCCCGGCCGCAGCACGCTCGGCAGCAGCCAGGGCGCGTTCAGCAGCAGCGCCGCCCCGACCACCCCGGCGGCGCGCCGCCAGGGCCGGCCCGCCACCACCAGCAGGGCGGTGACCGCGGCGATGAGCGCGCCGGGCGGGCTGCCGCAGGCCGCCACCGCCAGCGCGGCCACCAGCCGGTGGACACGCGCGCTGCCCTTACGGTAGGCGGCCGCCGCCGCGACGACCCAGGGCAGCGCGGCGTACGACACCAGCAGTGCCCAGTGCCCGATCAGCAGCCGCTCGTAGACGTGGGCGTTCCAGGCGAACAGCGCCGCCGCCGCGGCGCCGCCCGCGGCGGTCGTCACCGGCGCGAGCCGTGCGGCGCCCCAGCCGCCGGCCACGAAGATCCCGGCGAGCACGAGCTTCTGCACCACGTCGGCGGGCACCGCCCGGGAGGCGAGCGCCACCAGCAGGTCGCTCGGCACGGCGCGCGCGACCGAGGTGCCGAGGCCGAGCAGCTCGCCGGACAGGGGCGTGCGCGGCACGAACACCATGTCGTCGACGAGCACGTAGCCCCGCGCCAGCAGCGGCGCCAGCGCGAGGGCGGCGAGCCCGCCGGCGACCCCGAGCCCGGCCCGGCCCTTCAGCGCGCGTCTGCCGGCCGCGGCTCCGCAGCCTCCTCCCGCTGGCCGCCCGCGGGCTGCCGGGCGGCCAGGGCGACGCCGACCACGATCAGCACGACCCCGAGCACCAGCGCCGCGGCCGGCAGCAGCCACTGGATCATGCGGAGCTGGCTGCGCGCGCTCTTGGCGTCCTCGGCGTTCTTGTGGACGGTGCTGGCGTCGTAGAGGAGCTGGGCCCGCACCACCGTGAGCACCGGCCGCCCGTCCGGGGTCTCGAGGACCTGGGTGACGTCCTGCCCGGCCTTGACGATGATGCCGGTGCGCGGCTCGACCCAGAGCGTCTTGACGTTGCCGTAGATCACCGTCGCCGGGACGCTGGCGACGCCCGGCTGGCCCGCCTGGGCGCCGCTGATGCTCACCGTGTCCAGTCGCACGCCGCTGAAGCGCTGC
>WNFY01001218.1_pt1 | contig 25729 bp, 19 predicted proteins | sample 5400091 | NCBI WGS metagenome assembly WNFY01 (sample SAMN13153364, study PRJNA577476) | soil metagenome | isolation source: 60 cm soil or saprolite under grassland replicate 1 | place: USA:California | collected 2016-06-15 | reverse complement strand
AGCCGCAGCATCCGTTTCAACGCGTGTTGAATCGTCGACACGGTTGGGGTCACCGCCCCTGGCTACAGATGCGTCCGCTAAACCGCTCAGGGCGCTTTTCAGCACGCACCTGGCACAAAGCGCTTCCGGCGCGTCGGAAAAAATCTTGGCGCCGCATTTCCGGCAGATTCTGATTACCCTGATCATTGTCGGAGTCTCCCGCGTACTCTCCCTTGGTACTCCGTAAAATTCTCCCATACGTTACGAGACACGAATTTCTAGAACTCAGACGATTGGGACACGAATTTCACTAATTCCCACCAATGTTGGGACGGTTGACTCTTTCCATTCCAGCGAATCGCCGCCGAAATTGACTAACAACCCGACACGAAGTTTCGAGGCCGCCAGGTAGTTCAAGACTTGCTTGACGTGCGAATCGGTCAGTTTTTCGACAGCTTTAGCTTCAAAGAGAATCTTATCCTATACGGCAAAATCAGCATAATAGTAGTGAGGCAGGATGACGCCTTTGTATGTGATCTCGTAATTTCTTTCGCGCGAAAACGGAATCGCGGCACGAGTTAATTCAATAACGAGCGCCTCCTTGTTGATAACTTCGTCGTGGCCTTTTCCCAACTCACGATGAATCTCCATGCAAAAGCCGACCAGTTGAAAAACCTCTTCCTTGTACAGCAGCTCAGACATGAGACACGAATTTCACTAATTCTACACGAACAGGGGTAGAAACTTCAGAATTCACACTCCTTGGTTGACGCCCAAAATTTCGTGCCAATTCGTGTAATTCGTGTCGAGCCTCGTGTAATTCGTGTCTTTACGCCTCAAGCACCGTAATGAGATGACGCAGTTCATCTTCGATGTCGCCTGGTGTGGCAACGGTGTTAGCGATCTCCTCGCGCAATAGCGCTTGGTAGCGTTGCCGAAATCGGTAGAACGCCTGCCGGACCGCATTTTCGGTCATGCCCAGACGCGCGGCGATCTCCGCCTGTGATGGCGAGCCCGGTTCGTCCGGTAGCAATTGCTTCAACGAATCAAACAGCGCGGCATTATCCGCAGCAAGGTATTCATCTTTTAATCGGCTTAACACGCGCTCCAACACCGTCAAAGCCCAGCGGCGTTCGTAGATCATTTCGGCAGTCATTGGGTCCGCTGGTTCGATTTCGATCCGATCGTCAGCATGCAGTTCATCCAATGGAATAAGCTGTTGTCCCTTGCCCCGCTTGATCGCCATCGCCCGCCGCCCTTCGTTGGCTAGAAAATATTTTAGTCCCCCAAGCAGAAATGAACGAAGTCGTCCCTTTTCCTTACGCACCGCTTCGAGACTTCTGCGCTCCAATAGCTCTGCAAAAAAACCCTGGGTAATGTCCTCTGCCTCCTCCGGCGGAATACCCTGTCGCCGCAGAAATGCGAAGATCGGACGCCAGTAAATGCGGCAAAGTTTTTCGAGCGCTTCTTGCGCAGCCGGCGATTCGCCCTGTGCTTCCAGCACCACGCTCCAATGCGTCGTCGTGAAGGCGATGCCGTGTTGTCCGGCAGCTGCCGGATCCAACGCGGTCGCTGAAGTCACTTGATCCTCAGCAGAGGGCACACTCCGATTCAATTAAGAAGTCGCTTGGAAAGCAAGGTTGGAGATTGAGTCGGCAATGCGCAGATTGGAAAACATTCACACAATCTGTGCCGATTGTATCCACAACCGGAAGAATCGGTCTGTGATCAGAAACGATCCGTTATCGCGGTCGATTACATCCCTGGTCAATAGCGCTTCAACGGCGCGTTGTGCATTTGACGCTGAGCTTAGACCGTAGCGATTCACAAACTCGCCACCAAAAACTTTCACCCCGGCGGCTTCCGACGCGAGGCCTTTGAGAAAGCGCTTTTGCGGAAGCGTCAGCGATTCCCACAGCGTGGTATAAGCGTACGTTTCTCGATCTAACAACACGTTGCTGGCCGCGCGAATCATATCTGAAGTGACTTTCGCTTTGCGTTCACACAATTCCCAAACCGCGTGGCTGAGGTGCTGGGTGTAGAAAGGATGGCCCTGAGTCATTTCGCAGATCTCGTGAATTCGTGCCTGGTCGATCCCCTTGTCCGCGTCGACAAAGTGGCGCTGAATAAATGGCTGCCAGTGTTTCTCTGCAATCGGGCCGAGTGCATAATGACTGCCTGCCCGGTAAAGCGGCCGGTTTCGATCAAGCACCATCTTTTGAATTAAATGTTTGCGACTGCCGAGGAACAGATAGCTCACTCTGCGATGGTTCTGAATTACGCTGCGCAGCTTTCGCTCCACGTGGTCGCTGCCGTATTCGAGAATCTGCTGAAATTCATCGAATACGATAACCACGCGCGGGCCGTTCTTCGCTGCGATTTTTACCGGCGTTTCCAGAACTTCTTCCAAAACAGGTGCAATCCGCGCGTGCTTGGCCACCCCTAGGATCAGCGTCGGCTTGCCTTCTGCACCCAGCGTCACACTCGGCGAAAGGCTGCCGAAGAATTTCTTCGCGGTGTCGAGCAACTTTCCGACTGAGGAGCTCAGCGATTCAGCGATTGATCGGGCAACAGCAGCCACGAACGTCGCCTCACTGTCGGTCGGCCAAAGATCCACATAAGCAGAGATAAAATTCCTGCGTGGCAGCTTGCCGAGCGCTGCGCGAACCAGAGATGTTTTGCCGTAACGCCGCTCGGAAAACACAAACAGTTTCTCGGCGTTCTCCATGGCCCGTACCAGATCGGACAATTCCCTGGTTCTGTTGCAGAAAGCATTGCCACTCACTACGCCGCCGTATTCGAAGGGGTTTGTCACGATTACGCATTTTGCGTTACGCACATTGCGTAATGCAAGCGGCAATTCACAACGAGACAAGTATCGCCATGGAAGACGCCGCCTGATTAAAATCGCGGAATGAAGACACCGTGGCTTGCCGCAGCATTGCTTCCTTTCATTTGTTCAAGTGTTTTGGCCAATGGCGGCGCGTGGCAGACCGGAGTACTCGGAACTGGCAGCGCAAGCGCCTCGACCAAACACCAGCACACCGATGTCACGATCGAAAACGAAGCGCTCAAGATCGATCTGCATCCTGAGTTCGCAGACGTGGATGTGCGCTACCGCATGCACAACACGGGACCGAAGGTGGACCAAGATTTCTTTTTTCCGGTTGAGCGCTGGGGAAAAAATCCTGACATCGATATCCAGGAGGCAACCGATATTGATCAGTATCAAATCAGCGTTGACGGAACAGAATTGAAATGGACGGATGTGGCCGGAGGGAAGGAAGAAAGCAGCGAAACAAGTTCGGGGCAGTTCTGGCAACAAAACGTCTCCACGATCAAAGGTTGGAAGAAATCAGTCATTCCCTTCGAACAGAATCAAACGCGCGAGGTGGCGGTTCATTACCGCGCGGGGTACGCGGAGAATGATGAATCGGTTTCAGATGACTTGCATATAAGTGACGCAACTTTTGCGTATTCGCTCTCGCCTGCGGCGACTTGGAAAGGGCCAATTGGCAAAGGGAAAATCGAAATCAACATCTTGCACCCTGAGCCCGAAAACGTCTCGATCAAGAAACCAAAGAATCGCTTCCGGAAAACAAGCAACACACACTACGAATGGCAGTTTGAAAATTTGAAGCCGGGACTCGCGGATAACATCCGCATTATCGCGCATTCAAAATATGACTCCTATCCGACTGGTTATTCAGAGGAGGAAATTCATCGCCGCGCCTCATACGTCATTCGGGCCCATCAATACTTCCTCGATCACACCGATTACGATGCGACGGCAAGCTCTACGCTGTCTCCACAAGGCGAGCGCAACTACGATGTCGTCAACATCAGGGCCGATCCGCAGCGCGAGGTGCAAACTCCCTGGGCGGAAGGCGTCGACGGCGACGGCATCGGCGAGAGCATCACGCTCGATGTTAAACGCCCGCTGCCGCTCTACGGAATCTTGATCCGTCCTGGATACTATGAATCCGGCGAGGATGATGTTTGGCGAAAAAACAACCGCGTTGCGGCGCTCGAAATCACGCTAAATGACGAGCATACGTTCACCGAAAACATTCCCGATAAGCGCTTCGAAAGACCGCACCTGATTCGCGTGCGAGATTACACCAAACCGGTCAATAAGATCAAACTGGTGATCAAAGCTGTGCATCCCGGCACGCAATCTCGTGACACGTGCATCTCGCTTATTGAGTTGCGCGCGCCGCTCACCAAAAAACCTGAAGTTCATGGCGCGCGATGAACGTACGAGTGATCGCGCTGTGCATGACTGCGGTGCTGCTGATTGCAGCCCGCGCCACGGCTGCTGGGGCGAACGTTTTGCCCATTTATATAGAAGACAATCACGCCGGCACGTTTTATTGGCTGGCCCAAAACATTGATCTCGATCAGCCGTGCACTCTGATCCTTTTTGACGCGCACAGCGACGCATCTGGCATTTTCGACTCGGACAAAATTCGCGACGCGCTTCGGAACGTGGCGTCCCCGCAGGATCGACAAATGCTGCTCGATCGCTGGCGCAGTGAAGGGGCTGTCCAATGTTTCAACTGGATCGAGCCGCTCATGCGGGCGCCGATTGCAAAAGCAATTTGGGTGCCTGCCGAGAAATTGTCTCCAGCCGAAAATCGTAAACGCAGGGAAGCGGCAACAGCGTTGCTTGACGGCCACCTTGAAGCTGCGCCACGTAGAGCAGGATCACTGCGCGACGCGTATGTCGTGTCGGATTTCAAAAATCTTGAGAAACATTTTGATCCAAAACGGCCGCTGGTTGTCACGATTGACCTCGATTATTTCGCGGCTGTCGGAGCCGCAGAACAGAAAACGGCATTCGTGCGGATCTGGAATTTTGTCATCGAACTGCCGAACCTTCGTGCCGTCACATTTGCCATCTCCCGTCCGTACTTGAAAAGCGAAGATCAAGCACAGCGGCTGCTGAATTTCGCTTTGGCGTCCGCGCTTTCGTTACCGACAGCACAAATTGAGTTCGAGCCGTTCCTCTCCGTGGCCAACGATCACTCGAATCTCGCGAAGAAATTGATGCTGAAAGGAGAAAAACCGCGAGCATTCGATGTCGCGCAAACGCCGCAGGAGCTTCGGGCACGAATTTTGTCTGAACGTCAACGCATCGTTGTGCGGCACGATGCCGCGCATTGGCAGCAATTGTTGAGCGACTGGAAGGAGGAAGCACCACAATTGCATCTTGAAATCAAGGATCGTCAGGCTTCTACAGACAACGTTTGGCGCGTACCGGCGAATGAGCCAGCCGAGATCGAGCTTGTGGTTGAGCCATGGACAACGAAACCGGAAAAAATTGAATGGTTTGCCCTGACACCTAAATATTCGCGCTGCAACGTGACTGATCTGTCGACCGATCAGGTCGGATTCGTGGCAAATGCAGCGCCGCGTCCGGCTTGGAATGAAATTGCAATCGATTACCACGATTCCGCTCTGCCGATAAGCAACGTCGACAAGTTCTTTGATCGAGAGTTGCACTGCGGGTCGTTGCGCTTGCGAGCCCGCGCTGTCGTCGATGGAAAAATCCGCGAAACGCCCGTTCTGGAATTGCGCCGATTTGTCGGCAGCGGCTTCCGCGCCGCGATCAGCGAGCAATTCGGTCTGCCGTACCTGTTCGGGAGCGGCGAACTGTCGCGAGATTCCGACACCGGACCGGAAACGAATCTCGGCGCCGACTGCGCGAATTTCGTGGTGTACGCGTTGCGCCGCCAGGGCCAGCGCGTTCCGTGGTCGGACCCGAAGCAACTGCGTGACCATCTCGAACTGGTCGCGCGGAGGGCCACGCCGGGGACGGCAAAAATTAGCGCGAAGGATTTGCAACGTGGCATGATCGTCCATCTCGGCACACACGTCTCGGCAGTAATGGAGGATCGAGAACCTGTTGGTGTTCTTAATGAAAACGACCTCGTTGCGCACCAACTCGCTGGGACTCCGCAAATGGTCACGCTGGGGCAACTCCTGAAAGAGCGCAGAAGAAATTCTTTCGATTTGTTCCGCGTGTCGCAACCAGAAACGTCGGCGAGACTGGTTTTTGGTGGCGACGTGATGCTGGGGCGCTCTTGCGCAGCAAAGATCGAAAACGGGATAGATCCTTTTGCCGGCATCGCGGCTGTGCTCCGCGGCGCGTCGTTCGCCGCGGCAAATTTAGAATGCACGATTTCCAATCGCGGCGACTCCGCCTCGCGCTATGCATTCCGCGCTCCCCCGCGCTCTGCGCAATTGCTCCGCCACGCCGGATTTCGCGCAATGGCATTAGCAAATAATCACGCGCTCGATTTCGGCACCGCTGCATTGCGGGATTGCGCAGCGCATTTAGCTGCTGAGAAAGTCGAGCCAGTTGGACTCGAAACAACAACCAACGATCACACGCCTTGTTTATTCTCAGTCTTAGATGGTAAGAAGATCGCGCTCCTTTCGATCAATGATGTTGGCCCGGCCGCAGTTTGTGAAATCGCGACGGCATCCGATCGATCGCATCTGAGCGACTCGATCGCTACTGCGCGTTCGCGCGCAGACTTGGTCGTTTGCCTTGTCCATTGGGGAATTGAAAACAGTGAGAATGTCACTGATAAACAACGCGAGCTCGCGCGCTGGCTGGTCGACCATGGGGTCGATCTCGTGGGCGGCTCACATCCCCATTGTGTTCAGCCGCTCGATTTTTATCACGGTTGTCCAATCGCGTGTTCGCTGGGTAATCTCGTGTTCGATGGCGCGCCTTCGATCGCGTCATGGAATCGCGGCGCCTTACTCGAGGTCGGTTTAGACGAAAACGCGAAAGCTTCGTCGGCTTGCCTGGTTCCAATCGTGCTCAAAGACGGACTTCCGGAGGTGGACGCTGCGCCGGAGAGCTGGCGGCTTGTCAACGCACAAAACCGCTGAGCTACAGACGGGTTCGCATTCTGTCTGCTCCGCTTGTCATCGCGCTTGAGATGCGTCAACATTGACGCTCCGTGGCTCTACGACTGCCTAAACAAAATTATCAGGACATCGAGCGCATCATTGAGGTCGACTTTGTTCGCGCCACGGAAGCGGCTGCTCTGAATTCGTTGCGCTGGCTTGGTCGCGGCGACAAGGAAGCAGCCGACGGAGCCGCCTGCGACGCCATGCGCGGCATGTTCGATCTGATGAATATCTGCGGCGAAGTCGTCATTGGCGAAGGTATCAAGGACGATGCGCCCGGTATTTTCAAGGGTGAACACCTCGGCACCTGGATTCCGGGTTCGCCGCAGTTCGACATCGCTATCGATCCGATCGACGGCACAACCAACATTTCTAAAGGAGCGCCGAATTCGATCAGTTGCATCGCGGCGGCCAGCCCCGAGGAAGGAGTGAAGGTCGCGCTGCGGGATATTCCCTCATTTTACATGTCGAAGCTGGCGTACGGGCCGGAGGTAATCGATTACATGAAAAAACGCGGCGACTCGCTTCACCTCGACATGCCCATCGCGGAGATGCTGGCAATTGTCGCGCGCGCGGTCGACAAGCGCGTCCAGGACGTGGCCGTGATGATGCTGGATCGGCCGCGACACAAGGAGATCGTCGAACAAATTCGCGCGGCAGGCGCATCCTTGCGAATGATCGGCGACGGCGACATCGCGGCGGCCATCGCTCCTTCGTTGCCGGACTCGGACGTAGATCTCTACATGGGGATTGGAGGTTCGCCCGAAGCAGTGTTGGCAGCGGCGGGAATCAAATGTCTCGGTGGCGACATGCAATGCAAAATGTGGCCGCGCGACGATAAGGAACGAAAGAAGTTAATTGACGATGGCTACAAGAAAGATCTCGACCGGCTTTATTCGGCGGACGATCTGGCAAACGGCCAAAACATCATTTTTTGTGCAACTGGAATCAGCGACAGCGCGCTGTTGCCAGGTGTGCGGGCGCGGGGTGGCGTTACGGCAATCACCCATTCAATCCTGATGCGGGCCAAGAGCAAAACCGTTCGTTTCATTCGAGCCAGGCACAACTTGCAGACAAAAACAATCCGGCTCCGCTCGGATAATCGCGAACACGTCATTTGACGTACTTCTCCTTAGGTACAGCAATCGTTGCGCTCGGAACCGAGGTCCTGGTTTTCCTGTCGCTTATGGAAATGCCTCCCTTCGGTAAAGGTGGCAGCGATATTATTTGGGCTTTGCCATTTTTTGGATTGGTGGTTTTTGCGCTCGCGACTTTGGGATTCCTCACAGCACTCAGCGCGAGACGCAACCCAACGCACGCAGGAAAATTGGCTGCCGCGGGCGTTTTACTAAACGGTCTTAGTCTGCTTATTCCCGCTCTAATGGTCGTTTTAGCAGTGGGTCGCCTCGTTATTTCAGCTGGTCGCTAACCGAATCGCTGAACCAACTCCTAGGGCTTTTTTGGCCGAATACCGAATTTGGTGAGCGCATGGATTGTCTTTTCCATCGGCAGGCCGACGACGTTTGTAAATGAACCTTCGATGTTCGCGATGATCTCTGCTCCGCTGCCTTGCGCCGCATAGGCGCCGGCCTTGTCGAGCGGATCCACTCTTGCAAAATACTTCTTAATCATTGCGCGGTTCAGGCGGTGAAAGCGAACACGGGAAATCTCATGGAAAACCACCAATCGCCCCGAGGTCTGGTGGTAAATTAAAACGGCCGAACAAACTTCATGGGTTCGTCCGCTCAGGCGCCGGAGCACCTCTGCGGCTTCGTCTAAATCCGCCGGCTTACCGATGATTTCATCCCTCAGCGCAACCAATGTATCGGCAGCGAGCACCACTGCGTCGGGACGCGTTTGTGCGATAGACATGCCCTTGCGAATGGCGTTCCAAAGCGTGAGTTCGCGCAATGTTACGGCGGCGTCGAATTTTTCCGCCACCCGAGGCGGCGTGACGTCGAATTCAAATCCGCTTTCGGAAAGTAATGCAGCTCGCCTTGGTGAACTGGATGCCAGCACTAGTGAAGGCATGGCTCGCTAACTGTAGCTGCGGGCATGTCGCCTGCAAAATCGAAACGTCGCAGCTGGCATAGCTGCCTCTACAGAACGGCGTTATGGATTCGGCGAAACAGATGGAGCCGTGTTTTTATTAAAGATGTCCGGCAGACTTGTTTCTTTAAAATCTGGCGGCACGGTAAACTGGCTGTCACCAATCGAGTCGAGGCTTACACCTGTTACCGTGCTTGTAATTTCCGTAGGGCACCCTGACGGGCTTGCGCCGTGCTCACCGCCGTGGTTTTCCTTATTAACGATGATGCGCATCCGGATCGGCAGGCCCGGGAAATCGCGAAAGTCGGGCATTTTTGTGTTCGCCGCGTCCCAAAGCTCAGATTTGATCGACTGAAGTTGCGCCAGGACCGCAGCGCCATTGGGATAGTTGGGCGCGATCCAATAAGTCGCCTTAAAATCGGGTCCATCATATGTGTATTGCTCGGTGTCGTAACCATTAATCATTTCCCTCTGGCCAGTGGGTGTAAGTTTTGGTTTATTGGACCCCGCCTTGTTGCTGCTGAACGTCTTTAGCATATTGGCGATGGCTCTCATTTTGTCCGGTGAAAAGCGGACGAGAGTCTTTTGATCATTCAACAAATTGATCAACTCGCCGGTTCTTCCATCGAAGATTGCCGTGATTTGCGGAGAAGCATCAATGCGCGCTTTGTCGCCCTTGATTCTAATAGTCGTGTTCGTACCCGCAACGATTCCATCGGGAGTTGCTTGCGCCTTTTGAGCCTGGCTGGCGGGTTCTACCATCGTCGAATAAACGATCGTAAGATCCGCGCGGGCCGGAAGAATGACAAAGAAAGTCAGAACCAGCGAATAAAATGCAGTCTTCATGCGTACGAGAATTAAATCGATCCCGATGGCTGCTTGCGGCCGCCAGTTACACCGACTTTTGCGTTTTCAGCAGCTTGATCGCGTCGCGTAGCTCAGCAGCGCGCTCGTAGAGTTCCTTTGCGATCGCAGTTTCCATCTCGCGTTGCATGACCTCCAATTTCGAAAGCGGCCGCTTCGATTTCACTTCCTCAAGCCATTCGTCGAGAAACGCGATCTCCGAGCTTTTCGACACCAACTCCGGAAAATTGGACTGTTGCAAGAAATCCGTAATCGCGTCGCGGCCGCGCTCAATCTCAGCGATGGCCTCGGCAAATTTTCCCTGGCCAAGCAGGATGGATGCCTTGGCTCGCGTGCTCATCATGAGCACGTAGGGCCGGAACTGCTGCAAGGCCCAGGAAAATTCCTCACGATTTGTGTGCTGAGCAACAAAGGTAAAAAGATCAAGATTCCGTTGCGTGTCGCGCACCACGCCTTCGAAATCATTGATCTGAAACAGGCTCAGGTAGCGATGATAGTATTGGATCCCTTCCTGTTGAAGCTCCGAGCATTGCTCAGCTGTGAGCTCGTAAGTCTCTTCTTTCTGCTCAGCGCGGGTTGCCCGTTTTTGGTGATATTCCAAAAGCGATTCGCAATTATGCGGGCGCCGGCCATCTGGCCGCCCGGTCAATTCCATTTGCAACACACCGAGATCGACTCGCAATTGCAATTTCTCGCGGCCATCCAAACCAGCGATTTTGCGCACTTTAATGCTGCCGCTCTCGTGTGGCCAATCTTTCAAAAGAGAATTGAGGTCCAAACTCATGGTAACCAAACATCAAACACTTCGCGTCATATTGTCAATAAATCGTAGCAATGCCGCGCGGTGGTCGCGCGCGGCGTTGCCCTCCTGGAGAGCCAGCTGTGTGCGTTGCAACCATCGGGGTTTGGCAGGCGACACGCCTGCCGCTAGAGTTTGCGTGATGGAGGATTCGATCGACTCGTTTATCCGTTTCATCGCAGTCGAACGCGGTCTATCTGAAAATTACCAGCTCTCAACCCACAGATCGCTGAACGACTTCGCGCACTGGTGCGCTGCCAGAAAAAAAATCAATCGTCCGCGTGGGGTAACTCTCGCGGTGCTCAGCGAATATCTCGCTGATCGCAAGCGAGCAGGTCTTTCCGCCTCTTCGATCAAGTTGATCGTCGTTGCGTTAAAGATTTTTTTTCGGTTTTTGGCCGGTAAAGGAACAATTGAACGCGATCCGGCTGAGGCGTTAGCGCTGCCACGCATCGAGCGTTATCTCCCGGAAACGCTCAACGAATTGCAGGTGGAACAATTCCTGGAAAGTATCGACACCAAAGCTGTTCACGGATTGCGTGATCGCGCGATGATCGAATTGCTTTATGCCAGTGGCCTGCGGATTTCGGAGTTGGCAAATGCCCGGCTGGAAAATTTCAATTTCGAAGAGCGCATTATACGTGTGACTGGGAAAGGAAACAAAACCCGCCTGGTGCCTGTGGGCCGAAAAGCATGCGAAGCACTGGCAGCCTATCTCTCCGGCGAGCGGCCCAAACTGGTGAAACGGCGTAGCGGAAGCGAAATTTTTCTTTCTGAGCGAGGCGGTAAGTTAACTACCGCGCGAATTTGGCAAATCGTGAAAAAACACGCACAGCGGGCCGGTCTGGAGAAAAACGTTTACCCTCACCTTCTCCGACACAGTTTCGCGACGCATCTGCTCAGCAACGGCGCCGATCTACGCGTTATCCAGGAGATGCTGGGCCACACCGATATTTCGACCACGCAAGTCTATACGCATGTCGATCAACAGCGGCTTAAAGCTGTGCATCGACAATTTCATCCGAGAGCGTGATTTTCATTTCTGCCAAGCCAGCCGCGTCCGCTGCAGAAATCGTTGGAGCGGCGATTATTTAAATTTCGCACCGAGACGCCAGCCGCTACAGTTCCGCTTCCATGAGACGTCTGACGTTGCTGATTCTTGCGCTCGTTGTCGCCGCCTTCGTTGCTTGGTACTTCTGGAATCTGTCGCAAAGAATTTCGAGCGCGCCCATAAGCGCGCTTTTGCCTCAGGACACAATTTTTCTGGCACACATGCCTGACTTCAATCAAACCCGCGATGAATGGCATCGCAGCGATATTTATCAGCTCTACCGCGAACCTGCGGTCCAGGATTTTCTGCGTAAGCCCCTGGGCAACCTTCCAACCCCGAACGCTTTCGGGACTCAGACGCTTCGGGAGATCGAACAGCTCGACCCGAAACACGTCTTCTTCGCCTTGACCTCTATGGATAAAAACAATCCAAAGCTTGTGGGCGGTTTCCGGTTTCGTGGCAGCCAGGAAGAGGCTGAGCGAATCATCAGCAAATGGCGCTCGGCATTGGTGGAACAAACTCCAGCCGCCAAGCGCGAGAAGCTGCAATACCAGCGCCATGAAATCGAGCTGGTCACGGCGGGTCCGTTTACTCTCGCATCAACGTATGACCGTCCCTGGTTCTTTATGGCGACTGACGTGACAGAATTGAAGTCATTGCTCGATCGAGCCGATCACCGAGTTAAGAATTCAAATGGCACACTCAACAACGACGAGGGGTATCAAACAGCTATCGCGCACCGGCCTTCCAACTATGCGGCCTTCTTTTATCTGCAGCCGAAAATATTTTCCGAACGACTTGCAGCATTGCGAGCTGCTGTTCGATCAACAACTCCCGGCGAAGCCACGATGCTTGAGAACATGCGCTGCATAACTGGTTCGATGCGATTCGAGAACGGGAAGATACACGACGTCCTTTTTCTCGGGATGCCAAAGCTGGAGCGCAATACTGCGCTCACCAGGTCTTCCGCTTCGCTCGGAACGAAAGAAACGTTTTTTTACCTGTCGATACTCCTCAACCTCGGGGACAAAATCGATGCACTGAACCAGTCGGTGGCGGCCTTTGCTGGCGCCAAAATTTTTCAGGCCCTCGCAGATAGCGGGATCACCGCCGATGATTGGAAGGCAGCATTTGGCGTCGAACTGGCATCGCTGGCAGACTGGCCCTCAAGCGCGCATTGGCCATCTTTGCTTCTGACGTTACCGGTGATAGAAGCGGCCAAAGCCGGCAAGATCACCGAGGCTCTCATACACGCCGATGAAGGTGCGACTTGGACGCAGACAGAGAAGGACGGCGTCCGCTACTTTTCAAAGCAGTCGGCCGCGAGTCTCGTGGCAATCACTCCCACGGTCGCCTTGTCCAATCGGATTCTTATAGCTGGTTTTAACCCGGTCTCAGTAGAAGAGGCAATGAAACGCAGCGGTACTGGTTCGGCGGAATTCTTAAATTCCCCAACTTACAAAGCTGCCGAGCGATTGCTGCCTGCGCCGACCAATTTTTTTGCCTACATCGACACCGCGTTCTTATATTCCCGGCTCGATGCTTCACTGCGTCCAATGCTGTTAATGGCTGCGGCTTTCGTACCGTCAGTGGCCGGTTCCATCGATCCTACCAAACTCCCATCGCCGGACGTGATTACGAAGCACCTGAGCCCTATCGTCTCATCGCAAAGATACGATCATGACGGCTACGTGGCCGAGTCCGTCGGACCAATCACGCTGGATCAATCGGCAATCGGCTTTGCTATCCTCAGCAGCCTTGGCTCGGCAGCACGGCAGAAAGCCAGTCCCGGGTTGAGCGGCTGGAGCGGTTCTCCAATGGCCACGCCGCAGGTGACATCCAGCCCGTCTCCGACGCCATAGAGGCGACTTTCAAGGCGCGCTGAGCTCCTGGTGTGTCATTTCGACACTTTTTTGTCCATTCCACCCGTACAGCGAAGAAAACTGCTGCAGTTTGCGAAAAACATGCTATGCTTTTCGCCCTTATGGCTATTCTAAAGAAAAATGCATTCTCTCGTCGTGTTCCTGACCTGGTAACTGAGGAGCTGGTTGCTGTCCTCTCGCGGCGCTCTTCTTTTGAGTTTAAGCAGCTTTTCGACATCGTGCACGAGAATCTTCGGGCCCGGAATGCTGCAAGCGGCGGCGAAGAAATGCTGCGGTTGCGAGCTTACGAGAAATTGCAGAACCTTGTGGCACGCGGCGCGGTCAAGAAGAATGGCAAGAAATACAAGGGCTTGCCATCGGCCCTGGCCAATGCGATTGCCCAGCAGAATGGCCATCTCGCCGGCGTAAGATAAGCCGACCTTTCACCACGAATTGGCTGCAAGCCAGATTCCCGGATGCTGCGCGAATATTTGCCGGTTCTCCTGCAAATCCTCGTTGCAATGCTGTTTGCCGTTTCCGCGCTGGTCGTGAGCATCTTGGTAGGCAAGACCGGAAAGCGCACTCGAGCAAAGGACATGGCCTACGAATGCGGAATGATCCCGCAGGGGGAACAGCTACCGCGCTTCAGCGTGAAGTTTTATCTCGTGGCAATGCTTTTTATCCTGTTCGACCTCGAGATCGTGTTTATGTATCCGTGGGCGGTCGTATATCGGGATGCTATTAAACAAAGCAGCATCATTTTCTGGAGCATGCTTAGTTTCATCACGATCCTGATGGTGGGTTACGTTTACGCGCTTAAAAAAGGCGCGCTGGACTTCAGAAAGTAATCAGCTTCCTCTGAGTTCTCCCGCGGCTCCCCGGCTTCTCCCGCTCACCTTGCTGTTGAGCGTGCTTCTTTGGGCGTTCGCCACAACGGGCGAACGGCAGATTTTTGTTAAGGAAGTGCTCGGCGGCGCCTACGATTCACAGGCGGAGCATTTCTTGCGTGGGAACGTGGACGTGGATGCCGAGGCGATCGGGCATGAAGCAATGATCGTGAATGGCAAGACACGCATGTACTTTGGGCCGTTTCCGGCGTTCCTCCGTATTCCGCTCAACCTTGTTTACCCTGCAGGACACGGGAAATGGTCGCGGCTTTCGGGATTTTGCGCGGGAGTCATCGCGCTGTTCGCGTTTGCCGGGCTGGTGCGCACAGCCTTGTGTTCGTCCGCCCTTTTACCGCGCGCCCGTAACTGGCTCGGCAACGCGTGTGTAATCGGCTTCGCACTTGGATCCCCGTTACTTTTGCTGCTTGGAAATCTTTCCATCTACAACGAAGCCATCATCTGGGGACTCGCTTTGTCACTAGCCGGACTGTTGTTCGCTTTCCGCGCGCGGCAAGCGGAGGCCATTGCTCTGACCCGCGCATTACTGGGGTTCTCGCTGTGTGCCGGTTGTGCTTTACTGTCCCGCGTCACGTTCGGAGCGCCTTTCATACTGATTGCTCCAATTCTTGCTCTAGGACTGCGGCGGGAAAATCGACTAACTAACACTATCGCGCTGGTTCTCCCGCTTGGCGCCGCAGTCACATTTTACCTTTGGCTAAGCTACGCAAGATTCGGCACCCTGACAGGAGTCAACTTCGACTACTATATCAACCCTGTTCATAGCGAGTTCGCGCACAAATTTGGCGTATTCAGCCCGCGCCGGATTCCCTATAGTTTTGCTGACTACTTCAGCGTGCGCTTTCCGTCTTTTCAGCGAGAGCCGCCTTTTGTGGGCGCAGACCGCCATTCCTATGACTATCCTTCTCGCTATTCAAATGACTTTAGCGAAGTGTTTCTCCCTCTCCCGTGGTGTTCGCCCTGGCTCCTTTTCGGAGCGCTCATGGGAATCACATGTTTGATCCGACGCAATGGCGCGAATGTGTTCGAGCGTGGGACGGCGCTGGCTCTCTTTGCCCAATTTCTCTTCATTCTATCGTTTTTTTTGCTTGCCCAGCGTTACGCTGCTGACCTCTATCCTTTCCTTATTTTCTGTCTCCTTATGTTTCTCCGTTCGGGCCGAGAAGCCTTACTACGCTGGCGTCACGTAATGATTGGGCTGATCGCTATCTCGGTTGTCGTGAACTCGCTTGCCACCGTTTCCTGGCTGGTCAACGCTGACCAAAACGTGCCGCCGGAAACGAGAGCGGCTTGGGAAAAACTCCTGGGACGACGTTCGCTGGAAAAGTGAAAGTGAAAAATCATGACCACCCACGAACGGCATGACAGTGTCTGGCAATTTTGGATCCCAGCCGGCTTGTCGCTGTTGGCAGCGATCGCCTTTTACTTTTCGACCAATGCGACCCTGCACGATCTGGATTACACGAACCAAATCGCTTCGGCGCTGCTAAGTGGCCACGTCGGTCTTAAGGAAAAGCCGCCGGATTGGCTTAACGAAATGATCCCACACGGAAAAAGATATTACTCAGCCTTTCCGCTGGGAGCCGTGCTCAGTATGGTTCCAATCGCGCTTTTGCAAAAAGTTGGCGTGATCCACAATTTTCCCGGACACGTTTTGGCAGCGTTGATTGCGGGCTGTTGCGTTTATTTCTTTTTTCAACTCGCAAAAGCATTCGGAGCGAATTATTCCAGCCTCGAAGGCACCTCGCTGGTTCGCCGGATCATGTTGGCGTTGTTTCCCATTTTTGGAACGTGGACATGGTGCAATCTCGGATTCGGCGGTGCATGGCAAATCGCTCTCGGTCTCGCCTTGCTGGGAGAAGCCGCAGCGCTCTATTTCACTTTGGTTCGACCGGCTCCTTTCGTGGCTGGCGCGTTCTTTGCACTGGCTTTTGGCAACCGCACCGAGCTGCTGATCACGCTACCTCTGTATCTTTACTTTTTCTGGCGGCGCTCAGATCAGGGTGGGATGCGTTTGTCGCGCAGTCACATTGTCAAAAAGGAGCTTTGGGAAAATCGATGCATGGTGATTCGCTTTCTAAGTGTGCCAGCAACCCTTGCGCTCCTGACCGCCGCTTATAACTTCGCGCGGTTCCAATCAATTTTCGATTTTGGCTACCTTCACATCCCAGAGGTGCCTCAGGAGCCCTGGTACGAGCACGGACTGTTTTCGATTCATGCGATTCCCTGGAATATGTACACGATGCTGTTTCAAGGCTTCGAAAGTATTTCCTACTTTCCTTACATCCTGCCTAATGGGTTTGGCTGCTCAATCTTTCTTGCGAGCCCGTTCCTATGCCTCCTTTTTCGCCGGGGTGGAAGATACACAGTGGCTGCCTGGGTAGCGATCGCACTCTTAACGCTTGTCCTTTGGTGTCACGGAAATCCCGGAAGCTGGCAGTTCTCCTATCGCTACGCCATGATCCTCATTCCCTGGATGTTTCTTTTACTCACAGGCAACAGCACGGCGAAAATAACCGTCAGCGAGGCGTCCCTTTTCGTCGTCTCGGTTACAATCAATGCCATAGCCACCTGGTTATTTCTTTGGACCGATCAAATTCAGCCCTAGCGCAACGCCCAAGTCCCGTGCCGAGGAGATGCAAAAAATCTTGCGCCACGGATGCTTTCTTGGCCGGCCTCTGCTGGTGTCGGAGGAAAAAACTTCGCAGATGTTTGACGGAAGAAATCGCGCGTTTAGGATTTGCGCCTGTGCTTGGCGGTGAATTAACGAGTGTCTTCTTATGCTGGCTGTGATTTATCTCGGATTGGCCATTTGTGTCGGGGATTTCCTTTGCCGGCGCTTTTACCGGTTCGTCTCCGTCGCGCATCGGTGCGCAGCAGCCATTCTCGTAGGGCTGCTGGTTAGCTCGTGGTTCACCTATCTGGCCGGGCTGGCTTTTTGGTGGGCGTCACGGCCGCTGTTGTGGGGAAATCTCCTGTTCTTTATGGCATCGGTGGCGCTGCTCACCTGGCCGAAGTGGAAAAGCAAGCTCGTAAAGCCAAGTGAGGTGGGGACTAATGTTGGCCGAGCAGCGACTTCATATTTCCCACGGGCTGAGGGTTCAGGCATCGCTGATTGGCTCTTCATTGTCGGATACGTGGTCCTCGTATCGTGGATGATGTTTGCCTCCTTCACTTCAGGTGGCGGCAAGTTGAAGATCGCCAATGCTCAGTACAGCGATTTCGGACCCAATACGGCGATCATCCAGAGCTTTGCGGTGGGACATAACTTTCCGACAGAGTATCCGCACTTTTCAGGCGACCGGATCCGCTATCACTTTTTGTTTTACTTTCAGGCCGGAAATCTTGAATTCCTTGGGCTCGATCCAGCTTGGAGTCTCAATCTACTCAGCATAATCACGCTCGTAGCCATGCTCGTGCTGGCGATGGTGCTTGGCGAAGTCGTCTTCAATTCGCGCGCAGTGGGGCGCCTCGGCTCGCTCCTCTTTTTCTTTTTCGGATCGCTCTCGTATGTTCCGTTTCTTCAGAAACAAGGATCAGTCCGGGCGGCGATTCAAGCTATTATACATCGGGGCGAGTACCTCGCGACTATCTTTCCATATCGCGGCGAGCAATGGGGTACCTGGTCGCAGGTCACCTATCTGAATCAGCGGCATTTCGCCAACGCTATTGGGATACTGCTGCTCGTCCTGATTTTTCTGGTTATCCGCTATCGCATGCGGCCAGCAAAGCAAGCTAAAATCTACGTCCCTACTAACCCGACTGCGCTGGAGCCTTGCGCTTTATCCGAAAGTGCAACGGACACAGTCTCCGACGATGCCACTCCGCGTGACAACGTTGCAGAATCAAAAACCGACATCGCGCCCGCAGCGGTGGCAATAGAACCAAAGCAAGCTGTCGTTATAACCGAGAGTTTTGCCTCTACCTTACCAGGCTTCATCTTTTCAGGCGTAGTGCTTGGTCTGGTGCCGATGTGGAACAGCGCCGTGTTTATTGCGGCTGCCGCAGTATTGGGAGGGTTGTTCGTCTTATTTCCGCTCCGACGGCAAATGTTGTTCCTGGCCATGACTGCAGGTGTAATCGCGCTGCCACAGATGCTTTACCTCAGTACGGGTAAGGGCAGGGCAATCATGCCACGGCTGCTACATTGGGGTTACACGATAGACCAGCCCACAGCCATGAATGTGGCGAAGTACCTTGGCTTCACTTTTGGCTTCAAGTGGGTGTTAATCGCACTGGCGCTCATTTTCGCAAGGAGTCTGCAAAGGCGACTATTCCTGGCAGCCTCGAGTCTCATCGCAGTTGCGTTTTGTTTTCAGTTCACCATTGAGGTCCTTGCGAATCAAAAGTTTCTGCATATTTGGGTGATCATCGCCAACTTGTTTGTTGCCTTTGGTCTCTGGCGATTATGGCGTCTGTCACTGGGCGGAACAACACTGCCGGGAAAATTTTTGGCGAGTGTTCTCTTCCTTCTAATCATCCCGGGAGGTCTCATTGATTTTTTCCCAATTCATAATACCGGCTGGAGTGAAGTAACGTACAAGGACGATCCATTCATTGACTGGCTTAAAAAGAACACGACGCCGCGAGATATCTTTCTGACGGATCGATTTGTTAATCATCCCATCCTCATGGCTGGCCGGCGCGTGTTTTATGGCTGGCCCTACTATTCGTGGGGCGCTGGTTACGACGCGACGAAACGCGACAGGCTTTACGTAGACCTGTTCGAGAACAGGGACCCATGGAAAGTGTTCCACCTTTTGAAAGAGAACGGCATCAGGTACGTGGCGTTTGATGGTGCTGTTCGGCAGGCTCAGTTCATTAAGCGACCAAATGAACAGCTTTACGCCACTTATTTTCCGAAGGTGTATGACGACAGCAGAATTAATTCGCTGACAATTTATAAGGTGCCGGACACGCCGCCTCCCAAGCTTAGTTCCATGCCTGAAGGTGTGACTAACATGTTTGAAGGCGGAAGGGGAGGCGGCAAGGGGGAGTTTGATTTGCCAACTGGAATTTGTATCGATGGCAACGGAAATATTCTGGTGGCCGACAGCGGTAATGGGCGCATCGAAAAATTCGATCCGACTGGGGCGTTTCTTAGCAGCATGGGAACCAAAGGCAGTGGCCACGGACAATTGGGACAGCCCAACGGGATCGCCATCGACCGGGCCGGCAACATATACGTGGCCGACGCCTCCAATCACCGTGTCCAGAAACTAGCGCCCGATGGGACACTTATCGCCGAGTGGGCGCTTGGATTCTACGGGCCACGAAAGATCGCCGTTGGTCCCGATGATTCGATTTATGTCGTGGATCAAGGTCGTACTCGCATCGTCAAGCTCAGCCCCAATGGTCAGGTGCTGACGACGTGGGGCAGCAGCGGAAATGGCGACGGACAGTTTAACGACCACACTTCAGTCGCGGTTGATCCCACCACTAACAAAGTGTACGTCGCAGACCCACGCAATGGCCGGATACAGGTATTTGATTCAAATGGGAAGTTTTTGACTAAATGGTCAATTCCAGAATGGGGACGGCCATATGGCTTCGAAGCCCTGGCCATAGATTCCAAGAAGGGTCGGTTATATGCATCAAGCGCCAACATGGACAACGTGCTCGTTTTTGATTTGAACGGAACCAGGATCGGCAGTGTAACGCCAAAACCCCCCGAAAAGCTCGACGGACCGGCAGCTCTGGTCTTGGTTAACGGGAAGCTTTATGTGCTAAACATGGCCGGGAGTCGTGTGAGCGTGATCGATCTGTAACAGGCGGCACGCCGTCGCATTATAACCATCATGGTTTACTCGACGACTCTCTAGAACAGATACGCAAGGTTGTGGAGTTAGCGCAGAAAAAATCCGAAGTTCCAATACTGAGGATTCTTCTACTCGGATTGTCCGTTGTTAGTCTGGCAGTCTGCGCGTGGGGTGGAGCGGCGCATTATCGAAAAGCGCCTTGGGGAGATCCCTGGCAGCCAATCGGTTGGCTGCTTAGCATGGGTTTCTTGCTGGTCGCCTTCTTACCGTCGCCACATCACTTGGCGACTGGTTTCAAGTCCTTAATAAAGCCGAAGACAGCATTCTTTCTCTTCTGGATCCTATTCTTTGTAGTTTCGCACCTTTGGAATTTCCGGACGGCGCCCTGGAACGGAGACGCTCTTTTCGATGAGTCCGGCTGGGACCTTTGGTATCTAAAAAGCTACGTCATCGGTCATCCTTATCAGGCATCCTGGCTTCACGGTATTCTTTCGCGCGAAACTCTGTTTCATTACTACGTTTGGGGCTTTCTTCGCCTTTTCGGATTTAACATTTTGTCCTATGAAGCAGCGCTGTTTTGTATTTGGCTGACGACCTTCGTATTCACGCTTCTCTTAATCGATTTGTTTTTTGACTCTTACATTGTTACCTCTGTCACGGCGGTCATTCTTAATTTCCTCCCATTCGCGTTCATTTACACTTTCGCCGGCTACCGCTATCCCATGGCAACGGCTTTGGCCGTGGTCTCTCTGTACTTCCTGCACCTGGGATTTAGACGCGCTTCGCCTTTTTTTCTTTCCCTAAGCGGTATCACCGCAGGTCTCTGCCTGGCCAGCTCCATATCCGGTAAGCAATATCTGCTGGCGCTTGTGATTGCTGCGCCTCTGTACGCTTTGTTTTATTGGAAGAGCTTAGCGCGAAGAGCCACGTGGAGCTCTCTCGCACTGATCGTCTTTGGTTTTACGGCGGCTGCTATGCCCATCCTCCTCTATATCTGGTTCAATCAGCAAGCCTACACTTACTACGAATCCAGCTTTGTCGGCAATTTCCGGCATGCAATGCATTCAGCCCCGTTTCCGAGCGGTATCCGGCCTTTTGTCGACCAGCTTCGGGGCTGCTTCTTCAGCGTCCCCGGCTTCCGCTTCTTTATTCCCGATACGTTGCCGATCCCGCTGCCATATTACTGGTTGTTGGTACCAGGCTGCGTGCTCGCGCTCTGGCAGAGGCGCTTTGAAATTGTGCTGTTGGCCATTCTTCCGGTTGTCGGCGCTTTTGTCGCAGGGTGCATCGAGAACCGTTTGCTGATGCCGATCCCATTCTGGGTAATCCTGATGAGCTTCACGCTTGCCGGGCTATTACAACTTCGTCCGTGGCCAGCCGTGCAAATTATATTCTGCGCTATCGCAGCATTAATACTGCTCGACGGCCTGATCCCATCAGTTCGGTACATTTATGCCAAAACAAAGAATCCGTTTGGGATCCGCTATTATGCACAAGAAGAGGTCGCCGTCTCGCGCTTCTTAAAGCATGTCGTAGCCGGGGAAGAGCATCCCAATCCTCCCCGCCTGGAGCGCGATGAGTTCAACCGCATCCCTGGCATTCCCGACGCTTCATACGACACATTCATCTGCCAGGAGGACGCTTATTCGATTATTCATCTCTTCTTACATGATTACGATGATGCCAGAATTCTCTCATTCTGTAACGACTACCCTTTTAGCGTCGTCATGGCCGAGCAAGATGTCTATAACGGCAACAAAAGGGCCATCCTTGCCTATGCTGGGAGTAAGAAAGACCTGAAGCTGATCTGGCAAAGACATCCAAAGACAGAAAGAATTATCAGAATGTTCCAATCGCTGCGCGATCTTGGAACCGAAGACTCCATTTCGTATTCCTTTGGTGGAAAATCAAGAACGTTTTATGTATTGAACATCCCTAACAAGAACATTCATCAATTTCAGCAACACGTGAAAACATTGCCTGCTACGCTAGATACGGCGCCTCCGCAGTTCAGCTGGTTGCCTGAAACCGCGACTACCATGTTTGAAGGGGGCAAGGGAACCGAAAAGGGGCAATTTGATTCACCAACTGGAATTGCGGTTGATAGCAACGGAAACGTCTTGGTGGCCGATACCGGTAATGGCCGCATCGAAAAATTCCCGCCAAACGGCACTTTCGTCACGAGCATGGGACAATTTCAAGCGCCGAGCGGAATCGCAATTGATAGCGCCGGCAACATTTACGTCTCGGAGATAGGTTCCAAGCACCGCATTCAGAAACTCCGACCTGACGGGACGTTCATCGCTGAGTGGGCGCCTGGATTATACGGTCCGCGGAAGATCGCTATTGGCCCTGACGACTCGATTTATGTCGTCGATTCGGGTCGCAATCGAATTGTGAAGTTCAGTCCCGATGGCCAGGTCCTTGCAAGCTGGGGCAGCGAGGGAACCGGCGATGGACAGTTCAGAGGCCAGAGTTCGGTCGCGGTCGATCCAACCAACAACAAAGTGTACGTTGCCGATCCGCTAAACAGCCGCATACAGGTCTTTGATTCAAACGGGAAGTTTCTGAGCAAATGGTCAGTGCCCGAATGGCGAGAGCCACTGGGCTTTGAAGATTTAGCCATCGATCCTAATAGAGGTCGGTTGTACGCATCGAGCGCTCACATGGAGGTGATCCTCATTTTTGACTTGAACGGCACCAGAATTGGCAGCGCAACACCAAAGCCCCCTGATAAACTTGCAGGGCCATCAGCGCTCGCTCTGGCAAACGGAAAACTCTACGTTCTAAACATGACTAGTAATCGCGTAATCGCCATTGATCTGTAAAGACCAGCGAGGGGATGTTAGCTCTGATCTATCTAGGGTTGGCGATTGCTCTGGGTGATCTTCTTTGCCGGCGCTTTTATCGGTTTGTATCCGCGCCGCATCGTTGGGCGGCAGCCGTATTGGTTGGCACGCTCCTCAGCACGTGGCTCACCTATCTAGCTGGGCTGGCTTTTGCACGTACGGCTGAACCGTTACTATTTGCAGACCTCTTGTTTTTCGTGGTTGCGCCTGGCGCAATCTTCTGGCTTTCCAGAAAAGCTCCAAGAGTCGGCACGATTGCGGCGCGTGCTCCTGGATCGTCAAGGTGGGACTGGATCACGCTAGCAGCACTGTGTGCCGCAGCGTGCATTCTGCTATTTGGAACACTCTATATCAATAGACAGGGCCGGCTGCGCCTTTCGGAGACGGAGACCGGCGATTTCGCTGCACAACTGACCATGGCTCAAAGTGTCGCCGTTATTCATGACTTCTCGACCGCGTTCCCATATTACGCTGCCCAGGGAATTGGTCAGTTTCTATTCTACTTTCAGGCTGGAAATCTACAATTTCTTGGGCTCAATCTGGCTTGGAGCGTGGATGTGCTCAGTGTGCTCGGCCTCACGAGCATGCTCGCACTAGTGATGGCACTGGGCGAGCTGCTCTTCAACTCTCGTGTTGTAGGACGGCTGGGAGCCACATTTTTCTTTTTCCATGGCTTCCTGGAGCGTTTAACTAATCTTTTCGCCGCCGGCTATCCACACCGCAACCAGAGTTGGGGATTTTGGAAGCAGATTGCCTTTGTGAACGAGCGACATGTGCCTTTCGCCACTGGGATCTTTCTTCTTGTACTAATCTTCCTGATTGATCAGTATCGCCCAAGGCTTTCGGCGGCGGGGGTTAGCTCCGATGTAAATATGGCTTGGGGAGAATCGAAGCAAGGTACCAGCCAGAATCGGCGCAAGACAGCCTTCCCCGCCACAACTATCAGGAGTGCTCGGCCTGCATTGATATCTCCAAAAAGCGTTGTGTTCTCAGGGTTGCTGGTAGCTGCGCTCCCGCCCTGGAATGCTCCCGTGTGCATAGCCATTGTAGTCGTGCTGTGTTGTTTGTTGATAGCTTACGGCTGCTGGCGTTTGTCGAGGTTAAAAACTGCAGCGATGTTAGGTAAAGTGCTCGGTGGTACACTGGCAGTTTGTATTCTCGCCGCGGGAGTTACCGATCTGTGGGCTGTTTACAGTAGCTCCCGCAGTGCGGGAAATATCTTAGTCGCTGATACAGGTAATGGGCGCATCCAGAAATTCTCGCCAAACGGAACCTTCGTTACCAGCATAGCAACTACAGACCCGAATGGGATTGCAGTTGATCGCGCGGGCAACATTTACGTCGCGGAGATAGGCTCCAAGCATCGCGTTCAGAAACTTGGACCTGACGGGAGATTCATCGCTGAGTGGGCGCCTGCATTATACGGGCCGCGAAAGATCGCCATTGGCCCTGATGATTCGATCTATGTCGTCGATTCGGGTCGCAATCGAATCGTGAAGTTCAGTCCCGATGGCCAGGTCCTTGCAAGCTGGGGCAGCGTGGGGAGTGGCGATGGACAGTTCAAAGGCCTTAGTTCGGTTGCGGTCGATCCTATCAAAAACAGGGTGTACATTGCTGATCCGATAAACAGCCGCATAGAGGTCTTTGATTCAAACGGGACGTTTCTGAGCAAATGGTCAGTGCCCGAATGGCGAGAGGCGCTGGGCTTTGAGGATTTGGCCATCGATTCTGACAAAGGCCGGTTGTACGCGTCGAGCGCGCAACTGAGCACCATTTTCATTTTTGATCTTCAGGGGAACAGACTCGGGACCTTATCGCCGACCCCGCCAGACAAATTGGAGGCTCCATCGGCGATCGCGCTGGCAAAAGACAAACTGTTTGTCCTGAACGCCGGTTCCGCACGAGTGTCTCTGATCCCTCTGCAGAACAGGTAACGCGAAGCCGCGATGAACAATATCTTCTTGAGGCTACGAGCCCCCGGCGTGGTTCAAAAGAGCCTACGAATTTTGCTGTGCGTCGCTGCCATCATCCTCCTTTTCAGCTTCTACACTTGGGGCGTTTCACAGAATCCTCCCGGATTCTACCTCGACGAGTCAGCGACCGCCTACAACGCCTATCTCGTCTCTCGAACCGGGGCTGGCGAAGTGGGCCCAAAGTTTCCCATACTCTTCCAGGAGTATGCAGTCAGTAACCCAACGTATATTAACCCGCTCACGATCTATTTGCTGGCAGTCGTCTTCCGATTCCTTCATCCGAGCATTCTCGTCGCGCGGATGTTCGCCGCTTTCTGGATGTTCGCGGCGTGTCTGCTGCTTGGCGTGTTGACAAAACGCATTTCTGGCGAGCGTAAGATCGGCATAATCGTTGCGGGGACTGCGCTACTAACGCCGTGGCTCTTCGAAATCGGCCGATTGGTCTGGGATGCACATTTCTCTCCTTTCACAGTTGTCGTGTTCCTGCTTGCGGCCTACCGCATTCAATCCAAGGACACCTGGAATTGGCAAGACATCGCGATGGTCGCCGGCAGCCTCGCGGTGATTACGTATGGTTATTTCAGCGGACGCGTCCTGGCACCAGCGTTCGCGTTAGGACTACTCTTCTTCGCCACCACGAAGCGCCGTATCCTTGGCGTGCTTAAAGTATGGCTCGCCTATGCGGTCATGCTGGTACCACTCATTCTGTTCA
>WNFY01001057.1_pt1 | contig 25770 bp, 23 predicted proteins | sample 5400091 | NCBI WGS metagenome assembly WNFY01 (sample SAMN13153364, study PRJNA577476) | soil metagenome | isolation source: 60 cm soil or saprolite under grassland replicate 1 | place: USA:California | collected 2016-06-15 | reverse complement strand
GCGCAGTGGCATCGAAACTCGGGCGGGCTCTTCCTCGGAATCGATCACACAGCGATCGTGGTGAGCAATACGGAGGCCAGCCTGAGGTTTTATCGTGATGTCTTGGGGATGCGGGTGGCGGGGACAAGTGAGAATTACGGTCCCGAGCAGGAGGCGCTCAACAACGTTCGCGGAGCGCACCTCCGTATCACCACTCTGCGCGCGCAGCAAGGCCCGGGCATAGAGCTGCTGGAATACCTGGAACCGCGCGATGGGCGGCAGCTTCCGTATGAGCCGGAGCTCAGTGATCTTTTGCATCGGCAGACAGTAGTTTTAGCGCATGATCCCGCCAGACTGGCAAACGCGCTTGAGTCCGCGTTGGTCGTGCGTCGCCATATTGCGGAACAGATGGGGATCACGGTTCGCGATCCGGATGGCCACGAGTTACTCATCCGCTCAGCGGCCCCCAACACCACCATTGGAGAAGTGAAATGAATGCCGAAGAAAAACGCCTCGAAGCATCAAGCCAGCGCACCGCCCACTGGAAGCGCTGGGGCCCCTACGTCAGCGATCGTGCCTGGGGCACCGTGCGTGAAGACTACAGCGCGAATGGTACAGCGTGGGAGTACCTGCCGCACGATCACGCGCGCTCCAAAGCTTATCGGTGGAATGAAGACGGAATCGCCGGAGTCTGCGACCGCCATCAGTACCTGTGTTTCGCACTCGCGCTTTGGAATGGCCGCGACCCGATTCTTAAGGAGCGCCTGTTCGGGCTGACGGGCAACGAGGGGAATCATGGCGAGGACGTAAAGGAATACTACTTCCACCTCGACAGCACTCCGACCCACTCGTACATGAAGTTCCTCTACAAGTATCCGCAGGCTGAGTTCCCTTACGCGCGTCTTATCGAGGAGAACCGGCAACGCAGCAAGGCCGACCCGGAATTCGAATTGATGGACACGGGCGTCTTCGACGATGATCGCTACTTCGATGTGATTGTCGAATACGCCAAAGCCTCGCCAGACGACATCCTCATCCGCATCACGGCCACGAATCGTGGTCCGGAGCCGGCGCAGCTGCACCTGCTGCCTACGCTGTGGTTTCGCAACACCTGGAGCTGGAAGCCGGGCTCGCCTCGGCCATCGCTGACCCAAGGTGTGAATCCCAAGCACACGGTTGTGACTGTCGAGCATCCTGAGTTAGGCCGGCGCCGGCTCTATTGTCAGAATCATCCCGACACGCTGTTCTGCGATAACGAGACCAACGCCCGCCGTCTTTACGGCAGCAATGGCGGACCGGACCATCCGAAAGACGCAATCAACGATTTCGTCGTGAATGGCGACAAGCATGCCATCTATCCTGAGCAGACGGGCACCAAGATGGCTGCTTACTACTCACCGATGCTCGCGGCGGGAGAGACCGTGACGATTCGGCTGCGCCTGACCGATACGGCAATCGCGGAGAATGTCGATGCTTTGAACGGCGACTTCGAACGTCTATTCACCGTGCGCAAGCTGGAAGCCGACGAGTTCTATGCCGGCGTAATTCCACAGGATCTGTCGGCCGACGCGCGGAATGTAATGCGGCAGGCATTCGCGGGCCTGCTGTGGTCCAAGCAGTTTTACCACTACGTGCAGCAGGAGTGGCTTGCGGGCGATCCCACATACCCGGCTCCGCCCTCTGGCCGCAAACATGGGCGCAATGCCGAATGGCCGCACCTCTACAACGCCGACGTGATCTCCATGCCCGACAAGTGGGAGTACCCTTGGTACGCGGCTTGGGACCTGGCTTTTCATTGCGTGCCGCTGGCGCTTGTCGACCCTGACTTTGCGAAAGAGCAGCTCGTGCTCCTGCTCCGCGAATGGTACATGCATCCGAATGGACAGCTTCCTGCCTACGAGTGGGCGTTCGGTGACGTCAATCCTCCCGTGCATGCCTGGGCGGCGTTGCGCGTTTACAAAATCGACAAGAAACGCCACGGACGCAGCGATATTGTATTCCTGGAAAAGGTCTTCCACAAGCTGCTTCTGAATTTCACCTGGTGGGTGAACCGCAAAGACGCTGAAGGGATGAACGTCTTTCAGGGCGGGTTCCTCGGGCTGGATAACATCGGCGTCTTCGACCGCAGTGCAGCGCTGCCCACGGGCGGCCATCTGGAGCAATCCGATGGCACCGCGTGGATGGCGATGTACACGCTGAACCTGCTGGCGATCGCGCTGGAGTTAGCGCATGAAAACCCCGCCTACGAAGACGTCGCCAGCAAGTTCTGGGAGCACTTCCTCCACATCGCTCACGCCATGTGTCATCGCGGCGAAGACGGCCTGAGCATGTGGGACGAAGAGGACGGCTTCTTCTATGACGTGCTGCACATGCCCGACGATTCGCACGTTCCGTTGAAGCTGCGTTCCATGGTAGGTCTGATACCGTTGTTCGCGGTGGGAACGCTCGAGCCGGAGATGTTGGAGCGTATGCCGGGCTTCCGTCGCCGCCTGGAGTGGTTCATCGAGAACCGTCCTGACCTCATCGGCAACGTGGCCTGCATGCGCACCAGGGGTATGGGTGAGCGACGGTTGCTGTCGATTCTCTCTCGCGGCAACTTGCGCCGCGTGTTGGGTTACATGCTGGACGAAAAGGAATTCTTGTCGCCCTTCGGCATCCGCGCCCTGTCAAAGAAACATGAAGCGGAGCCCTACGTTCTGAGGGTGAACGGCATGGAGCATCGCGTCGAATATCAACCGGCGGAGTCGAGCTCGGGACTGTTCGGCGGCAACTCCAACTGGCGCGGGCCGATCTGGTTCCCGGTGAACTTTTTGCTCGTCGAGTCACTGCAGCGCTTCCATCACTATCTCGGCGACGACTACAAAGTGGAGTTCCCAACCGGTTCCGGAGCGATGCTCAACCTGACTGAAGTGGCGACGGATCTCTCGCGCCGGATGAACCGGATCTTTCTGCGCGACGACAGCGGTCGCCGGCCAGTATTCGGGAACATTGAGAAATTCCAAACCGACCCGCACTGGCGTGATCTGGTCCTCTTCCACGAGTACTTCCACGGCGATTCCGGCGCAGGTCTGGGAGCCAGTCACCAGACTGGCTGGACCGGGCTGGTCGCCAAGTTGATCCAACAGAGCGGAGAGGGCGACCGGTCGCGCGAATCCGCAACGTTAGTCGCCGCCGACTGAGAGCAGAAGTCAATACACTAACTTTCGAAGAAAGGAACAAGTCATGAAAGCAGTAGCAGTCATTCCCGGCAAAGCGGGCAGCGTGCATCTGGCCGAGCTGTCCAAGCCCAGTGTGAGCGATGTTCCCGATGGCCGCGGCGTCCTCGTGAAGGTATTGCGCGTCGGCGTTGACGGTACTGACAAGGAGATCAACGCCGCCGAGTACGGCGCCGCACCTCCGGGATACGAGTTTCTGGTGTTGGGTCACGAAAGCTTCGGCCAGGTTGTCGAAGTTGGCGAGAACGTGACCCGCTTCAAAGCCGGGGATTATGTTGTCGCGACCGTTCGGCGTCCCGGTTGCAGCATTTACGACTGGATCGGCAGCCCCGACGTCACCACCGACGACAGCTACTTCGAGCGCGGCATCAGCAAGGTGCACGGCTTTCTCACCGAGTATTACGTGGACACCGACGACTACATCGTGAAGGTTCCGCAAGGTCTGAAGGATGTCGGCGTGCTGCTGGAGCCCATGACCGTGGTGGAGAAGGGGATACATCAGGCATATGAGATCCAGCGCCGGTTGCAGGTATGGCATCCGCGTCGCGCAGCCGTCATGGGCGCGGGCACCGTCGGTTTGCTGGCAACGCTCGTGCTGCGGCTGCGAGGTTTCGAGGTGGTGACCTTCGCGAAGCTGCCCGCGCCGAACCTGAATGCCGAACTGATCGAGGCGATTGGCGGGCGGTATCTCTCGACCGAAGAGATCTCCATTGCTGATGCCACGAAGCAGTTCGGGCCATTTGACATCATCTTCGAAGCAACCGGCTACTCGCCGATTGCCTTCGACAGCATGCTGGCCCTGGCGAAGAACGGCGTGCTTGTGCTGTCCAGCATTACCGGGGGCGATCGCAAGATCGAAGTCCCGGCCGATCGCATCAACCTCGAATTCGTTCTTGGCAACAAGGTGGTAGTCGGCACGGTGAATGCGAATCGCGAGCACTTCGAAATCGGCGTGCGCGACCTGTCGCAGGCAGCACTGGAGTATCCGGGCTGGCTCAATCGCTTGCTCACTCACCCGGTGCAAGGGCTGGAGAACTACGAACAGCTATTCCAGCACCTCACCAAAGGCAGCGGCACCATCAAGGTCTATTGCGAGATCGCCGCATAGGTGTGAAGGACAGGTTATGAGCAAAAATCACATACTGATCCTGGGCGGTGGATTTGGTGGCTTGTACACCGCCCTGGAGTTGGAAAAGGCGCTCAAGAACGATTCCGACACCGAGATCACCTTGATCAATCGCGATAACTATTTCCTGTTTACGCCCATGTTGCACGAGGTGGCCGCCAGCGATTTGGACTTGACCAATATTGTTAGTCCAGTGCGCAAGTTGCTGCGCAAGGCGCGGTTCTTTGCCGGTGACGTAAAACGAATCGACCTGGCTAATCGCGCCGTGACAGTTGCGCATGGGTTCGATGGGCATACACATGAGCTCGCGTACGACCGGCTGGTCATCGGGGTTGGCTCAAGCACCAATTTCTTTAACCTTCCCGGGCTCGAGCATCATGCACTCACAATGAAGACCCTGGAAGATGCCGCGCATTTGCGCAACCGGCTGATCGCGCTGCTCGAGGAAGCCGATACCGAGTGCTGTGCTGGGATACGTCGCCCCTTGCTGACCTTTGTGGTCGCGGGTGGCGGCTTCGCCGGAGTAGAGACAATTGCCGGGATCAACGATTTCGTGCGTCAGTCGCTCAAGTTCTATCCCAACTTGACGCCGAGCGAAGTACGCATGGTGCTGGTGCACCCAGGCTCTGTGATCTTGCCCGAACTGGACTCCAAACTCGGCGCCTATGCGCAGCGCAAACTGCAAGAGCGCGGCGTGGAAGTCCGCGTGAACGACAAGATAACCGGCTACGATGGCGAGCTCGCCGCACTGAGCGACGGCGAGGCCATCCCCTCCCGAACTTTGATCTGGACCGCCGGGACCACGCCTTCGTCGCTGCTGAACGATCTGCCCTGCATGAAAGAGCGTGGCCGGCTTCTGGTGGAAGATACGCTGGAACTTAGCGAATTTCCGGGTGTTTTCGCGCTGGGAGACTGTGCACTGATTCCCGACCGCAAGACCGGCAAGTTCTATCCGCCCACGGCACAGCACGCACTACGAGAAGGAAGGATAGTAGCCCACAACTTGGTGGCTTCGTTGCGTGGCGGCAAGATGAAACCGTTCTCTTTTATGACCATTGGCCAACTGGCCGCGATCGGACGCCGCACCGGTGTTGCCAATATCTTCGGCTTCAACTTCTCAGGCTTTATGGCCTGGTGGATGTGGCGGACAGTCTATTGGAGTAAACTGCCGCGTTTTGAGAAGAAGCTGCGCGTGGCGCTCGACTGGACTCTTGACGTGCTGTTCTCGAAAGACCTGGTGCAAACTGTCAGCTTCCACAACGCAAATGCCACGGCAAATGCCATGGGTCCAACTGCAAACCCACAATGTGCGCTGCAGGAGAACACGAAGGAGATTGCCGCATGATCGAATTGGGCAAAAACATCTGCGGAGACCTGCAGGCGGCTCGCTCACGCGAGTGGCTGGAGACCAACGGCATTGGCGGGTTCGCTTCTTCTACCATCATCGGACTGAACACGCGCCGCTATCACGGTCTACTCGTAGCGGCTACTCACCCTCCGGTAGGTCGGATGGTGCTGTTGTCGAAACTCGAGGAGACCATCGTCATCGGGAACAAGCGCGTTGAGCTTTCGTCGAACCAGTACCCCGGAGTTGTGCACCCTGCGGGCTACAACTTTCTCGCTGAGTTTCGTCTCGATCCGTTTCCGATTTTCACGTATGAAATCGGCGGCGTGAAGCTGGAGAAGTCTCTTTTTATGGTGAACGGCGAGAACACGGTTGTCGTGTGCTATCGGCTGCTGCCTGGTTCAGTAGGTCGTGCCGCGCTTGAGCTGCGGCCGCTGATTGCGTTTCGCGACTACCACAGCACCACGCACGACAATCCCGCGCTGGACGCGCGAGTCACGCTCGAACCCGGCAACGCGATGATGCAGCCCTATGCCGGCCTGCCGCCGCTATGGCTGGCTCATAACGGTAGTGCTGAGCGCAGCGGCTACTGGTATCGCGATTTCCAATACGATGTGGAACGGGAACGTGGCCTAGATTTTGGGGAAGACCTGTTCAATCCGATGATCATCTCCTTCGACCTCGCTGAGGGCAACGCCGCGGTTGTGATTGCATCAACGGAACGACGCGAGGTCTCGCAGGCCAAGCAATACGAAACGGCAGAGCGGATAAGGCGTGCTGCGCTTACCGTGAATTGCGAAAACGAACTCTTGCAGCAGCTTTCCACCGCCGCCGACCAGTTTATTGTTGCGCGAGGCGAGCAGAAGACCATCATCGCCGGCTATCACTGGTTTGCCGATTGGGGCCGCGACACAATGATCGCGCTGCCCGGCCTGACGCTGGCGACTGGTCGTCCGGAGATTGCTCGCAGCATCCTGCTGGAGTTTGCCCGCCATGTGAACCAGGGCATGCTGCCCAACCGCTTCCCCGATCAAGGTGAGGAGCCGGAGTACAACACCGTGGATGCCACATTGTGGTTCTTCGAGGCCGTCCGCAAGTACGTGGAGTACACGGGCGATTTCGAATTGGTGCGCACTGAATTGTTTCCTGTCCTGACCAGCATCATGGACTGGCACTTCAAGGGTACGCGTCACGCCATTCGTGTGGATGATGATGGCTTGCTGGCCTGCGGTGTTCCCGGCGTGCAGTTGACGTGGATGGATGCAAAGATCGGCGACTGGGTGGTGACGCCGCGACATGGAAAGCCGGTCGAAATCCAGGCACTGTGGCACAACGCGCTGAAAATCATGGAGAGTTTCGCCCGCAACCTGGGCGACAAACGCACTGCCGACCGTTACTCGCAAGCGGCAGTGCTGGCTGCACGCAGCTTCAATCAGAAGTTTTGGAACGAGGATGGCGGTTATTTGTACGACGTTGTAAACGGCGACGAGCGCGATGCGTCCATACGGCCAAATCAGATCTTTGCCATCAGCCTGCCGCACCCGTTGCTTTCGCAGGAGTGCGCCGCTAGTGTGCTCGCACTCGTCGAACGCGAACTGCTCACACCATGCGGGCTGCGGACGCTGGCTGCCAATGATCCGCGCTATCGTCCGGTGTACGGAGGCGACGTTCGATCGCGCGATTCTGCTTATCATCAGGGCACGGTGTGGCCATGGCTTTTGGGGCCATTCATCACCGCATACCTGAAGGTGCACGGGCATAAACGAGACACGTTGCTGAAGGCACGCATCTGGCTGGAGAATTTCGACGTACATCTTCGTGATGCCGGTCTGGGGCAGATCTCGGAGGTATTCGGCGCCGAGCACCCGCACGCGCCTGGAGGCTGTATCGCGCAGGCCTGGAGCATTGCCGAGCTGCTGCGTGCGGCCAAAGAGGACGTGTTTGTTGAACGTAGCCGCGCCGCAGTTGCTCGGGCCAAAGTGGCGTTCCGATCGGCGTAATCAAACTTCTAGCGACGCGTGCGCGAGGGTGATGACGCCCACGAGGTAGACGATGGACCTCAGCCGACCGTTGTTCATCCCGGTGATCCTGGGAACCGTCCGCAAAGCCGCGTATGAGTGAGTTCGCAGCGCGGCTGGTGTACGCTGAACTTGCACAGCGCCCCGGCGTAGAGACCGAACTTATTGATATCTGCTCGCTACCGCTTCCGGTAGACGATGCAGGGGAGGCGATCAAGCATCCGAAGTTTTCGTCTAAGATGAACCGCGCCGATGCCCTTGCGATCGTCTCGCCCGAATACAACCACGGTTATTCGGGCCTGCTGAAACATGTGCTCGACAGCTGTCTGAAAGAATACATCCATAAGGCGGTTGGCATTGTCGGGGTGTCAGCGGGCCCATTTGGTGGTGCTCGCGGCATCCAGGATCTGCTACCGGTACTGCGCGAGCTCGGACTGGTAACGATCTTTTGGGATGTGAACTTTTCCAGCGTGCAGACCGTCTTCGGCGCGGATGGCAAGTTGCTGGACCAGGCTTATCTTTCGCGCATCGACAAGTTCCTGAAAGAGCTGATCTGGATGGCGAAGACGCTGCGATATGGCCGGGAAAATATCTCGCTTGCTTAGCAGGAGGAGCGATGCCGGAAAAGATGATCTGTGACGTATGTGGCCGCGAGATGAATCAACACGCAGAGAAGTTCGTGTACCTCAACGATGGCGCTTCCGGCTGCATTGAAGAGATCCACACCTGCCCTGGCTGTGGCAACAGTGATTCGCGTCCGGGTGCAGACTCGCAGCCGCAAAGGGGAGACTAGGAGATGCATCGTGAGACAGAAGATTGCCACGGAAAACGATTTACGCCGGGCGTCACGACGTGAACTGCTGAAGCTGCTTCCGCTCGGGGCTCTCGGCGTCTTCCTGTTCGATGCGCCACAGCGATGGTTGCTGGAGAAGGGCCTTGCATTGAGCGACGCAGCTTCCCAGCTTGCCTTCCGGCGCGGATCGATGGCACAGGAGTTTCCGAATAGCGCCATCGCCCCGTTGGAGAAATTTCCATACAACTACTGGAATGTCGCCGATCCCGAGATCGACTTAGATGGCTGGACGCTAGCTGTGGAAGGTCTGGTGCGGCGACCAGGCGAATACCGGCTTTCCGACCTTCAGAAACTGCCGTACCACGAACAGAACACACGTCACGTGTGCGTAGAAGGCTGGGATGTTATAGGAAATTTCGGTGGGACCCGCCTGGCAGAAATCTTGTCGATGGTGGGTGCAGAGATGTCTGCCAAGTATCTGTATTTCGAATGTGGTGATGAGTATTACCAGTCCATGGACATGGAGTCCGCCCTGCACCCGCAGACTCTTGCGTGTTGGAACATGTACGGCCGGCCGCTCAACCGTGGGCACGGAGCACCGCTGCGCATCGTGATTCCAACCAAGCTCGGATACAAACAGCCGAAATATGTCGAGAAAATGATCGTCACCAATGTGCTTCGCCCAGGACGCCTGGGATATTGGGAGGACCAGGGCTATAGCTGGTATGGAGGTGTGTGATGAGCGGAAGACCTGCTGTCCCCAAATTGCCCAGGCGCTTCATGCCGCCGAAAGTGTCCTACACTTCTCGCGCCGGCAAAGAGCACAATGTCACCTACGAACACCCGATTGCTGTGCGCCTTACGCATTGGCTAGAAGCGATTGCGCTGTTTGTCATGGCAGGGAGTGGGTTGCGAATTTATCTTGCCTTTCCCGCGTTCGGCGACAAGCTTCCGCCCAATGACTTTTTCAGCTTTCCTGCGCGCTACTCGATTGGGGGCTGGCTCGGTGGAGCTCTGCAGTGGCACTTTACTTTCATGTGGCTCTTCATTGCCACGGGCTTGGTATACGTTTTACATCGGCTGATCACGGGGACATGGCGGCAAGTGGTTTTTCTCCCGCGAGACGTTCGCGGCGTTTGGCCCATGTTTCGCCACTACTTTCTCTTTGGGCCTAAGCCCGAACAGGTGGAGAGCTACAACCCATTACAGAAGCTCGCCTACACAGGAACGCTTCTCATCGGCGCACTTTCTATTCTGACCGGCCTGGTTTTGTACAAGTCCGCTCAACTCTCATTCCTCATTCCAATTTTGGGCGGCTATCGCGCGGTCCGGATTCTCCATTTTTTAGCGCTGGCCGGTTTCCTCGCGTTCGTGCCTGGACATCTAGTGATGGTCATCGTGCACGGCTGGAACAATTTCCAATCTATGTTGACGGGCTGGAATTTCAAACCAGAGTACATCAGAAATCCCGATCAATTAGGAGAGGGCCACCATGAACCATGAACACAGGTGCGCGGAGACCGGCAGACGGAATCTGCTTCTTCCGTCGAGACGGAATCCATGGAGTAGCCACGGGGCAATGAACGTGTCCTTGGGCTTTTATGTTGGCGTGGGAATCCTCTTGCTGCTCCTCGTTGCAGCCGCTGTTACATATCGCTGCGAAAGCCCGATCATCGACCAGCACGCCAATCCGACTCCCGCGGGCAGGGTGCCCGCGCAGGTGGTGGTTGTGCCTGGCAGCAACCTATATCATGCTGGCACCTCTTGCCCCTATATTCACGGCGACGCACAATCGCTCTCCAGATCGGAAGCACTTCTACGCGGCCTCGTTCCCTGTCCGTACTGTGTGGGCAACTCCTCCGCGCGACTTACACCGGTTCGCAAAATGCGGTGACCGGGCGCTGTAAATGCCCTGGCCAATTAGCTAGGCCACACGTCCGTAATCTCAAGCAGGCCAGAAACGAACATTAGCAGGGGTGCTTATGAATCAGGTCCGTGCGACAGCATTTTGGGCAATGTTGGTTTTGGTCGTGTTGGCAGCCTGCGGTCAGCAGCGCGGTACTCATTTCGCTCTCAATGGCCAGACAGTGGTGGACCTGACATACGCTTTCGACGAGAACACCATCTACTGGCCCAATGCACATCCGTTCCATTGGGAAAAAGAAAAATGGGGGCCAACCGCGGGTGGCTACTTCTACGCGGCAGGCCGTTACGCCGCCAGTGAGCACGGTGGCACACATATTGACGCTCCCATCCACTTCGCCGAAGGCAAAGCAACATTGGATCAGATCCCGCCGGAACGGCTGATTGCGCCGGCAATCGTCATTGATATTTCGAGGCAATGCACCGCTGAGACCGACTACCGGCTGGCGCCAGCGGACGTAGCCGCATTTGAAAAGGCACATGGGCGTGTGCCGGCGGGCAGCATCGTGCTTGTCCGCACCGGCTGGGGCGGGTATTGGCCCGACAGGAAGAAATATCTTGGGTCCGACGTGCCGGGTGATACGGAGCATTTGCACTTTCCCGGTATTTCTGGCGAAGCCGCAAAGATGCTGGTTGAAGAGCGCAAGATTTTCGGGGTTGGAATCGACACGGCGAGTATGGATTACGGCCCATCAAAGGACTTCCCGGCTCACCGCATCTTTAATGGCGCGAATGTCTACGGACTGGAAAATATTGCGAACCTTGATCGGGTACCCGTAACGGGGGCGACCATCATTGCCCTGCCCATGAAGATCAAAGGCGGCTCTGGCGGGCCGGTGCGGATCGTCGCGTTGCTACCGTGAGCGGTCGTGTCGGTGGATGCGCGTATTATTTCCGGATGACGGGCAATTCAAGGATTGAGCGAACTTTACCACGGAGCCGACGAAATCATGATAAGGAGCTGCGTGCCTGTACTCACCTTCCTCAAATTAGTCGCCTGCAAAATCACCTGCAAGAATTCAGGCTTCCGTGTATTTTGCCGTTCGCCGGCAGTCTCCAGCAACCTGTAAGTTGTTGTGCATACATCAGAATCCGATTTTGACATGGTAGAGATTAGAAGCCCTGGATCGCACAGAAAAGTTGAATCTCGGATGAGAGCAGCTTCCAACTACCTGCAATTCGCAGGAATCGGTACCGATAAACGCCCATCTGACCGGCGATACTCACCCGAAGGTCTGATTCTGGAAACTTGCTGTGATCGGTTGCACAGGCAGACCCGATTCCCTGAATGGCGGGCGGATGACGGGCTAGGAAACATCCGCGACTCCGGCGCAACGCGCTCTTCGGAGCCGCAACGTCATTCCGCCCGCACACGCATCGATGCCGACGCCTATTACGTTGCGGTCACCCGGTACAGAGTGGCAAGCCCGACTCCCAGTTCTCGCGCGATCGACCGCCAGGGTGCGCCAGACGCACGGAGAACGGCAATTCTGGAGGCGTCCACCACCCGCCGCGGACGGCCAAGCCGCTTACCCTTCGTTCTCGCGTTCCGTAACCCGGCTTTGACCCGTTCCTGGATCAGCGCCCGCTCAAATTCCGCCATGGCACCGATGATCTGGAACATCAGCCGGCCTGAGGGTGTGCTCAGGTCGAGATTGTCGCGAAGACTAATGAAGGCGACGCCATAGGCGCCGAGATCGGCCAGCGCGTTCACGAGATGCTTTAGGGAACGGCCGAACCTATCAATCTTCCAGACGAGCACTGCGTCGAAGCGGCGCCTGTGGGCGTCAATCATTAGACGGTTGAGTTCTGGACGAGATTCCTTGGAGCCGGACACGCCTTGGTCGGTGTACTCGCCGACGATCTCCCAACCCCGGCGGGCCGCATACTCGCGCAGCTCAGACAATTGCATTTCGGGATCTTGGTGGCCGTTGGAGGTGCTCACCCGGGCGTACAGCGCCACACGGGAAAGGCTCAGGGGTAGGTCTTGAGGAGATCGAGGTGCAGTGATACGGTTTTGCCTAGCCATGCTGCCCTCCTTGTGGGCGACATCGGTTAGCGCCGTGTCGGTGTTAGAGCACCGGCACGGCGCGCTTCTATTTTGTGGCGGACTCCTTCTGCTTGCGCGGCCGTCCGCCCTTCTTGCCGTTCTCCCGAGCGATTTCCTGGAGCCGTTCAACACCAAGGCGCTCAAGCCTGGCGGCATAGCTGCGCTTCCCCATCCAGGACATCCCTTCCGAGATTTGGCTACGCTTCATACCGCGCATAACCTAACCTGTTCAGGTTATCGTGTCAAAGGAATTCAGTGCGGCCGAGTTGCTTGTAGTCTCTAGCGAGAGGAATCCAGGGCTTGGAGCAGCGGCCAGCGGATAGGACTCTATACGGAAGACAACTGCAGGCGAAGCATCAGCCAAGTGCGACAGCGGGGTGACCGCACTCATCCAGCGAACTTGATGTTAACCGTCAGTTGAAGCGTATCCGGCTTAACCGGCTTTGCTTGGATAATCTCGATGTCGTTTTCTCGAACACTTTCGATGAAGGGCAGAACATACTGGCGGGGCTGATCCGTCTCGGAAGGGCTGGACGACTTTCTTTGCGCGCCAAAATCAACGTATTTGAATTTAATCCCCCACAAGTCATGTGCCCGTTTTAGAATTTCAAATCTTGGTAAGTCGTTTTGGTTCAGGTAGTTGTAAAACGAAGCGCGGCTTACTTTGAGTTTCTTGGCTGCCGTTTCCGCGTTCCAGCCATCATCCTCCATTTTCTTATAGAGCTTCTGTGACACCTCGGCCATCAGCAGTTTCTCGGCCGTTGTGCGCGGAAGCGCCTTTCTCCCGCCTTTGCGATTAGAAGCTCCAGCAAACGTTCATTCACATTCCTGGAATCGGTCGCGAGACCGAGCGCGAAATGTGGAAGAAAGGCATCCGAAGCTGGGACGACGCGGATCGCTTCGAAAAGCGATTTGATGTGCTTAGTGCACGAATAAAGCAGAGACTGGAAGACTACATTCCCAAGTCACGCCAAGCGATCAAGAACGGTGATGCTGGTTTCTTCCAACGCCTGAGCGATTTAGGTGAAGCGTGGCGCGTCTTTCCTGAGTTTGCCGACGAATGCGTTTATCTGGACATTGAGACGACTGGCCTGTCCACCGTATTCGATTCGGTGACCCTGGTTGGCCTCTACGACGGGCGACGCTACAACGTGTATATCCAGGGCCAGAACCTTGATGAACTCGAAAAAACCCTGAAGAAGTACTCGGTTGTGGTTACGTTTAATGGCGCCGGCTTTGATTTGCGCTTTCTCCGTTCGGCGTTTCCTGGCATCACCCTTCCCCCAGTTCACATTGATTTGCGATGGGTGTGCCGCAGGTTGGGTTTTACCGGAGGGTTGAAAGAGATCGAGAAATCGTTCGGCCTGCACCGGAATGCTTCGGTCGCTGATATAACCGGCTTCGACGCTACCGTGCTCTGGGCAAAGTATCTCCGCGGTGAGAAGTCGGCTCTCGACAAACTTATCGAGTACAACACGGCAGATGTCGTCCATCTCAAGGCAATGATGGAGATTTGCTATGATTCGCTATCGCAGCAAACCGCTTCATTCCTGAAGGACTCAATCGCGCCAGCGTTTACTGGTATCGCCGAGATCCCGAAGCGCCCGCGCCTGTCCGCAACACGCAGGATCGCGTTCAAAGCTCAGGGGAGTGAGATCGTTGCCAACCTTCTGGAGAAGGCCGCAAAGGCTGGTTCGCCCCCGCGCATTGTCGGTATCGATCTAACCGGCAGTGAGCGGCGAGCGACCGGTTGGGCCCTCCTCGAAGGGTGCGACGCGACGACAAAATCGATCCGAACTGACGAAGACCTGATTCGCGAAACGATCGCTGCAAAGCCGGATATTGTATCGATTGATTCGCCGCTTTCGTTGCCCGATGGAGTCACTGATCCGAATAACGTCTGCGGCGAGTCCACGATTTACCGCAAGTGCGAACTTGCGCTGAAACGCATGGGAATTTCTGTGTTCTGGTGCTTGTTGCCCAGCATGAAGTCCCTGACGATGCGGGGAATGTGGATGGCCAACGAGCTCCGGAAAAGTGGGCTGAAGGTAATCGAGAGCTATCCCGGTGCTGCGCAAGACCTGCTCGGGATTCCTCGAAAAGGGGCGAGTCTTGACGAATTGAAACGGGGCATGGGACGGATTGGCATAACCGGACAATATCTCGTGGATTCTGTCACCCACGACGAGGTTGATGCAATCACGTCCGCTGTCGTTGGTCTGTTCTACATGGCGGACGACTACATCGCACTCGGAACCCCGTCCGAGGACTATCTGATCGTCCCCCGCTCGCCGAGCATCAACTATGCGAAGCTCGCCGAGATACTCCGGGTCTCCGGCCTAGACAAGGTGTAGGCATTTACAATGCTTCGCATGGGCGAATCACGAATCGTGATCGGCGTCGCGGGGCGAATCGGTTCGGGGAAGAGCGTTGCGGCTCATTACTTGGAACAACAGTGCGGCTTCCAATATCTCCGATACAGCTTGGTTCTTGCGGACTGGTTCAAAACCGACCCGGATGCGAAATCTCCTTTGCAAGAAGTGGGCTGGAGCGTCATGTCGGGGGATGGGCAACGCGAGCTCAATCGCCGTTTGATCGGACAGATTGATCGCGGCCGTGACTGCGCGGTGGATGGGCTGCGACATCCAATCGATTACGAATCGCTGAAACGTGAATTTTCGTTTTGCTTTTTCCTGATTTTCATAGATACCCCCCCCGAGGTCCGATTCGAGAGACTTCGCGATCGATATGCCACATATGATGAGTTCTTGGCAGCTGATTCGCATCCGGTAGAGTCAAACATTGATCTGCTCCTCCCGCGAGCGTCCGCGGTACTTCTTGGCACGTTGCCGGTAGAACAGTTCGGTGCAGAGGTGAGCAGATTAGTGGAGGGATTCCGGATTAGGGGGACCATGTGAGCGTCTGGGTGGTCGTGGGAGGTCAGTACGGCTCGGAAGGCAAGGGGAAAATCTCTGCCTTCATCGCTCTGGCGGGTTGCCGCTGCCATGCAGCTTCGCGGCGTAATGAAGCAGATGTCTAAGAGCCGTTCAGCCGATACCGATAGAGCCACGACATCTTGCCGCTCGGCAATACGTCCAGCGAAAGCCCTCGGCCGTCGCTCACCAGGTAGCGCGATGCCTTGGGTTTCAAAGCCTTGATTTGAGCGTCCGTGAGCGCCATTTTGCCCTTCGTATGTCTCCAGAATGATTTCAGAGTACTTTCCACTTCTGGAGACATACCGGAGACATATATTTGATCGGCTGTCTATGTCTCCCGCTGGACACTATAGCACATCACCTTTTATTATTTCCAACGGCTTGGATGATATTTCAATATTCTATTGGACGTCTCTGGAAGCCGTTCTATTTTCCGATGCAGAAGCTGGAGAAGATCAGATTCAGCACATCGTCGGCCGTGGTCGCGCCGGTCAGCTCGTCCAGTGCGCGCAGCGCGTTATAGAGGTCCAGCAGCACCATCTCCGCCGGGATCGCGTTGCGCACCGACTCGGCCGCCGCCTTCAATGCCGCCAGCGCCGCCTGAACCTGGCCCTGCTGCCGCAGGTTTGTCAGCATGGCGCCGCTGTCTTCGGCCGCGCCGCCGCGCACCGCGCGCAAAATTTCCTCGCGCAGCTCCGCGATGCCTTCTCCCGTCAGCGCCGAAGTGCGCACTGAAGGCAAGGGGTCCCCAGCGCGCCTGCCGTTCATCCCCAATCTGCCAAAGGCTGGCAGATCGGGGGCCCCGTTGGCGTACTGGGGTGAAAGATTCGATGTCGCCGTGAGCAGGTTTCGTGCACCGGCAGCATTCTTCGCCAAGTCCGCCTTGTTGAGCACCACAATTGCGGCGCGCTCGGCGACGTCAGCCAGCAGCTCGCGGTCAACCTCGCTTGCGCCTTCCGTCGAATCAAGCACCACCAGCACCAGATCGGCATCGGCCAGCGCCTCCATCGAGCGGCGAATGCCCAGGATCTCCGCCTCGTCGAGCGGGGTCCCCGGCAAGCCCGTTGTTGGCTTGCTGGGGCGGAGCGCAAGCCCGGCCGCCTCGCGGTCTCCCTCATGCCGCGCCTCTCGGTTCAGGGCCTCGCGGATCCCCGCCGTATCCACCATGCGCACGGGAATTCCGCCCAGCGCGACGGTCTCGCTCACCAGGTCGCGTGTGGTGCCCGGCATCGCGGTCACGATGGCGCGCTCGCGTTCGACGAGGCGATTGAACAAGCTCGATTTGCCGACGTTGGGACGGCCCACAATGGCGAGCGTCAGTCCCTCGTGCACAACCTTGCCGAAGGCGAAGCTCGCCTCCAGCGTGCGAAGCCTCGCGCTCACCTCATCGATCGCGGCCAGTGCCTGCTCCGGCGGCATCACTGCCACGTCATCTTCGGCGAAGTCAATCCCGGCCTCCATGCGCGCGATCAACCCGACCAGCTTCTCCTTCACCGGCGCCAGCGCATGCGAGAGCGAGCCCTTCAACTGCCGCGCCGCGACCTTGGCCTGATAGATCGTCTGCGCGTCGATCAGGTCGCGCACCGCCTCGGCCTGCGTCAGGTCGAGCCTGCCGTTCAAAAATGCGCGCTGCGTGAATTCGCCTGGCTCGGCCAGCCGCGCGCCCTGCGCCATCGCCATCTCCACCACACGGCGCAGCACCACGGGCGAGCCGTGGCAGCTGATCTCTACAATGTCGTCGGTGGTGTAGGAATGCGGCGTGGCAAAGTAGGTGGCGACCACCTCGTCGATGCGGTCGCCGCCGTCGATCTCCACCAGCTCGCCAAAGTGCGCGCGGCCCGGCTCCAGCTCGCGGCCACCAGCCAGCCGCAGCATGCGCGCCGCGATGGCCTTCGATTCCGGCCCGCTCAAGCGCACCACGCCGATGCCGCCCCGCCCAGCAGGTGTTGAGATGGCAACGATGGTGTCGTCGAGCTCCACAGTATCGCGAAAACGGCGCGGAGTTTTGGCACGCCAGTCTTCTGAGAGGTCATTCTGAGCGGAGCGAAGAACCCCAGCAAAGCTCAGAACTCCGGTGCCGTTTCGAACTCTTCAAGCGATCGATCTCATTCACGAGATCCTAAAGAGCTGCACTAGTCGAAATGCCTGGGACAGAATCAACAGAATCAAGCGGCGCTGAGGTCCTTCGCTGCGCTCAGGATGACCCTCTTAAAGTTCTTATCGTCCGCGACGCGCTGGACGGCCCGCACGTGGTGCTTCCGGCGCCTTGCCCTTGTAGTTCTTCGGATAGACCACCAAGTGGCGCGCCGGGCCCTCGCCTTCGCTCTCGGTGCGCAGCTCGGCATGGTCGCGCAGCGCCAGATGGACGATCCGACGCTCGCGGCTGTTCATCGGCGCAAAGGCGTAGGGCATTCCGCTCTTCAGCACCTTTTCGGCCGCAACCCGCGCCGACATCACCAGCTCATCGTTCCGGGCCTGTCGGAATCCCAGCGCGTCGAAGACGATGCGCTCGTGCTCCTCGAGCATGCCGCCCACGGCTTCCAGCACCACCATCTCCAGCGCGTGCAGCAGCTCTCCGCCGCGGGCCACCAGCAGGTTGCTGTCGGGTCCGGAGAAGTCCACCAGAATCGCCGGCCGCTCCCACTCCGAGCCCTCGATGGTGGGCGGGTCCACGGCGATGCGGTACTTCACCCGAAAACCGCCGAGCCGAACCACGTTGTTCAGCACTTCGTTGATGCGCTTTGCCGCGGCTATCTTGTCGTCGATTCCCATCCCGCTCCCCCGAATTGCCCCAGCAAGCCAACAAAGGGCGCTTGGGGGCCCCGAAGCTTGTCAGGCTGCTGCTAGATCCACTTCCGCCAAAGGAGGGCAGAAGTGGGGCACCACACACTTAGCCTATCTCAGCGCTTTTTCTCCGCCGCCTTCGCGGCTCGCTTTTCGGCCAGCGCCCGCATCTCGCGGCCCATCGGCGTCCGGTTCATGATCGTCTGCTGAATGATCTGCACCACCGTGCCGGTAATAATATACAGGCCCAGCCCGGAGGCCACCGTCCAGGTGAACAGGGCGAACATCACCGGCGTCATCATGTTCATCATCCGCTGCTGTTCCTTGCTCATGCCGGCCGCGGGCATCATGCGCTGCATGGCCACCATCAGCACGATGGTCGCAATGGGGATGATGTGCCAGTGGTCGGGCGCGGAGAGATCGCTCAGGTAGAGCCATCCGGCGTGCCGCAGTTCGATGGCATTGCGCAGCATGGTGTAGAAGGCGAAGAGGAAGGGCATCTGGATGATCACGGGCAGGCAGCCGCCGACCGGATTCACTTTGTGCTCCTTGTAGAGCGCAGCCACTTCCTTCTGCATCTCCATGCGGCGCGGATCGTCCATCTTGTATTTCTTGTACTTCTCCTGGATGGCCTGCATCTGCGGCGCAACCTTCTGCATCTTCATCGACGATTTGATCTGCGAGATGCGCAGCGGCAGCAGCGCCACGTTGATCATGATTGTGACCACGATGATGGTCCAGCCCCAGTTCGGCGTCCAGTGCTGCTGCGTCCAGCGCACCCAGGCGAAGAGCGGGCGTCCGATGAAGCCGAAGAAACCGAAGTCAAGCACGCCGTGCAGGTCCACGCCTTCGGCGCTGCGCACGGTCTCCAGCACGTCGACCGCCTTGGGCCCCGCGAAGAGGCGCACGTTCGAGGGCGCGTTCTGCGAGCCCACGGCCACGCCGACAACCTCGGCCCTGGTCTTCTCGCCCTGGGGATTGTTTGCGTCCTTGGGAATCTCGATTGCGCTGCGTAGCTCGGCAACAGCCGTGTTCTGTGGCTGCGCAGGAAGGAAGATGGCGCCGAAGTAGGCGTCCGACGGGCCTACCCATTGGAAGTTGCCCGTCAGCAGGCGTCCGCCGCTGATATCTTTGCCCGACTTGTCGAGCTTGAGCCGCTTCACGTCTTCGCCGCTCTGCAGATAATTCAAACGCTGCTCGGCGTAGCTGGGCTGGCCGGTGGCGTCGCCAAATCCCGAGGGCCAGGCCGGCAGCGCGGTCACATAGCTTCCGCCGCGGAGCACGCTGGTTTTTACGCCGACCACGTAGCTGTTGTCGAAGTGCAGCTCCTTCTTCACCGCCAGATCGCCGTCGGCGTACTCGAAGGTCACATCCTTCGCGCCGGCCTTCGGGCTTTCGTCCACCTGATTTTCATGGACGACGTAAAGCGCACCGTTCAGCCGCTGGCGAAGTCCCTCGTCCCATGTCCAGAGCGAGAGCGGATAGCCGTACTGCGCCGCCGCCGGCTGGTTTGCCAGGTCGAGCTCCTGGCCCCTGTCGTCTTTGTACTTCTTGAGGACCCAGCTCTTCACCAGCCCGCCGCGATTGGAGAGAGTGATGCGATACAGATCGTTCTCTACCACGGTGGTGCTCTCGCTCGCGGCTTGCAATGCGGTGGGAGGGACCGGCAGTCTCTTCGTTGCCTCAGCCGTAGGTGGTGGCGCGGGCAGTGCGGGTACAGCCGGGGCCTGCGTCGCCGGCGCGTTCTTCGCCGCCTGCTGATTCGGCGGCGGCGACTTCATCAGGAATTGCTGGGCCAGCACCAGCAGCAGCATCGTGACTGCAAAGATGATCATTACCCGCTTGTCCATGCCGGGCTGGTTCTGCGGATTCTGGTACTCGGTCAAGGTAGTATGCCGATCTGAGCGGCCGCGGCCGCCAGTTGATACTTCACTTTCTTATGCGCCTTCGGCTCGGCCGTCGCGCGCAGCTTGCGGACAACTTGGTGATTCTCATCGATTCTATCGAGTATGGCCGCGGTGAGCATGACCCGGAGCCTCGGTTCCCGCCTCAGTTCTCTGGTGCAACAACTTCCGCAGCGCACACTCCATAGAACCGGTCCTCGAGATCAGCGCGCGTCCACAGCCGAAGCGCTCCGGAACAGGATCCAGCCCGCGCCCGCCCAGGGGATGGCAGCGCAGCAGCCGCCAGCACGCCAGCAGCGTTCCGCGCACCGTACCATGACGCAAGACAGCCTCGGCCGCGTACTCCGAGCAGCTTGGCGTAAAGCGGCAGGCGGGTGGCAGCATGGGCGAGAGCCATCGCTTGTAGCCCGCCAGCAGCTTCAGCAATAAGCGCTTCATTGCGGCGGTGCCTCCCGCTTGGTGTTCGTCGCAGGCTTGTTCGCGGTGCTGCTTTTCACGCCACTTTTTGTCGCACCGCTTTTTTTTGCACTGCTTCGCGCCGCACCGCTCTGTTTGGCACCGCTCTCGCACGCGCGGCGAACCACCTGAAAGGCGCGCTCAATCTCGCGCGAGATCTGCGCGAACTCCGCCTCGAGAAGGCCCTTCTTCGGATTGATCACCACATCCACACCGGCGCTCATTCCGTTCAGCAGATTCAAGTTGTGCCGCACCGCCTCGCGCGTGCGGCGCCGCATGCGATTGCGCTCCACCGCCCCGCCCAGACTCCTGGGGACTGTGAAGCCGACGCGGACACTCTGAGCTTCGCTCGGCATCTCTCCAGCCGCAGCCCCATCAAGCCAACTACAGGCTTGCTGGGGACCCCATAGCAGATAAAAAACGGTCATGTCCCCGGAAAAGTGGCGGTGCCCCTGCTGATAGACCCGTTGAAAATCGGAGTGCTTCAGCAGGTGCGTGCTCTTGGGAAAACGGCCTTGCGGTGTGTCGCTCACGCGGGTATCCACGGCGCTCGCGTTTCGGAAGCTGCGTTTCTGGTGCAGAACGCTAATCGCGATAACCCGGGCTCACTGAAACGCGCTTGCGTCCCTTGGCGCGCCGCCGCGACAACACGGCCTGCCCGCTCTTGGTCTTCATCCGCTGGCGAAAGCCGTGCACCTTGGCGCGCCGGCGGCGGTTTGGTTGGAATGTCCTCTTCGGCATTTGACTCCGATGCTCCTGCTGCAGGAAATCTTGATGAACAACAACTCAAAAGTATAAATGACCGGTGCCGCATCGGCCAAACAGCGGGTCCCCAGCGAGCGCTCAACTCGCTTGCCGGGGTGGAAACTGCTCACCTCGTGGTTCAAAATGTGCTCCCCAACGCACCTGCTGTGCGGTTGCCGAAAAAAACTCTTCCGCTCTGCACCGCGCCTGCTGCAATGACAAATTTCTCTCTTGACGAACGTCTCTCAACAGGCAAAAGTGTGAATGTCCCATTGCAAGAAACTTTTTGGAGCGCGCTTCCCGGGCCGTCATTCGTGCTAGTATCCGTTTGCGGTTTCTCTGGCCAGCCCAGCCGCACGCGCGAATGACAACTAACATTCCGCGCCCCAGCTACTGCACCGGTCTCCACGTCGAGCCAGTGCAGAGAGTTCTGTTCTGCGACGACATAATTTGAAATTTTCAGTTTCAGTCAGCCCCAGCAGGGCTGCCATCCTTGGCATTTCCTTTTGGCCAGACAAGGGCAGCTCGCGGGCTTTTTGAGTAAGGACAGGCGGCATGATCTCAGATCTGGTAGCGTCAACTCCAAATCCCTGGATGCGGATCCAGGGCGCTTTGGAAAAGAAACTAAACCGCCACATCTTCGACACGTGGTTCAAGCCCGCGCGCTTCAGCCACGACTCCAATGGCAAGCTCTTCATCGCCGTGCCCTCGCCCGAGTTCTGCACGGTCGGCGAGCGCTACAGCGACCTGATCCTGGAGGCGATCGACAACCTGGGCCTCATCTACGAGGACGTGGAGTTTGTCCCCACGCCCTCTGAGCCGCCCCCGCCTGCAATGGTCCGCCACAACGGCGGCCTGGCTCCGGCCCCCGTGCGTCCAGCGGCGCAGTCGCGTTTTGACTTCGATGGCGCCGCGCAGCTCAATCCGCGCTACACCTTCAGCGGCTTTGTCATTGGCAGCGGAAATCAGTTTGCTCACGCCGCCGCGCTCGCTGTGGCGGCCGCTCCCGGCAAGGCCTACAATCCACTGTTTCTCTATGGCGGCGTGGGAATGGGCAAGACCCACCTGATGCAGGCCATCGGGCACGAGATCAAGCAGCGTCAGCCCGACAGCTCGATCGTCTATCTCTCCGCCGAGCGCTTCACCAACGAGATGATCAACTCCATCAAGCACGACAAGATGGTGACCTTCCGCGACCGCTTCCGCGGGGTCGACGTGTTGCTGGTGGACGACATCCAGTTCCTTACCGGCAAGGAGCGCACCCAGGAGGAGTTCTTCCACACCTTCAATGCGCTGCACGACTCCAACCGGCAGATCGTCATCGCCAGCGACCGCTCGCCCAAAGAGCTCTCCGACGTGGACGACCGGTTGCGCTCGCGCTTCGAGTGGGGCCTCACCGCCGACATTCAGCCGCCCGACCTTGAGACCAAGATCGCCATCCTGCAGAAGAAGGCCGAGAGCGAGAACATCACGCTGCCCGACGATGTTTGCCAGTTCATCGCCAGCAACATTCGCAGCAACGTTCGCGAGCTGGAGGGCGCGCTCATCCGCCTGGTCGCCTACGGATCGCTCACCGGCGCCAGCGTCAACCTCACGACGGCCCAGCAGGTGCTCAAGAACATCATCGACCAGCAGAGCCGCAAGATCACCATCGAGGCCATTCAGAAAGCGGTCTCCGAGCAGTTTGGCCTGCGCCTGCCGGAGATCAAGGTCAAGAACAACTCCCGCCAGATTGTCTTCCCGCGGCAGATTGCCATGTATCTCTGCAAGCAGCTCACCGAGGCCTCGCTGCCGGAGATCGGACGCCAGTTCGGCGGCAAGCACCATACTACCGTGCTGCACTCCATCGAAAAGATCCAGCTGCAGCGCAAGGACGACAAGGACCTCAACCGCATGCTCAACAAACTCACAGAGCAGTTAAGCAACTAAGTCCTGCTAAGTCCATGCCCGGGCGGCACTTCCAGCGCCCGGGCATTGTTTTGCGCGTTTTCGTCTGTGCAAGGCCTGTGCATCCTGTGCACAAACCGAGCGGTCTCCGGCAACTTCGGATTGCTTCCACACTTCGGTAATCCTCCGCGTCCCGTTTCCAGTCCGAATTCTTCCCCCATCTATCGAGCGCACAAGGCAGATCCCGAGTTTTCCACTTATCCAATGCGCCTACGGTTACGGCTGGATTTTTATGTATTTTGAAGATTCTTCTTAACAACACCTCAAGCACCGTCCGACAGTCAGCGAACCAGGTCAGAGCCAACTGGACAATATTGCTCAACTATTCCCGCTAATCACGTCCTTCGATTCACGGTGGCTCAAGTTCTTCTCTGGGCCAACCACGCGACTGGCTTACCGAACAAGATCGAGGCGTCCCCGACTGCCTCTGGCGCAGAGTTCTCCGCGGCGGCAACGGGGAGTTTTCCTCCACTTTTCACACAGTCCCGCAATTCTCGCTGTTTCTCTGGCCTGTAATTTGATATAAGTGTAAGTCATAGCCAGTGAAAGGTTTTGGGGAGCTCCTATGCCAGAGGCAGCCGTCGCTCAAGGAACCGCTATGGAGATCACGGTTAGCAAATCCGAGCTGTTGAAGGAACTCACTGCCACGCAGGGTGTGGTCGAGCGCAAGATGACCATCCCCATCCTCTCCAACTTTCTCTTCGAGGCGGTCGAAGGTGAGCTGACCATCACGGCAACCGACCTCGACCTGAGCCTGCGCACTAGTTGCCGCGCCGATGTCAAGCGCGAAGGCGCCTGCACCATCCCAGCGCGCAAATTCTACGACTACGTTAAGCTGCTCGGCGAAGGCAATGTGGGCGTGAAGCTGCTGGAGAACCACTGGGTCAACATCCGCTCCGGCCGCTCCAATACCAAGATGGTGGGCATGGCGCGCTCCAACTTCCCCAGCCTGCCGGCATTTCCCACCAGCGGCGCAGTCAAGATCCCCGCACAGACGCTGCGCACGCTGATCGCAAAGACCGTCTTCGCCATCTCCACCGAAGAGTCGCGCTACACGCTGAATGGCGCGCTGCTGGTGCTCAAGCCTGAGTCGATCACCATGGTCGCCACCGATGGCCATCGCCTGGCGCACATCGTCAAGGAAGGCATTCCGTTCGAGATCGCAGGCGAGATGAAGACGCTGATTCCGCGCAAGGCAATGGCCGAGCTGCTCACGCTGCTGGGCGCGCCGGAGCTCGAATTCGTGGAGTTTGCCAAGGATGAATCGACGCTCTTCTTCCGCCTCGGCTCGCGCCTGCTCACCTCACGACAGCTTACGGGCCAGTTCCCCAACTACGAGGCGGTGCTGCCTAAGGAGCACAACAAGTCCATCACCGTGCGCACGGAAGACCTGCTGGCGGCCATTCAGCGCGTGGCGCAGTTTGCCGACGAGCGCTCGGGCGCCATCAAGATGCGCTTTGAGCACAACGAGCTCCGCATCTCGTCGTCATCGACCGAGACCGGCGAGTCGGAGGACTCGATCGAGACCGCCTACAACGCCGAGCCGCTCTCCATTGGCTTTAACTCGGCCTACCTGGTCGACTTCCTCAAGGCCACCGACAGCGACAACGTGTACATCGAGTTCAAGGACTCGCAGTCGGCCGGCCAGCTCCGCCCCGAAGGCATCGACGAATATAAATATCGCTACGTCGTGATGCCAATGCGGATCTGATCCAGACGAGAGTCGTCGGCGAACAACTACACTTGGCGGGTGCCCCAGGTTCCGCGCCGCTTCTTTTGCGGCGCTAACCTGGGAAGATCGCCGCCAGTGCCCTCTCCCGCAACGGCCGCAGCCGCGTCTGCTCCAGCTCATCGCGATAGAACATGTTGTAGGTGTCGAACGGAATGACGCGACGGGCGTCCGGGTGCGCTATGTGCACGCAGGTCTTGCGGATCGAGCGCAGGTCGAAGCTTTGCGCATCGATGAACTGCACGATCAGCACGCGGAAGAGATTTTCGTAGGTCAGCGTCTCGGGCGTGTCGATCTTGGGCAGGCAGCAAAGCAGTTCCCGCAACGTGGCTGCCTGCGACTGCGGCGAGTGGTTGGTGGAGAACAGCTTGAAGATCTGCTCGCGCATGCCCTGCTCGTTCTCGTAGATGATCGTGTTCCGCCCGCCGTTGATCAGCGTCTCGGGCGGGATCATGCCCGTGAGCGGCATTACATTGCCCGCTAGTTTCATCGCATACGCCATCGCCAGGCTGTCGGGATGGCACGGCACGGGGATCAGGTCCCCCGGGCGGAAGACGCGGCTCTGCTCGAGGATGCGGCGGCGCACTTCGGTGAGCGTAAGCCGATGCTGCGCCGCGTCGAAGCCCGTCAGCCGGCCCGCCTGCTGCACCGGCTGGAAGGTGATGCCGCGCACGCAGCGTTGCTGCAGGGCGAAGTCGACGATCGCGCCGAGCTCGCCGTCGTTGACGCCGCGCTCGATGGTCGTCACCAGCGTGGTCGAGATGTTCAGGCGGTTCAGCTTGTCGAGCGCCTTGTCGTGGATGGAGCGCAGGTCGGCCCCG
>WNFY01001782.1_pt1 | contig 25777 bp, 28 predicted proteins | sample 5400091 | NCBI WGS metagenome assembly WNFY01 (sample SAMN13153364, study PRJNA577476) | soil metagenome | isolation source: 60 cm soil or saprolite under grassland replicate 1 | place: USA:California | collected 2016-06-15 | reverse complement strand
TCGAGGTATTGGCTTACGAATGCGCCAGCGGCAATCAATGGAAGTGACAAAAATTTATTTTATTCTTTTCGGTGTTCTGACAATTGCCGGCGGGATCGTCGGCTACGTTAAAGCGGGCAGCGTAGCGTCAATCATTGCCGGTTCAATCACGGGAGTGTTGCTGCTGGTGGCGGCGTTCCTTCTACCGGAGCACCGCGGACTGGGATTGGCCACTGCGCTGGTGATTTCTCTTCTCCTGGCCGGGCAATTCGTTCCGAAATTTTTGCAGACCGGGAGAATGATGCCGGCAGGTATGATGTCGATCTTGAGCGTGATTGGGGTCATCGCGGCAATTGTCGCCTTCATAAAAAAGTAATCGCGTGGCAAGAATTCGTCTCCGGACGTGGCGGCGTCTCGTGCTGGTGGTATTCGGCGCGATCTTTGCGGCCATTGTTTATCGCTGGATCTCGCTCGAGCGACTGCAGCACGTCGCGCCCGTGGAGGTAGCCGCAACGCCAATACCCGAGCCGACACCGACACGGCCGCCGGTCCTCACCGGAAAATTGGACACGGCCAAATTGTTCAATGGGATCACGCTTCACTCCACGATTGAGACGCTGCCAGGCGCCGACGCCAGCACGGAACGCGTCGAGCCGGACAGTTACGTGCTGGATCTCAAATTGCAGGCGCGCGTGCCTTCGCCAAACAAGACGATCGAAGAGCTGGCCAGAGTCAGTCCCCAATTGCCGGTCCTTTTGCCGGGGTTGGCTACGATGTTGATTCCTGATCCAGTCTCACCGCTTTACGCTCAGCTTTACGACACAAAAATAAGGATCTTGCGAGAGAATCTTGTGCGTCTCGATCGACTCCCTTCCCGCCACAATTTTTTCGATTGCCAGACCGTGTTGCAATTGCAACACCCGCAGAGTCATCGCAAGGCGCTCCTGCTTCAGGCGGACATGGACGTGGATGCCGACGGCTCCGATGCCGATCGCATGCCGATTGGCACTGGGTCGCCGAGCAATTTCAAGCCGGCCACCAGTTATCGCTGGCCAAAGAAAACGTCAGCGCCCAATCCCTATCTGGCCTCGACGGAGAGCAAATTGAAACATGCGGAGGAGGAGTATGCGCTCAAGACCACGACTCCGGAGCGCAAACGCGAATTGCGCGATGCAATCGCGGAATTGCGCGCTGAAGTCGGCACACTTAAAAAATTTAGTTTCCTGATCGGCGCAACCGATCCGTACATCGTAATTCCGGGCGCCTTCGCGCACGGTAAGGAGGCTCCCAAGGTGGGAGATTACGCCCTGGTCATTTTTGGGGACGCGATCTATCCCGCGGTTGTGGGCGACGTTGGGCCGAATGACAAGGCAGGCGAAGCCTCGCTGCGGATCGCCAAGCAAATCAATGCGCTATCCACGCCTTATAACCGTCCGGTGAGCGACCTAAAAGTGACATATCTGATCTTTCCCAGGACGGCCGACAAGCCGCTTGGTCCGCCGGATTTGGATAAACTTCAGGCGCGCTGCGAAACATTGGTAAAGGAAATAGGCGGGGCGAGTGTGCCGCTGCATCATTGGGAAAACATTATCCCGCCTCCGCCAACTCCTACGACTACGCCAAGTCCGTCCCTTTCTCCAACTCCGACACCGACTTCTTCTCTGTCGCCAACTGCATCGACGACACCATTCGCCTCGCCAACATCAACATTTGCATTTCCTGTTCCGACCTCCACTGGTCCGGCAACGCCGGACAGGTAAGTCCGACGCCTGCGCCAACGACTTCGCCTGGCGTTTCTCCAAGGCACTGAGAAATCGGGGATCTTCGGTTTTACGTTTTTTTAACGTTCTCCGGCGTGGTTCGAGAGACGGAAAATGATATTGGCTCGGTTATTGGATCACGTTCTTGCCGCGAACTCCGAAGTGGTGCGCAGCCGCCAGCAGATTCGTGTCGTTCGAGTAAATTTCGCGGAACCCGTTTCCAGCCGCAGCGCAAAGATGCATTGCGTCGGCTGAACGAAGGAAGAACGTGGCCGGCAAGCTTGCAAAGACGGCATGAATACGATCGAAAAGCGCCTGAGATAGTGGCAGCCAGACGAAAGCGCCGGCCTGAATTTCATCGGCGAACTCCTGCACAACGACGCGATACTGATTATTGGTCAGGCTGCCTTCGCGAAGTTTGCGATGGAGTGCCGCGATCACCTCCGCTTGGCCATGTTGCGCACAAGCCACGGCATCCGTCGCCGCCAACTGGCGAACCGTTTCAAAGCCAGCGTCCTTGTAATAAAGGCGCACCAAGTAGCTCGAGTCCAAATAAATCATTTCAACGGACGGTCGCGATCTGCGGAGATGATTCGGGTGCTGTCTGTGCCGCCCTGGAGTTTGTCCATGACTGCCCGAAAACGGCGACTGAGTTTGCGGCGCGCGAAGTACGGCACCTCGGGAGCCACTGTTTGCGGGACGATTTTGGCGATCGTCTTGCCTCGCTCGCTGACGTGGATTTCGCCCAAATGCGCGGCTTTTCGGACCCACTCGCCTGTTTTATGATGCAATTGGCGGATGGTGATGGTCTTCATGTGACACATCGTGTCACATAGGCAACAGCTCGTCAACCGTCGACCGCAATAGCCGGACCGTCCGGGGGCAAACGACGATTATCAAAATTTTCTGAATCCACGGACCGCCCCGGACGCATCTCATTCCAAAGATCGAACCACACTACAGATGACTACAACCTCACTCATTTCAAATCAGCCGACGCAAGCGCCAGCCAGGAACGGATCGACTCCTTTAATTCGTCTCACCGATGTGAGAAAAATCTTCTTTACCGACGAAGTGGAGACACACGCGGTTTCCGGCGTTCATCTCGACATCCGCAATGGCGAATATGTTTCCATCGCCGGGCCGTCAGGCTGCGGCAAGACTACGTTGCTCTCGATCTTGGGACTGCTCGATACGCCTTCGGCTGGAAGTTACGCGCTCAAGGGCACAGAGGTCGCAAACTTGTCGTTTGCCTATCGGGCCCGCATCCGCAATCGCCAGATTGGTTTCATTTTCCAGAGTTTTAATTTGATCGGCGATCTGACAGTTTATGAAAACGTCGAGCTCCCGCTGACATACCGCGGATTGAACGCGGCCGAGCGTAAAACCGCTGTCATTGATGCACTTGATCGTGTGGGCATGGCGCATCGACGCCTTTATACTTTTTCGTGGTCCCGGTGATCGTTCGATTGACCGCGCCCTGGCCGACCAGCCCTGAAGCTTTTCATAAACCCGCAAGCGCAGCATCTCTTCTCCGCCGCTGGCAGCGTTTCGTTCCCGAAGATTGAGCAGGACCATGTCGAACAAAGGCTTGAATTCAAATGAGGCCCTCGAAGGAAGCACGGCCACCAACTCCTCGGTTACGTTATCGGGGATCCGACGTGAAAAAGAAACTCCGGACGGTTTGGACATCGAAGATTATAGGCCAGATCACAGGAAATGGCGACGAGGCAAGATCAGCCGCCTACGCCATCCTCCTTCGCGAAGCTACGGCGGGACAGGAGGCTACGGCGAGCCAGGGATGTCAGAGATGAGACGGTCAGACGGCCAGAAGTTCGTTTCGGCTAGCAGCCGAAACCAGGTCGCCGCGGCGACCGCTCCCCACTTCTCCGCCGTCACCACGTCGTGGCTACTGATGATGTCACTTCCACGATGTCCATCTTATCAGCGGAGCCGCGCTTCGCGCCAACCTATACCCCGCGGCCTCATCAATTGATTCGTTCGCTACCGCTCTCACTCACCTTCGCCCGTCAGGTTTTGTGATTCACGTCGCGGCTTCCCCCGCACGCTCCGTTCTCCATCGTAAGCCGCTACGATAACGGCCGAAGCCCGGAGAAAACCAGGTGTTGGTAAAGGTGAAGGCGGCGGCGGTGAACCCGGTTGATTGGAAAATCCGCGATGGATTAGGAGAGATGTTCGGGTTGAAGCTGCCGCTGATCCTTGGCTGTGAGGTGGCTGGGACGGTGGAGATGGCCGGCAGCGGGGGTCCGAGTGGGACTGGCAGTCCGAGCCGGACGGACATTAAAGATTTTGCAGCGGGCGATGAGGTTTATGGTTATCTCAGCGCGCACAGTGGTGGTTATGCCGAGTATGTGACGGCGCCGGCGAGCGAGTTTGTGCACAAGCCGAAGCAGATTGATTTCGATACCGCGGCGTCGGTGCCAGTCGCAGCGCTGACGGCGTGGCAGGGAATTTTTGATCACGGCAAGCTCGCGAGCGGTCAGCGCATCCTGATCGCGGGTGCGTCGGGCGCGGTCGGATCAATGGCGGTGCAACTGGCGAAAAACAAAGGAGCGCGCGTGATCGGGACCGGCTCGGGCCGGAACGAGGAGTTTGTAAGAAAACTCGGAGCGGATGAGTTCATCGATTACAAGAAAGCGAAATTCGAAGAGAAGGTGCGCGATCTGGATGTGGTGTTCGACACTGTGGGCGGCGACACGCAGGAGCGCGGATTTCAAACACTGAAGGGCGGTGGGTTCCTGGTGAGCACGGTCAGTCCGCCGTCAGCGGAGAAGGCGAAGGAGTTCGGCGTAGCAGTGGCGATGGTGCAGATGATGCCAAAGCCTGACCAACTCGTGGAGATCAATCGGCTGGTCGAGAGCGGGAAACTAAAGGTACGCGTGGCGACGGTGTTGCCACTTGCGGAAGTGAAGAAGGCGCACCAACTCTCGGCGACCGGACATGCGGACGGGAAGATTATTTTGCGGCCTTAAACTGAGCTCCAAGTTAGACGATCTACCCAATGGAGTGGCAGTGTCTAAAAGCTACGAACGTCGGCAGCCGCTAGAGCACTTGAATCCTCCTACCTTTTTTCATCCATCGTAAGCGGCTTACGATGGATAATTGGTGCACTGATTCTTCAGGAGAGCTTCAGCTTTTTGCGGTTGCTTGGAGGCCGCCACTGCTCGCCTCGATCCCCCGATCTCGGTGCCCGGCCTTCATCCCAAGCGTGTCCCCGTCCAGCCGTAAAGTTCGCCCTAACGAACGCTAGCTTTCAACGCCGCGCGTTTCGCTTCGCGGATTGCCACCATTTGCTTCGCGTGTCGCCGCGTTAGTTCACATCATCTTGCTCGTGTCGTCCGGATCGATCTTGGAAAGACGAATCTTATAGCCTGGCCGCACTTTGACTGCCGCCGAGTTCATCGTTACCTCGCCACCAAATCCTGCTCGAGAAATTTGCGGATGGCGGGCGCGGCCATCGCTCCAGCCTGGTGCGCGACTTCGATTCCGTTTCTAAAGATCGACATCGTCGGAATCGTGGTGACGCGAAAACGTCGGGCCAAGCTCGGCAGCTTTTCGGTGTTGACCTTGGCCACGAGAACCTGACCAGCGGCTTCGGTTGCGACTTTGCGTATTTCCGGCGCCACCATTTTGCACGGACCGCACCATGGCGCCCAAAAGTCGACCAGCACTGGCAAAGCGGACCGGCTGATCAGCGCATCGAAAACAAGATCGCTGTGCACGTCCACCGGTTCACCGAGCGGTCGCAATTCGCTTTTGCACTGACCGCACCGAAAAACTTTGCCGAGCCCTTCGTACTTCATCCGGTTGCGCCGGCCGCATTTTGGACAGGTAATCAAAATACCGCGCTCATCGGCTTCAGTATTGTTCATGATAAAACAAACGCGCTCTGACCAAACGAACAAGCGCTGGCTGAGGTTCATCGATCAATTGAATGACAAGCCGCCTGTCCCGAGTGACGAGTGCGGCTCGCCGGTGCTATCGCGTTCAAAATCACCAGGGGATCACTTTGCGGTCTCTAAAAAACTTGCTGGTTTGATCTTGTGGAGCGTCGGCAGCGAGCCAGACGATGCCCGTGGCTCCTTCCCCAACTGAACGGGTGGCGTTCGGCCCGCCCATGTCGGTCCGCACCCAGCCCGGGCACACAGAGTTCACCGCGAACTTCGGTAATGCAGCGGCAAGCTGTACGGTGACGCCATTGAGTGCCGTCTTTGAAATGCAATAGGCCGGTGCCCAGCCATCGGCGCCATCGGCCAATTGGCCGCCGCCGCTGGAGACATTCACGATGCGCGGCGCGGCGCTCTTTTTCAGAAACGGGACGAACGTCTGCGACACCAGCAGCGCGCCGAGCGTGTTCGTTCGCAATGTGGTCTCGAATGTTTCCGGCGTAGTCGTGAGCACGTCCTTGTCGTCATCGAGCAGAATACCGGCGTTGTTCACCAGCGTATCGAGCCGATCGCTTTTTCTCGAAAATTCTTCCGCAGCGCGCCCAATACTGTCCGGTTTGGACACATCGATCTTCAAAACGGTAATCTCGCCATAGTCTTCTTTCGCACCTTCGGTGCGAAGTTTCTCCGCTGCTGTCTCGCCGGCCTTTTCATTGCGCGCACCGAGGAAAACGTGAAAACCTTTGCGCGCCAGGTCCCGCACAACTTCAAACCCGATTCCTTTGTTCGCGCCGGTCACGAGCGCGATGCGTTGCTCTTTTGTCATTTCACAGCCTCCAGCACGCCAATGCGAAAAGCAAAGCGCGCCGGCGACAAGCGTTTAAACTCGCAGTCGCACCGAGCGCGCAAACGAACCTACGTTTAGACCCGCAGGCGTGCCGTCCCATGCATCGTAAGCGGCTTACGATGCATGAATTTTGGATTAAGAAAGCGTGACCGGCCTCCGGCGGTGCGGAGGCCACGCCTGTCGCCCCCGCCGGGGCGGGGCTTCGGCGTGGCAAGCATCACTTCGTCGAGCGCGCCCGCGGGGCGGCTTCCTTGCGCAATGTCCGAGCCGGACTTGCGTTATCAGAGTGATAAGTGACGAGTGACAAATGACGAGAAGTCACAGACACTTAGAATTGTGAAGGCTGAACCCGCAGCAGAGCAGAACTTTAGCGCGAGGAAAATCGTTATTGCGCTTGTCGTGCTGATGACGGTTTGCTTGCTCTCGCTGATCGTCGCCGGCGTTACCAGTTTGATTTCTCTGGCTGAGAGAATTCATCCACTCGCCGGTGGCATCGTCTTCTGGACGTTCATTCTCGCAGCCGGCTTCTTTGCGCTTTATTGCGTGATCGCTTACGCAAAACTTCCGGCGGCGCTCATTCCGCCAGAGGAAAATTCGGGTCCGAAGCACGACGCATATCTGGAAGCGCTCCGCGTCCGACTCGCCGTCAACCGGCGGACGCGAGGCAAGCCTCTCACCACTCAGGAAGAGATCGAAAATGCGATCGGCGTTTTGTCAGCGGAAGCGGATTCGGTCGTGCGCAGAACAGCAAGCACCGTGTTTCTGAGCACGGCACTTATGCAAAACGGCCGGCTCGACGCGCTCGTTCTTCTCTTCACTCAAATTCAAATGGTCGGTCGGGTTGCGCGCGTTTACGTGCAGCGGCCGTCGCCTCGCGAATTGATCCGGCTTTATCTGAACGTTGCCGGCACAGCGTTCATTTCCAGCGGACTCGAGTCGCTCGATCTTGGAGAAATGGTCGCGCCGCTTGCGACTTCGGTTGTGCCGGCGCTCAAAGGCGGAATCCCAGGCCTGAGCGGTATTTCAGCGCTGTTGGTCAGATGTGTTTCAAACGGCGCCGCCAACGCCTTTCTAACACTAAGAGTTGGCGAGGTTGCCCGACGCTACTGTGAACTGACATCGCGCACTTCACCGGAATTGATTCGTAAATCCGCGACTGCTGCCGCCGTTCAGCATCTCGGCCGGATCGTGCGCGAAAACGGCGCGCTGGTTGTGCGAAAAATCTGGGAAAGCACCGGGCGCGCGTTGATCGACAGCGGCGTATCCAAAGCAGAAGATATTGCCGCGGCAACCCGCGACTTGATTGGCAAAATTTCGCATTGGCGAGCCAAGGAAGAAGCTAGCGTAGTTACAAGTGACGACTGACGATAACCCCGGCGTTATCGCTTTCCCGCCGTTCATCTGGCTGGCGAGCGCGGTGATCAGCGCGCTGGTGCACTTCTTTTTGATCCAGCTACCGATCATGAGTTACAGCGCCTGTTTAGTTTGCGGTATTGCTCTCATCATTCTGGCGCCCACGCTCGCGTTATGGGCCCTGGTGACGATGAAAGCGGCAGGGACAAACGTCGCCCCGGCCAAGCCTGCGTTAACGATTGTGCGTGGCGGGCCGTTCCGTTTCACACGTAACCCGATGTATCTGGCGCTTTGTTTACTGCAGGTCGCGCTCGGCTTTTTTCTGAACGACTGGATCACGCTGCTGTTCGTCGTTCCGCTGGCCTTAATCATGCATTACGGCGTCATCCTGCGCGAAGAGAGATATCTCACCGCAAAGTTCGGCGAACCTTATCTGCAATTGAAACGCCAAGTGCGCCGCTGGTTCTGAAATTTCCGCCGGTCGAATCCGCGATTCAGGGTCCGTATTTCTGTTTCAGATGGTCGATGTACGCGCTGTAGGTATCTGCGAGCGACGCGCTTTCGATGAAGAGAATATTCTCGGAGTTAAATTGGGCGCTCCGCGAGAAGTTATACGAGCCGGTGATCACGCTGTCGTCGATCAAGAGAACTTTGTTGTGCATGTAATCGTGGCGCCCGGTCGGTGTGTAGGGCGTTGAGTTTTTACCGACGAGGCCGGCGCGCGCGATGATGTCTTTAAGCGCGCCGATCTTCCAACGATTTTGCGGCACTTCCTGCCATTGCACGTAAACCTGCGCCATCTGTGTGCGATCGTAAATTCCGTCCACACCGACGCGGCCTGCGCGCAAGAGATTGCCAAGCTCGCCGATGAGAGTGCCCGAGTTGATCAACAAGCTGCAAATGCGGACGCGACGCTGCGCCGCGCGAACACGCTTCGCGATTTCGGAATCGATTTCCAAACCGCAACCGGGAGAAAACATGACGCGCGCCTCGGCCGATTGACCAGAAAAGGTCAGCGGCACTGGGACCGTTTGTATCTCGCCGGTGTTATCGAAATTTTCTTTTTCCCAGATTTGTTCGAAATCCTCAGCGTAGTAATTGGCCAGGGCGGACGAATCGATCTCCAGAATATTGTTTTCCATTAAGGTAAAGGCGTCGTCGGTCATATTGGTCGAGCCAGTCCAGATCGATTGTCGATCGCGCAGGATAAATTTACTGTGCATCAGTTTCATGCCGGCGATGCGGCGCCAGGGATAACCTAACGACTGGACAAATGCGCAGGTGCCAGCAGGAGCAGGATCCTGACCGGCGGCAACATTTGGCTGTGGTGGTTTGTCTCCGTCATAGCAAAAACGAATTTGGACGCCGGCGTCTGTGCGTTCGCGCAAAGCCGACGCTAACTGGGTGCGAAGCGGATCACTGAACCGCATGTCGTAAACGGCCAGATCGAGAGTTTGCTTTGCGGCGCGTGTGAATGTAGTCAGCCGCGCCATGACGGCATCGGCGGATTGTTCGCCTTGAGCGAGAAAGAAAACCGAAAGATTGTCCACGCCGGGCCGCCCATCGCCCGATCGACGACACAACGCAAGTTCGGCCGCCTGGACGTTGAAATGATAGTCGACGCGCGTTGCAACCTCCGCATTTGACGATTGTGGCCGGTCGCGGTACGACAAGCTATGGCGCATAAGTGTACTTCGCGTGGTTGTGAGTTTTCTCTTCCGGATAGCTATCCGCTACCTAAATGCCCATGGCATATGGTACCTGGTCGCGGGCCAGTAAAAATTGCAGCGGCAATGGCAGTTGCCGCCGCGGGCTTTGGCGGTGGTGTTGCCTATAAAAAGTTCAAGGCCTATTTGCACGAGAAGCAGCTGCGTAAGGAACGCAAGGAACGTCGCCAGCGCGATGCGTCCGCTTCCGAACAGGAGCAGAAAGTTCGTAAGGGAACTGCTTCAAAGTCTCGGAAACGGCCACGCAAACGAAAGAGAGCCGCGACGAAATCGAAGCGACCAGCGCAAGATCAGTGATTCGCTTTATTTGGCGCGCCGTTGCTCGTGACGCGTGATTTGCAGACGCACTCCAATTGAATAGACGAGATAGTAGGCTATTAACCCGCCGGCCACCGCCAGGGAAAGCTCCGTCCCGGAGGCGGTCATCAGCCAATGTTGCTCGCCGGGAGCGCTGCTGCCGGAATGCGTGGCGTGCCACCAGCCGTAGACAAAACGTGCTGCGATTGCCAGCGTGACGAGAAGCGCGAGCCAGCGGCTCGGAGTGTAGAAAAGTCCTTCCCGTTGGCTTTCCCAACGGGTCATCGCCAAACCGAGCAAGCCAAGAATGGCGCCAAAACAGATACCAATCAGAGCAAATCGAAAGGCTGTCCCGAGCCAGAAGGAGATCAGGAAAGTGAAGGAGAGAAAGAAAACGGCCGAGAGACTGGTCATCCAGACATTTAGGCTGGCAATCCAGCGTCGGCCTTGCCGTCGAGCAGTGCCGGCGCGGTAGCGCAAAGCAAGGGAAAGCAAAACAACACCGCCCACGGCGAGGAGAACAAAAAACAGCAGTGCAAGAAGGATGAGCGGCACAGCCTGATGGTAGCACGAACCGCCCGGGAGCCTTCGACCCGTTGCCTGTGACCTGCACACGAGGTACGCTTGGCCGTTTCAAAAGGGCGCGATACCTATTGTCTGAGCCGTGTGTGCTGGGATGCTCAAACAAGCCAGCGGCCGTCGCTGGCGCCGCGCATTTTGGTGCGAAGGCTGACAACGTTATCAGCGCGACGCATACTATGTGGAAATGCTTGATCCTTCTGCCGACGAAATACGCGATTGGGGAAATTCCGCCATCCAACTTATGGCCGATTATCTCGGCGATCTCCGCGATCGCAGCGTATATCGCCAGATGTCTTCACGCGAGATTCGCGACCGGCTCGACGCCGCGCTTCCAACCAAAGGAATCGATTTCGATGGTCTGCTGAAGGTTTTTCACGAGACCATTATCCCCTTTACCCGACAGAACGCGCATCCGCGCATGTTTGGCTACGTGCAATCGCCCGGGACGCCCGTGGCGGCGTTCGCCGACCTGCTCGCCTCGACCTTAAACGCCAATCTCACGGTGTGGCGTTCCGCGCCGGCGCCGGTAGAAATGGAACGCCTGACGATCGATTGGATCCGTCAGATTCTTGGATTCAATGCTGAAGCCGGCGGACTCTTTGTCAGCGGCGGATCGATGGCCAATCTCGCCGCAATCGCTGCGGCGCGACAGGCGAAAGGGGATTCGTCAGGCCGGTTCCGAATCTACGCGTCGAGCGAGACGCATTTCTCCATCGCCAAGGCAGCGGCGCTTTTGGGCATCAGGCGGGAGAATGTGCGCCACGTCAGCATCGACGACCACTTCAGAATCCGGGTGGACGATCTCGTTGCGAAAATCACTGCTGATCTGGAGGCGGGCTACGTACCGTTCTGTGTCGTTGCAAATGCCGGAACCGTGAACACCGGCGCGGTCGATCCGTTGGCGGAGATTCGAGAGGTTGCGGACCGCTTCCAACTTTGGATGCATGTGGATGGAAGCTATGGCGCCTTCGCTGTCCTCGCGGAATCGGCGAGAAAATTGTTCGCGGGCATTGAGCGGGCGGATTCGATCGCGCTCGATCCTCACAAATGGCTTTATCTCCCGGTGGATGTTGGCTGCGTGATTTACCGCGACCCAGAGATCGCGCGCGCCGCTTTTGCGCACGAGGCGGAATACACTCGCATCATTGGGGAGGAGGCAGACGAGGCCTTCGCATTTTGGGACTATGGGCCGGAACTGTCGCGGCGTTTCCGGGCTCTTAAAGTATGGATGTTGTTAAAAGGAGTGGGCCTCGATTCTTTGAGTGAGGCGATCGAAAGCAATCTTGCCTCTGCGCGCTACCTCGAGTCGATCGTCCGAGCCAGCGATGATTTCGAGATGATCGCGCCGGTTGACTTATCGATCTTCTGCTTTCGTCATGTGCCGGCAGAGCTCAGGAGGGAATCGCCGGAGGCAATCGATGCTTTCAATGAACGCCTGCTGATCGCGCTGCAACGAGATGGCAGTTCCTATCTCTCCAATGCCACGCTCGGCGGCCGGTTCGCCCTGCGCGGTTGTGTGCTGAACTATCGGACTACTTTGCGCGATATGGAGATCGTGCTCGACGATTTGCGACGTGTAGCAAGATCGTTACCGGCTTCCGCGTAGGTGCAGATCAATCCGGTGTAGGTCGGGCCACCGCGCTTTCCAATCTCGGCGACGGGAACAAAATTATCTCCGCGGCGTTCTCCCCTCCTCGGCGTCGTGCAGGTCCACCCACGTTTGGATGTCCCCACGCTCTCCGAAACCTGCTTCCTTCTTCGACTCGGCGAGTTCCTCGCTCGCGTCATCTCGCCAGCCACGCTTCCTAAGAAAGGCATTCCAGATAGAAATTTCCTCTTCGCTGGGGCGCCGGCCATGCGCGAAGCACCATTCGAGGATTTCCTCATCTGATCCGCCCCGCAGGGTTCGCTCCACAAGCTCATCGTAATTTACCCCGAGAAATCTCGTGCAACGTGCGTCGAAGTGAGTGGAATCTTCGACGCCGGTAAAATATCCGAGCGGCAACTTTCCCGCTGCCTTTAGGCGGATCTTGTCCAGCATTCGAGCAAAATAAATAAGGCCTTTTGTTTCAATGTAATCGGTACGCGGAGTTTGAGTATGCATTTCAACGAAAGCTTCTGACCATGTGGTAAGGTGTCAACAGACCACTTAACTCGAAATGGCCATACCACTTTGCTGGAAGCTTGAGATGAGTAGCGCTTTACGAGAAGAGTCACCTTACCGCAGGCAATCCGACGAAATGAAATCCGTCATCAACAAGGGCGTCATCAAAAAGCGGCGTCGCCATTCGATCCTGGCTTTTGAAATGGTTCGGCTGGATCGCGCAGCGGCCGAACCACTGCATCAACAACTTTACCGGCAGATTCGCGATGAACTCGCGTCGGGAAGTTTCAACCATAATTCGTCGCGACTTCCGTCCTCTCGTGCACTGGCCGCCGATTTCGGAGTGTCACGCTTCACGGTAAACCTCGCGCTCTCGAGGCTTCATGCGGAAGGATATCTTCAATCTAAAGTTGGATCCGGCACCTTCATCTCGGAGGCGTTGCCTGAAACCTTCCTAAGTGCGCGAACGACAAAAGCAGCACCACCCTCAGAACGTCCGCCGCGGCTTTCTAATCGGGTAAAAGATATTCCGGATCACAGGGTCGGTAAGCAGTTCGATTTCGGAATCGCAGGGCCGCCCGGCGTCTCCTTTGTTCCAGCTGTCGCTGCCCTGGATGAATTTCCCATCGAAATTTGGGAACGACTCAGAGTACAAGTTCTCGCACAAAAAGGAGCGCATCTGCTCCAGTATGCGTCAAGCCGCGGCGATCCCGAGCTGCGCAAGGCGTTGGCAACTTATTTGTGCGATTACAGAGGCGCACGCTGCCATCCGGATCAAATCATCATCACCGCTGGGACGCAGCAGGCAATGATGATCAGCGCGATGGCACTAGTAAATCGGGGCGAGGTTGCATGGATTGAGGATCCGGGATTCTACCAGGCTCGCCGCACTTTTGGGTTCGCCGGGGCAACTGTCGTTCCGAGACCTGTTGACCGGGAAGGAATCACAATCGCGCGGCCGTCGAAACAGCGCTCGCCCAAAATAATTTACGTAACTCCTTCCCATCAATTCCCGCTCGGCATGACGATGAGTCTCGCTCGAAGAACGGCTCTAATTGACTTTGCGCGCACGTGTGACGCTTACATTTTCGAGGACGACCACAACTCGGAATTTCGTTATACCGGTCCCCCACTCCCATGTTTACAGGGCTTGGATAATGTTGGTCGTGTCATCTACTCAGGCACGATGAGCAAGATCTTGTACCCATCGTTGCGGTTGGGTTATATCGTGGCGCCAGAGCAATTGATCGAACCAATGATCAAGATTCGAGCTGTAATGGACCAGCATTCCCCCGCCATCGATCAGGCGACACTGGCTCGATTCCTAACCGAGGGGTTTTTCCTCACTCACATCAAACGGATGCGAAAATTATATTCGGACCGAAGGGACTTTTTTATCGAACAATTCAACAAACTGTTGAGTAAGCACTTCATTCTCGAAATTCCGGAGGCTGGACTGCATTTCGTCGCCTGGGTTCGACAGAAAGAACAGATGCCCCGGATTGCGCGCGTCTGCACTGAGATTCGTATCCGGCCATCGCCGTTGTCGTCGTGTTTTATGAAAGCAGAGCCGGAGGCCGCGCTCACTTTCGGATTCGCCGCATGGTCGCGCGCACAAATCCGTGAAGGTCTTACCAAGTTCGCGGCGGCACTTAATTCAAAATTGAATTAAATATTCATTGCTCCGGGATTTGGATCATGGGCTTCCAGCCTGTGGCATCTTGCCTGCGTATGTAGACTCAACAGCCAGGATGGCTGTGCCCAATCGATTAATTCTGTCATTCTGATCCCGCAGCCGTGGGAGAAGAGTCTCTGATTATCTCCGGCAGATTCGTCAGTCGAGCCATGAACCAAGTTGAAATGGCTCGTACCAAACCTGCGAAGTGGCTCTGGTGGTGACTTACGGCCACTCCTTAGAGTGTCCTCATGAAAATTCAACAAGGAGAAAAAATATGACAGCACAACACATAACCAAAACAACTAGCCAAAGTCTTTTAATAATCCTGGCTGCCGCTTGCTGCGGAGCGGCTTTAACGCCGGCGCAAGCACAGGGCCCGCAAGCGGTAAAGGCAAAAACGCAATACCAGGTGTCGAACCTCCCCGGGCTTGGCGGAACAAGCAGCGGCGGAAACAGCATCGATGACCAGACTTGGGTGGCAGGCTACTCCAGGCTGACGGGAGACCAAACCCGGCATGCTGCCCTGTGGCGAAGCGGCTTGCTGTCAGACCTCAGCACACTCGGGGGGCCAAACAGCAGTGTCACATGGAACGTGAAAAATACGCAAGGCGTCATCGTGGGTATTTCTCAAACTGCCGATCCGGAACCGCTTGGCGAATTCTGGAGTAGCGTGGCCTTCTACACCGGGCCCTTTGCCGCCGGCTTTATCAATCTCGGGTTTGTTTGGGAACAAAGCCTTAACCAAATGAGAGGCCTTCCCAATTTTCCAGGTGGAAACAACGGCTTCGCCACGGGAGCCAATAACTTGCGTCAAGCCGTGGGATGGGCGGAGAATGATGTTCACGATCCAACCTGCGTCTCGCCCCAAGTTCTCCAGTTTCGCCCAGCAATGTGGACATTGGGACCACCAGACCAGATTCAAGATCTGCCTCTGATCTCCGGCGATACCTCAGGGGCCGCCACCGCGATCAACGATAATGGTCAAATTGTGGGCATTTCAGGCATCTGCGACCAGGCCATTGGAAGACATACGGCCAAGCACGCCGTGCTTTGGGAAAATGGCGGGGTGACGGATATTTATCCAGATGCGCCAGCCCCGTGGTGGAATACGCCGACGGCGATCAATCAACGAGGCGATGTAGTCGGGTTTGCGGGCGACCCGGCGTTTGTTGAGGGCGACATCGTACACGCATTCATGTGGACCAAAGAAGATGGCATTCGGCAACTCAAACCTTTGCCGCATCACATGCCACCACATGTAGACAGCGAGGCTTACGGTATTAACGAAGCCCGCCAGGTAGTCGGTATCTCATGCGATGCTGACTTCGTTGATTGCCGTGCAGTTGTCTGGAATCACGGCAATACACCCACAGACCTCAACGATCTCAAAGGCGACTATTCTGCTCGTCTCGAAAGCGCCAAAGACATCAATAACAACGGAGAGATTACCGGTAGAGCTATCGATGCAAATGGTGTGAGAACAGCATATTTGGCGGTACCCACACCTTAGGCATGAACGAGATAGTACGAGCTCGACATTGACACATCACCGGCGGCGGAGAAAACCATGTCATTTTCTTCGCCGCCCCTCCATAGGCGAGATTACTTCCTCTCATCAATAAAGATTTGCCAACGCTTTACGCTTTCCAGCTTCAGAATGCCGTGCTCCGACCAGGGGTCGTCCTTCAATTTCTCTCTTACTTCATTTTCATCCTCGGCATTGAAGATTAAAAGGGAGCCGCCTTCATCAACCAAAGGGCCGCCCATCAAAATAAAACCGTCATCAACGAGTTTATCAATAAACGCGGCGTGTTCATCCCACAGGGGCTGCTCGCGCGTGCCGTTCGACAAATCACGATGAGGACCGGCTGAAGAAATTGCCACGAATGTATTTTTCATTAGCAGCAAACCTCAAACGTCCGCGGGTTGCGTCAACTTTTTGGGTCGTCTGCGACCCGAAGCACAACTTTTCCGCGCGTATGGTGCGTGGCGGCTTGTCGTTGCGCCGCGATCGCGTCGCTCAGCGGCAGAACTTGTGTCACGATTGGCTTGATCTTTCCGGCGTCGATCAGGTGGGCGATCTCAGTGAGGTCCTCGGCGTCCGGATGCACGGAGATGCCCGCGCCGCGAATCCGACGTTTCTTGATCTCGGCTGGATCGGGACGCGCCACCAGCGACATGACGATGCCGCCTTTCTTAACCACGCCGTAAGAACGGGCGAGCGTTTCTTTGCCCACTGCATCGAGCACGGCGTCCACATCTTTCGCGATATCTTCAAACCTGGTCTTTGTATAATCCACTGCCTCGTCTGCGCCGAGTTGCTTGAGCAGGTCCTGGTTTGCGGTCGAAGCGGTCGCGATGACGCGTGCTCCGCGCGCCTTCGCGATCTGCACCGCGAAGCTGCCGACGCCGCCTGAGCCGCCGTGAATCAGAATGGTTTGTCCCGCCTGTAGCTTTGCCACGTCGACCAAAGCCTGCCACGCGGTCAAGGCGCCCATCGGAACCGCCGCAGCTTCCACGAAGTTAAGCGACACGGGCTTCGTGGCGACTTCCCATTCCTGGACCGTGACATACTCCGCCCAGCCGCCACCGAAAGTTGGGTAGCCGTAAACTGCTTCGCCGACCTTCAGTTTCGTGACGTTTGCGCCCGTTTTTTCCACGACGCCGGCGATATCGTAGCCGGGGATCAGTGGCAGGTTCGTGCCGAACTCCCGAGCGTACTTGCCGCTGAGCGTAAGCGGGTCGGCTGGATTGACGCTGCTCGCGATCACCCGCACCAGTGCTTCATTTTCCTTCGGCCCCGGCCGCGGCACGTCTTCAAATTTGAGCACTTCGGGCGCACCATATTCGTGCGCGACGACGGCTTTCATCCTCGGCCCTTCGTCGGCATGTGCAATATGAGGGGAGAAAACCGCTAAAATCGTCAGGCATGAAATTGGCAGTTCGCGGTGCACGTAGTATCCAATGCTGTCGAACCAGCTTCCTACTTCTTTTCGTGATAACGCGCTGATTTTTCGCGAACCACAGCGGCGCGTTTGGAATTTCGTTTCACTGGATACGCAAACTTTGCTTTCGGAAGGGATCCTTGGGATGCCGGTTTGATCACCCTCGCCTCCCGCACATCAAAATAATCGAGCACGTCTTCACCACGATCGAATCTCTCCTCGAGATTCTTAGCCGTCGTTGTCTCAGCCCGCGATCTTTTCATACGTGTCGACCTCTGACGGCGTGGATTTCCTTACACTAATAATCCGAATTGTCCTCCACGATAGGTGATAATCGCAGACCAATGGCCCGAGCCAATTGTCCCAATAACCATGTAACGCTTCTCTAAAGCATTCGCGCGACCAGTTTTTTAGTTCTGCGGCTGACACAGCCGCCGCATTCGCGCGACTCATCCTCCCGCGTAACGTTCTGAAAATGAAACGAGAAAACCCGACAATTGAAATTTGCCCTGGCATCACACGTCGGACAGTCGCAAACGGCCAGACGATGTATCAGATGATGGCCACGCTGGCGGCCGGGAGTCGGATGCCGACGCACTCGCATCCGCAGGAGCAGATCGTTCACATCCTCGAAGGCAAGATGCGATTGATCGTCGATGGCGTGCCGCATGAGCTTTCACCCGGCGATTCCTTTTATCTCGCGAGCAACGTTCCGCACGGTGTGGAAACGATATTACCGACGCGCGTGCTCGATACGTTCAGTCCGCCACGCGATGATTACCTGGCGATCGACGAAGAGAGAATCGCGAGTGATCAGTAATCGGTGATCGCTGATCAGGTTATCGCGCGCGGCCAGCGACGGAAGTAGATTCATTCTGGGAGGCTATTCCTCGCGCAAAGCGACGATCGGGTCGACGCGACTCGCGCGCCGCGCCGGTATCCAGCATGCGATGAAGGTCGTTAACGCGAGAACGGCGGCGACGAGAACAAAGGTATTTGGGTCAACCGATTTGACTTCGAATAATACTTTCTGGAGTGCCTGTGAAAGGGCGATCGCGCTGACCAGGCCGATGCCGCCGCCGATTGCGAGCAAGCTCATCCCGTGGCCGAGAATCAATCTTCGGATTTGTGATGGTTGCGCGCCGAGCGCGAGACGAATACCCATTTCGCGCAACCGCTTGGCGGCCGTGTAGGCAAGCACGCCGTAGAGACCGACTGCAGCCAGCACGAGAGCGAGACCGGCGAAGATCAGGAGCAGAAAAGTGAGCAGACGTTGTGCGGCCCATGTTTCTTCCACACGGTCGAGCAGCGTGCGCACTTCGAAGACAGGTTGGGAAGGGTCGATCGATGTGACGATGTCGCGAATCGGCTTTTCAAGCGATTTGATCATGCCGCCGGCTCGAACGAACAACACCAAACCAGTGCGTTTGACCTGCGCCTGCGAGAAATAGACAAGTGGCCATGATCCGGTTTCATCGAACCCGTGCGTTTTGACCCGCGCGACTATGCCTACGATTTCAAACGCCTTGTTCTCTTCCCCTTCGCCATCCGGGTCGCCCAAAAAAAGCCGTTTCCCGATTGGATCCTCTCCCGGAAAATAGCGATCCGCCATCTCCTGATCGACGACGATGACGAGCGGTGAAGTGGTCGTGTCCTGATCGTTCAGGATGCGGCCGCGAAGCAGCGGAATCTTCAAAGTTGAAAAATAATCGCCGGCCACGACTTCGATCTCAGTGTCGGGGGCCTGACCTTTCGCCGGTTCAGGCGTGCCTTCACGAAAGAACCCGATTTGCCAACTGCCAAAAAGGGGCGGGTTCGAACCGATCGCAGCCGACTCAACCCCGGGAAGGGCGCGAACGCGTTCGAGAAGATTTTTCGAGAAAGCCGAGACCTGTTCCTTTTTGGTATATTTGGTGAAGGGAAGCTCGATGCGGGCGGTGAGCAGACCGCGCGGTTGATACCCGAGTTCAAGCGACTGCACCCGCGCGAAGCTTTTCAAAACCAGCCCCGCCCCGATGAGCAGAGTGAGCGTGAGCGCGATCTCGCTAATGACGAGCCAATCGCGCGTGCGACGAGCGGACGGCGCGTCTCCGCTGCCACGCGACCCGGCCTTCAACGCCAGTTGCAGATTGGTGTGGGACGCTTGCCAGGCCGGCCACAAACCGAACAACACGCTGCTAAGCGTCGCGAGAACAAAGGCAAAGCCGAGTACGCGAAAATCGAAGTAGATTTCGTGAAATCGCGAAACGCTTTGCGGACTCCAGGCCACAAGCGCGTCACGGACCCAAATCGCGCTAAAGATTCCAAGCACTCCGCCGAGGAGGGCGACTAGAAAACTTTCCAGGAGAAGCTGGCGAATAATCTGGCCGCGACTTGCACCGACAGCTGCGCGGATGGCAAATTCTCTCGCGCGCGCCGCCCCACGAGCGGCAAATAAGTTGGCCAGATTCGCGCAGGCGATCAGCAACACCATTCCCACGGCGCCAAGAATGAGGACGAGGTTCGTCCGATATTTACCGACCAGATTCTCCAGGAGCGGCCTAACGACGACGCCAACGTTCTTGTTTGAGTCCGGGTAAGTTTTTTCCAGGCGCGCAGCAATGCTTTTCATCTCGTTGCGCGCTTGTTCGATCGATACTCCGGACTTCAATCGTCCCCAAGCATATAGAAATGGGTGATTGGCTCGCTCCTCCCACGCGCCGCTGTTGATGCGTCTCATAATTGAAAACCACGCATCGGTGTCCTGCGGCGACGTCATTTCCGGTGACATCACACCGACTACAGTGAAACTCTGGTCGTGAAACTTGATCGCGCGGCCCAGCACCTCAGGATCGCGATTGAACGCACGCTGCCAAAGGCGATCGCTGATGATAACAGCTTGTGGACCGCCGGCTTTTTCTTCTTCCTCGCTAAACGTGCGTCCCAGTTGCGGGGACAAACCGATCACCTTGAAGAAATTGTCGCTCACGTAGGCCGCTGAGACGCGCTCCGCTTCGCGTCCCCGAATGCCGCTGAGGTTGCGCGATTCACGACGAGTGACCGCGAGATGTTCGAAAACTGTGTTGTCGCGTTTCCAGTCGAGATAATCGGGACACGAGACGGAGAATTCTTCGCCGCCGATATTATTGCGTTCATTCAGAAACATGATGTGATCGGCATTCGGGAAAGGAAGCGGTCGCAGTAGGACCGCATTGATCACACTGAAGATTGCAGTGTTCGCACCGATGCCGAGGGCGAGCGTGAGCACGGCGATCGCCGTGAACGCCGGCTGCTTCACCAGCATTCGGGTGGCGTAACGAAGATCCTGAAGGAACGCGCCCACCTCCGTGAAAGAGCGAAATGAAATTCCTGGGTCGCGGGAGATTAGCTTCGCTGCGGCTCGGTCGCGCAAACGGTTGCGTTCGCCAGCTTGTCGATCGGGAACGCGACTGTTTGATGCGCGAACTGCCAGATCGAAAACACCGCGCTGAGAATGAACAGGAAGTAGACCACTATCTCCAGCACGTTGCGCTTCTTCTCTTCCGAACGAACCAACAGAGCGTAAGTAGATTCAAAGTTTTGCATAAGTTTGGATTGATTGATGGCACCTGCTTATGCAATCCCCGTGCCAGGATTTCGATTATCAATCCAAGTTGCTGGCAATGAGTAGATTGAGATCTATTCGGATTAGCACGGCGACGTACAAATGTTCCGCGTATGGGAACGAACAGTTCCGTTTTTGGGACGGCAAACCGAGACTATGCTTGTCGGTTATTTGAGCCAAGGAAGCTCGAAAGTTCGTTTCGGCGGACCGCTAAACACGATACGCGAGGTCCGAGCTTGCCACGGGACGAGTCCGGATCGCGGCGGAGACCGGACCGGCATTATGTGCCCTGCCCCAGTCGGACCCAAAGATGTGGTTGCCCGACTGTGGCGCGGGTCCAATCCTTGTCAGAGTGTAGCCCGGTGGCGTGCACGATGTGTAACCCGACGAGCCGTGCCACGAGCACCATCAGATAAATCTGTCCCATCACCGCCTCGAGCACGGCCATCGTTCGCGCTGCCGATGAGCGCGGCAGGATGTCGCCGTAGGCAACCGTAGTCAGAGTCATAAAACTGAAGTACCTCAGTCGCAGGACGCGCGCGACATCGTCGTTTCGGCCAACCTCGGGCAAAGCGGCAAACGATCCGGGCGCTATTTCTTCAAGGAGCGCGTAGGCAAAGTTCCAGGCAAATCCGATGAGCATGTAGACGCAAACCGCGGCAAAAATTCTATCGATCGTCACCCTGCCACTGCGCAAGACGTAGCCGAGAATACACACAGAAAAAAAAGCGATGAGAACGACGACACACCCATGCTGGAGAAGTACAGCCCAATGCTCGGGGAAAACGAGAAGAAGCGCTGCCGCGACGATGGAGATCGCCGACAGAATCACGGCGATGGTAAAAAGGTGCTTTCGCTCGCTGAGCGCGTAGGTGCCTGCGACCAGGATGGTAGTCGCAGCGATATCCAGAATCAAAATCCCGTGCCGAAACGTGACCGCAAACGGGGTAACGGCAAAGAGCAACAGGATGGAAATCAGCAGCGCGAGATGTCGCCAGCGATATTCGCGCGTTGGCATCGTTTTGGTGGGTCGAAACGCGGATTTGCGACCATGGTCTCAGCACCGCGATGTCGCGAGCTATCATGATTTCACATTTGTGATACCACTCGCAACATTTGGACGTAGCTATTTTTTTGCGCGTGTAATCCAATCAAACCAGATCGCGATCGCCTACACCGAGGCCCTCGCGAACCACTAGGCCGGAACTCAGGGGTCAGTTCGCCGCGGCAGCCCTTGCCAGAGCTCGCTGATTACAGTCGGCGCGCAACGCTTTCATCTCTGCGCGCAGCACGATCATGCGCGCCGCGACGCCTTTATATTTTTTCGTGACTCCCGTGACCGTTCGGTTGACCGCGCCCTGGCTGACAAGGCCCTGAAGCTTTTCATAGGCCCGCAACCGCAGCATTTCTTCGCCGCCACTGGCTGCGTTGCGCTCTCGCAGATTGAGCAGGATAATTTCGAATAGCGGTTTGAATTCGAACGAGGCCTTGGAAGAAAGAACAGCCACCAGTTCTTCGGTAATGTTGTCGGGTGCGCGACGGGTGAAGGAGATGCCAGATCGTTTAGACATTGGAGACTATAGCACCGATTCGGGAAATGGCGACCGAGGCCGCCTGGCCGCTATTCAAGAGAACTTTACCAGCCTGCGGTCGCGAGGAGTCCACGGCTCTCCCGTTCGTTGGCTCCGCGCTTGACCTCGCGGATCGCCACCCATCCGCTTCGCGTGCCGCCGCGTTAGTTCACGCCAGTGATCGGCCGGCAATGCGGTGCCGGAGCTGGAGGAATGGACGTTCGATCGACAGGAACAGGATGAGGCCGACGGTGTAGATCAACACTTCGACAAGGACAAAAGCCGGAACAGATGTCAGCACGATCCTGTGACTGGAACAGAAGTTGGTCACAGCATGAATGACGAGTTTGTGGCTCAGGTAAACGCTGTAAGCGATGCTGGCCAAGAATGCTGCGCCGGGAATTTCGATTCGGCGGAAAGGTAAACGCGGACTAACGGCGCAAACGAGTAATGCAGCCATTCCAAACGCGATCAGGGGAAATTGCCAGATACAGGATGCGACGGTGAGATCGCCTTCGCCGATGTACAAACCGTAAACGATTGCGGCTAATCCGGGCAGCCACAGCCAGAGCGCCCCATCCATCAGTCGTCGCCACCAAGACGGCCGAAACTTCTCGATTGCGGCCAGGACAACTCCGAACACGAGCGGATCGAGGCGTGTCCAGGTAGGATAATAAATCCATGATTGGAATCCGCGGAAGCTCACGCCGCCGTCACCGGGATTTTGCCACGCGAGAAACGCGCGCAAGACGAGTCCGCCGATAAAAATTATGCAGGGAATGATGATTCCCGCGCGCGGCCAGCAGCTGATCAGAATCAGAATCAACGGCAAGGCGAGATAGAATTGGTCCTCGATCGCGAGCGACCATGTGTGCGAGAACGCGGTGCCGCCGTGAAGCGCAATGTTTTGGATAGACAAAAGAAATTTCCAGAGCGGCTGTGCCATGTCGGGATACTCGCGCCACGACGGCAACAAAAAGTAAACCGCCAGAGTGACAAAGTAAGCCGGCATGATCCGGAAGATGCGACGAGCGAAGAAGCGCCCAAGCTGGATCGATTGTTCGCGTGCGAGCGGCGCGAGCAATTGCCCGCCGATCAAGTAACCGCTGAGGACGAAGAAGAGATCGACACCGATCCAGCCGAAGCGATCAACGCGGCCGGGCAATTTGAATCCGAAAAGTGCCGCGTGATAAATGACGACAACGATGATGGCGAGCGCACGGAGAAGATCGAGACCCGGTTGGCGTTCGCGGTTGGTAAAGCGCGGGTCGATTGCAGTTTCGGTCGCAGGCTTGTGAATGGCGGAAAGTAGCAGCCGATTTCGCGACGTCGAGTCCGCGGGAGGTTCTCATCGCGAAACTCGGAGACGAAAACGGAGGTCAGATCTCTCCAGGGAGATCTTACTTCCTCATGTCGATAAAGATTTGCCAACGCTTTATGCTCTCGAGTTTTAGAATGCCTTGTTCGAGCCAGGCCGCCTATGCCGAGGCTACGGCGAGCCAAGGAGGCCAGAGGTCGGAAGTCAGCAGGCAGGCCATTATTTATTTTTTGCGTGTGTACGCAATTTCCATGGTTTTCGCTTCCTGGCCGCCGCGATCTTCATACCACTCGAAGATGTGATGGTCTTTGTCGACGATCTTGATCACTTCGCGGATTTTCTGCTTCATGCCCGGAAGCCTTCAATGCCCATGCCTTTGAAAGTCATCTCCTTCTTCTTGCCGTTAGGCTGCGGCATCTGCATTTTTCCAGTCACATCCATGACAAAGTAGCGTCCGTCCATCATCGGTTTTCTTACCGCCGTGCCTTTATATTCCTCCGGCTTCGCGTTTGGATCAGGGTTCATCCACATTTTGATGTTGTATGTCCACGTGCCGGCCAAATCCGCCAGCAACTTGTGATTCTCGCCGGGTTTGGCCAGCTCCATCATTTGAGTCATCATTTTCTGCATGTCCTCTGCGCTGGGCTGTCCACTGGTTGATGACTGACTGCCACCTGGACTGGTCAGTGTTGCCGTCGTCGAAGGGCTGCTCATCACCGGGCTGTCACTTGGGATCGAAGGGGCGTTCGGCGATGGGCTGGTTACCTGCGCGGATGTTGGGATCGCGATCAACGCAGCTGAAAGAAACAGAGCAAGTAATGCGAATGTTTTTGGAATGTTCATGCGCCGATTGTGCCCGCGGCAACGCGGTGGAGTCAAGCGGGTTTGGGTACCGGTTATCAGTTATCAGACCGAGACAAAATAAACAACCGAATAGCGAATAATTGGTAACTCGCGCGATGGCGTGTGTTCACCAGCCGAGAACTTTGGCAAAAACGAGCGGCGCTACGATGGTGGCGTCGGATTCGATCATGTATTTCGGCGTGTCGACGCTCAGTTTGCCCCAGGTGATTTTTTCGTTGGGCACGGCGCCGGAATAGGATCCGAAGCTGGTGGTGGAATCACTGATCTGGCAAAAATAACCCCACTCGGGAACAGGCGTGCTGACCACGTCTTGATTGAGCATGGGCACAACGCAAATCGGGAAATCGCCTGCAATGCCCCCGCCGATTTGAAAGAAACCAATGGAAGAATCCTGTGATACCCGGCGATACCATTCCGCCAGCTCGATCATGTATTCGATTCCAGAGCGCACCGTATGCACGTCGGTGATTGCACCCGTGATGCAGCGCGCGGCGTAAATGTTTCCGAGGGTCGAGTCTTCCCAGCCGGGAACAAACAACGGAAGGTCCTTCTGCGCGGCGGCCATCATCCAACTGTCGGCAGGGTCGATTTCATAGAATTTCTTGAGCCGGCACTCCCTTAAGATCTTGAAAAGAAATTCGTGCGGAAAAAAATGCTCCTTTTTTTTGTCGGCCGCGACCCACTCATCTATGACGGCTCTCTCAATTCGCCGGATGGCTTCCTCTTCTGGAATGCATGTGTCCGTCACCCGATTCAAATGACGAGCCAGCAGCTCTTTCTCCTGCTGCGGGCTTAACTCCCGATAATTCGGAATGCGTTCATACTTGCTGCGCGCCACGAGATTGAAGAGGTCTTCCTCCAGGTTCGCCCCGGTGCAGGTAATGGCGTGAACTTTATCCTGACGAATCATTTCAGCGAGCGAGACGCCCAATTCGGCCGTGCTCATCGCGCCGGCGAGCGTGATCATCATTTTCCCGCCGCGATCAAGATGCGCGACGTAGGCGTCGGCGGCGTCTTTGAGCACTGCCGCGTTGAAGTGTCGATAATGGCGGTCAATGAACTCGCTGATGCTGCCTGCTTTCACGCGATCAACTTTTGCGATTGATTTGTTCATTGTCGATTTGCAAGAAGATTTATAACGTGGCGCCGAGCAATCCAGCACGCATTTTTTTCGGCACGGCGACAGTTTCTAAGGCAGCGAAGCAATAATCCGGGCGGCCAATGCTCCGGGCGTTATTCCTAGGATGAGAACGACCAGAGC
>WNFY01001056.1_pt1 | contig 25779 bp, 27 predicted proteins | sample 5400091 | NCBI WGS metagenome assembly WNFY01 (sample SAMN13153364, study PRJNA577476) | soil metagenome | isolation source: 60 cm soil or saprolite under grassland replicate 1 | place: USA:California | collected 2016-06-15 | reverse complement strand
AATTCACCAGACGGACGCCTTTCTTCATCTTCTTCAGGGACTCGGCATTGATCATGTTCTGCGTCTGCGGAGTCAGCCCAACGTGCAACGTTAAATAGTCTGATGCGGCGTACACCTCATCCAGTGTCGCCAACTTGATTCCGTTGTCCTTGGCAATGGCGGCGGAAACGAATGGATCGTGCCCGATAATCTCCATTCCAAAGGCACGGGCACGCTTCCCGACCTCAAGCCCGATCTTTCCAAGACCTACGATACCGAGCGTCTTGCCGCGAAGTTCCGTTCCCTGCAGTGACTTCTTCTCCCATTTTCCCGCGTGCATGAGTTCGTTGGCCCGAGGCAGAAAACGGGCCATGCACAACATCACGCCGATCGTCTGTTCGGCGACCGCCACCGCATTCGCCCCTGGCGTATTCATCACCGCGATGCCCTTGCGCGTGGCGGGTTCGAGCTCAATGTTGTCCACTCCAACGCCGGCCCTTCCAATCACCCTCAGCTTTGTTGCGTTGGCCAGAAGAGCTGCGTCCACTTGGACTGCCGAACGCACCATCAACGCATCCGCGTCTGCAATTTCCTGCGCAAGGCTTCCGTTCAATTGATCGGGAGTCACAATTTTCCAACCCGGCTCGCGCAGCAGATCCACGGCAGACGAAGACATTTTTTCCGCGACTACGATTTTCATTTCGATGATTCCTTTACAAGAAAATGACAGTGCTCGGACACTCCGACGGGCATACGTTCCTAGAATTTGTTTAACAACTTAAAGCGCTCCCCGGAGAAACAATTTATGAAGCTACCCTTGGTTCTGCTGCTCAGTCTTGCGCTCGTCGGATGTGGCGGTTACGGTAATAAGTCCAATACGCCCCCGCAGCCGGGTACAATGCCCGCTATTTCCAATCTGAATCCGCCAAGCGTGGTTGCCGGCAGTGGCCAGTTCTCTCTTATTGTGACTGGCACGAATTTCAACAGTAACGCCGTCGTAAATTTCAACGGCATGGCCATGACTACTACCTCCGGAGGAACAACCAAGCTTACTGCCACCATTCCGAATTCAGCCATCGCAAACTCCGGAAACGTGCCAGTCACGGTGACTAATCCTGGCACTCCTGGCGGGATGTACGGTGGGGGCACCTCGCCAGCTACATCCGTGCCCATGACCTTCATGATCAATTAGCCGTGAACGACAGTTACGATCAGCTGAGAGTAGCAAGCAGCGCGAAATGCCCTCGCTAGGCGCAACCCACCTTTCCTGGGAAGGTGGGGCTAGTGAATGAGGGTGCCCCCACCCTTCGTTCTGAAGGGTGGGGATTTCAATTCTTGGCCCCAGCCACTTCCGCAACCTCCCGCGAACGCGCAAACACTTCCTGGGCGGCGCGCACCGCACTACCATACTCAACCGCTTGATCGGTGACGGTGGCAAGCACATGCTCTAACGCCGCCAAAATTCCTATCGTGTCGAGAAAGTCGTAGTAGCCAATGTGAGCGATGCGAAACAGCTTGCCTTTCATGTCTCCCTGGCCATTCGCGACAACCGCCGAGAACGATTCGCGAAATTCCTTCACGATCTTTCCGGAATCAATCCCCGCCGGAGAAACAATTGCCGTCAATGCCGCGCCGGGCGACGATGTGAACAGCTTCAGCCCCAGCGCTTTCGCGCCAGCGCGCGTCATCTCCGCGGCAAGTTCGGCATTGTCCACCAGAGCCTTGCGTCCAGCAGCCAGATCTCCGCTGCCCATCTGGCGGATAAAGTCGAGCGCCGCACCGAGCGCCGCGAACAGTGACGTTGCCGGCGTGAATGCCGACTCGCCTTTTGCCGCCGCTTTTCGTTCTTTGCGGAAATCGAAGTAGTAACGCGGGTTCTTGGCGGTCTCCATGCGGTTCCACGCACGCTCGCTGATCGCGCAGTAAGCTAATCCGGGCGGAATCATCAATGCCTTTTGCGATCCACCAATGATTACATCAATGCCCCAGCCATCCACGTCGAAGTGGGTCGTGCCAAGGCCTGTGATTGCGTCAACCACAAGCAACGTATTGTCTCCATTGGCTCGAACCAGCTTGGCAATGCCCTTCACATCGTGACGGGTGCCCGTCGAGCTTTCATTGGCCTGAACGTAAACCGCCTTCGTCTCAGGGGTGAGCTTCGCGCGGACTTCATCCATTGAAAACGTTTCGCCGTAAGGCTTTTCAATCAGATCAACTTGGCAGCCATAAGCTTTCGCCAAATCGCGCCAGCGTTCCCCGAATTTGCCTGCCGTAAGCACCAGAACGCGGTCGCCGGGTGAGGTCAGATTTGAGACCGAACCTTCCATCACGCCGGTGCCAGACGAGGCAATCACCAGAACATCGTTCGATGTCCCGATGAAGTCCTTCATGTCGGCGAGCACACGCGTGTACAGCGCCTTAAAGTCGGCGGTACGGTGATGGGCCGTAAACGCCGCCATAGCATTCTGCGCCGCGGGCAGCAGGGGCGTAGGGCCAGGGGTAAAGAGACGGTTCTTCAGCAGCATGGCATGAGTCCTTCTGAAATGAATTTGGGGGCACGCGAAAGGTACTCACTAGTGTATCGCGGAACCTCAAGTGTGGGCATTGGTATCTGCAATCCGCAGCATCAGGAAAAACGATACGGCGGGAAGGCTGTTGTGGCTGTTTTGGCTCTGGGCTTTGGCGGCATGGCTTTTAGCTCGTGGTTTTTAGTTCGTGATCCGGTAGCTCTTGGCTTTTTGGTTTGCTGGTTTTGGTTTGTTGGTTTTTGGCTGTTGGTTTTTGGCTGTTGGCTTTTCCGAGCTTGGCTTTTCTCAAATGACGTCGGACATAGGCGAAGATCTGTCGCTGCTTTTGCCGAACAAATTGCGGTCTAAGCCGGAGTTGAACCCCACAGCCGACAATCCGCACGCACCAGCCCCGAAGGGGCGGCATATGTTAGCCCAGGGCGTAAGCCCTGGGTAGGCTAGCGCCATGACCGAGTCCCGTAGGGACGACACAATCCTGTGAACCGCCTGCCTGACGCAGTCGCACCACACCAGCCCTCGAACCCGGCACATGGATCTTGAACCCCACAGCCGATCATCTGCAACCGCACCAGCCCCGAAGAGGCGGCATACGTTAGCCCAGGGCGTAAGCCCTGAGTAGGCGAGCGCTACGACCGAGTCCCGTAGGGACGACACAATCCTGTGTGAACCGCCCTGCCGACGCAGTCGCACCACACCAGCCCTCGAACGCGGCACATGGATCTTGAACCCCACCGCCGATCATCTGCAACCGCACCAGCCCCGAAGGGGCGGCATACGTTAGACCAGGGCGTAAGCCCTGGATAGGCGAGCGCCACGACCGAGTCCCCTAGGGACGACACAACCCTGTGTGAACCCTACGACGAACGACCAACGACGTTGCTATACTCCCCGCATGTCCCTCGTTGACCAGATCCAAAAAGACATCGTTGCGGCGATGAAGTCCCGCGACGAAGCCCGCCTCTCCACATTGCGCATGGTGAAGAGCGCACTCATGAACAAAAAAGTCGAAAAAATGGCGGAACTCGACGAAAAAGAATCCCAACAGGTGCTGGCTACGTTAATCAAACAACGTAAAGATTCCGTCGAGCAATTCACCAAAGGCGGCCGCCAGGAGATGGCCAACAAAGAAGCCGCCGAAATCGTGCTGATTGAAAGCTATCTGCCAAAGGCCGCCGGAGAAGCCGAAATCGTCTCTGGAGTAAAAGCCGTCATCGCCGAAATGGGCTCCCCCACCATGAAAGACATGGGCACAGTCATGAAAAACGCCATGGCCAAATTCGCATCACAAGGCATGCGCGTGGACGGCAAAGTAGTGAGTGAAGCGGTGAAAAAAGAATTGGAAGGAAAGTAGGATTATGGCTCCGACCTCCGTCAATGGAAAGATCTGTTATATCGAGTTACCCGCAACTGATATTCCTCGTTCCGCGGAGTTCTACCAAAACGTATTCCGATGGAACATGCGAAAGCGTGGTGACGGCGCAACTGCGTTTGACGATGCCACCGGAGAAGTGAGTGGCTCCTTCGTACGCGGACGCCCGCCTGCGAGCACGCCCGGATTGCTCTTCTACATCATGGTGGATAGTGTCGAGAAGACGGTCGAGTCTGTTAAGACGAACGGCGGCGAGATCGTACAGCCCGTCGGGGCGGATGCACCCGAAATCACCGCACGCTTCCGCGATCCGGGCGGGAACGTGATTGGCTTGTATCAGGAGCCTGCGAAGTAAGGACACAACCTGCAGCACCGTGGAAGAGCGGCTCCCGGTCCAGAATCAGTGTCATCCCGAACCCGTTCGCTCAAGGCGGACGGGAGAGGGACCTAACCTCAGCTTGGACCAGCGATGCGGTCGAGCAGCGCCAAAAATACCGTGCGTCCCAGACAAACGCTTGTCATCCCGAACCTGGCTGAAAGCCAGGCGAGGGACCTTGCGATGCGATTGAGCTACCTGCAACGCGTGCGGGGTCAGAAACTCAGTAGCTGTCACGATCTTTCTCTCTGGATTTCCCGGTACGCCTCGCTTTTCGAAATCCCACGCTCTCTGGCAACCTTCTTGAGCGCGTTCTTTTCATCCAGCCTCTCCTCGCGCATCAGCTGAGAAACGCGTTCGCTGATGGGTATGGCTGGATTCTCTACTTCATTTGCTGAACCCGGACCGATCAGCAACACAATTTCACCTTTGACATCATCCCGATTCTGCAGAATTTTCAGGAGTTCAGCGGCCGTCCCACGCAGAAATTCTTCATGGACCTTCGTCAGTTCGCGGGCGACAACAACCGGCCGCTCCGGGCCTAGCACGGCGACCACATCCTTCAAGGCATCGAGAATTCGATGTGGGGCTTCATAGAAGATCTCGGTTTGCCGTGACTGTCTGACCTTTTCCAATTCCTTTCGACGCGAGCCGCTTTTTGGCCCCAGAAATCCACGGAACGAAAACGACTCCAGCGGCAGCCCACTCCCGACCAGCGCTGATACAAATGCTGCCGGCCCAGGGATAGGAATCACCGGTACGCCTCGTTCAATCGCCAGCGCCACCAATCGAAATCCTGGATCAGACACGCCGGGCGTTCCTGCATCGCTCACCACAGCAATGCGCACTCCTGCAATGAGTTTCTCCACGAGTTCCGCTGCCCGCGAGGCCTCGTTGTGTTCGTGATAACTGATCGCACGCTTCGAAATTCCATAATGATTGAGCAGCTTCTGGGTCTGCCGCGTGTCCTCGCAGGCGATCAGATCAACTTCCTTCAGCACGCGGATGGCGCGCAGAGTAATGTCCTCAAGGTTGCCGATGGGCGTGGCAACCAGATAGAGTCCAGGCGCGAGTTCGTCCTTTTGAGGCACACGCCGGAGTTTAGCAGGAGCTAGGTTTCAAGGTTTCCAATGTTTCAAGGCTTCAGATTCTTGAGGCTGTTCAAACCTGGTTGGGCGACCTTGAAACCTTGAAACATGAAACCTTTGAAGCCAGCTGCTAGAATCGAAGTAGATTCCGGAAACGCGGGCGAGGCGCCCGCGTCACACCTCCCATGCCCCTTTACGAATATGAGTGCAAAAAATGCGGCCATCGCTTTGAGCGCATTCAGCTGTTCTCTGACCCCATGGTCAAAAAGTGCCCCGAATGCGGAGGCAAGGTCGAGCAGATGATTTCCGCGCCCGCCGTGCAGTTCAAAGGGTCCGGCTGGTACGTGACTGACTACGCGAAGAAGTCGTCGGGCGGCTCCAAGTCTGATTCAGACGGCAAGGGCGATTCCGCGAAAGACTCCGGATCGAAGGACAAGGATTCTGGGACGAAGAAGGATTCGAAGGCGAAGGCGGAGTCTGGATCGAGTGTTTCGGAAAAGAAATGAACCTTTAGTCCGTAAATATTCGAAATATCGTCACTTGTTGAGTGCTCCATTGCAAAGGTAAGACGGACGTATGTGCAGTCCAAAAATTGCGCCCGGCCCCACCTTCCTCGTTGACAATCAAGCACTTCCTCGCTAATCTTATTTGGGTAGTTCTGCGGTTGCCCGCCCGGTAGCCCTGCGCCTTCGGCGCTTGTAGTTGTGGCGTACTCAGCGGTCTTCTTTCAGTCTTCATACTTCTTTTGGGAGAGCAGCATGTCAACGTATTTCCCCAAAGCGGGGGAAATTGCGCGTAAGTGGTACGTGGTGGACGCCTCGGGCAAAGCTCTGGGCCGTCTGGCCTCGCAGGTCGCGCGCATTCTCATGGGCAAAGAGAGCCCCAAGTACACGCCATTTCTCGATACTGGCGACCACGTGGTTGTGATCAATGCCGAAAAGGTGAAGATGACCGGCATGAAAGCCGAACAGAAGGTTTACCACCGCTATACTGGATATCCCGGCGGACTTCGTTCCGAAGAGTTCAAGAAACGCTCTGCTCGTAAGCCCGAGTGGATCATTGAAGACGCTGTGAAGCGCATGCTGCCGAAGACGAAGCTCGGCACCCACATGTTGAGCAAGCTGAAAGTTTACAAGGGTGACAAGCACCCACATCAAGCGCAGAAGCCGGAAGTGAAAGCGCTGGCGTAAGAAGCAGGTTTCACAGGTTGCAAGGTCTCAAAGTTTCGAGTTTCGAGCGCGGGTTGCGACTTTGAAACCTTGAGACTTAGAAACCTTCGAAACCTGATTTCAGGAAAGGTTGAAGCGCCGGAATTGGCTGAATGCTGATTGCTGAGTGCTGACTGCTAAAGAATGGCTGATCTAGTCCAATACTACGGAACGGGACGGCGAAAGACGGCCGTGGCCCGCGTGTTCTTGCGTCCTGGCAGCGGAGATTTCAAAGTCAACGGACGCGCATTTGAGCAATACTTCGTGACCGAATCGCAACGCTCGAGCGCGAAGCAGCCGCTGATCTCAGCGGAAGCTGCGGCCACCTTCAGCGTGATAGCCAATGTTTCCGGCGGTGGCGTGAATGGCCAGGCTGACGCCGTAAAGCTCGGCATCGCTCGTGCCTTAATGCAATTCAACGCCGAGCTGCGCAAGAAGCTGAAGTCCGAAGGACTCGTCAGCCGCGACGCTCGTGGCAAAGAGCGCAAGAAGTACGGACAGAAGGGCGCAAGAAAGCGCTTCCAGTTCAGCAAGCGGTAGTGCTGGAAGTTTCAAGGTTGCAACGTAGCTGTGCTGAGACTTTGAAACATGGTTCTGAGAGCTGGCGGCTGAGAGCTGGCAGCTTATTTCTCCCGTGCTCGATCACGGGGACGGGAAAGCAATCCCGAGTTCGCAACTTGAACAGAGGATGCAGACTACAAAGGAGGTTTTTTGGCTAATATCACCATGAAAGAGTTGCTCGAAGCGGGTGTTCACTTCGGGCATCAGACGAAGCGCTGGAACCCCAAGATGAAGGAATTCATCTTCGGTGAGCGCAATGGCATTTACATCATCGATCTACAGAAGACGCTCAAGATGTTCAAAGAGGCGTCGAAGTTCGTGGCCGATTTGAGCGCTGCCGGCAAGACGGTTCTTTTCGTCGGCACCAAACGTCAGGCCCAGGACGCGATTTCTGAAGAAGCGACTCGCGCTGGAAGTTTTTATATTAACCAGCGATGGCTGGGCGGACTGCTCACCAATTGGGTGACTGTGCAAAAGTCCGTGAAGCGGCTCAAAGAACTGGACGAAATGGCCACGGATGGTCGTTACGAGCTGCTGCCCAAGAAAGAAGTTATTAAGCTTGAACGCGAGCGCAAGCACCTGCAGGCGAACCTGGCGGGCATCAAGAACCTAGGCCGGTTGCCTGACGCCGTCTTCGTGATTGATTCGAACAAAGAGCAGATCGCTGTTCGCGAGGCGCGGAAGCTTGGCATTCCCGTGGTCGCTGTGGTCGACACCAATTGCGATCCGACAGAAGTGGATTACGTGATCCCGGGGAATGATGACGCGCTACGCGCGATTCGTCTGTTCGCGTCGAAGATTGCCGACTCAGTGGTCGAGGGATCACAGCTCTTGAACGACAAACAGGCTGCTGATCTGGCCGCTGGAGTGGGCGAAGCGCAACAAGCTGAAGAAGCCGCGGTTGCCGAGCCGGTTGAAGGCTCAATTGACGCCGGCGACCAGGGTCCCGAGTTCAAGGGCGAGGCGACGGAAGATATCAGCATGGAAGAGGTTTTGGGACCGGGCACGCGCAAGAAAGCGGCGTCTGTCGAGCCCGCAGCCGAGACACCCGAAGTCGAGCATCAGACGTTCTAAGCCGTCGTTGGCTGTTGGTCGTTGGTTGTTGGCCAAGACGAACCGGCGTAAACCTCTGGGTATCAACGTCGCGATCGGCCCGTCGGTCCACAGGTTTCTGAGTGTCAACGTGGCGGAGTATTGTTGCGGAGTATTGTTTGCCTTGAGGCTCCTGAGTTCCAGCCCCGAAGAGGCGGTATATAAATAGCCCAGGACGTAAGTCCTGGGTAGGTCGCATGGTGACCGAGTCCCGTAGGGACGACACATTTAGAGCGGGGCTTTAGCCCCTGAGGGATCAGGCCCGCGCATCATGTAACCGGCGCGGGTCAATTTTGTGAAATGACAAAGGAATCATCCGTAATTATGGCAAGTACGCTCACTCCCGAACCAGACGACAACCGTCCAAATATTTCTGCCGCTCAAGTGAAAGACCTCCGTGATCAAACCGGCGCTCCCATGATGGATTGCAAGAAGGCTCTCACCGAGGCCAACGGCGACACGGAGAAGGCGATCATCATTCTCCGCAAACGTGGTGCAGCCGTGGCCCAAAAGAAGGCCACTCGCGTGACCAGCGAAGGCTCGGTCGCGCATTACATCCATGCCGGAGGCAAGATCGGCGTGCTGGTCGAAGTCAATTGCGAAAGCGATTTCGTCGCCCGCACCGACGACTTCAAGGAGTTGGTGCACGACATTGCCATGCACGTTGCAGCCAGCGATCCGAAGTTTATCCGAAAAGAAGACGTCACCAAAGCCGACTTTGAGCGCGAGAAGGAAATTTATCTTGCGCAAGCAATGGCCAGCGGCAAGCCTGCGCACATTGCCGAAAAAATGGTCGAAGGCAAGATGGGCAAATTCTACGAAGAGGTTTGCCTGTACGAGCAGCCCTTCATCAAGGACCAGACGCAGACCATTTCGCAGCTGATCACGACCAAAATCGGCAAGCTGGGCGAGAACATCTCTGTCCGCCGCTTTGCCCGGTTTAAGGTCGGCGACGCCGGCGAGACAGTCGCCGTCTCAAAGCCGGAACAAAAGCCGGAGTAATTCAAGGGCACCGAAAGGTGCCCTTTTTTTGTGTGCGCGATAATATTTGAGAGACATGCCTGAAGCCATCTTCAAACGCGTCCTGCTGAAATTATCCGGCGAAGCCCTCGCCGCCAACCAAGGCTTCGGAGTTGATACCGCCCGCATATACGAAATCGCGGATGAACTGGCCGACGTCCATTCTCTGGGCGTGCAAATTGCGATCGTCGTCGGTGGCGGGAATTTCTTCCGCGGCGTGGCTGAGCAGGCGCGCAATATGGACCGCGTTTCCGCCGACCACATGGGCATGCTGGCGACGGTCATCAACGCGCTCGCGCTTCAGGACGCACTCGAGAAGCAGAATATCCACACGCGCGTGCAATCTGCGATCGAAATGAATCAAGTCGCCGAGCCATTTATCCGGCGCCGTGCCATCCGGCATCTTGAAAAGGGCCGAATCGTAATATTCGCGGGCGGCACGGGAAATCCATATTTTTCTACCGACACCGCCGCCTCTCTGCGTGCCATGGAAATCAAGGCCGACGCGATTCTCAAAGCCACAAAAGTTGATGGCATCTACGACGCCGACCCCATGATCGTCAAAGACGCGACCAAGTTCACGCAGATCACCTACATGGAAATCCTAAAGCGCGGCCTCAAGGTCATGGATTCAACTGCCATTTCTCTCTGCAAAGACAACAATCTTCCCATCATCATCTTCAATCTGAACCAGCGCGGAAACATCGCTAGAGTTGTTGCGGGGGAAAAGATTGGATCTCTGGTGAGTGCGTAAGAAAAGCAGCTCTTAGCCGTTATCTCTTAGCGACTAGCTCTTAGCCTCCAGCTCAAACCCCAAGCCCTTGTCATCCCGAACTCGCGCCTGCGCGAGAGAGAGGGACCTTACGAACACTTAGGATCGGCATCAGCGTATGCGGGATTGAGGAATTCTGCAGTGCTGCACGCATACGTGCTTGCGTAGACCAGCTCTTAGCTGTTAGCTCTTAGCCTCCAGCTCAAACCCCAAACTCTTGTCATCCCGAACTCGCGCCTGCGCGAGAGAGGGACCTTACGAGGCGATTGGACATGCATTGGCGTATACGGGATTTAGGAATTCTGTAATGCTCCACCACACGTGCTTGCTCCCGCAGACAGCAACGCCACCGCGAGCTAACGTAAGATCCCTCTCCCGCCCGCAAGCGGGCGCGTTCGGGATGACAAATTGTTTTGGTTTTGCTGAGTGCTAATTCACCCACCCCGACTTTGACCCGCCATTCTTCTTGTCGTCTTTTGGCGGAATGTAGTTCCCGTGCTCGTCGAAGGTGACGGTCTGGTCGCGGTCGCGCATATAGACTTCAAACTTGCGCGCGGCGCGACGTCGCTTCCACCGGTAATAGGAGTTGCGTAGTCCGAAATATTTTTCAGACAGTCCGGTCGAGGTTTTGCGCGTCAAAACAAGCGTGTACCAGACATAGCCAGCGCCCAATCCCAGCAGCAGAATGAAATAAAAGAGTGCAAAGTGGCTGAGGAGAAGGTAAGCCACCTCAATCGCAGCGGTGAAAAATACGATCCATTTCACCGGTATCTGAATTGGGATCGGAAACAGCATAATCGGCGCGCCACGATTGAACAGGTAAAAGACCATGAGAATCGCGTTAGCCGCGGCGCCCGATCCCGCTGCACCGCCTTGCGCAAGGACATGTGTCAGTGACAGCGCGAATCCCGCAATCCCAGACAAAACGACGCTGCCGAAGAATAGTCCGTAAAATCGCCGGGCTCCGATGCGGTCCTCTACTGCCCCTCCAAGGAAATAAATCCCCAGCAGCGACAGTACAAACTGCAACGGATCGACGTAAACAAAGGAGTAGGTCACGAACTGCCACAGCCAGCCCTGTCGAATGTGCTCAGGATCGAGGATGCCTCCGGTCAGAAGGGCTTGTCCTGTGGCTGGAGCAAAGGACAGTAAAAGCAGAATGACCACATAGATCGCAACGCTGGCAAGAATGATCTGCCGGACTGCACCGCGAAACGGCGGAAATCCCATCGTGGAATATGTATTTCTCGGCATAACGACTGCCCTGAGCTACAAGGCCATTATCGCAGCAGACTACCGCTCCGGTACAGGCACGATGGGCAGACTCTGGTGCCCCGCCTCATCCACCGCCTGCACTGCGAAAATCACATTGTCCTTCGACACTGGAATCGTGGCCTTCACAGCCTTGCCTACCAGTTCCGAGTTCTCCCAATCCGGAGCCGCAGTCGCGCGCCACAAGACCACATAGGAGGTCGCCCTCCCGTCCGCCGGCGCATCCCAAACCAGAGTCGAATCGTTGGCCAGCCCCTTTGTTTCCAGACGGACATTCTGTGGCGGTGCCGGAGCAGCCGCCAGCGACGCCAAAGTTGCCGCATTCACTCGCGCCACATTCGCGACGTAATTGAAATTGACGAACTTGGGCAAGTCACCATATTCGATTCCATTTTCGGTACGTACGTTCTGGTGTTGATGATTGAAATTTTCCTGGAATTCCGTAAACCGCATCGCGGCAAATCCCTGCTGGTTGAAAGAAATGTGATCGCCTCCCCGCATGTAGCGATCGCGACGAAACTCCAGCAGAGGAGCAAGCTCAGTCTGATAAGTATGTGCCGTCTGCGCGACATACCGTGCCAACTCACGAGAAGCCGAATCATTCTCCCCGCCTAACGCGCGAATCATACGGAGCTGCGCCTCGGTTGCGCCGTCAGGAATGCTTTCGGAAAAAACGCGCACAACTTTATCATCTTGTCCCGGGCTTTGATCTCCGCCAACGATATCATTGTTCAGCATGGCTTGGATGTCCCAGCCCTGCGCCTTCGCCAGCTCCGCGAAGTGCTTGCTACCAAAAAGACCCTGTTCCTCACCGGCAACGGTGAGAAAAATGATGGTCACTGGAAACTTCAATTTGCTCAGAACACGGGCGCATTCCAAACTCACCGCGGTTCCGCTTGCGTCATCGTTTGCGCCAGGAGCAAAGCCAGTTTTGTCTAGCGGATCGCTAATACGCGAATCGTAGTGACCGGTCACGAGCACAATGCGCTTCGCAGCGTCCGGATTTGTGCCTTCGAGCACCGCATACACATTCGTGAGTTCGGTCGGCGAAGGCACACGCTCACTCACCGCCTGCGTGAAGGTATCGGTCTTCACCTTCAAACATCCGCCACAATCGCGCGAGTAGCGCTCGAATTCACTCTTGAGCCATTCCCGCGCCGCACCAATCCCGCGCCCTGCAGAAATCGAAGCGCCATCTTGCGCCGAGATTGTGCTCCGCGTCTGAAAGCTGACCAGCTTTTCGATGTCCGATTGAATCCGTCCCGCCGAAATTTCCCGCAGTGCTGCCTTAATGTGTGGGTCTGCTAGATCGGCGGCCTCCTGCGCCAGCAGCGTGCAATACGAGACACCTATGGTCACTAGCCCGAGAAGTAAGCGTCTAAATCTGCGCGAATCCATCACGCCAAAACACGTCACAACGATTTTCTCCGACTTTGGACGGCCTCCGCCTCAGATCGTGCAATCCTGATGAGGATGGCCGACTTGACCTATCCGCCCGAAAAAACTAAATATAACAGGGTGCACTCATAAGACCGTGAACGGAGGCACTTGTGCTTTATTGCCCTGAATGCGAAACCAGCCTCGACGTTGAAGAAGATGAAGTCGATGAAGGCGAAGTTCTCTCCTGCCCGGAGTGCGGGCTGGATTTCGAAGTGACCACGATTAATCCGGTCGAGCTCAAGCAGGTTGAAGAGGAGGAGGAATACGCGGATGAAGATGAGGAGGAAACCGAAGACGGCGACTACTCGTAGCGCTTTCGTCCCCTGCCTCCGTAATCCCTTTTCTAGCATTTCTCTCCTGGCAATCAACATCCCTTGCGAACCGCGACAGCCACCCAAACCGAAAGACTAAAGACTACGGATTGATCATTCGAACGGTGTGGGACCTGATGACCACCCCTTGCCAGGAATCGCAGTCAAGCTGCGCAGACGGTGAAAAGAGAGCCCGATGGGAAGTACATTCGAACCATCGCGCCGAATTCGAGCAGCCAGTACTATCTGATAAACATGGCAATGTAATCGGCGCCGACGTAAAAGGCCATAAATCGCCCAACTGCACGCACTTACAATCAAGCCCCGATGTCACTGTCCACGTTGAAAGCAACGAGCGCGCCGATACCGGGTTACATCTACAATAGAGCAGGACTTTGGGGGTGGGCATGGGCAAAACACGGATCGCTGTGGCTGGGCTGCTTGCGCTAGCGTTGTGTCTTTGCATTCCTTCGATAGCGAAGGAGAAGGACACGTCACCCGGCCGCTTGTTGACCGGAAAAGTAGTTGATGCCGGCGAAAATCCTGTGCCGAATGCCGTGGTTTACGTGACCGATACGCGCTCGCGCGCCGTCAAGACGTACATCGTGGGGCCCGATGGCGCCTATCGCTTCCCTGCGCTCGCCGCCAATGTGGATTACGAGGTCTATGCCCAATCAAACGGCAAAGCCAGCGACACGAAAAAAATGAGCCAATTCGATGACCGCAAAGTTGTCAGTATTGTGCTGCGGATTGATGCGAAATAGCACTCAGCAGTCAGCACTCAGTCAGCAAGGAGCTAAAGGAGCGCCGAAGCGAAACGGCATCAGATTTTTCGTTATCACTTCTGTCGGGATGGCTGAATGCTGATTGCTCAGTGCTGAATGCTCTCTTACCCGTTCTCGCTACCCGCCCGCTTCCACGAAACGAACTCTCCGATAGTCGAGCCAGCGCTCGAGGCCGGCTGCTTGTAGCTTTCTACTTCCTTCCGAGATGCTTCTTCTCCGACCGCGCGGATGCTGAGGCCGACCTTCTTCTCCTCCGGACTCATCTTGATAATTTTGAACTCATGCTCCACACCCGGTTCTAGATGCACCTGCTGCCCATTGCCATCCACAGCTTCCGAGTTATGGCACAGGCCTTCGACGCCTTCCGCAATCTCCACAAACGCGCCGAATGTTGCAACCCGCAAAACTTTGCCGTGCACAATGTCGCCAACCCGGTGCTGATTGAAAAAGGATTCCCAAACGTCCGGCTGCAATTGCTTCACGCCCAGCGAAAGGCGCCGCTTCTCTGAATCAATAGCCAGCACCACGGCCTTCACGCGATCACCCTTCTTCAACACCTCTGAAGGATGCTTTACGCGCTTGGTCCAGCTCAGATTGCTGACGTGCACCAGCCCGTCAATGCCCTCTTCGATCTCAATGAATGCGCCGAAATCAGTCAGGTTTCGCACGCGGCCTTCCACGCTCGCACCCACTGGATATTTCTCGATAAGCGAATCCCAGGGGTTCGCCGCCAACTGCCGCATACCCAGCGAAATCCTGCGATCGGCGGGATTCACGCTCAGCACCACGCAATCAACCTGGTCATTCACATTGACCAGCTTCGAGGGATGCTTGGTCCGCTTCGACCACGTCATTTCGCTCACGTGCACCAGGCCTTCAATGCCCTGCTCTAGTTCAACAAACGCGCCGTAATCGGTCACACTGATTACGCGTCCGTGCACATGCGCGCCCACCGGATAACGATGCTCGGCATCGAGCCACGGATCCGGGGTGAGCTGCTTAAAGCCCAAAGATACGCGCTGTTTGTCGCCATCGAACTTCAGCACCTTCACCTGAATCTGATCGCCAACGTTCACCAGATCGCGAGGATGCGTAAGTCTTCCCCAAGACATGTCAGTGACGTGCAGCAGCCCGTCAATCCCGCCCAGGTCAACAAACGCGCCGTAGTCGGTCAGGTTCTTCACCACACCCGTCAGGACGGAGCCCTCCTGCAAGTGCTCCATAACCTTCGAACGCTTTTCGTTCTGCTCCTGCTCGAGAAGCTGTTTGCGAGAAACCACAATGTTTCCGCGCTTCTTGTTCAGCTTCACAATCGCAACGTCGAAACTTTGTCCTTTCAATCCATCGAGGTTGCGTACCGGACGCAGCTCAATTTGCGATCCCGGCAGAAATGCGCGCGCGCCCAGGATATCGACCATCACTCCGCCCTTGGTGCGCTCCACCACGGTCACGTGGATCGGGTGGTTCTCACTAAACGCCTTCTCAATCTCGTCCCATGCCCGCAGCTTCTGCGCCTTCTGAAACGAAAGATTGATGTAGCCTTCTTCCGCCTCGCCCTTCTCCCGCATGACGTCGATCTCGTCGCCAGCCTTGAACTTCGGCTGCCCCGCATGATCCAAAACCTCCGCGATCGGCACCATGCCTTCAGACTTTGCGCCGATGTCCACCACAACATGTGTGCCCGTGAGCTTTACCACCGTGCCCTTCAACACATGGTCTTCACCTTGGGCTTCTTCCGTTTCAGTGGTGAAGCTCTCAAGCGCGGAAGCAAAATCGTCAGCCGCGGCCGCCTTGGGCTCCTCCTGAGGCGTCTGCTCCGTCGAGGGTGCTTCTACCGACGACGGCTCGACCGTCGATTGCTCGGTCAGGCCCTCAGTCGCTGGCTGTTGCTCGGTTAAGGTTGTGGTGTTGGAGTCGGAATAGTTAGCGTTGGTTTCGTCAAACAAGGTCATTGCCTCTCTGCGGCTTTAGAGGACACGGGCTGGTTAGCGAACTGCTGGTATGAGTCCTGGTTTATGTTGAGCCCACCCTGGCAGATGGACTGGAGCCAGCGGTCGTAAATATCGAACCCGAATCCAAAGGGACTCTTCGACTATAGCAACCGCTCGGAAAGAGTGTCAAACCGAGGCGACAACTTTTAACAATCGAGTGATCGTATAATCGGGCGACTTGGCGATCGGGTCATCGGGTGATCTGAAAACCACTGCGCGGGTGTGAATCGGGCACTCGTTTCCGACTTGGTTTTAGGTTCTAGACCGCCCGATGACCCGATCATCCGATCACCCGATCTCTTATGGACTACCTCTGGACTCCCTGGCGTTACGCCTACATCACCAACGCAGGCAAGCCTGAAGCGAACAATAGTTGCATCTTCTGCGAATTGCCCAAGCTGCCCGATGCCGAGGCGAAGATCGTCCATCGTGCCGAACACTGCTACATCATTCTGAACAGCTTCCCGTATACCTCAGGCCACGTAATGGTCGTCCCTTTCGCGCATTTGAATGAACTGCAAAGGCTGCCTGAGGCCGCAGCCACGCAGATGATGTCCTTGTGCCAGAAAATGGAGAGCGTGTTGCGCCAGGTTTACTCACCGGATGGCATCAACGTCGGCATGAATATTGGCCGCGCCGCCGGTGCCGGAGTCACAGGCCACGTCCACATGCATGTGCTGCCCCGCTGGGTAGGTGACACCAATTTCATGACAGTTACGGGAGAGAGCCGGATACTGCCGGAGGCGCTGGACGAGACCTACAGGAAACTGTCGGCTGCCTTGCGGCCGAATACGTGAAGTTCTTGAAGGGGCGCGCGCGATACGATCCCCTTCCTGAATCTCCGCCGCGGTTTATGGCATCATCTATCCATGCCAAAGGTCCACATCCCTACGCCGTTGCGGCAGTATGCAGGCAAGCAGCCTGCGATTGAGGTTCAAGGTTCCACCGTCGGAGAGGCGCTGAGTGGGCTCGTCTCCCAGCATCCCGACCTGCGCCGTCATCTTTATACTGAAGAAGGCAAGCTTCGCGCTTTCGTGAATGTCTATCTGAACGATGAAGACGTTCGTTATCTACAGAAAGAAGCAACGGCCGTTGCTGATGGCGATAACATTTCGATTGTGCCGTCAATTGCCGGAGGATCAGCTGTTTAGCTCTTGGCTTTCAGCCGAATCGGTTTGGCTAAAAGCTAACAGCTAAAGGCTAAGAGCTTTTTGCAGGAACTTGGAATTTCTTATCTATGCCAACTTTAACTGAGGTCCAGCCAACGGCAGTCACCCTCAACAACGACGAGATCCTCCGCTACTCGCGCCACCTGATTATGCCCGAGGTCGGCATGGAAGGCCAGCTTAAGCTCAAAGCGGCGAAAGTACTGTGCATCGGCGCGGGCGGCCTCGGCTCGCCGCTGGCGCTTTATCTCGGCGCAGCCGGCATCGGCACGCTTGGCATCGTTGATTTCGATGTCGTGGACTACACGAACCTTCAGCGTCAGATCATCCACTCCACCGCCGACGTAGGACGTCCCAAGCTCGATTCCGCTGCTGACAAGCTGAAGGCGATGAATCCGTTTCTGAATATCCGGAAGTTCAACACGCGGCTTTCAAGCGACAACGCGCTCGAGCTGTTCAAAGAATTCGATGTTATCGCCGACGGCACCGACAATTTCCCCACGCGCTATCTGGTAAACGATGCCTGCGTGCTCACGGGTAAGCCGAACGTTTATGGCTCCATCTTCCGCTTCGAAGGCCAAGCAAGCATTTTCGCGACGAAGGAAGGCCCGTGCTACCGCTGCCTGTATCCCGAGCCGCCACCTCCGGGCCTTGTTCCTTCCTGCGCGGAAGGCGGAGTTCTGGGAATTCTGCCGGGGCTCGTTGGCGTAATTCAAGCCACGGAAGTCATCAAGCTGATTCTCGGTTCCGGCGAGCCGCTCATCGGACGCCTGCTCTTGATCGACGCGCTCGCCATGAAGTTCCGTGAGCTCAAGCTGCGCAAGAATCCCGATTGCCCGGCGTGCGGAAAGAATCCGACGATTACAAAATTGATCGACTACCAGGAATTCTGCGGAATTCGCGGCGAGGAGGCCCCGGCCGAAGTGACCACATCCGAAATGCAGGTCGAAGAACTAAAGCAGCGCCTCGACCGCGGCGACGATGTCTTTGTGCTCGATGTGCGCGAACCGCACGAATACCAGATCTGCAACATCGGCGGACACCTCATTCCGCTCGGCGATCTGCCCAACCGCGTGAACGAACTCGATACCAGCAAGGAAATCGTAGCCCACTGCCGCTCCGGCGTGCGCAGCGCCAAGGCAGTGAACTTCCTGCGCCAGGCGGGATTCAAGAAAGTCCACAATCTTGCAGGCGGAATTCTCGCCTGGGCCGACCGCGTTGATCCCACCATGCCGAAGTACTGAAAGGCGGCCTTATTCTTTAGGTGTCAGGCGCTTGGCCTTTTGTCCGAACCTGCTTGTCCGGCCATGCTTGTCCGACCAAGACATGATTTGTTTCGCACCGTCGCCGATCATTTGCAGCAGCGGTATCCCTAACGTTCAAAAAAGCTCCTTAATAAAACTCACAGGTATCGAACGAGTAGAACTCGCGCTCTTCCTGGCTGACTCCTGTCTGCAATCACCCCCGACAAGCTAAACCTTTCCGTTCCCCCGCCGATAACCAACAGAGGGGATCATGCGAGCGGTCGCTTGCCTAATTGTCTGCTGTTCGCTGGCGCTGGCCGGCTCGGAACGCGAGGTGGTGGTTATCGGGGAAGTCTCCGACAGCCAGTGCGCTTTCAACGTCCATTCGAGCGGGAATTCCCACGACGACGTGATAAAGACCGGAATACTCGGGCACACGCCCGAGGAGTGCACTCGGAGCTGCGTCCGCCTGGGCGGGAGGTATGTGTTAGTAGATACGGTGCACAAGAAGGTCTATCACTTGGCAAATCCCGCTTTGCTAGAGGCATTCGCTGCGAAGAAAGTGCGCGTGAAGGCCATGCTCGAAGGTAACAACCTCCTTTCCATCACTTCAGTTGAGCCGCAATAAAATGGCATGCAAACAACTCAGCTCAACGCGCGCGAACGCGCAGCCGATGTGGCGCTTGCGTCACTCGCTCATGGCATGTATTGCCTGTGCCACCATTCTGATTTCCTCCGGGCATACCCAAACCCCGCGGGAGAATGCGCAACTGATTGACTCCCTCGATGAGCTTCCCGTAGGCCTGGGAGCGTTGCCCGAGCCGCCAATTCCGAGTGACAATCCGCAGACGATGAAGAAGATCGAACTAGGGCGACGCCTGTTTTTCGAGACGCAACTCTCCGCGGATGCGAGCCTCAGTTGTGCATCCTGCCATGATCCGAAAAAGGGGCTCTCCGACGGCAGGCCTAAGGCTCTGGGATTTCATGGTGCGGCGCTGCGGCGGCGTACGCCCAGTATTTGGAATGCGGCTTACAACTCCTCCCAATTCTGGGACGGACGGGCCGCTACATTGGAAGACCAGGCGACCGGGCCAATGTCCTCGGCCGCGGAAATGAATTCCCCTCCAGAGAGCCAACTGATGCGTCGTCTGGACGCTGACGCTTATTATCACGTCGCATTTCGCGGTGTGTTCGGCGAGAGTCCCACGTTGAAAGACGTTGCTAAAGCCTTGGCGGCATTCGAAAGAACTCTAGTTGCCAGGAATTCCAGGTTCGATCGCTACGCCCGCGGCGACAAGCACGCGCTGACTCAGCACGAAAAGAATGGCTTGGTCGTCTTCGTGGGCAAAGGCCGTTGCGCACGCTGCCATAACGGCCCAAATTTCACCGACAACAAGTTTCAAAATATCGGCGCTGGCACGGAAGAGGACCAGGGCCGGTCTTCCATCACGGGCGCGGAAAGCGATCGCGGCGCCTTCAAAACCCCAAGCCTGCGCAATGTCGAATTGCCTGCTCCGTACATGCACGATGGCAGCCTGTTCACGCTGAAAGCGGTGATTGACTACTACGATCGCGGCGGCAGTCCGAGGGCCGGCAAGTCCCCATTCATCATGAAAATTGGATTGACGGAAGGGGAGAAGCGCAACCTGGTCAGCTTCCTGCAGTCGCTGACGGACACTTCAGCGGTTCGGACTCACTGATCTTTCCCTGGGCGTGCCATATTCGTAGACGCACCCGAGGATTAGGCCGATTTCTTTGGACGTGGCGCGAATTCGATGATCTGGCCGCGATTCGAGCTCGCAACCCATTTTGCCCTTGGACAAAAATCTTTCGGAATGTAGAACTCGATTACCTTTGCCATGACTCGTCTCCCCTTTTTCCCCACCCTCCCCACCTCTGTCTCTTCTTTAACAAACCCCGACCGGGCAGAAAAGTCGCAATCTTGGGACATGCGTATCGGGCGGCAAGGTGGTGTTCAAGTTTCTCGAGCGTCTGCCGATGTTTTTCTGTGCTGGGGAACAAGCGCGCATGAATGTATTGATCGTCGAAGACAGCCGGTTTCTTCGCGTGTCGAATGAGGGTGCGCTGCAGCATGCAGGATATGACGTGATCACTGCGGCGGACGGCGAAGAGGGGCTGCGTCTCGCCCTCGAACGCAAGCCCGACCTCGTGGTCCTCGACCTCATGCTCCCCAAGCTGCCTGGCTATGAAGTGCTGCGAGAGCTGCGCAAGCATCGGGAGACCGCGAAGATTCCTGTCATGGTCGTAAGCAGCCTGCCTCAATCGAACGATCAGAAACTGCTCGACGAGGGTGCTACGTCCTACTTTGAAAAGGCGGGCTTGATGCTGGATCAAGGAGCAGATCTCTTCGTTCAAAATGTGCGCAAGATGCTCTCGCAATCGAAAGCCGCAGCAATCCGGTAGGTTGCAAACGTCAAGTTCTCGTTATCTATGACCGATTGATTGCGAGACCCAAGGAAAAGCATGAATATCCTGATCGTCGACGATAGCCGGCTGCTTCGCTTGAGCAATGAACGCGCGCTGGCGAAGGCTGGTCACAATGTTATCTCAAGATGTGCTGCGCGCACTTCGCCAGAATCCTGATACCGTCAGGATCCCGGTCTTGGTCTTGTCAGGCCTTCCCCAGTCCAACGAAAACAAATTGCTCAGCGAAGGCGCCACCGCCTACTTCCAAAAATCAGGCTTGTTGGTTGAGAAGGGCCCCACTCTTTTTGTCGAAGCTGTGGAAAGGTTGCTCGCCAACGCGGTCATCGCAAAAGCCGCTGCCGCCGCCCACTGAACCAGCCAAAACAATCCACAGCAATGTTGGTGATAGATTCTTTATTGTCGCCATGAAAGACCTCGCCTCCTGGGCGCTCAACACGGCCACGCAATGCGGCGCAAGCTACGCAGACGTTCGCATTGGAAGCGATCGCACCCGTGCGCTGGCTACTAAAAACGGGAAAATCGGCAACGCCTCGGATTCGCTCTCACACGGCATGAGTGTGCGCGTGATTGTGGACGGTGCATGGGGCTTTGCATCGTCTGCTGAGCTTAACCGTCCTTCCGTCGAAGCCACTGCGGCGCGCGCCGTTGAGATTGCGAAGGCCTCGGCGCAGGTGAAGCAGAGCGATGTAGCGCTCGTGCCCGAGAAAGCCGTCACTGCCGAATGGACAACCCCGCACAAGATTGATCCTTTCTCTATTTCCATCGAACAGAATCTTGCTCTACTAATGAAGATCGATGCCGAGCTGCGTTCGGTAACCGGAGTGACGCTGGCGGAAGCGAACATGAATTTCCGGCGCGAGGAGCAGTGGTTCTTCTCCTCCGAAGGCTCGGAAATTCACCAGACGAAAGTCACGACTGGCGCAGGATACGTGGCGTACGCCTTTGCAGGAAGCGAGATTCAGAAGCGGTCGTATCCGACTTCGTTTGGCGGCCAGTGGCAAAACAAAGGCTACGAACTGATTGATGAGCTGAAGCTGGTGGAGAACGCGCGGCGCATTGGAGAAGAGGCGGTTGCATTACACAAGGCGGACCAGTGCCCGGAAGGCACTTTCGACATCATTCTGGAGGGTTCGCAGCTCGGCTTGCAGATTCACGAGTCGGTGGGGCATCCCATTGAACTCGATCGCGTTCTGGGCATGGAAGCAAACTTCGCCGGAACGTCTTTTTTAACTCTGGAGAAGCTGCGAACTTTGAAATACGGCAGCGAGTTGGTGAACGTTGTCGCTGACGCCCGCCAGGAGCATGGGCCGGGGCTGGGCACGTTTGGTTTTGATGATGAAGGCGTTGCTGCGCAATGTACGCCGATTATCAGCAACGGATTGTTCACCGGGTATCTGAGTTCGCGTGAGACGGCGGCGTTGATTGGCCTCGACCGCTCGGGCGGAACCTTGCGTGCCGAGGGATGGAACCGGTTGCCCATCATCCGCATGACTAACATCAGCATTCTTCCGGGGGAGAAGCCACTGACATTTGACCAACTCGTCGCGTCCACTGATCACGCGATTTTATTCCAGACCAACCGCTCGTGGTCCATTGACGACAAACGCTACAACTTTCAGTTTGGCACCGAAATTGGATGGGAGATCAAGAACGGCAAGCGAGTTCGCATGCTGAAGAATCCGTCCTACAGTGGATTCACCACTGGGTTCTGGAATTCGATGGACGCGATCTGCTCGCGCGATCAGTGGACGCTGTGGGGAACTCCGAACTGCGGGAAGGGCCAGCCCCAGCAAGTGATGGGCACTGGACACGGGGCGGCACCGGCGAGGTTCAGGGGAGTGAAGGTGGGGAGTGCATATAAGGGGACGTAGCAATCAGCTTTTGGCTCCTTGCTTTTTAGCTGAATAATCGCTGGTTCGCCAAGAGCTAACAGCCAAGAGCCAAGAACTTCCATGCTGACTCAAGACCAAGCGGCCGACATTTTCACTCGCCTCAAAAGGCATTCCACTGCCGACGAGATCGAGTGTCTCTTCTACGGAGGCCGTTCCGCGCTCACGCGCTTTGCCAATAACACCATTCATCAGAATATGGCCGAGGAGAATTACGGCGTCTCCGTGCGCACTGCTTTTGGCGGCCGAACCGCTCGTGCCACAACCAACAAGTTTGACGACGAGAGTCTCAGTAACGTAGTCAAAGCATCGGAGAATCTGGCGAGAGTGCAGGAGCCAGATGCGGACCTGCTCCCGGTTCCGGCAACTGAAGATAGAAGCACGGGCGTCCCCGCCTGGGCAGCGGCTGTCCCTTCACGACACTTTGAGCAGACTTCCAGCCTCACTCCGGCGCAGCGGGCCGAATCCGTTGGCAAGATCGTTGCAATCGCGCAGAAACACACGCTCACCGCCGCCGGAATCTTCTCAAGCGCTGAAACAATCGAAGGAATTTTCAACTCGCGCGGCTTGAGCGATTGGCATCCGCAAACCTCCGCCGAAATTTCGATCACCATGTTGGCGCCGGATTCCTCCGGATGGCAGAAAGCCAACTCGCCTAATGCCGCAAATTTAAATGCCGAGCGCCTGGCCGACATTGCGGCGAAGAAGGCCGTTGAATCCGCGGCGCCGCGTGAGATTCCGCCGGGCAAGTACACGGTGATTCTCGAGCCAGCCGCCGTACTCGATACCGTGGGGTTCGCCTTCTACGATTTTGGCGGGCTGGCGGTTCTCGATCAGCGGTCGTTCCTTAGTAACCGCATTGGCACAAAACTATTTGGCGAGAATATTTCAATCTGGGATGACGTGGCTCATCCCTTGCAATCTGGGTCGCCGTTCGACGGCGAAGGCATGCTCCGGCAGAAGCTTCAGTTGGTCGAAAATGGAGTTGTGAAGCGGCTGGTGTATGCGCGCGCAACCGCGGAGAAGATGAAGAGATCAGAGCATGCCGCGAAAGTGGGCCGGATTGAAGCGACTGGCCATGGCTTCCCCATTCCCAACGAAATCGGCGACGCACCCATGAATATCGTCTTCGGTGGCCCACGCGATCCGAAGACAGTCGAGCAGATGATCACGTCAACCGAGCGCGGAATTCTGGTCACCCGTCTTTGGTACATCCGCGAAGTCGATCCTTACGAAAAAATCCTCACCGGGATGACCCGCGACGGCACTTTCCTGGTGGAAGACGGCAGAGTCGTTTGTGGCATCCGCAACTTCCGCTTCAACCAGAGCCTGATTGACATGCTCTCGAAGGTCGAGCAGATGAGCGAGCCCGTGCGCACCAGCGGAGAAGAATCATTTGATATGGTGGTTCCGGCGATGAAAGTACGGGACTTTAACTTTACCGAAGTGACAAAGTTCTGAAGAATCCGGCTGCTTATAGCGGGTTTACTCCAGCGATTCCGGATGTAGTCCGATGTCCTTCTCGCCCGCTGCTTTTTTCTCGTTGTATTTCTTCATCCAGACCTCCCAGCTCTTCCCGGCGGCCGTGTCTTTGCCTGTGAAGGCGAGGGCGGCAATATCCACGTACGAGATTGAGAGTCGTTGATTACCGGATTTCGGGTAGAGGCGAACCACCGAATCCGTGAGTGATTTCCCGCTGCGTCGGTCGAAGATGTAGCCCTCGATCTTTTCACCCGACTTCAGGGTGATTGACACATCGCCGCGATAATCGAACGCCTTCTCGAGTGCGAGGCGAATTTCTTCGTCGCTGGCGAACTGCGGAATCCACCCTTCAAGGTTTTCGCGCTCACGCCCGGGCGCGTGCTCGAGCTCTTCCGCATTGGCGGTGGTGCCTCGTTGGGGAACGCTCATATTTGCTCGTGTGGGTCGGACACTCTTGTCCGACAAATACTGCTACAGGTCCGACAAAATACCGCTACAGGTGCCGTCCCTTCCGGGATTCACCTCACTGCCTTCTTCTTCCTGCACTCACGTGGTCGTAAACGAGAGGCTTTCCCCTCTGCCAAACGCAAGCCGCTTCTAGCGGCGACATTTAAATAGCCCAGCACGTAAGTGCTGGGAAGGCTAGAAGTCGAGCGAGTCCCGAAGGACGGCACTCAAAACCGATTTGCCGGGCGAGGCGCCCGCCCCACACCTAAACTCGCGTCTCTTCCAGCGGTCCCGTCTCAATCTGCACCAGCGGTCCCATCTGTTCGGCCGACGACAGCTCATCCAGCAAGCGAGATGCGCCAGCGTCCTCATACCGACTGAACAAAGTCGCTTTCACCGTATCCACGAATCCGCGGAATGACCCGAACGTGTCATTCACCGCTGAGGCTTCGTATCCGCTATGCACCATGCAATTCGCGCAGCGCGGATTGCCCGACTCAGTCCCGTAGTTTTGCCACTCGGTTGTTTCGATCAGCTCCTGAAACGAATCCGCATAGCCGTCTTGCAGCAGATAGCACGGCTTCTGCCAGCCAAAAATATTGTAGGTCGGCATGCCCCAAGGCGTGCACGCGTAATGACGTTTGCCCATGAGAAATTCGAGAAACAGGACCGACTGATTGAACCGCCACGTCTTCTTGCGATTCGCCAAAATTGAGCGGAAGAGTTTCCGCGTACGGGCGCGTCCGAGAAAGTGCTGCTGGTCGGGCGCTTTATCGTACGAGTATCCCGGCGAGAGCATCATGCCTTCAACGCCGAGTTCCATCATCTCGTCAAAGAAAGCGCGCACGCTCTTGGGATCAGCGCCGTCGAACAAAGTTGTATTTGTGGTCACGCGGAAACCGCGGTTCACCGCCTCGCGCACGCCTTCAAAAGCCTTGTCGTATCCGCCTTCCAGGCAAACCGACAAATCATGGTGCGCGCGCTGTCCGTCAAGATGAATGCTGAACGTCAAATACTTTGACGGTTTGAACAAATGAATCTTCTCTTTGAGCAACAGTGCGTTGCTGCACAGATAAATATATTTTTTGCGCGCGACCAGGCCTTCGACGATGTCGGCGATTTGCGGATGCAGCAGCGGCTCGCCGCCAGGGATCGAAACCATCGGCGCGCCACATTCGTCCACCGCCTTGAAGCACTCTTCCGGCGTGAGCTGGCGCTTCAGAATGTGCGCGGGATACTGGATCTTTCCGCACCCGGCGCAAGCCAGGTTACAGCGAAACAAGGGCTCAAGCATCAGGACGAGCGGATACT
>WNFY01001055.1_pt1 | contig 25779 bp, 23 predicted proteins | sample 5400091 | NCBI WGS metagenome assembly WNFY01 (sample SAMN13153364, study PRJNA577476) | soil metagenome | isolation source: 60 cm soil or saprolite under grassland replicate 1 | place: USA:California | collected 2016-06-15 | reverse complement strand
CCAACTTCAGGGGACGAAGACAACCCGGCCTACCGTGCCCCCGTCGGCCAGCCGCTGCACCCCGGCGGGTACCTCGTCCAGCCCGAGCCGCTCGCTGACCAGCGGCCGGATGGCGCCGTCCGCCACCATCTTGGTCAGCTGGGCGTGGCAGTCCTTGATCAGCTGGGGGTTCTTGCTCTGGTACAGGCCCCAGTGCAGGCCCACGATCGAGTAGTTCTTGACCAGCGCGTGGTTCAGCGCGGCCGACTGGATCTGGCCGCCGGCGAAGCCGATGATCAGGATCCGGCCCTCGAACGCGATGCACTTGGTGGAACGGGCGTACGTGTCGCCGCCGACCGGGTCGTAGACCACGTCGGCGCCGCGTCCCTCGGTGACCTCCTTGACCACCTCGACGAAGTCCTGGGTGTTCCGGTCGATCACCACGTCCGCGCCGAGGGCCCGGGCCACCTCGGTCTTCTGCTCGCCGCCGGCCACCCCGATGACCCGGGCCCCGGCCGCCTTTCCCAGCTGGACCGCGCCGCTGCCGACACCGCCCGCGGCCGCGTGCACCAGCAGGGTCTCGCCGGCCGCCAGCCGGGCCCGCCGGTGCAGCCCGAACCACCCGGTCTGGTACGTGATGAAGAACGCGCCCGCCTCGGCGTCGTCCAGGCCGGGCGGGGCGGGCAGCGCGCTGGCCGCGTTCATCAGCGTCAGCTCGGCGAAGGCGCCGCCGGCAGTGCCGCCCACTGGGCCGCCGATGAGCCGGTCGCCCGGCGCGACCCCGGTCACCCCCGGGCCGGCCTCCACGACCTCGCCGCACAGCTCGACGCCCGGGGTGAACGGCAGCGGCGGGCGGACCTGGTAGCCGCCCCGGCACATGAGCACGTCGGGGAAGTTCGCCGCGGCGCCGAGCACCCGCACCAGCACCTGGCCGGGACCTGGCACCGGGTCGGGGACGTCGGCCAGCGTCAGCACGTCCCGCGGCTCGCCCAGCTCGGGCACCTGCCAAGCCCTCATGCCATACCTCGCTCAACCTCTTCGATCCGCTGCTGCATCCGGTTCATCCCGGCTAGCCACCTGTCCGGGTTGGCCGCCCGCATCTGGTAGTACCCGTGTACCTCCGGGTGCGGCAGGATGAGGAACGTGCCCGCCGCCAGGCCCGCGAGCAGCGCCTCGGCGACCTGCTCGGGCTCGATCGCCGCGTCCTGCAGCACCACCTTCCCGGCCTCGCCGGACTGGGCCAGCATGTTCGTCCGCACCCCCTGCGGGCAGATGCAGTGCACCACCAGGCCGCGGTGCCCGTAGGTGGCGGCGAGCCACTCGGCGTAGGACTCGGCGGCGTGCTTGGTCACCGAGTAGGTGGCCGTGCCCAGCATGGTGAGCAGCCCGGCCGCGGACGCGGTCACCACGAAGCAGCCGCGGCCACGCTCCAGCCAGGCCGGCAGCAGCTCACGCGAGGCCCGGACGTGGGCCATCAGGTTGACCTCCCAGGACTGCTGCCAGGCCTCCTCCGGCGCGTCCGGGCCCGCCCCGACCGCGATGCCGGCGTTGGAGCAGTAGATGTCGATCTCGCCCAGGCAATCGCGGGCGGTGGCGATGAGCGCGGTCACCCCCGGCTCGGTGGCCGCGTCGCCGGGCGCCGGGTACCCGCCGATCTCCTTGGCCACCGCCGTCGCGGCCTCGAAGTTCAGGTCGTTGACCACCACCCGGGCGCCCGCCGCGGCCAGCCCGCGGGCCAGGGCCCGTCCGATCCCCGCGCCCGCGCCGGTGACGACCGCCCCGGCTCCCGCGATTTCTATAGCCACGCCCGCAGGTTACCGCGACGTAGATCATCTGATAAAGGCCGTCCCCCGCCGATCAGCGCGGTCGCGGTCGCGATGAGCTGGTCCACCCGCAGCGGCTTCTCCAGGTAGCGGTCCGCGGGCCCGAGCAGCCCGGCCGGCGCCCCGTCCAGGACGTGCGCGCTCACCACCGCGACCGGCAGCGCGGGCGCCAGTTGGCGCAGCGCGCCCAGCAGCTCCAGGCCGGTCATGCCGGGCATGTCCAGGTCGGTGACCACCAGGTCCCAGTGCTCGCCGGCGGCCAGCCGGAGCGCCGTCACCGGGTCGGCGGTGTGGATGACCTCGAACCGGCACCGGTTGGCCAGCACATGCACCAGGAACAGGGCTGCTTCCGGGTCGTCCTCGACGACCAGGATCCGCGCGCGTGTGACCTCAACCATGCCGCCAATCTTCCCGACCGGGCTGGCTGCCGGCGTTGCGGTTCCGGTGCAGGACAGTTGCGGATCAACCAGGAGGAACATACTTATAGCCGAACCCGCGGACCGCCTCGATGGCCGCGCCGGGTTCCCCGGCGTCCTGGCCGAGTTTGCGGCGCAGCCGCATGACGCCGAACTTCACCCGGTCCGGACCCACCCCGAGCGGGTCGTTCCAGGCCAGCTTCAGCAGCTGGTCGGGGGTGAGGGTCTGGCCCGGATGCCGGATCAGCGCGGCCAGCAGGCGGAACTCGGTCGGGGTCAGCGTGACCGGCGTGCCGCCCACGCTGACCTCGCGGGCGGTGAGGCTGACCAGCAGGCGGCCGTCGTCGTAGACCTCGGCCCGCGGCTGCCCGGCCCGGGGCCGGCGGAGCAGCGCCTCGACCCGGGCGGCCAGTTCACGGTTGCCGAACGGTTTGGTCAGGTAGTCATCGGCACCGCCGTGGAGCCCTCTGACCTTGTCGCCCTCCTGGCCGTGCGCGGTCAGGATGAGCACGGGCACGTCGCTCAGGTCGCGGATGCGCTCCAGCACGGCCCACCCGTCCATCGACGGCAGCCCGATATCGAGCACGACCAGGTCGAAGGGTTCCGGCCGGGCCAGGTGGAAGGCGCGCAGGCCCTGCTTCCCGTCGGATGAGCTGTCCACCTCCAGGCCCTGCCTGCCCAGCACGGTCCGGATGCCCAGGGAGATGTCCTGGTCGTCCTCGATCACCAGCACCCGGCCTTTCATCATCCGCCCCCCGGCAGGTAGACGCTGAACGTGCTGCCGCGGCCCAGGGTGCTGTCCACCTCCACGTGCCCGCCGTGCATCTCGGTGAGCACCTTGACGACGGACAGGCCCAGGCCGGTGCCTGGCAGCCCGGCGGTGCGCGCGTTGGAGGCCCGGACGAACCGGCTGAACAGCTGCCCGGCCTCCTCCGGCGGGATCCCGATGCCGGTGTCGGTCACGTCGATCCGCCACTGGCCGCCGTGGTAGTCGGCCGTGACCAGCACCCGCCGGTTCCGGTGCGAGAACTTGACCGCGTTCGCGATCAGGTTGTCCAGCACCTGCATCAGCCGGCGGTGGTCGGCGGCCACGAGCGGCCCTTCCCCGGTGCTGATCTCGATCGCGATGCCCTGCTTGGCGGCGCCGGGCGCGGCCGATCTGACCGCCTCGGCGGCCAGGTCGGCGACCGAGACCGGGGCCAGGTCCAGCGGCAGCGCGCCGGCCTCCAGCCGGTCCAGCATGAGCAGGTCACCGACCAGCCGGTGCAGCCGGTCGGCGTTGCGCTCGATGATGTCCAGGAACCTGACCCCCTCCGGGGTGAGCCCGTCGGCCTCGCCCTTGATCAGCTCGCTGAACGAGACGATCGACGTCAGCGGCGTACGCAGCTCGTGCGACACGATGGCCAGGAACTGGTTCCTGGCCTCGTCGAGCTTGCGCAGCCTCTCGTTCTGCTCGGTGAGCTGCCGCTGCGCCTCGAGCCGCTGCTGCTCCAGCTCCGCGCGGTCCGACATGTCCCAGGCCAGCCAGATGTCGCCGCGGTGCCGGCCGTTCACCAGCACCGGCCAGTAGTCCCATTCGACGGTGCGGCCGTCTAGGCAGGTGAGCTGCTCCCCGGTCAGCGGCTGCCGGGCGCGCAGTACCGCCACCGCCCGCCGGGTGAACCAGACCGGGTCGGCGAACACGCGCGCGACCCGGCGCAGCACCGCGGCGCCGTGCGTGCCGGCCAGGGGCTCGTCCAGGCCGAACATGACCCCGAAGCTCTGGCTGACGTTGGTGACCGTGCCCTGCTCGTCGGTGATAAGCACGCCGGGGATGGCGGAGGCGATCAGGCAGTTCAGCCGCTCGGTCTGGTCGGCCAGTTCGGCGTGCGAGCGCTCGATCTCGGTGAGGTCGCGCAGGAAGCTGGTGAAGACGGCCTGGCCGCCGAGGGTGATCTGCACCGGGGTCAGCTCGGCGACCCGCTCGGTGCCGTCGGCGCGCAGGATCGTCACCTGGAGCTGGCCGGTGAACTCCTCCGGGTCGCCGGTGGCCAGATAGGTCTTGATGTGCTCGAGGAACCGGGGCCGGTGCCGCTCCGGGACGAGGATCTCGGGCATCGGCTGGCCGAGCACGTCGCCGCGCCGGTAGCCGGAGAGCCGCTCGGCCGCCGGGTTGAACTCGACCAGGCGGACGTCGGCGTCCATGGCCAGCATCGCGATCGGCGCCCCCGCGATGAGCGCCCGGGTCAGCGCCTGCCGCTCGGCCAGCGCCGCCATGTCGTTGGCGTGCCGGATCTGGGTGGCTACGATGGCGGCCAGCGCGTGCGCGGTCGCCCTGATTTCGGCGTCCCAGCCCCCATCGTCTGCGCCCTCAGCGTCCAGGGCCGGGGCGTCCCCGATCAGGGCCAGCGCGCACAGGGACTGGCCGTCGACCGGGACCGAACGGGCCAGCAGCACGCGGCCCGGCTGCCCGTCCAGCAGCACCGTCAGCGGGCTCTTCGCGGTATCGCGCTGACCGGCGCTCACCACGCCGATCCTGGCCAGCAGCGCCTGATCCGCCGCTCCCGGCGGGTGCACCGCGAGCAAGGCCGGGTCCTGGCCCGCCGCCGGCTGGAACGCCAGCGCCGCCCGCAGGCCGAACGCCGCCACCATCCGGGCCAGCACGGCCGGCAGCGAGCCGAGCGCGGTGTCGTCCCGCAGGATCTGCGCGACGGCGAAATCGAGCACGGCGGCCGCGGATCCACCACGCCGCTTACTGGTCGTCGCCCCCATGAGGACCATCCTAAACACAGAAAGCAACAACCCCATAACCCACAGCCACCCACCCCACCCCGCGCGGCCATACTGCATGGCTGCCGCTACCATGCAGCCCCAGCGACATGGTTGCCCCAGCCATGCAGTAGGCGCCGGGCATGGCTGACGGGAGGCGCGGCGTGATCGAGGTGGAGCGGCTCAGCAAGCGCTTCGGCCCGGTCACCGCGGTCGACGACCTGAGCTTCACCGTCCGCCCGGGGCGGGTGACCGGCTTCCTCGGCCCGAACGGCGCGGGCAAGACCACCACGATGCGGATCATTCTCGGGCTAGCCGCGCCGACCTCCGGCCGGGCCCTGGTCGGCGGCCGCCGCTACGACGGGCTGATCCGGCCGTTGCGCGAGGTCGGCTCGCTGCTCGACGCGACCGCCCTGCACGCCGGCCGGACCGGCTGGGCGCACCTGTGGTCGATCGCGCAGGCCAACGGCATAACCAGGCAGCGCGTCACCGAGGTGCTCGGGCTGACCGGGCTCGAATCGGTGGCCCGGCGCCGGGTCGGCGGTTTCTCGCTCGGCATGAAGCAGCGGCTCGGCATCGCCGCCGCGCTGCTCGGCGACCCGCCGGTGCTGATGTTCGACGAGCCGGTCAACGGCCTGGACCCGGAAGGCATCCACTGGATCCGCGGGTTCTTCCGGGAGCTGGCCGCCGACGGCCGCACCGTCCTGGTCTCCAGCCACCTGATGAGCGAGATGGCGCAGACCGCCGACCACCTGGTCATCATCGGCCGCGGCCGGCTGATCGCCGACGTGCCCACTGAGGAGCTGATCGAGTCCAGCGCCCGCCGGGACGTGCTGGTCCGCTCCCCGCGGGCCGCCGAGCTGGCTGAGCTGATAGCACGACGGGGCGGGACCGTCACCCGGCAAGACGACGGCGCGCTGGTCGTGACCGGCCTGGACGCCGCCGCCATCGGCGACCTCGCCGCCGGAGATGGCATCGCGGTGCACGCCCTGGTACCCCGGCAGGCCTCGCTGGAAGACGCCTACCTGGACCTGACCGGAGAGAGCACCGACTACCGCGGAGGCACGCGGTGAGCGCACCGTCCCTCGCCACCCGGGCGCTCGACCTGCTGGGATCGGAGTGGACCAAGTTCCGTTCGGTCCGTTCGACCTACTGGTCCCTGCTGGTCGCGGTGGTCACCCCGATCGCGGTCAGCGCCGTGGTCGCCTTCGCCTTCGCGAGCGCGCCCGGCCACGGCCCGCCTCCCGACCCGCTGCTGCCCGGGGTCATCAGCCTGGAGTACGCGGTGATCGCGGTCAGCGTGCTGGGCGTGCTGGCGTTCAGCGCCGAGTACAGCACCGGGCTGATCCACGTCACGTTCACCGCGGCGCCGCGCCGCCGCGCGGTGCTGGCCGCCAAGGCGGTCGTGCTCGCCGCGGTCACGCTGGCCGCCGGGGAGGTGGTCGCCTTCGTCTCGTTCGGCCTGGTCCAGGCCATCCTGGCGGGCCACGGCCAGGGCGTGTCGCTGGGGCACCCCGGGGTTCCCGGGGCGGTGCTATGCGCCGGCCTGCTGCTGTGCGTATGCGCGCTGCTCGGCCTGGCCCTCGGCGCGATCATCCGGCACACCGCGGGCGGCATCGCCGCCACCATCGCGGTGATCCTGGTGCCCGGCATCGCGGCCCTGCTGCCGTCGCCGTGGAACGGCCGGATCGGCCGGTTCACGCTGCTGGAGGCGGCCCAGCAGGTGAGCGCGCTGCACCCGGCGGCGGACCTGTTCTCCCCGGGCTGGTCCCTGCTGGTCCTGCTGGCCTGGCCGGCGGCCGGCCTGGCCGCGGCCGCGCTCGTCATCACCCGCCGCGACGCCTGAGCCCGCGCCGCTGGCCAGCAGGACTCCGGCCAGCGCGACCGCCCCGCCGATCAGCTCGGCCGGCCCCGGGACCTGGCCCAGCCAGACCAGCGAGATTCCAATCGCGGCGGCGGGCACCAGGTACAGGCTGACCGTGACCCGCCCGACGTCCGCCCGCGCCATGGCGTAGGCCCACAGCACGAACCCGGCCGCGGACGGCGCCAGGCCGAGGAAGACCGCCGAGCCGATGGCCGCCCCGCCCGCGTGCGGCCCTGGCCCCCACAGCGCCCGCAGCAGCGACCCGGTCCACGGGAGGACAAACACGGTGCCGGCCCACATGGCGTAGGCGGTCACCTCGAAGCCGGTGTACCGGGCCAGCAGCGGCTTCTGCGCGGTGTGGAAGATCGCCTGGAGCACCGCCGCGGCCAGCACGATCAGTGCCGACGCCCCGAAGCCGAGCCCGTGCGAGGCGGCGATCAGCGCGGTGCCGGCCAGCGCCACCGCGCTGCCGGCCCAGTGCCGGCTGGCACGGTGCCGCCGGGTAGCCCGCTCGCCCAGGAACGCCACCGCCAGCAGGCTGGCGTACACCGGCGCGGTCGCCACCAGCAGGCTGGCCGTGCCCGCGGGCACCACCCGTTCCCCGGCGTTGAGCAGCAGCTGGTACCCGGTCATCCCGGCCAGCCCGCATAGCGCGATCAGCGGCAGGTCCCCGCGCTTGGGTCGACGGACCCCCATCAGGGGCGCGGCCAGCGCCAGCGCGGCCGACGCGACCGCCAGCCGGGCCACGGCCAGGCCCGCGGGCCCGAGCCCGCGGACCGCGACGGTGATGGCCGGGAACGCGCTGGCCCACAGCAGCACCGTTCCCGCGGCGGCCAAAGCGGCTGGCTTGGTGTTCATGGTTCCAGTCTCGCCAGGCCATCGCTTAAGATCCAGTTACAAAAAATCTTACGACTGATAAGCTTTGCTTCATGCTTGATGTGCGCAGGCTCCGGGTCCTGCACGCCGTCAGCGGGTACGGGTCGGTGACCGCGGCCGCCGCCGCGCTCGGCTACTCGGCCCCCGCCGTTTCCCAGCAGCTCGCCGCGCTGGAACGGGAGGTAGGCATGCGACTTACCGAACGGGCCGGGCGGGGGGTCGAGCTCACCCCGGCTGCCGTCATCCTGGTCGGGCACACCGACGCGCTGCTCGCCCGGCTGGATGCTGCCGAGGCCGACCTGGCCGCGCTGCACGACCAGATCGCGGGCCGGGTCGCGCTGGCCGCGTTCCCGTCGGTGGCCGCGAGCCTGGTGCCTGCCGCCTGGGCGGCGCTGGCGGATTCGGCGCCGCAGGTGCGGCTGGACCTGACCGAGATGGAGCCGGAGGAGTCGCTGCCGGCCATGCTCCGCAACGAGACCGACGTGGCCGTGGCGCACGAGTACGACCTGCTGCCCCGCCCCCTGGACCCGCTCTTCGAGCGCCGCGAGCTGCTCGACGACCCGGTGGTCCTGGCCATCCCCGCCGACAGCACCCTTTCGCAGGCCGGCCTCGGCCCGGTTCCGCTGGCCACCCTGGCCGGCCAGCCGTTCCTCGCTCCCCGCCAGGGCACCAGCTGCGCCGAGATGATCCAGCGGGCCTGTGCCCGGGCCGGCTTCGTGCCCCGCGTGGTCGCCCGCGCCAGCGACTTCCAGGTCCTGCTCAGCCTGGTCGCGGCCGGCGCGGGCGTCACCCTGGTGCCCGGGCTGGCCGCCCGGTGGCTGCCGCCGCGGGTCCGGCTGGTCCCGCCCGCCGATCCGGTGACCCGCCGGGTCTTCACGGTCAGCCGCCGCGGCGGTGACCGCAAGCCCGCGGTCCGCGTCGTCCTGGACGCCCTGTCCGCTGCGGCCGGGCTCGCCGCGGCTACACCTGAGCCAGGATCTCGCCGTGCGGGATGAGGAACCAGGCGTCCTCGCTGTCCGCCCAGCGTAGCCAGGCCCGGGCCAGGCGTTCCAGGTCGTCCCGGGTAGCCAGGCCGTGCTCGACCGCCCGGTCGCCGAAGGGCGATTCGGTCAGCCGCTGCGCCCACGACGTGCCCCACCACGCCCGGTCTGCGGCCCCGGTGTAGCACCACGCGCTGCCCGAGGCCTCGACCGAGGCGAAGCCGGCCTGCCGGGCCCAGGCCAGCAGGTGCCGGCCCGCGTCCGGCTCCCCGCCGATGGCCCGGGCCACCTTCCGGTACAGCGCCAGCCACTCGGTCATCCCCAGCTCCTCCGGAAACCAGAAGAACCCGCCGTAGTCCCCGTCCCGCGCCGCGACGATCCCGCCGGGCCGGCACACCCGGCGCATCTCCCGCAGCGCCGCCACCGGGTCGGTCAGATGCTGGAGTACCTGGTGCGCGTGCACCACGTCGAACGTCCCGTCGGCGAAGCCGAGGTTATAGACATCCCCGGTGCCGAACGTAACGTTGCGCTGCCCGCGCCGCTCCGCCTCCTGCCGGGCCTGCGCCAGCACGTCGGCGGCCGCGTCGATGCCGGTCACGCCGCCGCCGGGCACCAGGGCCGCCAGGTCCGCGGTGATCGTGCCCGGGCCGCAGCCCACGTCGAGCACCTGCGCGTCCGGCGCCAGCCGTGGCAGCAGGTACCCCGCCGAGTTCTCCGCGGTGCGCCAGCGGTGCGACCGCAGCACGCTGTCGTGATGGCCATGCAGGTAGGTGTCGGAGCTCGATGGCATGCCCCCCATCATCCACCTGTCCACTTTGTGGAGCAAATTTGTCCAGTATGTGGACTCAGACCGGGTACCGCGTCGGTTCGGTCGTGTACTGCCGCCCGGTCGGGGTGGTCCACCGGAACGTCCCGCCAGGAAGCTGGTCGACCGTCCAGCGCGGGTCCTGCTTGAGCCGGTGATCACGCCGGCACTTCGGGCCGCCGTTGCACAGGCACGACCGTCCGCCCGCCTCATACGGGGTGTTGTGCTCGAAGTCGCACTGCGCCGCCGGCCTGCGGCACCAGGGCCCGGTGCAGGCCGCGTGCCGGACCTGGGTCAGATGCCGCAGCCTGCTCCGGGATCATGACCCCGGGCCTGGAACCGGTGATCGCAGTCCTGCGTGGTGACCGGATCGAAGCTGACCAGCAGGTCCGGCCCGGCTCCGGGGGTGCTCAGTCGCCAGGTCCCTCCTTCGGCGGTGGGGGTGAACGCGAACCCGGGCCCGTCGCGGGCGCCGGGTCCGGCGCGTTTCCGGTGGCGCTTGGGTTCGGGCCGGGCGCAGCCGTGCCCGACGGCGTGTCCCTGCCCGTCGGTCACCGTCACGCACCACGTCGTCTTGGGGTTGCGGGCGGCCGCAACGGCCAGGTCGCGGGCCAGCCATGGGTCGATGGGCCCGATCCCGGGGATCTCACCGGGCCGGTCGGCCAGCCCGGCGGCCGTCGCCAGCGGCACGGTCAGCGTCACCCGCCCGGCGAACCCGCCCGGCGCGGCCGCGCCTGAATGGCCGGGCCGGGAATCCTTGCCAAGCAGCAGGTCTAGCAGGGCCCGGGCGCGGATCTCGTCCGTGCCGCCCTCCAGCCCGGCCTTCTTCAGCTCACCCGCCCACCAGGCGATCCGCTGCTCCACCGCGAAGACCTCGTCCGGCGGCAGCTCCCGGCCCGCCAGGGCGGCGTTCCCGGAATCCTCGGCCCACCGCTCCACCCGCGCGAACTTCGCCGCCACCTCGCGCCGCTTCTTCGCCTTCTTCGGCGCGACCTCCATCACCGCGCGGGCGATCGCGGCGCGCAGCGCACCCGGGGTCAGCCGCCCGGCCCGGTCCAGCACCAGCTGCTCGGCCGCCCGCGCCTCGGCCGGATCCAGCACCGCGGTGGCGCGGGCGATGATGGCGACCTTGGCCTGCCGCAGGACTCCGTCCCGGAACGCCGCCTTGGTGCCGGGCAGCTTGACCTCAAGATCATGCGCCAGGCCCAGCACCGCATCGGCGGCCCGGCGGGACTCGGCCAGCACCCCGGCCACCTCGGCTGCGGCGGACTCATCCCAGCCCTCCGGCAGCTGCGCCGGGCCCTCCAGCGGACAGGCCAGGCGCGGGCGCCGCCGGATGAACTCAGCCGCCGCCGCGTGCTTGCGGGCGGCCGCGTAGGCCTCGACCCGGTCCCAGGCCGCGATCGCCCCGGCCACCTCGTCATCACAGGCGCCCGCGTACCGGTCATCCTCCCCGGCCGCCTCGGCGGCGAACCCGGCCAGCCCCCCGCATCCCGGCATGACATCCAGCACCATCCCGGCGCCGAACCCGGCCGCCCGGCTCGCGAACTCACCCGGCCGCCGCTCCGCCGACCCGGGCTGGCCCGGACCCCGCCGGCCTTCGGCGACCGGCGTCCCGCCCGGCAGGCCCCGCCGCGCCGCCCGCGCGGCCAGGGCCGCCTCCTCCGCGGTGATCTCCCGGCATTCCGCGATGAGCGCTTCCAGGTCGACATCCCACGGCGCGGCGTCCTCCGGTTCCTCCTCGTCCGGACCCAGCTGCTCTTCCACCGCCTCGCACCAGGCCAGCCAGTCCTCCTCCGCCCGGCCGGGATCATCGTCCCGCCCGGGTCTAGGAGCAACCGGCCGCTGAGGCATGTACACCACCCGTTCGGATTAAATGATCTTGATTTGACCTATAAGAAAATAATAGCGAAAAATGGCCTGTGAAGCAAGAAAATAAGCTCCTGCGGCGTGTCTCGGCGCCGGTGCCGGCCTGAACCCGTCAATCTGGGAGCTTCCGGGATTGGGGACCATTGCGGATCGAGCGGGCTCGCCGCCCGCGCCGCGGCCGGCATGACAGCATGCGCTGAGCGATATTCCGGTACGTCCTTTATTTCCCGGGATGCCGCGAGCTGCCATCCTGAGGGCGAGGACCGGCCTCAGTGGCGAGGAGGATGAGAATGGCAGACATTCACGGGACGTGCGATGAGCGGTTCGAGGCGGTGCGCGGCGCGCTGGCCAAGAACCTGGACTCGGGCGAGGAACTCGGCGCGTCGATCGTAGTGGACATCGACGGCGACCACGTCGTCGACATGTGGGGCGGCTTCCGCGACGAGGCCGGGACGATCCCGTGGGACGAGCACACCATCACCAACGTCTGGTCCTCCACCAAGACGGTGACGAGCCTGGCCGCGCTGATGCTGGTCGACCGGGGCGAGCTGGACGTGGACCAGCCGGTCGCGAAGTACTGGCCCGAGTTCGCCGCCAACGGCAAGCAGGACGTGCTGGTCCGGCACGTCATGTCGCACGCCTCCGGGGTGTCCGGGCTGGACCAGCCCGCTCCCGTCGAGGTCCTCTACGACTGGGAGCAGGCCACCTCGCGGATGGCGGCCCAGGCGCCCTGGTGGGAACCGGGCACCGCGTCCGGCTACCACGCGCTCAACTACGGGCACCTCGTGGGCGAAATAGTAAGACGGATCAGCGGCAAGCCGCTCAAGCAGTTCGTTGCCGAGGAGATCGCCGGGCCGCTGGGCGCGGACTTCCAGATCGGCGCGGCGGAAAGCGACTGGGACCGGATCGCCCCCGTGGTCCCGCCGCCGCCGCTGCCGATCGACCTGGAGGCGCTGGGCATGGACAGCCCGGCCGTCAAGACGTTCACCGGGCCGGTCCCGGTCGCCGACTACGCCAACACGCCGGACTGGCGGCGGGCCGACATCGGCGCCGCCAACGGGCACGGGAATGCCAGGTCCGTGGCGAGGGTCATGTCGGTGGTGGCCCGCGGCGGCGAGGTCGACGGGATCCGCCTGCTCGGCCCGGAAACCATCGACGTGATCTTCCGCGAGCAGCTCAACGGCATCGACCTGGTGCTGGGCGTCCCGCTGCGCCTCGGCATCGGCTACGGGCTCCCGCTGGCTGCCGCGGTGCCGTACATCCCGGACGAGAAGATCTGCTTCTGGGGCGGCTGGGGCGGCTCGATCATCCTCATGGACCTCGGCCGCCGGATGACGGTCTCCTACATGATGAACAAGATGGGACCCGGCGTCGTCGGCTCCGACCGGAGCGCCGCCTACGTCGCGGCGGTCTACGACGCGGTGTAGGCCGTAAACGCGACGGGGGCCGGAGAGGCAGACACCTCTCCGGCCCCCGTCGATCTAACTAACCGCGGAGGAAGAACGCCGGCCCGAGCGGCGTGCCCACTCCGGTCTCGTTGTCGTAGCCCGGGGTGTCATGCAGGGTCGAGCTCTGCACGTCGACGGTCTGCAGCCGCCAGAACTTGCCCTGGCTGTTGTCCAGGAAATTGGTGTAGTCGGTGCGGACCTGGGCCACCGGTGAGGTCGGCGCCACGGTGTCGTGCAGCGCCGAGGTGCCGAGCAGCCGGTAGTAGAGCGGGTTGATGAACCCGAGCGGGTGATGGTGTGCCTGGCTGGCCACCGCCACCACGCCGGCCAGCAGCGGGGAGGACAGGCTGGTCCCGCCGATGCGGTACTGGTCCCAGTAGGTCCCGTCCGGGAACACCTGGGTCTCGCCGACCAGGAAGCCGGTGTTGGGGTCGCCGTCCATCGCGATGTCCGGCACCGCCCGCATCGGGGTACTGCCGTAGTACTCCGAGATGCTGGCGGGCACCTTGCCGGCCTGGTAGAAGGGCTGGGTGAACAGCTGGCTGGTCCCGCCGCCGCCGCCGGAGCTGTAGGTGCCGGGCGGAGCCGGCGTCCAGGCCCCGTTGGTCAGCGTCGAGTACGCGGTCTGCCAGCCATCCTCGCCCAGCCACTGGCCGTGGCTGCCGACCAGCACGCTGCTGCCGCCGACACCGGTGACGAAGGGCAGGTCCGCCGGGAACTCCACCGTCTTGGACGGCAGGTCGGTGCCGCCGGCGGTGTGGTCGCCGGCGTCGCCGGAGGAGAAGTTGACCGTGATGCCGGTCAGCGCCGCTTCGGTGGAGAACTGCTCGTAGAACTCCACGTAGTCGGTGCCGAGCAGGGTGATGTCGTCGGTGCCGTCGGTCCAGGAGTTGGTGATCACGTCGGCGACGTGGCTGTCGATGGTTTCGGCCCAGGCCTCGTCCAGGCCGCTGGTGCAGTCAGACGCCCCGACGTAGACGATGTTGGCGCCGGGGGCCATCGCGTGCACCGCCTCGACGTCGAGGGTCTCCTCGCCGTACCAGCCCTGGGCGCCGCACAGTTTGACCTGGTCGAAGCCGTTCCGGTCCGGCACGATCTGGGAGAACTGGCCGGGCGTGAACAGGGGCTGGTGGTGTACCTGGTTGTACTTCTGGGCGTCGGCGTAGATTGTCGGCGCAGCGTAGGCGTCGGTGATCGCCACGGTGACCCCGCGGCCGTCGATGCCCGACTTGAGCAGCGAGCTCTCCCCGTAGGCGGACTGGAGCTGCTGGGGTCCGTACCCGCAGACCGTGTAGGGCTGGTTCTTGCCGTAGGCGGCCGGCTTGTCGTCGGCCACCTTCTCCGCGTAGTACGCCGAGCACGGCTGCACCCCGTACCGGGCGCCGGGCGGCGGACCGGGTTCGGTGCCGGCGGTGTGCTTGAGGGCGGTGCCCTGGTCGACCCCGATCACGCCGCTGATCGCACTGGTGACTGCCGCCGGGGTGCCGGTCGGCAGGGATAGCTGCGAGTTGTTCGCGTGAACGTTCTTACCGAGGTAGGAGTAGTTGTGCACGCTCGTGCCGAAGGCGCTTTGCACCTGCGCGACCGAACCGCTGGCCTCCACGTACATCCCGCTGGGCAGGGTCTTGGTGACCTGGAAGCCTTCCGAGCGGAGCCAGTCCTGCACCGCGGTGACGGAGGACTTGGCCGGGGCGTAACGGGCGTCGAACTGCGCGTTGGTCAGCCACTGGCCGTAGCTGGAGCTGGCCGGGTCGGAGATCGCCTTCAGGGTGTCCATGGCCCCGGCTTGATCGCGCATGCCGAGGAGCACGCCGAAGTTCATCCGCTGCGCGGTCGAGCTGGCGCCCATGTCCCGCGCCTGGTGCAGCCACTTGGGCATGCTCCCGTCCAGCGGATGCCGGCCTTGCGGCGCGGCCGAAGCCGCTCCCGCTGCCGCCGTCAGGCCGATGACGGTGCCGCTGGCCAGCAGGCCGATAGCCACCTTGCGGACGAATCGAGACGAGCCCATACGCAGTCCCCCTTAACGGGAAGAAATCCGCCAAAAGCAAACGGCGCTAGCTAACCTCCAGCTCAGGGGCACGTCAAGTGGCCTGGGGAGAGTGATATCCGTTCGAGACGTGAAATCATGAACCGCCGCGCGGTCCGGTCCGTTAATGGTGATCCCCTTCGCGAAGTACCGGGGCAGGAACCGGGCGGTAACCGTACAGGTTTTAGATACGAAGTTTTTCAGCCGCCCTTCAGGCCTGGCCGTGGCGCTTGCCGGCGCCGTGCCCGTGGTTGCCCAGGCCGTGACCGTTGCCCGGCCGTCCGCCAGGCTCCCCGGCGCCGGGGCCGCGCGCCACCGCGAGCACGCCGAGCAGCGCGGCCAGCGGGACGGCCACGGCGATGAAGTCGGAGGAGGTGAAGTTGCCCAGCGCGTTCAGCGCGCCGGCGAACCCGACGATCAGCACCGCCACCACGATCAGCCCCCAGCCGTGCAGGAACAGCCGCAGCGAGAACGGCGGCGTGGGCTCCGCCACCTCGGGCACCGCGGTGATGGTCTTGGTCGCGCGTCGCTCGGTCAGGCCCTCGCGCACCCGGGCGATGAGGGTCAGGTCGCCCGGCTGCTCGGCGATCAGCAGCAGGTCACCGGGATGACCCGGGTCGGGCCCGTGCGACACCGCACCGCCGCCGCCGACCGCCCACGAGACCACCTGGTGCGGGCCCCCGGTCTGGACGCGGTACCTGACCTGCTCGCCGGCCACCACCTCGTCGGGTCCGTCGATGACCTCGGGCGGCACCTTAGCCGCGGGCTTTGCCCGTGCCGCTCCCTCTTTCGCCGCGGCAGCGCCCCCCTCGACCTCCGGGGTGCTCTCCTTGGCCGTGACGTTTCCGCTGCTGACCGGGAACTGGCGCCGGGCCAGCAGCTCCGCCAGCCGGATCTGGCGCGCGTTCACGCTCCAGGCCATGGCCACGACCACGGCGGCGACCGCCGCCGCGCCCAGCCCGAACCAGGCGGCGACGGCGGGGTGGCTGGCGCCCTGGGCGAGGGATTCGAACATGTCATCTATTAAAACATACGATCGAACGATCTGGGAACCCGTTCGATACATTCGAACCGAACGGGTGCCGCCTCCAGCCCCGGCGGCCGCCGACCCGCCCGCCCGGCCAGGCCCGGCAGGCATCGGGCCGGATTTCACCGAGATCATCGCAATGAGGAAATTAGTGCGCAAAATATAGGTGCAGAAAACTCCGGTAACCGTGCATTCTCGTCGCCCAGGCATGAATTCGGCGGCGCGCGGAAATACAAACTGATCAGAGGGTCGGCCGCTGGCTTTATCAGTTAATTCTCTTTCCGTGGTTACGGCTGCGTCGGCACAGCCGGTCACCCTGCCGTCGAATTCCTCCAGGAAAGGACTACGGATGCTGAGCTGTCATCACGGGCCGGGCGGCCGGGCCGCCACCGCCAGGCGGATAGCGGCCAGGCGGGCAGGCGCCCGCCTGGCGGTCCTGCTCGCCGTCCTCTGGCCGGTCCTCGGCAGCGGCCCGGCCCGCGCGGCGGTCGGCACGGCCGGGCTGCTCCCCGGCGAGATGCTCCCGGCCGGCCAGTCGATCAGCACCGGCCGTGACATCCTCACCATGCAGGCCGACGGCAACCTCGTCCTCTACGCGCCGGGCAGCATCCCGGTCTGGGCCAGCAACACCGCGGGCCATGGCGGCGCGCAGCTGGTCATGCGGGCCGACGGCAACCTGGTGGTCGCCGCGCCCGGCGGCAGGCCGCTGTGGGCCGCCGGAACCGGCGGCCACAGCGGATCCGTGCTGATCCTGCGGGCCGACGGCGACGCGGTGCTCGACGCCCCGGGCCACGTCACGCTGTGGTCCACGAACACGAGCAAGCAGAGGTACGCCATCACCCAGCTGGCGGCGCACGGCTGGGGACCGGACCAGTTCGGCTGCCTGAACAACATCTGGGTCCGGGAAAGCGGCTGGAACGAGCTGGCCGGGAACCCGGCGTACGCCTACGGGATCCCGCAGGCCGACCCGGGCAGCAAGATGGCCGCCGAAGGCTCCGACTGGCTCACCAACCCGCGGACCCAGATCCGCTGGGGTGAGGACTACATCCAGGGCCGGTACGGCACCCCGTGCCAGGCCTGGGCCTACTGGCAGGCCCACAGGTACTACGGGCCGCTGCTAGCCGTTGTGCCCTTCTAGCCTCTGTTCCGGGGGCCTGGACGTCCTGGTTGATTCCGGCACCTGGGTACGGGTTTATGGTGCTGACGTGAGAGCGGGCGAGGCCGCGCGGCGGGCCGGCGTCAACGCCGCGACCCTGCGCTACTACGAGCGCCGCGGATTGCTGCCCGAGCCGGCCCGCACGCCGAGCGGGCACCGGCACTACGACGAGGACGCGGTGCGCTTCCTCCGCGCCATCAAGGAGGCGCAGGCGATCGGCTTCACCCTGGCCGAGATCGAGGAGTACCTGCGCGTCGCCCGGAGCGGACCCGCCTCGGCGGCGCTGCGGACCCGAGCCGCGGCGAAGATCGACGAGATCGACGCCCGCATCGCCCGCCTGCGCCGGATGCGGGACGAGCTCGCGCGGATCGTCGGCTGCGCGTGCGAGTCGCTGGACCACTGCACCTGCGGCGCGGCGTACCTGGCCCGGCGCGGCCGTGCGGCGCCGGTGCGCCCGTCGCCGCTGCACGTCACCAACGGCGACAGCGCCGGGAACACGCTGCGCCAGACCGCGCTGGGCGGCGCGGTGCTGCCCTGGCAGGACGTGCTGCACGAGGGGCCGGTGCCAGCCGGACCGCGGCGCGAGCTGCTCCAGGCCCGCGCGGCGTTCCTCTCCGCGTGCGGCTGGGGGAGCAGGCGGTCGATCCTGGCCTCGCTGGAGGATAGGGACCGGCAGCTGGTCCAGGCGCTGAAGGACGGGCAGCAGGTGGTGCTGTGGTTCGAGCACGACCTGTACGACCAGCTTCAGCTGATAGACGTGCTGGCGCTGGCCGCTCCTGGCACCCCGGAGCTCGTGGTGGTGGACTCGTTTCCCGGCCGGCCCGGCTTCCGCGGCCTCGGCGAGCTGACCGCGGACGAGCTCGAGACGCTCTGGCCGGGCCGGGTGCCCGCCAGCCAGGACACGCTGGCCGCCGCGGTCTCGGCCTGGGCCGCCGTGCGCCACCCCGACCCGTCCGCGCTCGCCGCGGCCGCCGGGGCGGACCTGCCCGGGCTGCCGTTCCTGCGGCCTGCGCTGCTCCGGCTGCTCGAGGAGCTGCCCAGCCCGGGCGACGGCCTGTCCGGCACCGAACGATGGGCGCTGCAGGCCGTGGCGGCGGGTGCGGCCACGCCGGCCGCCGCCTTCCTGGCCGAGCAGGACCTGGAGGCGGCGCCGTTCCTCGGCGACGCGTGGTTCTTCCGCGCGCTGGCCGGCCTGGGTGCCGGCCCGGACCGGCTGGTCGAGACGCAGGCCGGCGACCCGCTGCCGCCGCCTCCGCCGCTGGGAGACGCCCGCGCGTTCGCCCGGCTTCCGCTCCGGCTGACCGGTGCCGCCGAGCGGGTCCTGGACGGCCGGCAGGACCGGGTCGCGCTGCTGGGCCTGGACCGCTGGCTGGGCGGCACGCACCTCACCCCGGCCACGGCCTGGCGCTGGGACCCCGCCGCCCGCCTCCTGATCGAGCCCGCCCGGTTACCGCACGAGCGCGAGCACATCGGCCGCGGCGGCCGGGATACCGCTGACGTAAACCGGCGGCGCCAGCGTGTGCGAGTCGGCCGCGACGATCGTGACGTCGGACAGGGCGATGGCCAGGTCCGCCGGGTCGGCGGCCAGCTTGTCCCGGACCGCGGCGGTGGCCCGGGCCAATGCGGCGGCTGGGGCGCCGTCCTGGTGCCCCACCACCAGGTGCAGGTCGTTGTCGACGTCGGCCGGCCTCGCGTGGTAGCGGTGCAGCACCCCAGCCGCGTTCATCTCCCGGCGCAGCTCGTCCACCGGTCGGCCCGACCCTTCGACGCCGGCCAGTGAGTCGGCCGGCCATCCCACCAGCACGAACGCTTCGCCTTGCACCGAGAAGGACCGTTCGGCCAGATGCTGTCCGCGGCTGGTGAACGGGATCTCCTGCCCCGGCCGGAACCCGCCGATCCTGACCCGTAGCGGCGTCGCGAAGCGCCGGGCCAGGATGTCCATCACCCGTGGCAAGTCCATCTCGCGCCGCTCGCCCGCGTGCTCGAGCAGGTACTCGTTGACGATCGTGCCGCCCGCGCGCACGCCGTTGAGCGCGATCAGCGTGGCGTGCACCTGGTCCGGTGCGTACGGGCGGAAGTCGCCGCCGACATGCTCGGCGATCAGCGCCTGCACCCCGGTCAGGAGCTCGCGCAGCCGGCCGGTTTTCGGCCCGTAGAAGGCCACGGCCGAGATGAAGCGGCTCTGTCCACTCATCGCCCTCATCCTGCCATCCCGCCGTCATCGTTCCGCCCGCCCCTGAAGTCGCCGCGATAGGTTGCTGACATGAAGTTCGGGCTCATGTACAACACCGGCTTCCTCGGCACCGACCCGGACCAGATGATCGCGGTGGCCCGGCATGCGGAGCACTGCGGCTTTGAGTCCTTCTACTGTCCGGAGCACATCGCCCTGTACCCGGGCGCGAGCGTCGGGCCGGTCACCATCCCGGCCTCCACACCGGTGGCCGATCCGCTCGAGTGCCTGACCTTCGTCGCGGCGGCCACGATGAGCATCCTGCTCGGCACCGGCGTCCTGCTGCTGCCGTACCACCAGCCGGTGGTGCTGGCCAAACGGCTGGCCACGCTGGACGTGCTGTCCAAGGGCCGGATGCGCCTGCTCAGCGTGGGCGTGGGCGCCCTGCCCGGCGAGGCCATGGCGGGCGGCGTCGACTACACCACCCGCGGCCACCGGGCGGACGAGGCCATCGACGTGCTGCGGCTGCTCTGGGACGGGGACGAGAACGGGGTCAGCTTCACCGGGGAGTTCTTCACCTTCACCGACCTGTGCAGCTTCCCCAAGCCGCTGGGCCGGCTGCCCATCCACGTCGGCGGCTCGAGCCGGGCCGCGGCCCGCCGCGCCGGCCTGCGCGGCGACGGCTACTTCCCCGGCGGCGGGCTCACCGAGGCCGAACGCGCTGCCCAGTTCGACCTGATGCACCAGACCGCCCGGGCCGCGGGCCGGGACCCGGCGGCGCTGGAGTGCACCCGATGGGGCACCATCGACATGACCGCCGACGACGTGGCCGCCCACGCCGCGAACGGGATTACGCGCCTGGTCGTGGGCCCCGCCTCGACCGACCTGTCCGAGCAGAAGGACCAGATCTCCGCCTTCGCCGCCCGCCTGACCCCCCGACCTAACGGTTCCGCCACCTCATCGGCGCCGACAACGCCTTCCGGCGGGCTAGGAGCATGATCGCGAAGACTTTACTACTGCAGGGAGTAGTAACTTGAGTTTCGCGTTTGTGGGGAACGCGTGTTCGGTGCGGTGCCGGGGTGGATCGTGGCCGGAATGCGAGGAAGCATCGGCGGTGTCTTAGAACTCTTCGCAGAGAGTTGCCGCCGATGCTTCGCGTTAACAGGCTACCCGGGTCGCTGGCTGAGCTGCTGGAGGAATTCCGGCCGTGCTTCACCGCGCCGACGTTCACCACATTCGCGCTGCTGGCTGCGGGGCTGATCGCCCGCCCGGCGGGCCGCACCGTGTGCGGCATGCTGGCCGGGGCCGGGCTGGGCGGGGTCTGGCATCACAGCCGGGCGCACCGTTTCTTCGCCGCCGCGGCCTGGAGCGCTGATGCGGTCGGCCTGGTGGTGCTGCGGCTGGTGACCGGCTGGCTGGTCCCGGCCGGGGCCCCGGTCGTGATCGCGGTCGATGACACCATGTTCCGCCGGGCCGGCCGGAAGGTCCACGCCGCGCACTGGGCGTATGACGGGTCGCTGAAGGTACCCAAAGGCGGTAAGAAAGTCTCGCGCGGCAACACCTTCGTGATCGCGGCGGTCGTCGCCGAACTGCCGTTCCTGCGCCGGCCCGTGGCGCTGCCGGTAGCCGCCCGGCTGTGGCGCCGGGGCGGCCCGGCCAGGACGGCCCTGGCCCGCGAGCTGATCGAGCTGATCGCCGCCGCGCCCGCCTGCCGCGGCCGGGTCGTGCACGTGGCGGCGGACACCGCCTATATCTGCACCGAGCTGCGCAGCCTGCCCGCCGGGGTCACGCTGACCGGGCCGCTGCCCCGCCACGCCAGCCTGTACCAGGTGCACCCCGAGCTGGACTGCCCGCCGGCCCGCGGCCGCCGGCGGGGCCGGCCGCGCACCAAGGGCCCCCGGATCGGCACGCCTGCCCAGCTCGCCGCCGCCGGCCCGGGCCGCGCCGCCACGGTAACCCGGTACGGCACGACCGCCAGCGTGACCATCTGCGAGCGCCGCTGCCTGTGGCCCGGAGTGTTCCGGTCCCGCCCGGTCCGCGTGATCGCGGTCACCGACCCGGGCAGCCGCCTAGTCCTTCTCACCACCGACATGACCACCCCCGCCGAGCAGGTCATCACCCGTTACGCCGGCCGCTGGGCCATCGAGGTCGCGATCAGCGACGCCAAGAACATCACCGGCGCCGGCGAGGCCCGCAACCGCCGGCCACGCGCCGTGGAGCGCACCGTCCCCTTCGCGCTGTTCACCCAGAGCATCGTGATCATCTGGTACTACCTGGCCGGGCACAGCCCCGCTATCGCCCGCGACCGCCGCGGCCGGGCACCCTGGTACGCCACCAAGACCTGCCCCGCCTACATCGACATGATCACAAAGCTGCGGCGGGTCCTGATCGCCGCGCAATTTCACCCCGGGGTTCCCCGCCAGCCCACCCCCGAAGAAATCCACGCCGTCCGCCTGGCCTGGGCCCAGGCAGCAGCCTGATCGCGAAAGTCGAGGTAGTAAAGCCTTCGCGATCATCGAAATCAGTGCCGAGACAGAGCGTCTACCCTGCCGGATGGGCGCGTCCGTCACGCGAAACCAGCCACCCGCACCACAGCAACCCCATGCGGAACCAGCCACCCTTCGCGGGGCCCCAGCGAGTCCACGCGAAGCCAGCCACGCGCAGGCCAGCCATGCGAAGCCAGCCATGCGAAGCCAGCCGCCACGCGCAGGCCCGGCATGAGCATCAGCCGTCCGCGGAGCGAGCCAAACTCGCCCGGGCCAGCTGCCGCAGCTGGCCGAGGCTGTCCCCGGGACGCCCGGCCAGCACCCGCAGCCCGGCCGAGGCCTGGGTGATCTGGTCAACCTCCTCGGCCGCCTGCTGGACCGCTTCGGTGGTGGCCGCGGACAGCACCACCAGGCTGGCGGCGGTCTCCTTGACCAGATCGGTCACCTCGCTGACCGGCAGGTCGGCCGCCAGGTGATGCACCAGCCAGCGGTCTTCGCGCAGGCACGCCGTTGCCATCAGGGCCGGCAGCCCGTGCCGTTCCCCGGGCGGCGTGGTCACCACCGCGATGCCGCGCGGGCGGCCCTGCGGCTGGTGGGTGCGGGCGGCGATGAGCCGCTCGCAGATGGCGCTGGCCCGGTGCTCGGCCCCGATCGACACCGCGCCGGAGGCCCAGTCGTCGCCGACGCGCTGCAGCGCTGGCGCGATGATCCGCTCGCACAGGTCGGTCAGCGGCACGCCGCGCGCCAGCCGGGCGAAGACGTGCCGCGCCATGGTCTCGTCGCCGGACATGATGGCCGCGTGCAGCCGGTCGGCCTGGGCTGCCCAGTCGCGCACCCTGATGTGCGGCCGTGGCGCGGTACCCGACGCGCGGCGCGCCGCGAGGGAGCTGACGTCACCCTCGCTGACCTCGTAGCCGCGGCCGGTCTTCCTGGCCGGGAGGACTCCCTGGCGCACCCACGCGTAGGCGGTCTGGTAGTGCACCCCGAGCATCTCGGCGGCGTCGCGTAGCTGCATGTGTGTCTTAGTACCCGATGTTTTCAGGGTTTAGTGTAATTTAGCATTTATTAGTGCGTCGGCGACGCACTTGGCGAGCGCCGCCGACGCCGAGCGAAGAGGGAGCTGGGAACACGCCAGATCATGGACCGCGGGCTGTGGCGCTACACCAGGCACCCGAACTACTTCGGCGACTTCTGCATGTGGTGGGGACTGTTCGCCATCAGCGCCGGCTCCTGGCGCGAACTCCCGGCCCTGGCCGGCCCGCTGCTGATGAGCTTCATCCCGCTGCCGCCGAAACGGGCGCCGAAACGGAGTGCCGCAGCCGCAGCTCCGGGGGAAAGGGCCTGAGGAAGGTTTGCCCGGCCAGCCAGGGAAAGTCCCCGCCGCTCGCGTAGTGCGCGAGCAGCGCGACCGGCACGCTGAGCGGTTCCTCGCCGCGCCGGTATGCGTCGATCCTGGCCACCAGGTCCAGCCGCCGCGGCCGGTCCAGCTGCCGCCCGATCCGGCTGTACGCGTGCTGCAGCGCGCTGGCGGTGCGACCCCGGGTAGCCGGGCTGGCCATCGCGGCCAGGAACAGGTCCCGGTACGCCGCCTCGGCCTGGACCCCCGCGGCCCGGGCCACGACCCGGCCCGCCGCCCGGTAGCGCGCCGGGTCGTGCGCCAGCAGCTGCAGCTTGTGCCGGGCGTGGAAGGCCACCAGGTCCCCCGCCGACCACGGCCCGGAGAACAGCGACCGCAGCTGTGCCGTGGCGAAGATCCGCTCGCAGAACGCCTCGCGCAGCCCCGCGTCGTTCAGCCGCCCCTCGTCCTCCGCGGTCAGCAGCGGGAACGCGGTCAGCACCCGGTCCGCGTACAGCCCTCGCCCGTCGTGACCGGCGGCGACACCGTCCGCGCCGTACCGCGGGATGGCCCGGATGCCGCAGCTCGGCGACTTGGCCTTGAACACGTACCCGTCCAGCCCCGCGCTGGGCAGCGGCAGGGCCGCCATAGCCAGCGTGTGGTCGGCGGTGCCGCTCCGGTTGACCAGCCGCCCGTCCGCGGTCAGCCGGATCGGCTCGCGCGGCGTCCCCAGCCCGATGGATACTTCCGGACAGTACGGCACCCAGTCGACGTGGGGGCCGAGCTCGTCGGTGAGGAACCGGTACCGTTTGTGCCCGCCGTTGAACCTGACCTCCTCGCCGAGCAGGCAACTCGATACGCCCACCCGGGGCCTGACCTCCATAGGATCACCTTAAATGGACACCGCGATCGTGGTCTTTACCCGTGATCTCCGGCTGCACGACAACCCGGCGCTGCACCAGGCGTGCGCCCCGGGCGCGGCAGGTGGTGCCGCTGCCCAGCCCGCCCGCCCCCGCGGCCAGCACCGCCGCCCCCGCCCCCGCGACGAGCACCTGACGCCTATTCGCCCCCGCCCCCACCACGGCGCGGCTTGTGCGCCCCACCCGTACCAGCAGCACCAGGGTTCCCGCGCCCGCGGCCGCCCCGGCCAGCCGCGGCGCCCCATGTCCTGTTCACGGCCGCCATTCGGGCCTGCCCGCCAACCGGATTGGTCGCGTTCTTGCAGGTCCGGACATTCCTTACGAAATAAGGCGGGACCAATCCGGCGGGCCCGCGGTCTCGAATACGAGATCATGAGCAGGCCTGAGATACGTCAGTGGCGGCCCGAGCCGGACCCGGAGACCCGGCCGCCGGACCTCGCCGCGTTGCTGAGCCAGGTGGCGCGCGGCGACCACCGGGCGTTCGAGCTCGTCTACGCCGAACTCTCCGGCCCGGTCTACGGCGTCGTCCGCCAGGTGCTGCGCGACCCGGCCCAGTCCGAGGAGGTTGCGCAGGAGGTTCTGCTCGAGATCTGGCGGACGGCGTCCCGGTTCGACTCGGACCGGGGCAGCGCCAGCGCCTGGGCGCTGACGATCGCGCACCGCCGCGCGGTCGACCGGGTTCGCTCGGAGAACGCCTGCACGCGCCGGGAACAGAAGGCCGCGGAGCCGGAGCCGGCCGAGGACGACGTGGTCGAGACCGTCGCGGCGACGCTGGAGTACCAGCGGGTGCGCCGGTGCATGGACGGGCTGACTGGGCTGCAGCGCGAGTCGATCAAGCTCGCCTACTACAGCGGCTATTCCTACCCGCAGGTCGCGCAGCTGCTCGGGGTCGCCCTCGGCACGGTCAAGACCCGGATCAGGGACGGATTGATCAGGATGCGTGACTGCATGGAGGTGACCTGGTGAAGACCATGCGTGATGACCTGCACGTGCTCACCGGCAGCTACGCCCTGGACGCTGTCAGCGACGCCGAACGCGAGGAGTTCGAGCGCCACCTGCAGCACTGCCCCACCTGCGAGGCCGAGGTCCGCGGCCTGCGCGAGACCGCGGCCAGGTTCGCCCTGGCCTGCGCCATGACCCCGCCGGCCCAGATGGAGGGGCGGGTGCTGGCGGCCGCGTACCAGACCAGGCAGCTCCCGCCGCTGTCCGCCGACCGTCCCCGCCGGGCCCTGCCTCGCCGGCTGGCCGTCCTGGCCGCCGCGGCCAGCGTGGCCGCGGCCGTCGCGCTCGGGATCACCCAGCTGTCCGCCCAGCACCAGCTCGACCAGGCGCGCGCTACCGCGATCGCCCGGGTGGTCACCGCGCCCGACGCTCACGTCGAGACCGCGCGGAGCAGCGCGGGCGGGAGCGTCACCGTGGTCACCTCGGCGGCGCTGCGCGAGGCCGTGGTCAGCGCCAGCGGGATGGCGTCCCTGCCGTCCAGCCGCGTCTACCAGGTGTGGGTGATGAGCCCGTCCGGTGCCCGTTCGGCCGGCCTGATGCACGGCAGCTCCCTGCTGGCATCCGCCGTCCGGCCCGGCGACCGGATCGGCATCACCGTCGAGCCCGCAGGCGGCACGGCCCGCCCGACCACCGCCCCCGTCGCAGTCCTGCCCGTCTAGGGGCGCGGCGCCATCAGCAGCCGGCCCAATGTGATGACATTGACCCGGTTAGAACGCGTCGCCCGATAATCCGTCGACCTGCAACCGCTCGGCCGCGAGATGCTCGCCACCGCGGCCCGGATGGCCGCCGCGGTATCCTCCGACCCCGACACCGCGCTGCGGGCGCACACCCGCGAAGAGCTCGGCGTC
>WNFY01003763.1_pt1 | contig 25781 bp, 19 predicted proteins | sample 5400091 | NCBI WGS metagenome assembly WNFY01 (sample SAMN13153364, study PRJNA577476) | soil metagenome | isolation source: 60 cm soil or saprolite under grassland replicate 1 | place: USA:California | collected 2016-06-15 | reverse complement strand
AACTCGTCCTTCAATGTCGCCGGTGAGTTCGATCACCGCGGCAACTCCCTTGCGGCGATAGGCCTCTCGCTCCATGGCGAGGTTCCCAACCACCATGGGAGACTTCAAGCCCTGTGACAACACGGCGTCCGCCGCGTTGATGAACGGCTGGATAAATTCCATCTTCATAAACTAGGCCCCTGCGCCGGCTGCGCTTACCAAAGCTCCGTCTTCGCCCAGCACGTACTTGATCACCTCGTACAACACTTCCGGCTTAACCGGTTTCTGAACGAAATGCCGCGCCCCGCGCTGTAAGGCGGCAACGATGTTTTCCTGATATCCCACGGAAGACACCATGACCACACGCGCGTCCGGATTCTGCTGCACGATCTTTTCTGCCGCTTCAATTCCCTCCATCTGCGGCATGGTGATGTCCATGAGCACAATGTCAGGCTTGATGCGTTCGTATTCTGTGATGGCCGTCAGACCGTCCCCGGCCTCGCCCGCTATCTGTCCGCCAAACGTCTCAATAATGCGGCCCAGATTTTTGCGCGCGAAGACGGAGTCGTCCACGATCAAGTATCGGACCGGCTGGCCGTCCTTGCTCCGCTTAATTGGTGAAAACTGCTCCATAACTTCCTCCCTGTGCTCTGTTTCTACTGCTCCTCCACTATCAGACTGGGAGTTCCGCAGGTCTCGCCGCTTTTGCAAGACCTGGGACTTTCCCAGTCCCCAAAACTCAATTATGACCGGCGCTCATTCCCCGTTCATTTCGCGCCGTCGAGCACTGTGCCTGGAGCGTATTTGCCATAGCTTCCAGGTCCACTACTCGCATGGCGTGCCCGCGTTCAATTGCCGCCTTGGGCATGCCGAATACGACGCACGACTGTTCGCCTTGGGCAATCGTCATTCCTCCGGCCGCCTTAATCATTCCTAATCCGTTGGCGCCGTCTTCGCCCATTCCGGTCATGATTACGCCCAAGCTTCGTTCCCCGAACTCCTCCGCCACACTCTTGAAAAGTACATCGGCAGACGGCCGATGTCCGTTTACTCGCGGATCGTCACTCAATATCGCGATGTCTCCCAGGGGCAGGCGCTTCACTTTCAGGTGCCTGCTGCCAGGGCAGATCAGCACGCGTCCCGCCAGCAGCAGATCGCCGGATTGGGCTTCTTTAACGTTCAGCGCACAGCAGTCGTCAAGCCGCCGCGCGAACATTTCTGTGAATCCTTCCGGCATGTGCTGCACCACCACTATGCTTCCGGGAAAATCATGGGGCAATTGCGCCAATAGATACTGCAATGACTGCGGCCCTCCCGTCGAAATTCCGATCGCAACAATCTTGCTGGGCTGCTTCTTGTCTGCGGCTTTTATCTTCGGTCGGGGCGCCGGCATGGGAATTTCTCCCGGCCCGGCAATCTGAATTCCACGGCTCTGCGCGGCAGCCTTGATTTTTGCAATCAACTCGCGAGCGCTCTCCTGCATGCGCGAGGAAACATCTGTGGGCTTCGCCACGAAATCAAATGCTCCCAATGAAAGCGCCCGCAGCGTAATGGATGCCCCTTCCGTGCTGTGGGAACTGACCACGATCACCGGCAGACGATGCCGCCGCATGATCTCTTTCAACATGTCGAGTCCGCCCATGCCGGGCATTTCGAGATCGAGCGTAATCACCTGCGGTTTCAATTCCTCAATTTTCTTGAGGCCGAAATTTCCGTCCATGGCGGTGCCGACAACTTGAATCGAACTGTCGGTCTCTAAAATTTGCGGGATAAGCTTCCGCATCAACGCGGAGTCATCCACCACGAGCACCCGCACCGGCTGTGCGCTCATTGCCGCACCTCGCTGGTGGGGACCGGTTCGTTCGACAACATAGCGAAGTGGCCCACATTCGTGCCATCGCGGGTAAATCGTTCCATCACCGCCGGCAAGTTCATGATGAGGACAACGCGGCCATCGCCAAGAATGGAAGCGCCGCTGACCAGGTCGGTCGCGACTGTCTGGTCATCCAGTGACTTAATGACCAACTCCTCTTCTCCCTCGAGAGCGTCCACAACAAGCCCCAGCTTGCGCTCTCCGAAGGTTGTGACCAGAACGAAAAATTTGCCTCCGCGGGTTTCGGTACGATCACTCTGGGATTGCCCCAGCCGCGCCAGTGGCAGCACCTGATTGCGGAGTTGCAACACCTCGGTCGTATCTACTTTGTGGATCTCGGATTCATTCGCGCGCGCGATTTCCGCCACCGAATTCAAGGGGATCGCGTACAGCCGCTGCTCAATCCGGAACAGCAGCGCCTTGATGATGGCCAGTGTCAACGGCAACTTGAGCCGGAATTTCGTCCCCTGGCCGAGCTGTGTTTCGAGCTCCACCGTGCCTTTCAGCCGATGCAGCACGCTTCGCACCACGTCGAGTCCAACTCCGCGCCCCGAAATTTCTGTGATCTCTTCTGCGGTGCTGAATCCAGGCCGGAAGATCAAGTCCAGCGCTTCCGCCGGAGACATGCGCTCCGCCTCTTCGGTGTTGATCAGATCAACCTTGAGGGCCTTCGCTTTGAGCTTGTTTGCATCGATGCCGCCACCGTCATCGCTCACCTCAACTATCAAATGATTGGCTTGGTGGTAAGCATCCAGGCGAATCGTTCCAGTCGGCTTCTTGCCGGCCAATTCGCGCTCGCGCGGACTCTCCAGCCCATGGCTTATTGCATTTCTCACGATGTGCGTCAGAGGCTCGGCGATCGCATCCAGCAGCCCTTTGTCGAGGTCCGTGTCCTGTCCGCTCAACACCAGGTGTACCTGTTTGTCGCACTTCTTGGCGGCATCTCGCACCATGCGCGGAAAACGTCGAAACAGTTGTTCGACGGGCACCATCCGTATCTTCATCACCGAGCGCTGCAGGTCGTTGAGCACGCGTGCCTGAAAACTCATCGCATCGGCGAATCGCGGCCGGAGAGCATCCTTCGGATACCGCCGCGCAAATTCGAATAGCGTCTGCTGCATCATGGATTTGGCGATGATCAACTCGCCCACCAGGTTCAGCACGTTGTCAATTCGCTCCGCATCCACGCGCAGGGTGTTTTCCGCAGTGTGCTTGCTTTGTCCTCCGCCAGGCGCATGTTCAGCTGCTTCATGTTCCCTTTCAGCAGCAGCCGACTCCGGATCCAAGTGGACCGCGGTTTCATTTGTTGCTGCCGACGCTTTCAGCTCCCAACACTCCGTTCGCGCAATGACGGTTGGAATCTGGCACTTTGCGATAATTTCCTTCTCGCCCCGTATCGTGGCCACCAGCAGGTCGAGTACTTTAACCTGCGCTGCTGTGGCGGCTTCAGGCCGCATCCCGAGAATTTCCGCGATTGATTCAAGCGCATTGGCAATCAGTTGCCGTGCGGCAATGGGCATCGCGCAGAGAGGATCAACCTGTGCCGTGACATGAAACGTCCGCTTACCGTCGGATCGGGCGCCGTCTGCGGACCGCAATTCATATTCCGTCCAAGCAACTTCGCGTCCCGATGGTCTTGGCGCTACTGCACTCTCGCCCTTGTGCCCGGCCAGATTCTGCACCATGTTCCTCAGCGGCGCGCTGTCCGGCAGCGCAACCTGTTGGCGATAGGCGACCAGCATGGCAGCGAACACATCAGCGGCCGTGAACGCCAGCTCGGCAAGAGACACAGCGGCCGAGATTTCTTCCACGGCGAGTGCATCCTCCATTAAGTGCGCAAGATCGCTCAGCTCCTTAAAGCCACAGGCCGCCGCATCTCCCTTGATCGTGTGCACGGTGCGCCGAATGCTGCGCACAACTTCCTTGTCTTTAGGCGCCTTTTCCAGCCGTAAGGCATCATCATTGAGTGACTGCAGCAGTTCCTGGGTGGTCTCAAAGAACAGCTCGCGCATTTCGGCACCGCGATCATCGGGAAGCTGGGTCATTGCGGCACCTCGACGCTTCGGTATGCCGTGCCGCTATCGCGATGCACCATGGTGAACTTATTGGTGAGGCCCAGCAGACTCTCCGCATGGCCCACCAGCAGATATCCGGTGGGACGCAAGCAGCGGTAGAACTTTTCAACCAACCGCTTTTGCTCTGCCTCGTCGAAGTACATCATCACATTCCGGCAAAAGATGATGTCGTTTTGCTGTGGCAAGAATTCCGTCTTCAAATTGTGGAAATCGAAGTGGACGATTTCCTTGATGCTCTTCTTGATGGCGTACCGCTCTCCTACTTTGTCGAAGTAGCGCAACCGGTAGCTGTAGTCCACCGACGCCATCTGGTGCTCGTTATAGATGGCCTCTTGGCCCGTCCGCAGTACCGTGTAGTTGATATCACTGGCAGAAATTTCTACTCTCCAGGGCGGCGGAATCAGCGGCTTCGGCCAGCTCGTGACCTGAGAGTGTTGCGTGCGTAGCTGGTGATATGCCAATGCATCGGCAACCAGCATCGCAATCGTGTAAGGTTCCTGGCCGGTCGAGCAACCGGCGCTCCAGATTCGCAAAAAGTGGTCACCGCTAGCCTGCTTTTCACGAATCGCCGCATCAAGAATGCTCTTATGGAACAGATCCAGTTGCGCCTTGTTGCGGAAAAAGCTGGTCTCGTTGACCGTCAGATTTTCCAGCAGGCGCGCCAGTTCCTCTCTGCCTTCCGCGCTGATCAGCAGGCGGTAGTAGTTGTAGAACGAGTCTACGCGGCATTCACGCAGCCGCCGTTGCAGCCGGTCTTGAAGAAAGTGCGTCCGGCGCGCGTCGAAATACATTCCGCATTCCTGGTACACCAGGGCTTGCAGCAACCGCATTTCGGCTTCGCTAAGCTGGATGGCTAGTGCTGGAGTGCTCATGAGCGTCCTTGCTTACTCTCCGACCGTGGTTCGCCGGGTGTCATTGCTCCCCTCGGAGCTCGCCGTCTTTCTTTGCCCGGCTCCTATGTCCAGCAGCTTGTTCATATCAAGCAGAACAATCAGACGCCCTTTATACTTTCCCAGTCCCGTGACGCAATTAAGGCTGCCTTCATGGAGCGCCGCAGGTGAAGCTTCCACGTCCGATGCTGGAATCTTCAACACCTCCGACGCCGAGTCCACGATCAGCCCTGAAAGTCTTCCGTTATGCTCTACCACCAGAATTCGATTTCTTTTTCCGGTGTTGACCTTCTTCTCCCCAAGCCGTTTGCGGAGATCGATGACCGACACGATTTTCCCGCGGAGATTGATTACGCCTTCCACGTAGTCCGGCGCATCCGGCACGGCCGTGATCTCCGGCACCCGAACAATTTCATGCAAGGACGTGATGGGCACTCCGTAGGTTTCGCGGCCGACCTGAAAGCCGACGATATGCACTTCGCGCCCTACGCCTACTGCGGCTGAACTCATGCGCCGGCTCCTGCGGCGCGGCGGGCAAGCCTGCGTCCCTGCTCCTCCGTACCCGAGGAATCGCTTTCCACGCCGAAACGGTTCATCGCGTCGAGTAGGCCGCGCGACATCTTCGACATCTGCTCCGCCGAAGCTGCCAGCTCGGTCGAACCGGAAGTCGTCTGCTGCACCAGTTCACGCATGCGCTCCATTGCCTTTACCACTGCATGCGCTCCCGAAGCCTGCTCTTCCACCGCGGAGTTGATCTCGTGCGTGATTTCGTTCAATCGCGTAGTCGCGCGCGCAATCTGCGACGATCCGTGAGACTGCTCGTTGGTCGCCGCGCCGATTTCCTGTGCAAACTTGTAAACCTCGGTGACCACATTCGAAATCTTGCGCAATGCAGTATTAAGGTCTGCTCCCAGCTGTAAGCCCTGGTCCACAATGCTCGTGCTCTGATCCATGTTCTCGACCGCTTTGCGTGCTTCCTTCTGAATGCTCTGAATCAGTTCGGAAATTTCTTTCGTGGACTGTGCTGATTTCTCCGCCAGCTTGCGTACTTCGTCGGCAACCACCGCAAATCCCAGTCCATGTTCACCGGCACGCGCCGCCTCGATCGCGGCGTTAAGCGCCAGCAGGTTGGTTTGTTCCGCCAGATCATCAATCACCTCGATGATCTTGCCGATATCGTCAGCCCGCTGTCCCAGTACGCCAATAATTTCTCCGGACGAGCTGATCGTGGTGTTGATCTTGTTCAACCCTTCTGTCGCCTTGTCCATCGTGGTGATGCCACTGTGCACCTCTTCTCGGGAACGGTTCGAGATGTCGAGAAGCACCTTGGCAGTGTCGGCTACGCGCTGAATCGACGCCACCATCTGGTCAATCGAAGCCGATGTTTCGCTGACGCTTGAGGCCTGCACCTGCGTGCTCTTCACCATGTTCTGCACGTTGACGCTCATCTCGTGCATGGTGCTGGTGACTTCGTCAATGGCTGACGACGTTTGCAGGCTGATCTTTGCCGACTCGTCGGAAGCGCCCGCCACCTGCGTAGACGCGCTGGCCACCTGCGAAGAAGCATCGCGGACGTTGCGAACCAGGCTCCGCAAGCCCTCAGTCATTTTCGAAAAGGCGTTGCCCAGGATGTCGTTCTTCGATCGTGGCTGTACTTCCACCGCGAGGTTCCCGCCAGCAATGGCTTCGGAAACTGCGGCCATCTCCTTCAGATAAATCACCATGCCTTCAAACGTGCGACCTAGTTGGCCGATTTCGTCGCTGCGTTGAATGTCAATTTTGTGATCGAGGTCGCCGGACTCGCCGATTTGCCTGGCCACCTTCATCAACGCACTGAGTGGGTGGGTAATGGATCTCGCGGTGCGGAAAGCTATAACTCCGCCGACCGCCAGGGCGATTAGCGTGCTCAAGCTTGCGATCAGGATGATCTCTCTGCCTGCGGTCTCATCGTCGCGACGCCGCTGGTCCACCACATGCAGGGTTTCACCATCTGCCAGGTTCAGGGCATCCGTTGAAGTCTTCACCCAAGAAGATGCATCCTTTTGCAGGTAGTAAATCTGCAGGTCCGCAACCGTGGCATTGCCGGCGTCCACTTCTCTACGCTTCTGTAGCATGGGTTGAGCAAATTCAGCTACCCAGGCATTTTCGTTTTTCGAAACGCTATCAAGCGGCGAGCGCTGCCCATCGGAACTCGCCAATTTCTGGCCACTCTGTAGTTCTTCGGTAAGCTGGTGTACGCCGTCGTTCATTCGCTCAACTTCGCGGCTGTCACCGCTAAGCAAATAGTTGCTGAGGTAGAGCCGGTTCTGCATAACCTGGAAGCGAATGTGATCGGTCGTGTCGCGCATTTCCAGCGCCTGCGAGGCTGCGGCTTTGGCGCTCTGCTCCCGGTTCACCGCAAAAACGATCACCATGAACAGCACCACCACGGCGAGCAATACCGCGCCGAAGTTGAGGTATAACTTCTTGCTGATAGACATGAGTGTCACTCCACCTGTACTCGGACTCGACCTGCAGAACTAATTGCCAGGATCAAACCGGAATTCGATCGTCCCTGTGCTGTCGCCGCTCGCGCTGTCGAACTTCCATTTTTTCACCGCATCCACCGCAGCACTTACAAGAATCGGGTGACCACCGATTACTTTGGTTTCCTTGACCGAGCCGTTGGGCCCGACCACCACTTGCACCTTGACCGTACCGGTCAGGCCTATCTTTCGCGCGATCTCTGGATAGGATGGGGATACTTTGCTCTTGACCTTGCGGTCGAACCCCTCCTGCCCCAAACCCGCCGGAGCGAGTGCTAACGCCAGGCTGATCACAGTGAGAAAAAACAGGAGCGAACGTTGCAGACGGCTGCCTCTTGCTTGAAAAGACACGAGTCCCCCTCGATTAACAGAACTAGGTGCTGTTCATGCAAAGCTCCTGCCACCCTGCACCGTTTTTCATCGAGCTTGGTTCCAATCTATTTTCAAAGGGTTAGCTCACTTCGGATGGCAGTGTTCAACGCCGCATCAACGCATCTTTGTCTCAGTTGGGGATCATTTGTCTCAATACGAGACAGACTTTGGCGATTGCGGAAAGGGGTTCCGGTAGGGAAGACCAAGCAGGATTTTGTCTTGACTCAAATTGAGATTGCACATAGAGTCCAATTATTCAATAACTTGTAGCTTTTTACGGTCTGGAGAATGGTCAGGGGGCACTACGGGATCCGAACAGATATTCAGAACGCCGATGGTTGGATCCAATGCGGACGACGCTTTTCAGAAACTGCTACTTGAGTTCTCTGTCGTCGCCGCCAAAGGCCTCTCTTCCGCAGAAATTCTGCAGCTGTTCTGTCGCCGCACTCGCGATTATTTCGAGGTGAGCGGAGCCTACGTCTGGCATTTCACTGCGCCTGATCAGTTGGTGGGCGCCGAGGCTGATGGCTGGATGGCCGAGCGTTTTCGCAACGCGCGTTTGAAAACTAGCGAAAGCCCGGCTGCCGGCGAAGCCATTCGCCTGAAGAAGGCCATCTGCGCGAACTCACTGAATACTTCTCGGTACCCGGTTGCCGCCGAGTTTAACGCCAAATCAGTGATGGCAGTCCCCGTGATTGTCTTCAACGAAGTCATCGCCGCCGCTATGTTTCTGCACAGCTCCGAACCGGACTTCTTCGATCAAGACCACGCAGCCAAAGCCACGATCCTTGCTGGACAGCTTGGAAGTTTTCTGGAGGCACAACGCCTTACTACTCAGGCGCGTGAAGAACAACGCCGCGCAGGAATTCTCGCGGAAGTGGCGCAAAGTCTTCACTCAGACGCCGATATGGCCGTGCTGGTGGAAGCCGTCGCTGATCGTCTCAGGTCACTATTGCGAACTCCGTTGCTTTGCATTCTGGCGCGCGGTGCAGCGAGTTTTGATTTGTGGGCCGTCGCAACGGAGAGTCCGTCACTGGGGATCTCGGTCCGTTCGCGATACGACCGCAAGAGCTTGCATTTCATTTCGGATCTTGCAGCGCGTGCGGTGGCGGCAGGCGAACCGATCAGCGCTGCTGTCAATCCTGCAACTCACTCTTTGGGCGATCTGGCTCCCGCAGGGACTTTGCTGGCCGCGCCATTCCGAACCTCGAGCAAGGAAGGCGCTGTTCTGGTTTACCCGCGACGCGAGCCGTTCACGACGGAAGAGAAAGCACTGCTGCCGGTGGTCACAAGTTTTGCTGCGGTGGCAATTTCGAACGCCGAACTCTATGCAACCGCACGGGCCCAGGCCCACGAACTGCACCAGATCGTAAGTATCTCTTCTGAATTAGGCGCCATTTCCGACATTGACCAGTTCATGCGCAAGTTCATTCAGCGCGCCACCGATTTCCTTGGCTTTCGGCGTTCATTTGTCGGCCTGCTGGAAGACGGGAAGGTATCGGTCCGCTGGAGTTTTCTTGACGGCAAACATGGCGACACGGGTTACGTGATCCCCGAAGGCATTCTGACCCAGGCAATGAAGAATGGAGAGGTGCTGAGTGCCGATGACGTTTCCTCGTTGGAGGGGGCGAACCAGAAGCTTCTCGCAGAATTCAAAGTTCGCCAGTTGTTGGCGGTACCTTTGCAAGGGACCAATGGACAACCGCTGGGCATGTTTGGAGTTCTCGATCGCCAGGACGCAGGGCAGATTACATCCGAAGACATTCGTCGCGCCCGGGCGCTCGCAGCCCAGGTTGCCGTAGCTCTCGAAGTCAGCAGGAACCTGCTGCTTTCTGAGCAGCACCACCGCCGCTCCACCGCGCTTACCAGCCTTGCCCTGGAAGTGAACTCGTTGCTTCGGGGACCTGAATTTGCGCACCGCTTTGTCGAACGCGCGGCAGGCATTATGGATGCCCGCGATGCTGCTCTCATCGTCCATGGCGGGGACAACGCAAGCGCGGTGGTGATGCGCGTTTCCGCTGCCGACGGAGATATGGCAGCGGAACTCCAGGAAAAACTCGCTGAAGCGGCGCTCTCGGTTTTCTCCTCTGGTAAAGAGGCAATCGTTACCACCAATGCCACCCGCCTGATGGGAACGGACTTGGCACAGAAAGCCGGCTGGAGCGAGATGATTCTTGCGCGCCTGAACGGCAGCAACGGCGAATTGCTGGGTGCACTTTGCCTGATAGATCGCGCGAAGCCGCTGCGCGAAGAGGACCGGCAGCTATTACAAGCGGTCGTCGGACAAGCCGCAGTATCGCTCGAGAATTCCCGTTTCATCACTCGCATTGAGCAAGCCAACCGTCACTGGATTGAGATCTTCGACTCGATTTCAGACTTTATCGTCGCTCACGACGAATCCGGTAATGTTCTCCGCGTCAATCGTTCGCTTGCTGATTTCATCGGCGTGCAGCCACAACAACTGATCGGCCTTAACATGGGCGCGCTACTCGCAACCGGCGGCAACCCACCGGTTCGCGCATGCCCTTTCTGTCGCAACACTGGAAGCGTAACCGATGAGTACGTCCACCCGGCGCTCGAACGCACGTTTCTGGTTTCAACTTCGCAGGTACATGCGGCCAGCAGCGAGGGACTTCAAACCATCCACGTGCTCAAAGACATTACCGACCGCCGCGAAGCCGAGCGCCGTTATCGAGAACTCTTCGACAATATCCAGGAAGGGCTTTTCTTCTGCAGTCCAGACGGCCGGTTTGTAGAAGTCAATGACGCTCTGGTGCGCATGCTCGGCCACGAAAGCCGCACAGAACTCCTGCATCGTGATCCGCGTGAGCACGTATTCCGGGATGTGGAAGCCCACCGGGCACTTTTTGCTGAAATGGAGCGGCAAGGAGCGTTGCACAATCGCGAGGAAGTTCTGAAGCGAAAAGACGGCAGCTCCGTCCACGTGCTCATCAATGCCTTCGCGGTTCGCGACGCCCACGGCAATGTCTCCCAATATCGCGGCCTGATGCTCGACGTGAGCGGCCTCAAAGCGTTCGAAGCCGAATTGCAGCGAGAGCGTGATTTTTCCGGAAAAATCCTCAGCAACACGCAAAGCCTGATTCTAGTCGCCGATACCGCAGGATTGGTCAGCTACGCTAATCGACGTTGGCAGGTCATGGGATACGAGCAGCAGGCCATCGTCGGCCGTCCGCTTAAGTCGCTGGTTGGCGAGTCACGCCGCGAAGTGCTGGCAGAAACCTACGCCACTGTGCTCTCCGGCAAACAGGTGGATAACCTTGATCTTCAAATTCTTACCGCGGATGGCCACGCCGGCCAATTTTCGGTGAATCTCAGCCCCATGCGCGACGAGCAAGGCCAGGTCAGCAGCATCGTGGTGGTAATGAGCGACGTTACTGACGCCGCTTCCCTGCAATCGAAACTGATGCACGCAGAAAAAATGGCAGCCGTGGGACAGTTGGTTTCCGGTGTCGCTCACGAGGTGAACAATCCCCTCACTGCAATCCTGGGTTTCGCAGACCTGTTGATGGACAACTCCGAACTGCCGGAAAGCGCCCGCAAAGATCTGCGAGTCATTCTGCAGGAAGCGCAGCGCACGAAGCAGATCGTGCAGAACCTGTTGAGCTTCGCCCGCCAAATGCCTCCACAGCGCAAGCCGGTGCAGTTGAATCCGATCCTGAAACGGACCATCCAGTTGCGCTCTTACGACCTGCAGAGCCGCGGCGTCTCAGTGACCGAGCGCTTGCAAGACCATCTGCCGTTCGTGATCGGCGATTCTCACCAGTTGCAGCAGGTTTTTCTCAACATTCTGAATAACGCTTATGACGCAGTGCGCGAAGCGGTGCCGGCCGCCCGCATCGAGATATCTACTTCTTGCACCGCGAATTTCGTAGAAGTGTCGTTCCGCGACAACGGCTCTGGAATCAGCCAGCCCGACCGGATCTTTGATCCCTTCTTTACTACCAAGCAGGTTGGCGAAGGCACCGGTCTGGGCTTGAGCATCTGCTACGGAATCGTGAAAGAACACGGCGGAGAAATTCTCTGCTCAAACAATCCTGATGACCAAGGAGCGACGTTCGTCGTCCGGCTGCCGGTAGTTACGGACTTCGCCTCCCTTTCAGCAGTCGCTGGAGTTTCTAAACCATGAGTACACCTGCAATCAAACAGAATTCGCTTCCCGTACTGCTGATCGAAGATGAGCCCGCCGTCATGAGTTACGTACGCGCCGTTCTCGAGCGCAGCGGCTATACCGTGGTATGCAGCGACTCCGGCATTGATGGACTGCGCCAACTCGAATCCGGAGAATTCATGGGAGTCGTCTCCGATATGCGCACGCCCGGCGGAGTTGACGGCGCTGACGTTCACGCCTGGATCGCGCAAAACCGCCCTCACCTTGCCTCGCGGCTGGTATTCATCACTGGCGACGTTGCCAACGAAGAAACCGCAGCAACCCTGGAGAGGACTGGCGCACCCTGCGTGGAGAAGCCTTTTCGCGTTCAGCAATTTATTTCTGTGGTTGAGCAAACCATGGGGAAACCAGAGTGAGCGAACAACTGGATATCTGCTTCCTGGTAGTTGATGACGAAGAGAGCATCCGCCGCCTGTGCATGACGGTCGCGCAAGGCTTGGGCTTCACTTGCATGGAGGCGGGCACCGGAGAAGAGGCACTCGCCCTGCTCGAGGAGAAGCCTGCCCACATTATTCTGACGGACCTGGTTATGCCACGCATGTCCGGTCTGGAATTTCTTGAGCGAGTCCGAAGAATCCTTCCCCGCACCGAAGTCGCCGTAATGACCGCCCACAGCTCTGTAGAAACCGCGGTGCAGGCGATGAAGCTCGGCGCATATGACTACATCTCTAAGCCTTTCACCCCGCTCGAAGACCTGCGCCTCTTCCTGCGACGTTTGGCCGAAAAAATCCGCTTGGTTGAAGAGAACCAGTTCCTCCGCCAGCGCATGAACGCCGAAACCGAATTGCACGGTATCGTTGGTTCATCCCCAAAAATTCAAGAAGTGTTGCGAATGATCGCGCGGCTGAAAGATACTCGCACTCCGGTGCTGATCACCGGCGAAAGCGGCACCGGTAAGGAACTGGTTGCGCGCGCCATCCATTTCCGCGGCGCGTTTGCGAACCGCCCATTCGTCGCTGTGGATTGCGGCTCTCTGGTTCCCACACTGATTGAGAGCGAGCTCTTCGGATACGAAAAAGGCGCTTTCACCGGCGCGCTGCGCACCAAGATCGGCCTTCTGCAATCTGCCAATGGCGGCACGGTGTTTCTCGACGAGATCGGAGAATTGCCGCTCGAACTGCAAGCCAAGCTTCTACGTTTCCTGCAGGAAAAAGAAGTTCGCCCGGTCGGCAGTAATCAGAAGTTCAAAGTTGATGTGCGCGTCATCGCCGCCACCAACCGCGACCTGGAAGCTGCCTACCGCGACGGCGATTTCCGCAAAGACCTCTATTTCCGTCTGAACGTGATTACCGTGCATTTGCCTCCGCTGCGCGAGCACCGCTCCGACATTCCTTTGCTGGTGCAATGGTTTCTGGATCGCTCATCTAAAGGATCGGATGCTCAAGTTACCAGTGCGGCTATGAAGCGTCTTCTGCAATATGAATGGCCGGGCAACGTCCGTGAATTGGAAAACTGCGTTGAACGCGCCACCGCATTGGGCGACGGCAAATTAATCGACGTCGGCGACCTACCCCCGGCAATCGTGGGCGGCCTCGCGTCAGTGGGGGACGGCCAAATCCCCCAGGCCGGTTCGCTTTCCTCCACCGATCTTGAGGACATCGAGCGCGCCACAATTCAGCGAGTTTTCAACCAAGTGAACGGGGATAAAGTAGTCGCAGGAAAAATGCTCGGCATCAGCCGGGCCACCCTCTATCGCAAGCTCAAGCGCTACAACATCGGCTCCCGGCCTGACCTGCTGCCCACCAGCCCGCGTCTCCAGTAGATACCGCCGTCTCACTGTGAGACGGGACTCCGGTGCTCGCGTGGAATCCCCGCACACCAATTCAATCGTTTAGCCGCAAAATCTTTGGCCGTCTTCTTGCACCCATATTTGGGCAGAGAAGTGGAAGTATGAGTATGTTAACTGCAAGCGATCCAAATGCCGCATGGCAGAATATGCGCCAAGCGTATGTGGCCTATTCGGCCCTGGCTCGTGAATTCGCGATCGAAATACAGGCCTGTCCGGAGCTTGAATCCGGCATGGGCGTTCCTTCTTCCGAAGCTGTCGCCAACGCCAAGCATTGGCTTGCGGAGATGGATCAGCGGGTGCAAATCCACCACCTTCGCCAGTTCGTACAGACTTCAGCACAAGGCTTGAGGACCTCCTCGGCAAAGCTTATCGCGCCAAAAATCTCAATGAACTGCTCACCGCGCGCATCATTGAGCAAGGGCGCCAAATCAAGTCCTCATGCGGTGACAAGTTCTTTGAACCGGCAGCTCTCGTGGCCTTCGCGCGCTTCGGATTCCTGGTTCGACGGGCATTCTTCCGCCTAATGCACCAGGACATAAACACAATTCTCGACGGATTACGGGACCTTGAGGCACAGGGCGTGACCACGCTTGACTGCCGCAAGGCGCAGTTTGCCGCCGACGAGCCCATCGGCAGGTTACGGATGATATGCCTGTCGTGGAAAGTCATGTTCCACGCGGAATATTCCGCCGGCCAGCCGCTTTGTATTCTGGTGGATCTGCGCACCGCCGTCGAATCCGCCTTGATGCACGCCTCGAGACGAGGCGCGCCGAAAGCAAAAGCTGCGGCCGCAGGCTCAGCGCAGGAATTTGAAATATCAAGCGGCGACTGGGATGCGGACAACACCCCGCAGTAGCACTCTAGGATTTCTGCGGTGGACACGTATGGAGCGAATGCAGTGGAACGTCCTACAGTACTGATCATTTCCGACAACTCTGACTTCTCGCATGCCATCTCCGCGCGCTGGCAAGGAGAGAAGAACCCGCCGGCTTTAGTGATGAATGATGCACGGGCCAACTTTGATCTCGCTATCGTCGGAGAAACTGACTCAGCTGTATTTGATTCGCTGCCGAGCTCAGGCAAACCCATCATCCACGTCTCCAATTCGAATGCACAGAACTTCTCAGGACTGATCGCTATTCCTCAGATAGCTGGCTGGCTCGAACTCGTCATCGCTGTCGCAAACAGACTTTTGGAACATTCGAGGGCGGCGTCAGAATTAGCCATGCTCTCTGAACTCAGATCACAACTGGAGCGCGAAGCTGCCCTGGGACGCTACATCCTGGAAACGCGACATAGCCTGAATAACGCCTTGACTTCAATCTTGGGCAATTCCGAGCTCATGCTCATGGACAACGAATCTCTCTCTCCTACCCTGCGCACCCAACTCGAAACCATCCGCAACATGGGCATGCGCATGAACGAAGTCCTGCAGCGCTTTTCGTCCTTACAAAAGGAAATGCAGTTCACGGAGCAGCAGGTTTGGAAGAAGTCGGCAAAGGCTGGTGTAGGAGCGTAACTGGGTTTAGGGTTTTTCCACCACAGCCGGCTGGATCTCTTCCACGTCCACTAGATTGGTGGGATATTTGCCCGTGTAGCAGGCGGTGCAATAGGTAGTTTTTTCGCCGTCGCCACAGGCCGTCTTCAAGCCGTCAAGCGATAGGTAGGCGAGCGAGTCAGCGCCAATGTAGCGGCGGATTTCTTCGACGCTGTTGTTTGCGGCAATTAGTTCTTTCTTGCGGGGAGTGTCCACGCCGTAGAAGCACGGGGAAATAGTCGGTGGACATGAGATCCGCATGTGGACTTCCGTGGCGCCTGCGTTGCGAATCATGCGGACGATCTTGCGGCTAGTAGTGCCACGGACGATGGAGTCGTCAATCAGCACCACACGTTTGCCTTCGAGCAGGCTGCGTACCGGATTCAGCTTGAGCTTGACGCCGAAGTCGCGGACAGTTTGCTGCGGCTCAATGAACGTGCGGCCGACGTAGTGGTTGCGGATGAGGCCGAAACGCAGGGGGACTCCGCTTTCGGCGGCGTAGCCCATAGCTGCGGTCACGCCCGAGTCGGGTACAGGCACGACCAAGTCGGCATTTGCGGGGGATTCGATCGCAAGCTGACGTCCAAGATTCTCGCGGCTCTCCTGCACGGCGCGTCCGAAGACCTGGCTATCGGGCCGCGAAAAATAGACATGCTCGAAGATGCAGCTCGATTGCGGCAACGCCGGTGCATAGAAACGCGAGATTGTTCCTTCCGGGCCGACAATCACGAGTTCGCCGGGTTTAACTTCGCGCTCGTAGGTTGCGCCCACCAGATCGAAGGCGCAGGTTTCGGAGGCGAAGACGACCGTGTCCTGGTGGCGTCCATCTTGTGCGGGAATGCGTCCCATGGCAAGAGGACGAAAGCCGCGCGGATCGCGGACGGCAAAGATGCGGTCGGGGCTGATCATCACCAGAGAGAAGGCGCCTTCGACGCGGCGGAGTGCGTCGGCAATCGCTTCTGGCAATGTGTGCTCGCGGGACTGGGCGATCAAGTGAACGATGACTTCAGTGTCGCTGCTGGTCTGGAAGATCGAGCCTCGCGCTTCCATGCGAGCGCGAATTTCTCCGGCGTTGGTGAGATTGCCATTGTGCGCCAGCGCGATCATGCCCTTGTTCGATTGCACCATGATCGGCTGAGCGTTCAGCAAAGCGGAGTCGCCGGTGGTTGAATAGCGGGTGTGGCCGATGGCAAGCGTGCCGCGAATGCGCGAGAGCTTTTTCTCGGTAAAGATATCGGCGACCAAGCCCATGGACTTGTGGATGTGCAGCGACATGCCGTCCGAGGTGACGATGCCGGCGGATTCCTGGCCGCGATGTTGCAGGGCATGAAGGCCGAGGTAGGCGAGCGTCTCCGCTTCAGGATGGTCATAGATTGCGACCACGCCGCATTCGTCACGAAATTTGTCGTTTTTAGCCATCAGCTTTCAGCCGTCCGCCCTCAGTAAAATCGTCGTTCGTCGTGCGTCATTGATCGCTCGCAAAAACCCAGAATACGCGACAGCCGCCGTGGGCGCTTTAATCCGCCGCGACGGTCGCCGGTTCGCTCCTGAGCGCCTGCTCAAGCGCATTCTCGTACACATCTCGTAATTCGGCGATTTTAGACGACACCGCGGTATGGCCATCTACTTTAATTTCTATCGTCCCGATAACGGTTTCCCCTAGCGCTTTCGCCGAAACGCCATGTTTCGCCGCTATTTCTTTGATTCGCGCCAGGTTCGCCGGGTCGCAGGAGATCACAATGCGGCTAGCGTCTTCGCCGAAAAGCACAAATTCTGGTGCAACGCCGCCAGATGGCAGCTCCACTTTGCAGCCGATGCCTTTGTCCAATGCCATTTTCGTCAGCGCCGTGGCGAGCCCGCCATCGGAGCAATCGTGAGCCGAATCCACCAGGCTCGCGCCAATCAACTCAATCACAGTCTTTTGCAAGGACGCCTCGTCTTCGAGTTCGAGCGCAGGCGGAAATCCCCAAAGATCGCCGAGAATTTCCTTCGCGTACTCGGAGGAGCCAAACTCGACTTCAGCGTCTGTCGCATCGCCGGGCTCCGATCCGCGGAGCAGTACCACCGAGCGCCCGGCTTCACGGAAATGCGGTAAGACGGCTTTGCTGACGTCCTCTAAAATTCCGACGACACCAAGAACCGGAGTCGGATAAATTCCTTCGCCCAGCGTCTCGTTGTAGAAGCTGACATTGCCGCCGGTGATCGGAGTCTCAAGCTCTTCGCAGGCTTTGGTGATTCCGTCGATGACTTGGGAAAACTGCCACATGATGTACGGCTTTTCGGGATTGCCAAAGTTCAGGCAATTGGTCGCGCCAACCGGAGTTGCGCCTGTACATGCGACATTGCGTGCTGCTTCGGCGACGGCGTGCATGGCACCGAGTTTGGGGTCGAGATAACACCAGCGGCCATTGCCATCGAGCGCCATGGAGATCGCACGCTCGGAACCCTTGATGCGAATGACCCCGCCGTCACCGGAGCCAGGCCCCTCGACAGTGTTGGTCTGGACCATGGAATCGTACTGCTGATAGATCCAGCGCTTGCTGCAGATATTTTCGCTGGCGAGCAGACGCTTTAGATCCTCTGTGAAGTCAGTGCGTTGGCCGAGCTTCACGTGTTCAGGCATGTCGCGCGAAATCGGTGGCTCCCATCGTTGGAGCGGACGCCGATAAACGGGTGCATCGTCTGTTAACGCTGTGTTTGGGATATCGGCAACAACTTTGCCGTGCTCTAATACGCGCATTCGCGGCTGGCTGATCACATGACCGACTTCGACCGCGTCGAGTCCCCACTTGCGGAACACTTTGTAAACTTCCTCTTCGCGGCCTTTTTGCGCCACAAGCAGCATGCGTTCCTGTGACTCACTCAGCAGGATTTCGTAGGCGCTCATGCCGGTTTCACGCTGCGGCACGCGGTCCATTTCGATCTCTAGGCCCACGCCACCGCGCGCGCCCATTTCGCAAGTGGAGCACGTCAGGCCGGCAGCGCCCATGTCCTGAATGCCAATGATGGCGCCGGTTTGCATGGCTTCGAGGCAAGCTTCGAGCAGAAGTTTTTCGAGGAACGGATCGCCGACTTGAACATTGGGCCGCTTGGCCTCGGATTGTTCGCTGAATTCTTCGCTGGCCATGGTTGCGCCATGGATGCCATCGCGCCCGGTTTTTGCGCCAACGTAAATTACAGGGTTGTCCTCGCCGGATGCTTTGGCATAAAAGATCTGGTCTTTGCGAACCAGACCCAAGGCGAAGGCGTTCACCAGGGGATTGCCGGAGTAGCAGGGCTCGAACTTAGTTTCGCCGCCGAGATTAGGAACTCCGAAGCAGTTGCCGTAAGAGGCGATGCCGCTGACGACCCCTTCGAGGATGGAATGGTTGCGGTGAATCTCCTCACTCGGTGCCGAGCTCCGCTCCGAACGGGCGGGGACGCCCGTTCCCCCACGAGTTATAGCAATTGGCCCGAACCGCAACGAATCCATGACCGCCACAGGCCTTGCACCCATGGTAAAGATGTCGCGGAGGATCCCACCGACGCCGGTTGTCGCGCCCTGGAACGGCTCAATGAATGAAGGATGATTGTGGGATTCAATTTTGAAGGCGCAGGCCCATCCGTCACCAATATCAATGATGCCGGCGTTCTCACCGGGACCTTGTAGCACGCGGCGGCTGTGCGTGGGCAATCGCTTGAGATGAATTCGCGAAGACTTATAGGAGCAGTGCTCGCTCCACATCACACTGAAGATTCCGAGCTCCGTGAATGACGGCTCACGCCCGCCCAGTAAGGCTTTGATGCGCTCGTATTCGTCAAGCGTGAGCCCGTGATCGCGCAGAATTTCGGGAGTGATAGCTAGAGTGGCCGTGGTCATGTGGGGAAAGACTATTGTCGCATTTTCGGAGGGCGGGGCAAAGGCAAAAGCACATCATGAGTTTTCTCACAGCTCAAGACTCGCAGCTCGAAGCTATGAGCGGCGACAGGCGGCTTCCCTCGCGTTTGCACCTATACTAACTGCGTGAAATCCATCATCGTCGGTACCGCGGGGCATATTGATCACGGAAAGACCGCGTTGGTGAAGGCATTGACCGGAATTGATGCCGATCGCCTGGCGGAAGAGAAGCGCCGCGGAATAACCATAGACCTGGGATTTGCGCATCTCGAACTCACTGATTCAAACGGGGAGAAGCTGCGCTTCGGATTCGTGGATGTTCCCGGCCACGAGCGTTTTGTGCGCAACATGCTGGCTGGCGTGGGTGGAATTGATCTGGTTCTGCTGGTGATTGCGGCCGATGAAGGGATCAAACCGCAAACGCGTGAGCATTTCGATATTTGCCGCCTGCTGTGTGTCCAGCATGGTATTACCGTGCTCACAAAATCTGACCTTGTGGATCGGGAGACGCTTGAAGTCGTTCGAATGGAAGTAGGGGAATTCGTGCGGGGGTCTTTTCTGGCGCATGCGCCGATCATTCCGGTGAGTTCATTAAGCGGTGACGGGCTGGATGTCTTGAAAAACGAACTGCGCAGGGCAGCGAATGAAGTTCCCGCGAGGAGTGCAGATGCGGTCACGCGCCTTCCGATTGATCGCGTGTTCACCATGAAGGGCTTCGGCACCGTAATTACAGGGACGCTAGTCGCGGGCACGATTCAGAAAGAGCACGAACTGGAACTGCTGCCTACGGGCAAGCGAGTTCGGGTGCGTGGAGTGCAAGTACATGGAGCAGCCGCCGAGCGGGCGGTTGCCGGAGAGCGCACGGCTGTAAACCTGACCGGAATCGAAAAGCACGAAGTCGAGCGCGGCATGACGCTCGTGCCCGCTGGTGCCCTTCATTCGTCGTCGCGGCTGGATGTCAGGCTCTCGCTGCTTCCCGGGGCGCGGCCCTTGAAGAACGGAGCGCGGGTACATTTCCACGCGTTTACTTCGGAGACGATTGCATCGGTCACACTCTATGAAAGCAAGCAGCTCGCGCCAGGAGCGGAGGCTTTCGCTCGGTTGCGGCTGGATGCGCCCATGTCTCTCGTTCCCGGAGACCGATTTATTGTGCGGCAGTTCTCGCCAGTGGTGACGATCGGCGGAGGGATGGTGCTGGATGCGGCCCCGCTGGCAAAAACAACCGCGATCGAGCGGACGCAATTTCTGAAAGTTCAAGCTGAAGGCGGTGCGGAGTCCGCAGTGCTCACGCGAATTCAGCGGCGAGCTTCGCGCGGAATTACATTGGCGCAATTGAGTGCGGAGATGGGACGAACACGCGAGCGAATCGAGCAGTTGCTATCAGAGATGGAGGGACGTGGCGAATTCGTACGGTACGGCGGCCTGATCGTGGATCGTGCAGCTCTGGATGATCTAGTTGCACGGCTGCACCATTTGGTTTCGGAGTTTCACGATCGCAATCCGCTTGCCGCGGGAATTCCCATGGAGGAGTTGCGGGAGCAGTCAGGAGTCTCAGCTGAGGTGTTCGCGGCGGCGTTGGGTAGGAGAACCGCAACGAAAGTTGTCTCGGGTCATACGACAATTTCCAGCGCTCCCTCCCGCCGCCACAATCTCGAGATCAGCGGGGACCTGGTTCATCTACCCGGGCGCGGAGTGGTGATGAAGGACGACGAATCCGAGTCGAGGAAGACAATCGAAGACGCTTTTGCGTCGGCGGGATTGAAAGTGCCAGCGCTGAAAGACGTCCTCGATGGATTGAAAATTGACAAAGCTCGGGCACAGAAAATCGTGACTCTCCTGCTACGCGAGAAGATCTTGGTGAAGATTTCAGACGAACTGGTTTTCCATCAGACTGCGCTGGCCCAACTGCGCAGGAGCTTAGATGACCAAAAATCCCGTTCGCCACGAATTGACGTCTCGCGTTTCAAAGAACTGACCGGAGTCAGCCGCAAATATGCGATCCCATTGCTGGAGTATTTGGACCGCGAACGAGTCACGCGACGCGAAGGAGATCAAAGAATCATTGTTTGATCGAGAGACAGCCGCTGCGTTCTTACAGCATTCGGCCTGTCTTAGCTGATGGACTCAGGTGATGACTGACACGGATTACGCCGGCGCCGGACGCTCTCCGCCCTTCAGGCCTGCGCGGCCCGGTTCGGGCTTAAGTACCTGCTGTACTCCGCCGTCATCTGGCTTCGATGGCGGAATGATCTTGGGCAGTTCTTTGCCATCGACCAGCATCTTGATCTCGGAAGCATCCAGCACCTCTCGTTCGATCAAAGCGTGAGCAATTCTTTCCAGGGTCTCGCGATTTTCCGAGATCACCTGCTTGGCGGTCACGTAACCGGCATTAACCAGCTTCCGGACCTCCTGATCAATCTTGATGGCTGTGTCTTCGCTGTAATCACGATGCTGGGCGATCTCCCGGCCCAGGAATATCTGCTCTTCCTTCTTGCCGAAGGTCAGCGGGCCCAGGTCGCTCATGCCCCACTCGCACACCATTTTGCGCGCCAGTTCGGTCGCGCGCTCAATGTCATTTCCCGCGCCGGTACTCATCTGATTGAAGAATACTTCCTCTGCGATGCGTCCGCCCATCATGATCGCAATCTGCGTCTCCAAGTAGTTCTTGTAGTAGGTATAGCGATCATCGATTGGCAACTGCATGGTGACGCCCAGCGCCATTCCACGCGGAATAATCGTTACCTTGTGCAAAGGATCAGAATGCGGCAGCTTGACTGCAACCAGCGCATGACCCGCTTCATGGTAGGCGGTGTTGCGCTTTTCTTCGTCGGATAGCAAAAGCGACTTGCGCTCCACTCCCATCAAAACTTTGTCTTTGGCCAACTCGAAGTCGTACATCAGCACCGCTTTGCGGTTCTGCCGCGCCGCCGCCAAGGCTGCTTCGTTAACCATGTTGGCAAGATCAGCGCCAGAGAATCCCGGAGTGCCGCGTCCGAGAACAAATAGATCCACATCGTCGGCCAAAGGAATCTTGCGGGTATGCACACGCAGAATTTCTTCGCGTCCGCGCACATCCGGACGATTCACCACAACGCGACGATCAAAACGTCCCGGCCGCAGCAACGCCGGATCAAGCACATCCGGACGGTTCGTCGCCGCCATCAGAATCACGCCTTCGTTCGATTCGAAGCCGTCCATCTCGACCAGCAATTGATTCAATGTTTGCTCGCGCTCATCATGCCCGCCGCCAAGTCCTGCGCCGCGATGCCGCCCTACCGCGTCAATCTCGTCAATAAAGATGATGCAAGGAGCATTCTTCTTGCCTTGCTCAAACAGGTCTCGCACGCGGGATGCACCCACGCCAACGAACATCTCCACGAAATCCGAACCTGAAATGGAGAAGAAAGGAACGTTGGCCTCGCCGGCAACTGCCCGCGCCAGCAACGTCTTGCCGGTTCCCGGAGGCCCCACCAGCAGCACGCCCTTGGGAATCCGTCCGCCCAGCTTCTGGAACTTTTGCGCCTCTCGCAGGAATTCAATAATCTCTTTGAGCTCTTCTTTGGCTTCATCCACGCCGGCAACGTCTTTGAACGTCACCTTCTTCTGCTGCATCGAGAGCAGCCGCGCCCGGCTCTTGCCAAACGAGAGTGCCTTGTTTCCGCCGGTTTGCATCTGGCGAATCATGAAGTACCAGAGCGCTGCAAGCAGAGCCAGCGGCGCAAACAGGTTAATGAGCCATCCCCAACTGCTGCCACTCACGTCTTGAAAACTCGCGCTGACGCCTTTGTCCCTGAGCGCCTTGATCATTTCTGGCGTGAAATAGTTCGTCGGTGCTGTGGTATGAAAAGCCGAGCCATCGCCCTTCTTTCCTTTCACTTCCATGCCGGTTACGGTGATGTCTTTAATCGCTCCCTGCTCAACTTCCGACATGAATTGCGAGAGATTAATCTCCTGCACCTTCTGCCCCGAGTTTGCGTTCTTCACCACCTGCCACAACGCCACTGCGGCCAGCAGAATTACCACCCAAAAAATGATCGTCTTTACCGTTGAATTCACTGAGAAGCTCCTGAGAACAGCAGCCCACCCCAAATGCCAAGAAACACACGTTGGCGGGAACAGCGGAGGTACTACCTTCCCATCAAATTAGATGCTTGTAGCGGAATTTGGATAGATAAAATGCCGCTGCCATCATTCTACCCCTGTCCACGAGGAAATTCGCCAATCAGTTGAAATAACTTCGGTCACCACGTGCCATGTGAAGGGACACCCTCCGGTGTGGGCTAGGTATGTGGGGTGCCCCGCTTCTCGCCGGTTTTGCGAGAAGCGGGAACATTATTAATGCCCGTCAATGTCCGTCGATTGCGGTCTCCCGAATCAGCACTCCCCACTCCCCCTTCGCGCGAAAATCCCGCCGCACCCCGAACCCCCGCATCCAGACCACCTCACCGCCGCTGGCGATCACCGGCCATCTCTTCTTCTCGTCTCCGGTGATGTGCTGGTCCTGCAGCAGTTCCTTGATCTTCCGTGGCTTCTTGGTGTGGGCAGGCCAGAACCATTCTCCCGCCCACCAGCTTCTAACCACGAGACCACCCTGGGCAAATTCGAAATCGAGCAGGTGTTCGGGATGGTGTCCCAGGACTTTTGCCTGTTCTCGAAGACAAACGGCTTCGATCTCTATACCAGCCTCGGCAACGGTGACCCGACCGGGTAAGGAGAGCTCGTACTTGTAGTCTCCAGCTGAACGTCCTCGCTTTCGGAACCGGATTTCATCATCATGTCGCTGAGCCGACCACCCTCGCATAAGAAATAGGGTGCTTGCTCCATCCAGTCCCAGGATTGCTTCGGTGTGCTTGAATTTAAGATCTAGTCCTAGGACCCTTCCAGCTGCTCGCACCAACCTGCGACGGAGGGCTAGCGGAAATTTGTCGAGCGCCTCGCAATTGAGAATCCCTCCCTGCGTGTCTTTTTTCCATATTTGCGGCAAGAACCGGCCCATCTCGCCGCTCCAATATTCTTCTTCGGCTCGCGAGATCTCGGCGGTTTCCGCCAACGTCTCACAGATGTGCGGATTCACATGCCGCTCAAATCGAGGCAGAATCCCGTGCCGGATACGATTTCGCGTGTGCCGCAGGTCCCGATTGCTGGCATCCTCGCGCCAAGCTTGCCCGATTTCAGCAAGGTATTCCCGCAGGTCTGTTCCGCGAGTTGCCAGGAGCGGTCGCACGATCGATGGATTGCCGCGCGTCTCGGTTTTACTGATGGCTGATGGCTGACGACTGACGGCTAGATTGGGCCAAATCCCCGCCAACCCTCTCGTCCCCGCTCCTCGCGCCAGCTTCAGTAGCAAGGTTTCCGCCTGATCGTCGAGCGTGTGCGCGGTGGCAATCCGGTCCAGACCACATTCCAGGGCGCTCCGAAAGAATTCATATCGCACGGCCCGGGCCGCAGCTTCCAGACTTAGTTTGCCATCTGCCGCGTAAGCCTTCACATCCCGGCTTTCGGTGATCAATTCAAGGCCGTGATTTCCGGCCAACTCGCGGACGAAGGCGTCATCCGCATCCGACTCAACGCCTCTTAATTGATGATTGAGATGAATGACGGAGAGAACGAGCCCGATTTCCTGGCGCAGCTCCAGCACGAGCCGCAGTAGCGCTACCGAATCAGCCCCACCCGAAACGCCAATCGCGACCCGGTCGCCCGCCCGCAGCAGATCTTGTTTCCGGACGTATGTAAGCACATCTTGGGCGAGCTTATGCACCGGTCAATGGTACATCCACGATCCATGTGGGTTGGACATTCCCGTCCGGATGGATGGCGATTCTCTCTGCGACCTCTGCGGTTAAGATCTTTAGCGCGATACGGACTTTACTCGCGGTCAGTAGGAGATTGTTCTCACGAGCTCCCAAATAGTACAAGTAAGAATGGCGAAATCAGTTCCTATAGGCGCTCGCGGCGTGTCCGAGCAAACGGTTGAGTTCAAGCACACGCTAACGGCGCATCATCCCGAAACGCCGCCAGCCGACGTACGGCCTCATCGTACCGACTCTCTGGCGTGCCAACTTCCAACAGATATACGTCTGTGCGAGCGTTCACAACCAGCCGCACTCCCTTCGCAATACCGGTCTCCCGTGCGGCCGCAACTTTCTCAAGTTGCAGCGATAGATCCAGCAATGGATTCCGGCCATCATGTGACGCGTCTTCCAAATTCAATCCTACGGCTCCCACTTCAATCAGCGCCTGCGCGGTTTCTGCTGCGTCCTCCGGACGGTCACCATATCCAGCTTCAACGTCCGCGGTCACTGGAATTCTCACTTTCGCCGCGATTCGCGCCACGGCAGCCAGCATCTCTCCTCGCGAAATTTTTTGTCCATCCGGATAACCCAGCGTGAACGCTACGCCAGCGCTGGTCGTGGCAATTGCTGCCGCTCCAGCTTCTTCGAAGATGCGGGCGCTCCCGACATCCCATGCATTCGGCAATACGAGGACATTCGGCCCATGATGCAGGCGGCGAAACATTTCGGCTTTATCTGCTTGGATCGTCACAGTGTGTTCACTCCGAATCGCTTCCCCGAATTTTGCTAGAAGCATGAACTCAAAGCTTCTCAGGCCCCTTCATCTTCTCTAAAAACTTTCCCACGCTCACCACCGCCCGGCCCACCGTGCCGCGCCCGATCT
>WNFY01001054.1_pt1 | contig 25782 bp, 26 predicted proteins | sample 5400091 | NCBI WGS metagenome assembly WNFY01 (sample SAMN13153364, study PRJNA577476) | soil metagenome | isolation source: 60 cm soil or saprolite under grassland replicate 1 | place: USA:California | collected 2016-06-15 | reverse complement strand
GACCTGGTTCGTCGCAGCCCACTGGCCACTGCCTGGCGAAGCCTCGACCACGCCCTCGACAAGTTCATCCAGCACGGGGTCGCCGCAGCCTGAGCACGGAACTTGGTCTGACCGTGAACTTCGTCGCGACCAAGGGAAACTACAGCCGTAGATCGTGATCTTGCGGCGTGTCGGTGCCGGGCGTAGGACAGCCACCGCATGATCATCCCGCGTTGTGTCGACTCTGGACGGTCCTGCGGTGGCCGCGGGGCAGATCGTAGCCCCTTCCCGATGGCAGCGGATGTTCGATGAGCTGATGGCTCGGGTGGCGGGTCGGTTCGCCCGGATGGAGCCGCGGCGGCGGGCGCGGGCGTTGGTGGCGGGCCTGATGTCCGAGCTGCCCCGGAAGAACTGCTGGACGATCGCCGAACATGTCGGCGACGGCACCCCTGAGGGCCTGCAGCACCTGCTTAGCCGGGCCGTCTGGGACGCCGACGCGGTCCGGGACGACGTGCGCGACTACGTCGCCGAGCACCTCGCCGACCCGGACGGGGTGCTGGTCGTGGACGAGACCGGGGACGTGAAGAAGGGCGCGCACACCGTCGGCGTGCAGCGCCAGTACACCGGCACCGCCGGGCGGGTGGAGAACGCGCAGATCGCGGTCTACCTCACCTACGCCGCGCAGGCCGGACACGCGGTCATCGACCGGGCGCTGTACCTGCCCCGGTCCTGGGCCGAGGACCCGGCCCGGCTGGCCGCGGCAGGGGTGCCCGAGCAGGTCGAGTTCGCCACCAAGCCCGCGCTGGCCACGACGATGGTCGGCCGCGCCCTGGACGCCGGCGTACCCGCCCGCTGGGTCGCCGGCGACGAGGTCTACGGCGCCGCCGCGAGCGACCGGTTGTAGCGGGTCAGGTGCGCAGCCAGCCCGGTCAGCGCGACCGAGACCGCGTCGCGCTCCCGGCCGGCACTGGTCAGCGCGAGAGCGAGAAAGGCCCGGACGGCATCGTCGAGGTCGTCAGAATCCCTCGCCAGCTCGGCGGTCAGCAGGTCGACGGCCTCCTCGTGCTGGCCAAGGCTGCGCAGCGTACTGGCCAGCTGGTGGCCTCGATCTCCCGGTTCCTCGATCCGGCCGACACGGCCGCCGCCGGCGGGGCAGAGGTGCAGGTGCTGGACTCCCGCCGGCTGGGCTGCGTATGGACGCTGGACCGGATCTGGCAGCGGCTGGGTATCGGCGCGGCGATCCGGACCGCGGCCGCTGGCCGGCGGCTGGACGGGCAGGCGGTGGAGCGGGTCGTCTTCGCGCTGGTCGCGCAGCGGGCCTGCGAGCCGGCCAGCAAGCTGGCCGGGCTTCGACACCGACGCCGCCTACGCGGGCATGGACTTCCTGCTGGCCGCGCTACCGGAGATCGCCGGGCGGATCTTCGATACGACCGCGAACCTGCTCAACCTGGCCTGCGACGTCGTCTTCGTCGACACCACCTCCACCTACTGGGAGCTCGACATCGCCGACGAGCTCGCCGAACTGGCCGGCGACGCCGCCGACGACGGGGTCAGCAAGCCGGTCGAGGCCGGTGTACGCACGTTCGGGCACTCCAAGGACCACCGCGAGGACCTGCCGCAGGTGGTGATCGGGATGGCGGTCACCGCCGAGGGGGTGCCGATCCGGTGCTGGACGTTCCCCGGCAACACCGCCGATGCCGCGATCATCCGCACCGTGAAGGACGACCTGACGGCCTGGAACCTGCACCGGCTGGTGTGGGTGGCCGACCGCGGCTTCGCCTCCGCCGCGAACCGGGCCTACCTCACCCGCGCCGGCGGGCACTACGTGCACGCCGAGAAGCTACGGGCCACCAACACCCAGGCCGCTGCGGCGCTGGCCCGGCAAGGCCGCTACCGCACGGTGGCCGGCAACCTGCGGGTCAAGGAAGTCCGGGTCGGCGGCCACGGAGTACGCGCCGAGCGGTTCGTCGTCTGCCACAACCCTGAGCAGGCCGACCGGGACGCGTTCGTCCGCGACCGGCTGATCGCCTACCTGTCCGAGCTGATCGCCGGCTCCGACAGCTGGCCCAAGTCCAAAAGCGACGAGCTGGTCGGCACCCTACGCACCAAGCCCGGGCTGCGCCGCTACCTCCGCCGCACCCCGGGCGGGCTGCCGCGCGTCGACCGTGCCGCCGCCGACCGTGAGTCCGACCTGGACGGCACGTGGCTGCTGCGCACCTCGGATGAGACCCTGACCGCCGAGGACCTCGCCGCCGCCTACAAGCAGCTCGTCGCCGTCGAACGTGGCTGGCGGGACATGGAAGGCGCGCTGCGGCTGCGCCCGGTCTTCCACCACCGCGAGGACCGCATCCGCGCCCACGTCCAACTGTGCTGGCGGCGCTGCTGCTCATCCGGGTCATCGAGAACGGCACCGCCGACACCTGGACCAACACCCGCCACGAACTGGACCGGCTGCACCTGGTCACCCTGACCACCGACCACGGCCGGGTCGCCCAACGCTCCACGACCACACCCGGCCAGCAGGCCATCCTGCGCGCCCTGCAACTCCCCGAGCCACCACGGTTCCTCGACTTCACCCTGCCCGAGGACCCCGCCACAGCCCGCGGCCGTAGTAACACGCGCCGACCAACCCCGACCAGCGTTTGCGCTGCTCAACGCCCACATTCCCGCCATCATGTGTGCTCATGATCTTCGGAAGTCCGGCCAAGGATCCCGAACGAAAGGTCCGGGAGGCCATCGCGGTCCCCCGGCACCGGGTTCGACGCCCCGGACAGGAACGACACGAACCGGCCGTCCGCGCCACCGCCGGCCCGCCTACCGTTTCCGGTCCGCCTGCGACCTGTCCACAGTGGTCCTACCGCAGATTCGGGACGTAGCGGCGGCGAAACGCCAAGCTGGTCGCGCTGCGGTCCGGGCTGAAGGCGCAGGTGCACGCGGTGCTGGCCAAACAGGGAGCGGCGGTGCCGGTCGGCGACCTGTTCGGCACCGGCGGTCAGGCGCTGTTGGACCAGCTGCGGCTGGACCCGCCCTACGCGGCCCGGGTCGGCTCGCTGCGCCGGCTGATCGAGGCGTTCAGCTTCGAGATCGACGTCGTCGGTCGGCGGGTAGCCGCCCAACTGAGCGGGCACCCCGGCTACAGCGCGGCGCAGGCCATCGACGGGGTCGGCCTGGTGCTGGCCGCGGTGTTCGTCGCCGGGCCAGCTGTCCGGTTCGGAACCGCTCCCGTCACGGCTGCCTCTGTCCGAGGTGGTGGAGCGAGTGTTTGCCGAGCGGACCGGCCGGCTTCCCGAACAGACGTGTACGGTGCTGCTCCTCGCGGCGGCCGAAGGGATCGGGCGGCTCGCCACGGTCCTTGCGGCAGCGGTGCTCGGCGCAGCGGGCGAGTCCCTCGACGACGCCGAGCGGGCCGGTCTGGTGACCATCCGGGACGGCGGTCTCGACTTCGGCCATCCGCTGATCAGGGCCGCGGTCTAGCAGGCGGCGGCTGCCAGCGAGCGGCGACGTGACCGCGCGATCGCGTCGGGTCCTGGCTGCCGCCGCTGAGGCGGCCTGGCTCACAACGGATCGGGACGCCGGTGCGGAGCTGGCCCGGATCGGCGTCCAGCCGGGGTCCGCCGATGATCCGCACGAGAGGCTGTTCGCAGACCAGTTCGCGGTTTCCTCGGGTTCCTCGACGGCGACGTGGCCGCGGCGGTAGGTCTGCTTAAGGGCACGATCGACCTGGCGGAGCACCTGGACGACCCCGAGCCGCTGGCGCTGGCCGCGCATCATGCCTCCTACGTGGGCGACGACGATGCGGCGTACAGGCTCCACTCGCGGGTCGTGGCCCGCTAGCGGACCGCCGGTGCCGTCACCGATCGCCACTCGCGACAGCACCGCCGGAACGCCGCATCCAACCTCCGCGCGCCGCCGGACTCCCCGAAAGCAAAGTGCTGTCACGGGTCGCAGTACGCGCGGGACGCGGGCAGCCGCGGTGGGGACGGCTGTCAGTCCTCGGGTGGCGTGCAGGCACCGGTGTTCTTCTCGAAGGACACCACGACCGTTCCGCCGGGGAGCTGGGTGACGTGCGCCACGATCTGCACGTTGGCCACCACTCCGCCCGGACCCAGGATCACGAAGTGCTCTGTGTCGGTGAAGTCCGACTGGCCGCTGGCCCCGAAGTTGCCGCCGAACCAGCTGGCCCCGGCCAGCCGGTAGGTGCCGCTGCCGCTGCTGCTGACGAGCGAGACGCCGGTGGGGGCGACGGTGCCGGTGACGTGCGCACCGCCGGCCGCGTCGTCACTCAGGTGGAACAGGAATATGGCGGTGCCCGCGACCACGGTGTAGGTGGTGCCGTCGGCGCACGCGAATTCGGCTCCGGTGACGTCGACGTTGAGCGAGACCTGGCCGGGGCTGGCCGAGGCAGGCTGGACGAGGCCGAGGCCGGCGAGGGAGGCGACCGACACCGCCAGGAGGACCCGGCTGGGTCGACGGATGAGCGCCTTGATCAGCATCGTGCAGCTCCTTTACCGAAGCGGACGGGACCGCGGGTGGCCACGTACGGCGCACAATATAGGATCATCTGCGGGTAGGGGCCTTAATTGAGGAAGACGTACCCGCGGCCGCCGGACGGCTAGTCTGCTTCGGTTGCCAGCACCGGCCCGGCCACCGCGAAGTACAGCAGGCAGGGACGACGATCAGCATGACAAAACAAGGCGAAAGGCGACCACGTTGCCGCCGTATCGGCCGCAAGTTAGATATGCCGTGCCGGGACTGCGTCCGGGGCGGCGCACCCAAGTCAGCCGTGGCCAGCCTGCCCAACGCCTCGGTGGCAGCTCGCAGCCCGCGCCGCGATCCGGCCACAAGGTCGACGGCGCTGACGTGGGTTCGTTGCACGACAAGCGGGAAGGCGAGACGCGCCGGCGTGGATCCCGGGCGGAACGGGATGGATCCGCAGTCGCGTCCGCACAGCTTCGTCGGATGCGTCTGCGCCACCTCGTAGGCGATGTCCGTCCCGGAGTGTGACGCGCCGACGACGAGCACCGGCCCGTCGTTGAGCTGGCTCGGGCGGCGGTACTCGCTCGAGTGCAGCTGCAGGATTGCCCGGTCCAACTGTGTCGCGAGGTTCGGGATGTTGGGCGTGCGGCTGAAGGTACCGGTCGCCACGACGACGTTGTCGCACTCGATCAGGCCGTCGTCGGTCGCGACGACGAACCCGGACGGAGCGGCCTGGAGGCTGCGGACCCGAGTGTTGAGCTTGATCGGCAGCCGCCAGTGCGCAGCGTAGGACTCGAGGAAGTCGGCGACCTGCTCCTTGCCCGGGTACGACCACGGCCTCGCAGGGAACCGCATACCCGGAAGGCCGTCGTACTTGGCCGGCGAGTAGAGCAGCAGGCTGTCCCACTGCTGCCGCCAGTTGTCACCGACGCGGCGGTTGCCGTCGACGATGAGGAACGGCCGACCCAGCCGCTGCAGGTGATAACCGGTAGCCAGACCCGCCTGGCCGGCGCCCACGATGACCGTTTCAACGCGCTGCCCCATGATCGCTTCCTCCGTCCGTGCTGTGATCGCGGCGGAACGCTCCGGCGGGCGGCCGCGGTCCCGCGTCGCAAGCGATGCGCATGTCGGAGGTCGCGGACGTCTGCATTTCTGCCCATCGGCCGGCGTGCGTCGCACCGGTCGTTTGCGAGCCGTAAGCCGTCGGCGGTTCCGGCGGCGGCGGCGCGGTGCCAGGATCTGCTGGCAGGCCTAAAGGCGGGGGTGTGGCATGACTGGCGTTTCTGTCGGTGTGGTGCGGCAGGTTTCGACGTTTTGCCCGCTGTGCGTGTCGCGGTGCGGCGCGACGGCGACGGTCGCCGATGACCTGTTGATCGCCCTGGGACCGGATCCGGCGCACCCGACCGGGCAGGCTCTGTGCATCAAGGGCAAGGCCGCACCCGAGTTGGTGGGCCACAAGGATCGGTTGTTGTACCCGGTCAAGCGCACCAACCCCAAGGGAGCTATGGATCCGGGCTGGCAGCGGACCACCTGGGACGAGGCGTTGGACACCGTTGCTGCGCGGTTGGTTCAGCTTGCCCGCGACGATGGTCCGGAGTCGGTGGTGTTCGGCAGTGCTTCGCCGTCGACGTCGGCGATGTCGGACTCGGTCGACTGGTTGATGCGTCTGAAGCGGGCGTTCGGCAGCCCGAATCTGGTCGCCTCGATGGAGCTGTGCGGTTGGGGCCGGTTCCTGGCCTCGATCTACACGTACGGGGAGCCGGTGCCCGGCGCGTACCTGCCGGATCTCGATCAGGCCGGCTGCATCCTGTACTGGGGCTACAACCCGTCGGTCGCTCGGCTGGCCCACGCGACGGCGACCACCGCGGCGTTGCGCCGCGGCGCGCGGCTGGTCGTGGTCGATCCGCGACGCGCCGGGCTGGCGAGCAAGGCCGACCACTGGCTGCGGGTGCGCCCTGGGACCGACGCGGCGCTTGCTCTGGCCATGACGCATGCGATGATCACGCACGGCTGGTACGACCAGGACTTCGTCCGGCGCTGGACGAACGCGCCCCTGCTGGTCCGCGATGACGACGCGCGGTTGATCCGGGCGGACGAGGTGTTCCCGGATGGCGACCCGGCGCACTACGTGGCCTGGCACGAGTGCGCTGCCCGTCCGGTGACCTATAACCCGTCGGGCGGGTACGGCGTCGACGAAGCCGAACTGGCGCTCATGGGCAGGTACGAGGTCCCGACACCCGCCGGTCGGGTCGTGTGCCGGCCGGTGTTCGACCTCCTGGCAGCCGAGTGCGCCCGGATGCCGGCGGAGGCAGCCGAGGCCGTCACCGGCGTGCCGGCCGAGCAGATCCTCGACGCCGCCCGCACGCTCTGGCAATCCCGTCCGGTCGCCTTCTACACCTGGAGCGGGCTGGAACAGCACAGCAACGCCACACAGACGGTCCGGGCGATCGGCGTGCTGTATGCGCTGACCGGTTGCCTGGATGCTCCGGGCGGCAATGTCTTGTTCACGCCCGTGCCGGCCAACCGCATCGACGGCATCGAGTTCCTGTCGCCCGGGCAGCGCGCGAAGGCCATCGGGGTTGATGAGCGCCCACTGGGGCCGGCGCGCTTCGAGTTCGTCACCGGTGACGATCTCTATAAGGCCGCGCTCGCCGGGCGGGCACGCGCTCTGGTGAACTTCGGCGCGAACCTGGTGATGGCGCACGCCGACAGCGCGCGCGGGCGGGACGCATTGGCGGCACTGGATTTCTTCGTCCATGCCGACCTGTTCATGAGCCCAACCGCGGAGCTGGCCGACCTCGTGCTGCCGGTGAGCAGCGCGTTCGAGGCCGAGGCGCTGCGAATCGGGTTCGAATCCAGCCAGGCCGCGCAGTCACTCGTCCAACTCCGCACCCCGCTGGCGGCGCCCCGGGGTGAGGCGCGGTCGGACCTGCAGATCATCTTCGCGCTGGCTGTCCGCCTTGGATTGGGGGAGCAGTTCTTCGGCGGCGACATCGAGGCGGCGTTCCGACACCAACTCGCGCCCAGCGGCGTCACGCTCGAGCAACTGCGGGCCAACCCGGGCGGCGTGCGCATACCGCTCGCGACACGCCACCGCAAGTACGCCGACTCGGGCGGGTTCCGCACGCCGAGCCGCAAGGTGGAGCTGTACTCCGAGGCATTCCACTCCGCCGGATACCCACCGCTGCCCTCCTTCGAAGAACCCGGACACAGTCCCCGCTCGCGGCCGGATCTAGCCGAGCGTTTCCCGCTGGTCCTGACCTGTGCGAAGTCGCTGTGGTTCTGCGAATCCCAGCACCGCAACATCGCCGCCGTCCGCCGCTCGGCGGCGCATCCTCAGGTCGAGATCCATCCCGAGACCGCGGGCGCCCGGGGCATCGCCGCCGGTGACTGGGTGCGGATCTCGACACTGAACGGCAGTGTTCGGGCCCGGGCGAAGTTCAACCCGAACCTCGATCCGTGGGTCGTTTGTGGACAGCACGGGTGGTGGCAGGCATGCGCCGAGCTCGACCTGCCCGGCTACCCCCCGTACGGGCCAGACAGCGCCAACCTCAACCTGATCCTGCGGTCAGAGCCGTCCGATCCAGTCAGCGGAAGCTCCCCCTTACGCGCATCCATCTGCGATATCGCCCCGTTCTGAACAACCCCGGCGACTCCGCCGCCCGGCACGCCGCGGCGCGGATCGGGACGGAGACCTCCACGGCTCCCGTACCGCTGCGCGGCGTGCACCAACGCCATGCGGTGTTTGCTGTCCCCGCCGGACCATCCGCGCGCGACGCTCCGGCGGGATGCGCTCGTCCCAAGCCGGCACCTAGCGCACCGGCGAGATCGACCCGCACGCGGCCGACGCGGACGATGACGACGATCGCGCCGACCGCGGCGATCGCGGCCGGGACCGCGATCCACCACGCCCCGAACACGGCAGCGACAACCGCCAGCCCGCTCGCCAGTGCCGCGATGAACGGGACGTAGGCGACGGCGAGCCGCTTCTCCGCGACCAGGTAGATCCCGACGGGTCGCCATCGGAACGGCACGTACAGCAGCGAGCACCACAGCAGAAGCAAGAAAGCTACGGCGATTCCCAGTACTGTCACGGCGGCCCACCTCGATCCGCGCTCGCCATAACAGTTCAGGCTCCGCCGGCGCGCTGGGCAGGGTCAGGGCGCCTCGACATGGCATCACCTCTTCCGCCGGCGCCGTCACCTGTGGGTGCCGATAACGTCGTCCGGGCGACGCGACGTCGGGCCGTCAGCCGTGCAAGCACCCGGGTGAGGCGTGCCGCGGCCTCGTCGGCGACAGTCTTGAGTTCGGGGTTCTCCGACAGGCCGACCATGATCTGCGGGTCGAGCGCTTCGACGATGCTGCCGTCGTGGCCGGCACGGACGACGACGTTGCACGGAAGCAGGAGTCCGATGTTGCGGTCGGCGGTGAGCGCTTTGGCGCCAGCGGCGGGTTACAGGCACCGAGGACGACGTAGTCCTCGATCTGTTCTCCCAGCTTCTCGCGCAGTGTGCTGGTGATGTCGATCTCGGTGAGGACGCCGAAGCCTTCGGCCTTGAGCTCGTCGCGGAGCCGCCGCGCGGTGTCGGCGAACGGGGCATTGACGGTGATGCTGTTGCTGTAGCTCATCGCAGTCGGCCTTTCCGCAGTGTCGGTATCGATGGTCGTGGTCTGGTCGGCGAGGTAGCGCTCGGCGTCGAGTGCGGCCGCGCATGCGGTGCCGGCTGCGGTGATCGCCTGCCGGTAGGTGTGGTCGACGAGGTCGCCGCAGGCGAACACGCCGGGCCCGCTCGTGCGGGTGGACGGCGCGTCAACCTCGACGTAGCCGTCGGCGTCGACGCGAAGCTGGCCGCGGACGAGGTCGCTGCGCGGGTCGTGTCCAATGGCGACGAACACGCCGTTCGCCGGCAGCACGGTCGTCTCGCCGGTGGTCACGTCGCGGACGACGACGCCGGTCACGATGTCCTCACCGAGGATCGCGTTACACCGGAACCGGACCTTCGGGTCGGCAAATGCGCGCTGCTGCATCGCCTTGCTGGCGCGAAGTGTGTCGCGGCGGTGGATCACGGTGACGGTCTCGGCGAACCGGGTCAGGAGGGTCGCCTCTTCCAGCGCCGAGTCACCGCCTCCCACGACGGCGATGTGCTGGCCGCGGAAGAAGAAACCGTCGCATGTGGCGCACCAGGAAACCCCGTGGCCGGTCAGCCGCTGCTCACCCGGGACGCCGAGCCGGCGGTAGGCGGACCCGGTCGCGAGGATGACCGCCCGGGCGCGGTAGGCGACGCCGCCGACGATGACGGTCTTGACGTCGCCAGTGAGGTCGAGCGCCGTCGCGTCGTCGGTCAGGAACTCGGCGCCGAAACGCTCGGCTTGCTTGCGCATGCTCGCCATCAGCTCCGGCCCCGCGATGCCGTCGGCGAACCCCGGATAGTTCTCCACCTCGGTGGTCGTCATCAACGCACCGCCGTAGGCGAAGCCCTCGATGACGAGCGGATGCAGGTAAGCACGCGCCGTGTAGATCGCGGCGGTGTATCCGGCGGGGGCGGAGCCGACGATGAGGACGTCGCGCACGTGGTCGGGGCGGCGGTCATCGGTAATGCTTTCCTGCGCAAAGCCGGAGACTCGCGGATGGTGGGTCAGCCGGTGGTGACCGGCGCACCGGCCAGCTCGACGGTCACCTCGGGTGGGGTGGTCAGGCTGTTGTGTACGGTGCAGTGCGATGCGACCGCGAGCAGCGCGTCGCGCCGGTCCTCGGGGACGCCGTCGGGGACGGTGATGTGGATGCGGACGCCGGACACACGTGCGGGGCGCGGTGCGAGGTGGTAATCGCCGGTAACGCGCAGTCCGGCGGTGGGCAGGTTGTGCCGGGCGAGGTAGCGGCGGGCGTAGAAGGCGACGCAGCTGACGAGGCCAGCGACGAACAGCTCGGTCGGGGTCGGGGCGGTGTCACCGCCGCCGTCGGCGGTCGGCTGGTCGACGGTGAACAGGTGATCGCGGGCGCCGACGGCGAACCGGTCGCCGTCGAGGTGCCGCACGGTGATCGTGCTCATGGCTGCTCCTCTACGCCGTCCGTGCGTTCCGCTGCTCGGCGATCTGCCGGCGCACGTCGTCCATGTCGAGCTCACGCACCGCCGTGATGACCTCCTCGAGGGCCGCTGCGGGCAGCGCGCCGGATTCGGAGAACACGAGGACGCCGTCGCGGAATGCCATCAGCGTCGGGATGGCCATGATTCGCGCGGCGCCGGCGAGCTCGGGCTGCGCCTCGGTGTCGACCTTGCCGAACGTGACGTCCGGGTGGGTTTCACTGGCCGCGTCGTAGATCGGCGCGAACATCCGGCACGGGCCGCACCACGACGCCCACCAGTCGACGAAAGTGACCCCGTCGCGGACGACGGTGGCCTCGAACGTGTCCCGGGTCAGGTTGACGGTGCTCATGGCGTCCTCATTCCTCGATACCCCCTGGCGTATGTGTCAACGTGGTGGCGAGGCCGGTCATTCCGTTGGGGTTGGAGCACCCGCAGGTGCTCGACGTTGCCGAGCAGATCGAGCCGGCGCCACAGCACGCTGGCCGGGACGGCTTGACTGGTGTGCGCGGCGATCGCCACCCGCTGCCGGGTCCGGTCGACCGGCACGACGAGGTCGATGTCGTCGCGCGGGTGCCCGGTGAAGCTGGTGCCACGTTCGGCGTTCAGGCCGTTGGCGACGTCGGCGGGCAGCGTCCAGCCGAGGACGGGCAGCTCGGTGGCGGCGGCGGCGGTGGTGAGCGCGGCGGCGGTCGCGGCCGCGTGGTCGGGGTGGCCGGTGACGCCGGACGGGTCGAACACGAGCAGCCCGTCGGCGTGGTCGGCGCGCGCGGCGTCGATGATGTCGCCGGCCAGCCGGGTGCGGCAGATCTGGGCGAGCTGCCCGTCTGGGTAGTGGAGCAAGGTCACGGTGCGCACCCCGAGCGCGTCGGCGGCCGCCTGGAGTTCACGGCTGCGCAGCTCGTACAGCGGCCCCGTAGCAGCCGGCGCCGTCGACGCCTCGCCGTGAGTGAAGCACAGTACGGAGGTGGTCGCACCGGCGCCGGTGAACGCGGTCAGGAGGGCGCCTAGGCCGAAGCTCTCGTCGTCCGGGTGCGCGACGACGGCGAGCACGCTGGGCCACCGGGGCAGCCGATGCGCCACGGATGTCCCTGTTGTTGCGGCAGTCATCGGGTCAGCCGAGGGAGAGGAACAGCTTCTCGAGCTGCGCGGTGGCGGTCGGGTCGGGGCCGTCGGTGTCGCTCAGGCAGCGCTCCAGGCCGGCGGCGACCATCCGGTAGCCGGCCCGGTGCAGCGCGTGGGTGATCGCGGCGAGCAAGGTGAGCACGTCGGCGCAGTCGCGGCCCTCCTCGACCATGTGGATGAGGCCGCCCAGCTGGCCGTGGGCGCGGCGCAGCCGGTCGAGCGCGTCACCGCAGTCGAGGGGGGCGGTATCCATCGGTTCACCGTCCTTCCAGCGGCGGTGTTGCCCGGTCGGGTCGTCGGCCCGCGGCCGGGGCGCCGTAGGGGTGACGTTGCGGCCCGCGGCCGGGCAGCCGCGGTCAGATGAACAACAGCTGGGCGCCGTCGGTCATCTCGATGAAATCGGACGCGCTGATGATGCCTTCGACGTCGTCGCGCAGGTCGGTCTCGGTCAGCTTGTTCATGTCGGCCGACATCCGGCATGCCCACAGGTGTCCGCCCGCGGCGACGATCTGGTCGAGGAACTCGGGGACCTCGGGCACGCCCAGGTCGGCGATCTGCTTCTTCAGCATGTGGGTGGCCAAGCCGGTCATCCCGGGCAGTGGGGCGAGCGCCTGCGGGATGGACGCGTCACCGACCGGGTGCATCGCCGTGTTGCCGACCGGGCTGAACTGTAGGCGGCGCATCCGGGACTTGGTGATCATGTCGAAGCCCCAGAACGTGAAGAACAGGTGCGTCTCCACGCCTTCGCCGAGCGCCGCGTTGGCGAGCACCAGGCCGGGGTAGGCCATGTCGAGGTTGCCTTTCGAGCAGATGATCGCGAGCTTGCGGCCGGACTCGTTCTCGTCGCCGAAGTCGGGGACGATCGCGGGACGCTGTTCAGTGAAAGTCATCGCGGTACTCCTGTTCACACGCAGCCGTGCGGCTTGGTCAGCCCGGCGATGTAGGCGCTCTTCTTGCCGGGCTTCTTCGGGAACAGCGCGAACTGCTCCTTGACGAGGACACCGCCGACCGTCTGCACTCGCCGGGTGGTCGGCGTCTCGCCCTTGTCCAGGTAGTCGGCGCGCAGGAACCGGATTAGCTTCCAATGCGCGTCGGTCAGGTCGATGCCGATGTTCGCGGCGAGAACCTTCGCCAGATCCTCGTCCCACTCCTCGTAGACGGTCATGAACCCATCGTCGTCGACGTGGACGGCGCGACCGTTGATCTCGTTGACGGGCATGGCAGGCCCTTTCTCGTGCGGGGTCGATCAGGACTCGGGGTGCTTGCCGGCCATCGACATCAGCGTGGGCACGGGCACCGGCCGGCCCCTGAGCAGCAGGTGCCAGTAAGCCCAGCGGAACCCGAGCTTGCCGAGATGGTTCAGGTGGCTCTCCCCGAGCAGCGTGAACGGGCCGACGCCGGGCAGCGGGTAGCGGCCGGGCAGCGGCTCGGTGTCGTAGTTGAAGTCGATGAGCAGGCCCTTGCCGTGCCCGGACTCGATGAAGCAGTTCGCGTGCCCGTCGAAGGCGTGGGTCATCGGACGGCCGCTGACATGCTCGACGAAGTTCTCCGCGAAAAGCTCGATCGCGAAATGCGCGACCGACCCGGCCTTCGACGCCGGGATGTCCGACGCGTCGCCGAGGGCGAAGATGTTGCCGTACCGCTTCGACAGCAGCGTGCCCTTGTCGACGTCGACGTAGTTGAGCTCGTCGCCGAGGCCGGAGCGGGCGACGAAGTCCGCGCCCATGTTCAGTGGGACGGTAACGAGCAGGTCGAACGGCACCTCCCGCTCGTCCATCGACACCAGCGTCTTCGTCTCCGGGTCGATTCGGTCGACCATGAAGTCGCCCTCGATCGCGATGCCCCGATCGGTGAGCATCCCGCCGAGGTGTCTCGACGCGGTCGGTTTGGTGAACGCCCCTTCCAGTGGGGTGACGTAGGTGATGTCGACCTTGTCACGTATTCGGCGTTCCTCGAAGAACGCGTCGGCGAGGAAGGTGAACTCCAGCGGCGCGACCGGGCATTTGATCGGCATTTCGGTGACGTGCACCACCAGCCGCCCGCCCTCCCAGGTGGCGAGCTTGTCCCGCAGCGCGACGGCACCGTCGAGGGTGTAGAAGTCGAAGACGCTCCGGCGCCATTCACCCTCGGCCATCCCCGGCGTCTGGTCCGGCCGGGGTGAGGTGCCGGTCGCGATGACCAGGTAGTCGTAGTCGAGGGTCCGCCCGTCGGCGAGGAACACCCGGCTGGCATCCGGGTCGACCCGGTCGATCTCGGCCAGGACGAGGTCGACGCCGTGCGGCAGGAACCGCTGACGCGGCTTGACCAGCTCGTCCGGGGTGTACACGCCGAACGGCAGCAACAGCAACCCGGGCTGGTACAGGTGGATGTCGTCCTGGTCGACCACGGTGATCGACCATTCACCGGCCGGCAGCCGCCTGCGCAGCTTGTTGACCGCCATCGTGCCGGCTGTACCGCCTCCGAGGACCACCAGTCGCCTCATGCCTCGCTCCTCCCGCCGACGTTCTGCTCCCAGCGTCGCCGCAGGCGCGACCGCACGGAAGGGACGGAAGTCCTACCCGGTGGGGTATCACGTCACTACCCCCACCGGTATACGCGGCATGCGATACTGGAGTCACCACCGCGACCCTGGGAGCGTGCCCAGATGGAACTCACCGGCGACGACCTGACCGACGTGGTCAAGCGGCTGCGCCGCGCCGAAGGGCAGATCCGCGGCGTCATCGCAATGATCGAGGACGGCCGGGACTGCGCCGACGTCGTGACCCAGCTCGCCGCCGCGTCCCGGGCGCTGGACAAGGCCGGGTTCCGCCTCATCGCGACCGGCCTGCGGCAGTGCGTCAGCGACGCCGAGACCGACCGCGGCACCGGAGTCGACCAAGACCGGCTGGAGAAGCTGTTCCTCTCGCTGGCCTGAACACCCCTCGAGCACTCGCACGCGTTCGAACGCGAGACCAGGCGCGGCTGCGAAGGCATCAGGCCCGGCTGGGTGCGGCTGAACGTCATCTCGTCCTCGACGCACCTGGTCGCCGACTACATCATCGAAGCGGTCCGGCTCGTCAGCCGCGACGGGGCCGCGTTCCTCATCGCCTACCGCTTCGACGCGCACTCCCCGAGGCCAACGAACTGGCCGCGGCACGGCCGATCAGCGGCGACGCGGGGCCCGCACAGCGGCGCGTGAGCGAGGACTAAAAGCCCTGCGCTGGTTCGAACTACCGGCACGCTGCCCGTCGTGACACGAAACACCCTCACGACCGGATTGGCATAGGCGTCGGCGCCCGCCCGCTCCGTCACCGCCAGCGCGACCACCAGTTCACGCCGCACCCGCCGACGTAGTCGTGCGGCTCCGGCACACCCTCGCCTGGCGCCGGGTCGTCGCCCGCTGAACGTCCGAAGGGGACTGTGTCAAATGACGACCGGTACGAAGACCCGCGCCTCGAATACCGACCGGCAGCGCGTCGTCGAGATCCTTCAAGAACAGACGGCACAGGGACGGCTGACGATCGAGGAGTTCCAGGACCGCACCGACGCCGCCTACCTCGCCACGACCTGGCAGGACTTGGCCGGGCTCGCCGGGGATCTGCCGGTGCGGGTGAGCTTCGACCGAGCGGAACATCCGACCGCAGGTCGCCCTGCCGCCGCGCAAGACCGCGCGCCGAGGCCGGCGGCCGACCGGTGGTCGCCCGCCCGTGAGCCTCCGTGGCGCAGGCTGTTCGCCTGCTGCTGCGGCTGGACCGTGACCCGCTCCGACGCCTGAGCCTCGGCGGACGAACAGGATCGGCCACGACGCGCGTGCGCCCGGTCGGACGCACGCTCCGACAGGCGGCGTGTCGTGCAATCAGGTCGCCGGGGGTGGCGTCGTACTGAACGAGAGCCGAGACTTCCGAGGAGGTGGTGGGTGGTGTCTTCGGCGCTGGCTGATGTGGCGCCCGAGCCGCTGGGTGGCCGGGTAGTGCGGGGCGATGATCGAGGACCTCGTCCGAGCGGCGTGAGCTCGCCGAAGGCTGGATCCTCGACGACGCCGCCGCAACCCTGTACGCGGTTCGCCCCTTCGACACGTGGCGCGAGCTCGTGGTCGAACTCGCCTGGGGCAACGACCGCCGCGTCGAGTAGATGACCCGCCTCCTCCGCCCGAGCCCTTCTGACGCGCTGGCCCGCTCCGCGCAACCCGAAGCGTGAAACGCACGCACTCCCGACGGTTGCGTTGTCGCCGCGCGGTCGGGGCTCGCCGCTCGGTCGTGACGATGGCCGCGTGCGTGGCGCGGCCGCGGGAGGGATCATGCACACAGCGGAGCAGTGCTCCGTCCGGGAGGACACCATGGCGGAAGCGATCGACGACCTTGCCGAGCGCGTGATGGGCGCCGCGCTCGGCTGGTACGAGATGTTGACGGTGCTGCTCGGGTGGCGGCTCGGGTGCTATGACCGGCTGGCCAAGGGGGCCTGCACGGCCGGGGAGCTGGCGGCTGCGGCGGCGATCACGCCTCGGTACGCGGCGGAGTGGTTGGAGCAGCAAGCCGGGGCGGGGCTGGTCACCGTCGTCCAACCGGGCGAGCGGGACACCCGTCGGTACGGGCTCGACGGCGCGCAGCGGGCGGTACTGACCGAGCCGGGAAGCGCGACGTCGCTGCTGCCCCTGATCATGCAGGGCGCGGCGATGGCCGAGACCCTCACCCAGGTGGAGAACGCGTTCCGCGCCGGCACCGGTGTGTCCTACGCGGACTACGGCGCGGACATGCGCCGCGGCATCGAGCTGGAGAACCGCCCGCTGTTCCTCGACAGCCTCGCCGCATGGGTGGCCGCAGTGCCCGGCCTCGATGCCCGGCTGCGCCGGCCCGGTTGCCGGGCGGCTGATGTCGGATGTGGAGCGGGATGGTCGGCCATCGCGCTCGCCCGCGCCTATCCGGAGCTTCGCCTCGACGGCTTCGACCTCGACGAGCGCTCCATCGCAACGGCGCGTGGCAACGTCGAGGCGACCGGCTTGAGCGAACGGGTGACGGTGCAGGTCCGGGACGCCCGCGACCCGGGGCTCGCCGGCCGCTACGAGCTGGTGTGTGTGTTCGAGACGCTGCACGACATGAGCGACCCTGTCGCGGCGTTGGCCGCGTGCCGGTCACTGGTAGCCGACGACGGTGTCGTGCTCATCGCCGACATGGCCGCCGACGACGAGTTCGCCGCGCCGGCGGATGAGCTGCAGCGATTCCTGTACGCGTTCAGCGTGTTGCACTGCCTGCCGGTCGGGATCGCCGACGCATCGAAGCCGGCCGAGTCGGCCGCCACCGGCGCGCTCCTGCGACCACGCGCACTGCGAGAGCTTGCGGCGGCCGCCACGTTCGGCTCGGCCGAACCGATCGACATCCCCCACGACAAGTGGCGCTTCTGGGTCCTCCAGCCGTGACCGAGATGCGCATCGCCGATGCCGCTGACGCTGAGGACGTCGGACGGATCCTCGCTGAGGCGATGCGCGCGACCCTCTGTCCGGCGACACGCCGCGGTCGTCGGGAGCGGGTCAGACTGGCAGGAGGGCTCGGCGGAGGAGTCGGGTCATTGACCGGACGTAACGGTCGTCCGTCGCTGCCCTCGCGAGCGCGTAGAGACACGAGCGCGTAAAGAAAGGGTGCGCGAGCGCGACAGATCGGCGGCTATGCGGGCGTCCAGGAGGATGCCTCGCTATCGGCACGGCGATGGGGGCATCGGGCTGCATGAATATGTATGACTGAGTGGTACCGGCAATGCTCGCACACGCCGCCGTGCGTTTGGCCTCTGCCGACCGCGACCAACGGCACCGGGGCCACTCTCGGTAGCCGCGCCTGCTGGGCTCAGCGCCGGCGACCTGCGGCCCACGCGCCTGCTCGTGGCCCGCCCGGCCGGGGATCGGCTCGGCCTTTGCGGTTGACCCCAGCGTTGACCCTAGCCATTGTCGGTGGCCGCGCCCTGACCGTGCCGGCCGGCCTCGTTTCGGCTCTGGGCGAGGGCTGGGCTCGGTGTCTGGGAGGAGCATGGGCGTGCGTGTCGGTGGGGTCGCCGAGCGATGGGAGTCGGAGGGCACAATCGGGCCGTGTGGATGCGAGACCTGCCATACTGGTCTGTCGGGAGCGAGGGTGGCTGAGGCCTCGATACACCGTCCAATATGGGCTGGGATAGGCGTGGCGGACATGAGGATGCCCTCTGACCTGACTCTATGGGGGCCGGGCCCCCTTCCGTGCTCAGTCCCGGTGCATGCTCCGGGTGTCAAAGCGAGCTCGGGAAGGAGGCCCGGGATGTCTGTGTACGTCGGGGTCGATGTGCACCGCAAGCGGTTGCAGGTGGCGGTGGTCGATGAGGGTGGTGCGGTACGGGTGAACCGGAACGTGCCTAACGGGGTGGAGCCGGTGCTTTCGGTGATCGGGGAGCTGCCGGTGGGCACGCCGGTGGCGTTCGAGGCGGCGTTCGGCGGGGGGTGGCTGGTCGAGTTGCTGGAGGACTACGGGTACGCGCCGCATCTGGTGCATCCGCTGCGGTGCAAGGCGATCGCCTCGGCACGGTTGAAGAACGACAAGGTCGACGCGGCGATCCTGGCGCAGCTGCTGCGGGCGGATCTGCTGCCCGAGGCGTGGATCGCCCCGCCGGCGGTGCGGCAACTGCGGGCGCTGCTGCGGCACCGCTGCCAGCTGGTGCGGCTGCGTACGCTGCTGCGCAACCGGATCCACGCGGTGCTGGCCGACCACGGCCAGGACCGGCCGGCTGGCTGCTGGAGCGGCCCCGGCCGGCAGTGGTTGGCCGACCTCAGCCTGCCACCGGCGTCCCGGCGGGTGATCGACGACGAGCTGGCGCTGATCGATGCATTGCTCGAGCCGATCGCCCGGCTGGATGCGCAGATCGGCGAGCGGGCCAAGACCGACCCACGGGTGAAGAGCCTCACCACCCTGCCCGGCGTCGGCGAGCTGACCGCGTTGGTGATCCTGGCCGAGGTCGGCGACTTCAGCCGGTTCGCCAACGCCCGCAAGCTGGCCGCCTGGGCCGGGCTGACCCCGACCGTGCGTGGCTCGGACCAGGTCGTCCGGCATGGGCACATCTCCAAGCAGGGCTCGGCCTGGCTGCGGTGGATCCTGTGCGAGCCCGCGCAGACCGCCAAACGGTCGGCCGAGTTCAGCGCGACCTACCAGGCGATCACCCGCCGCCGCGGCAAGAAGATCGCCACCATCGCGGTCGCCCGCAAACTGCTCTCCCGCGCCTACCACCTGCTCACCGACACCGACAGCACAACCCCGGCGACGAACCCGACAGCACGCAGCCGAACATCCCGCCCCGGTCCGCGCCGACCGGACGCGGCCGAAGACCGGGAGGGCCACCAAGCCCCGGGCGAGCTCGCAACATCCCATGAGCCGGCCACCCGCCGCTCGATGACCTGACTGAGCAGCCCGGTCCCCGGCACCACGGTCATGGCGCGGCCTCCCAACCGGGAGCCAGCCGAATGGGTGGTTCGGAGACCTCTCCGCACACCAGGAACGAACCCGGGGACCCCAACACCCCCCTCCCACCAGCCACCTCCAAGTCCTCACCGAAAGGACAGTCCTTCCCCGCCGCCCGATCATCCGCCGCCGCTCGTCGGCGTCCAGCTCGTTCGTCCTCGCCCGCTCCTCCGTCGCGGGCCCCGGGCGCTCCAGCTGGACTCCTCCCACGCGACGGCAGGTCATGGCAGCTGCGAGGAAATACCCGAAGAACAGTCAGCCACCCGCGATTGGCTAACAGAAGGTCAGCGGGTCAGGACTCGTATGCGCCTTGACGAGCCCGGCCCCCATGGGTGGGTGGGAGGATGGGAGTTGTCGACGCTTCCAGCGGCCAAGTCGAGAGGGCACCTCGTAGATGCGATTGTTGCATGCCGCGGGCAAGACGGACGCGGCGTTCGATGACCCGAATCTGGTGTCGCGGGCCGGGCTGGTACCGGTGATGCGGCTGGCTGAGCGGTGCGGGCTGGCGGACCTGGTGGATGAGCTGGTCCGGATCGGGAGCCGGGTGGGGGTGAACGCGCACCTGAAGGTGCCCGGCATCGTGGCGGGGATGGTCGCCGGCGCGGACTCGATCGAGGACTTGGACGTGCTGCGGCACGGCGCGGTGGGCCGGCTGTTCGGCGGGATCAGGGCACCGTCCACACTCGGGTCGTTCCTGCGCGCGTTCAGCTGGGGCAACGTGCGGCAGTTGGAGGCGGTGGGCCGGCTGCTGCTGGCCCGGCTGGCCCGCTGCACCCCGCTGCTGCCCGGCGCGGAGGTACTGGCCTTTGTGGACATCGACTCCACCCAGAAGAGGGTGTACGGGCGCGGCAAGCAGGGCGTCGGGTTCGGGCACACCAAGATACAAGGCAGGAGCCTGCTGGTCCGCGGCCTGAACGCGCTGGTCGCCACCCCTCAGCACACCGCTGGCCGCCCCGGTGGTCACGGCCAGCAGGCTGCGCGGCGGGAGGGCTGGCTCGGCCCGCGGCGCGGCATCCTTCGTCGCCGAGGCGGTCAGCGCCGCCCGCGCCGCCGGTGCCACCGGTCTGCTGCTGGTGCGGATGGACTCGGCCTACTACGCCGCCGCGGTCATCGCGGCGATCCGCCGCGCCGGAGCCCGGTTCTCGGTCACGGTCCGGGTCGACAGCAAGGTCCGGCGGCGATCGCGTCGGTCCCCGAGCACGCCTGGGTGTCCATCCGTTACCCGCAGGCGGTCTTCGACGACCAGCTGGGCCGGTGGATCTCCGACGCCCAGGTCGCCGAGATCCCCTACACCGCGTTCGCCTCCAAAGCCCGCCAGGCGGTCACCGCCCGGCTGATCGTCCGCCGCGTGCGTGACCTCAACCCGGCCGCCGGCGCCGGTCAGGGCGAACTGTTCGTCGCCTACCGCTACCACGCCGTGTTCACCGACAGCCCGTTCGAGCTGGTCCAGGCCGAAAGCCAGCACCGTGGCCACGCGATCGTCGAGCAGGTTTTCGCCGACCTGAACGACGGACCGCTGGCCCACCTGCCCTCCGGGGTCTTCGCGGCGAACGCTGCCTGGTTGACCCTGGCCGCGACCGCGCACAACCTGCTGCGCGCCGCCGGCTGCCTGGCCGGCGTGTTTCACGCCAGGGCCCGCGGCGCCACGCTGCGCGAGGACTTGGTCAACCTCGCCGGCCGCGTCGCCGCCGGTGGCCGCGGCCACATCACCGTGCACCTGCCCGAAGGCTGGTACCACCAACACCAGTGGACGGCCCTGCACCAGGCCAGCTGCGGCCCCCCGCAACTGCTGCCCGCGGCCTGAGACCAGCCCAGGCGACCCGCACGCACCCGGCGGCCACCGCGGCCATCCAGCCCAGCACCAACTCGATCCCGACCAGACCTCCGGACAAGCCGCATAAAAGCAAGCGGCCGAACATCCACGCCGACATCCACGCTCGAGATCACGGTCGCCGAAGAACGATCAAACGAGAAGTTCGGCGGTGTATCGAGGCCTTAGTAGGTCGATGGGAGCCGCTCACGCTTGATGAGCGAGTCCGCCAACTGGTCAACGATCTGACCGAGCCGGAAACGCAGCGCGTCAAGTCCGGTCGTCGGCGTGGTCCCGCTGACCGCCACCCTGGCGAGCGTCGCGCCGGTAACCCTGGGCGGTCGCGCAGGTCACCAGGTCGACGCCGGCCAGGGCGGGCACCGCGTGCGCGTTCCGACTGCGGCGGATGCCGTAGAGGTACTTCGCACTCTGCGCGAGCACGTCTTCAGGCAGCATCTGAGCCCAAGCCTTGGCGTCAAGCACCAGCAGTCCGGTCTTGTCCCCTCGGGTCGCACTCAACACGAGGTCGGGCGTGAGCACCTCAGCGACCACGGCCTGGAATGACCCACTGCCGAACACCCGTCCATCATTGCTGATAGCCGGTTTGAGCCACAATTCGTAGACCGTGTCCTCATGCTCCCAACCAGCCAAGGCGTCAGAGTCTGGGCGCGACCATGGTCCGAAGCGCTCGTCGAGCGCGGCGCGGACCTGAACGGCGAGCCAGGCTTCATACGGCTCGTCGGTGTCGAGTAGGGGCACGACGCCCTCGCCGCGCTGCGAGGACTGCAGCTCCGCTATTGTGATCACGCACGATGCAGCGAAGGCGGCGAATGTCACAGGCCACGATGAAGGGTCTGGATCACCGGAGCCAACTGGCGCCGCAGCAATGCGGGTGACCAAGGCCAGCGGTTCTAGCAGTGGGCGGACCGGCGACAGCTGTTCGGGTGGCACGCTCGCTCGCGCCAGTTGGGCTACTGCCAGCGCTAGCGTCGAGATGGTCACGGATACGAGCGGACGGCGTTCACCGAGCCAGCGCGCGCTCTGCGTTACCGTCCAAGCACCGTCCCGCTCCAGGACGTGGCCGCGCCGCTCCCCTTGCCGCTCGGTCATTGGCAGGTCCTCGGTGCCGCCGGGCACGCCCACCGGCAGCCAACTCATTCGCCGGTCAAGGTTGCTGGGCCAGCTGTTGAGTAGCCGCGCTGCGTCATGGGCACAGGCGGTCACCGACCGCCAGTCACTGATCTGCAGACCGTGACCGGCGACTTCTGGCTTCCCGAAGTCACCATCGCGCCGGGCTAGAGCGAACCGGGCCGCACGCCAGGCGGCAAGTTCGGCATCCGTCGCCCACAACAGCCGGAGGTCCTCCTGGGTGAAGCGGCCGTTCGAGGGGATGAACAGGTCAACGAACGCCAGGCGCCGCTGATCGAGGTAGGGCAGGGTTAGCTGCCCCGCGAGGCAGCGGTCCGGCGGCTCCACGATAACGAAGCCGCCCGCGGGCGCTGGCTCGATAACCAGGCCGTATGGCAGGTACGGCGTGAGCATCCGGCCGTCCAGCTTGGCATGGGCGATCACCCGGCCACTTCTGAGGTAAGAGACGGTGGTCGTCAGCTCAGGGCTCCCCAGAAATCCGGGGGTGGTCCGAACTGCTGCCCGGTGACGACGCTGCGCAGCCGGGCCAGCCGCGTCGCCAGCACGCCCGTACGCCGACCGTCATCCAGTGCTTCAAGGGCGCGTTCGAACTGCGCGGCAGGCAGGCTGGGGAGGACGAAATGCAGCAGTGCGTTGTCCGCGGCTGCCTCGACGGCCGGGTGCCCCTGTTCGGGCTCGGTCTCGCCCGACAGCTCGACGTACCAGGCCATGTACATGAGGCTGCGCTGCAGCTGGCGGTGTGCGATGACGTCCATGCCGAGCCCTTCGCGTAGGACATTGGCGCGTTCGCCCAGTGCTTGCTGGTACACTTCGCTGCAGGTGATCGCATAGCGTCCGAACGCGATAGTCGGCCGCCCGATGATCGCCGCTGCCGGGCCGGTGGCGTCTTCCACCGACGGATGCACGAGCGTGTCGGCTGCCGCCAGGGCCGTCTCAAACGTCGGCGTCTCCAGCAGCACGATGCACGCCCGGCTGACGACCTTCCGTGCCGGGGCGGGCGAGTCGGCGTCAACGTTGATCGTAGCGAAGAAGCGTGGATAGGGCGCCAGCTTCAGGACCGGCGGCACCTTCCGGTCCGGCACTTGCGAGTCGACCTCGCCCGGCTGCGTGTGCAAGCAGACGGACAGCGCCGTGGTCTCCAGCCCGCCGAGGCCATGGACCAGGGCCGAGAGGTAGCCCTCGATTGGGGACAGGTTGGCTTCCTCAATGGTGATCATTGGTGGCGCGCCATCCTGGGCGGCATCGAGCTCCAGCAGCGCCAAAAGTTGGTCGTACGCCATGAACTGGTCGCCGCCGAGGTGCGAGTAGTAGCCGAGAAACTCCTCGGGCTTGGCAAGCAGGCGTGACGCCTCCAGCCCGCAGCGGCGATCCTTTGGTGCGAAGAAGGCCGCCAGCGCCGAAGCTACAAGCGACTTCCCGCTACCGCTTGGGCCGGCCATGATCACGAACTGCGACGACAGGGCTGCGGCCAGGACGTCGACGAGTTCGTCGTGGCTGCCGGTGGCGATGCCATAGCTGCCGAGGAAACGCCGGAACTGCTCGGGCAGGTCCTGGACCGACTCGATCGGGATGTCTTCCACCAGTGCGGCCGCTCCAGCCTCTGCTGCAGCCATCTTTGGCGGGCCGATCTCGGCGGCCTCGAGTAGCGCGGGTGACCACTCGGGCGTGCCGAGGACTGGCACCCCAAGTTCGGTGTCGTCGGTGATGCGCATGTACGCGGCCCGGCTGAGGCCGAGGATCGCCCGGGCCGCGTCGTGCAAGTCCTGGCGTGACGGCGCCGAGGGCCAGTCGTGGTTGCGGGTGAGGAGCACGGCCAGGGCATCCCGGCCCGGCAGCGGCTCCTCGGTGCCGAGGTGCTGCAGCAACATACCGGAGCACCCGTCAAACGATCTCTGACCGCCTACGACCATTAGGACCCACTGATCTAGGGGTCGATCGGCACGCTGGTGGAGCGCTCCGGCCGGTTGGGCTCCTGCTGCACTGCCCCGCCGGCACACCGCCGAGGCGATCGGCGAGGCGCTGCTGGCCGCGTTCTCTCCGCTACCGACGCAGCTGCGGCGGTCGTCGATCTGGCATCAGGGCAAGGAGATAGCGCTGCACGCCGAGATCACCCGGGCACGGGGCCTGCCGGTGTTCTTCTGCCAGAAGCGAGCCCTTGCAGCGGCCCAGCAACGAGAACATCAACGGCTGCTCCCCCAAAGGGCAACAACCTACGCGTGCACGACGCTCCTCGACTGGCTGCAGTCGCCGCGCAGTTCAACACCCGGCCCCGCAGGACTCTCGGCTGGAACACCCCGGCCGGTCGTCTTGCCGAACTGCTCGCCTGAGCGGCGCGATCGGCAAGCCTCGTGGTGGGCAGCCACGGCGCGGCTGCAAGGATGCGTCCCGGTGGCGGACGTGCGACGATCTCCCCCGGAACCACAACCCGGCATACCGGAGATCCAACACTAGCCCGGGCTGGCCAAGGAGATGCTTCACGAGTTGGCGCCGCTCGCCGAGGAAGCCATCGACGTCGACAAGATCGACGTGCCGGACCTGGACACCTTACAGTCGGCGATGAACCGCGCCGTCGAACGGCTGAACATGCCCGGGTTCATCCCTCGGGCTGCCCGTGAGTACGCGGTAACGGCCCTGCGTCTGGTCATCGAAGCCATCACCGACGGGGAGACCGGCCTCGCCGGCGCGAATCCTCGACTCCGTTCCACCCGAAGCGGCCGACGGCAAGTCCGCGGCAGTCGGCGGCTGCATCGGCGTCGCGCTCGGCCTGCTCGACGGGTGGCTCAGCGGCTACGGCCCCAACGCGCCTGGTGGGCTGGCCCGGCAAGCCCGCCTTCCCTCCGGGCACTGGGTCGGCGAACGCGCCGCCACCGACGTCCTCGTCCTAGCCAGCAAAGGCCGAGCGTTCCGATCCTTGGACAGCTGATCACCCGGCAAGGCGGACGACACGTCGTCTACGGCAGCGCCCTCGCGCCCGCCGCCACCATGCACGCCTGGTCACCGCACGCCGGCACGCCGATCACCGAACTCACTCACGCGAAAATCCGCTGACCCACCACGATTCGCAACCGTCACAGTCGCTGTATTGCGAGGATGGCCGGGATCTGCCCGGCGGGCAGAACCATTGCTGGCGTCAACCGGACACGGCAACAGATGAGTCAGGCCCCGACCACGTACGCGCTGGTCAGGGGCCTGGTGGTGCTGGCCGGGAGGGGTGCACCCAACCCGACACAATACGAACCCTCAACCCGTGGTCTAGTCATCGCCGCTCAGGCGTGCCGGTTGGACGTGGGGTGCGTGGTCAGCGGCGGCCGGATGGCGAATCGGGAGCCGACGCCGGGTGTGCTGGTGACGGTGATGTGGCCGGTGTGTTAACGCGATGGCCAGGCCGAGCCCGGTGCCGGTGGTGGCGGCCGCGTTGCGGCCGCGGTAGAACCGTTCGAAGATCCGTTCGGTGTCCTCGGGTGGGATGCCCAGGCCGCTGTCGGCGATGCTGATCTCGGCGTAGCCGTCGTCGATGCGGGCGTGTACTTGAAGGCGTTGTCGAGCAGGATCGGCAGGGCTTGCTCGGGGTAGTCGGGGTCGCCGGCCACGGTGGCGACCAACGGGACCGGCGGGACGCGGCGGACCGACCCTCGGATCCATGGCAGCATCCCGGCTGTCCCTCCAACGAGGCCACGATCCCCCAAGCCTCCCCGGGTACCGTGAAGCGTCGACG
>WNFY01001053.1_pt1 | contig 25784 bp, 23 predicted proteins | sample 5400091 | NCBI WGS metagenome assembly WNFY01 (sample SAMN13153364, study PRJNA577476) | soil metagenome | isolation source: 60 cm soil or saprolite under grassland replicate 1 | place: USA:California | collected 2016-06-15 | reverse complement strand
CTACCCGCGTCGAGAGGGTCGGGGCGTGACGCCCGTCCACGAAGACGACGCGCGGGCCCGCACCGACGCACAGGCGATCGATATCTGAGGGAGCTGGGAGCGGGGAGCGGGGAGCAGGCGCCAGTGTGAATGCCGCTTCGGCGATGGGGGCCACGCTCGTGAAGCGCCACTCCTCCTGTTTCGTCGTGGGAAATCCGAGCTCGGCGAAGCGCGCGATCGCCCCCTCGCGGATCTCCTTCAGCCACTCGGGCGCTCCCGAGGCGCCGTTTCGCGCGAAGGCCGCGAACTCGGCGACGTACCGTTCAGTCCTGTCGACGACGTCGGTCATGCCACGACGGCCTCTTCGCGCAGCCAGTCGTACCCCTTCTCTTCGAGCTCGAGCGCGAGCTCCTTGCCGCCCGACTTGACGATCCGCCCGCCGGCCAGGACGTGCACCACGTCGGGCTCGATATGCGTGAGGATCCGGTAGTAATGCGTCACGAGCACCGTCGCATTGTCGGGCCGCCGCAGCTTGTCCACGGTCTGGGCCACGGTCTTGAGCGCGTCGATGTCGAGTCCGGAATCGGTCTCGTCCAGGATCGCGAGCTTGGGATCGAGCACGGCGAGCTGCAGGATCTCGTTGCGCTTCTTCTCCCCGCCCGAGAAGCCTTCGTTCACCGGCCGGGTCAAATAGCTCGAGTCCCAGCCGATCACCTTGAGCTTCTCCTCGAGCGCGTCCATGAACTCGACCGGCCCGAGCTCTTCTTCGCCCCGGTGCTTGCGGATCGCATTCACCGCAGAGCGCAGGAAATAGGCGTTGGTGATGCCACGGATGGCCACCGGGTACTGGAACGCCAGGAACACGCCCTCGCGCGCCCGCGCCTCCGGGGCCATCGCGAGCAGATCGTTCCCCTGGTACAGCACCTGGCCCGCGGTGACCGCGTACGCGGGATGACCGGCGAGGACCTGGGCGAGTGTGCTCTTTCCCGAACCGTTCGGCCCCATGATCGCGTGCACCTCACCGGTGCGCACCGTGAGGTCGACTCCTTTGAGAATTTCTCTCTCCTCCACGGTCGCGTGAAGATTCTTGACCTCGAGCAGGACCCTTCCCGTTTCCCGTTTCCCCTTGCCCGTCATCCCACGCTCCCTTCGAGACTGATGCCGAGCAGCCGCTGCGCTTCGACGGCGAATTCCATCGGCAGCTCCTTGAAGACTTCTTTGCAGAAGCCGTTCACGATCATCGATACGGCGTCTTCGGCGGACAGTCCGCGCTGCTTCGCGTAAAAGATCTGGTCCTCGCCGATCTTGGACGTCGAGGCCTCGTGCTCCATGATGGCGGTGCTGTTGCGCACGTCGATGTAGGGGAAGGTGTGCGCGCCACACCGGTCGCCGATCAGCATCGAGTCGCACTGCGAATAGTTGCGCGCCTGTTCGGCGCCCTTCAGGATCTTCACGAGGCCGCGATAGGTATTCTGGCCGCGGCCCGCCGAGATGCCCTTCGAGACGATCGTCGAGCGGGTGTTCTTGCCCATGTGGATCATCTTGGTGCCCGTGTCCGCCTGCTGGCGGTGGTTGGTCACCGCCACCGAATAGAACTCGCCGATGGAGTCGTCGCCCTGCAGGATGCACCCGGGATATTTCCAGGTGATCGCCGAGCCCGTCTCCACCTGCGTCCAGGAGATCTTCGAGCTCCGGCCGCGACAGGCGCCGCGTTTGGTCACGAAATTGTAGATCCCGCCCCGCCCCGCTTCGTCGCCCGGGTACCAGTTCTGAATCGTCGAGTACTTGATGGTCGCACGGTCGAGCGCGACGAGCTCCACCACCGCCGCGTGCAGCTGGTTCTCGTCGCGCACCGGCGCCGAGCAGCCCTCGAGGTAGCTCACATAGCTCCCCTCGTCCGCGACGATCAGCGTGCGCTCGAACTGGCCGGTCGACTCCGCGTTGATCCGGAAGTAGGTGGACAGCTCCATGGGACAGCGCACGCCCTTCGGCACGTACACGAAGGAGCCGTCCGTGAACACGGCCGAGTTGAGGGCGGCGAAGAAGTTGTCGTTGTACGGAACCACGGAACCGAGGTATTGCTGTACCAGCTCGGGGTACTCCCGGATCGCTTCCGAGATGGCGCAGAAGATCACGCCGTGCTTCTTGAGCTCCTCGCGGAACGTGGTCGCGACGGACACGGAATCGAACACGGCGTCGACCGCCACCCCCGTGAGCCGTTTCCGCTCCTCGATCGGGATCCCGAGCTTCTCGAACGTCTCCAGCAGCTTGGGATCGACCTGCTCCAGGCTGTCCAGCTTGGGCCGCTGCTTGGGAGCCGCATAGTAGCTGATGGCTTGGTAGTCGATCGGACCGTACTGCACGTTGGCCCAGTGCGGCTCGGGCATCTTCAGCCAGTTGCGATAGGCCTTGAGCCGCCACTCGAGCATCCACGCTGGCTCACCCTTCTTCTCGGAGATGAGCCGGATGACGTCCTCGCTCAAGCCGGGGGGGACGGTCTCCGACTCGATATCCGTGACGAAGCCGTACTTATACGGCTGCAGCACCTGGGCTTCGATACCACTGCTCATGGGAACTCCCGAAGTCCTTTGTGCATCGTAAGTTGCGAAGATGTGGCCTGCGCGAAAGCGAATCCTACAGGAATTACTCGGGATTGTCAACGTGAGAAGCAGGGGCTAGGGGCTAGGGATTAGGTGTTGGGAAAAGCGGGCACGCATCTACACCCTAGCCCCTAACCCCTGGCCCCTTTCAGTAAATGTCCCGATTCAGCCCCCGCACCAGCCTCTCGTAGTCCTCCGGCGTATTGAGATCGTCGATCACCGCCGGGTCGTCGACTGGCACCGTGATGATCTCCTGCTCATGGGCAGTGAGCACGGCCCGCGCGCCGTGCCGGGTGGCGGCGTCGCTGGTCACGAGCTCAGGAAACAAGGCCTGATCCCAGATCACCGGGTGCCCGCGCCGCTCGGCAAAGCTGGGCATGACGGCGGGCGCGCCGGCGCGGCGGTACGCCTCGAGCAGGCGCTCGAGGGTGGCGACGCGCACGTGCGGCAGGTCCACCGGCCACGCCACGACCCCTGAGGGACGGATCGCTTCCAAGGCGGCGAGGGCGGCGCGTAGCGATCCGATCGCCTCGCCGGCGAGGTCGGGGTTCTCTACGATGATGCAGTCGTGGGTGGCGAGGGAGGGCCGGATGCGCGCGGCGTCGGGGCCGAGCACCACGACGCGGGCCTTCACGTCCAGCGCCTCCAGGGCTTCGAGGATGCGGACGGCGAAGGGCCGGCCTCGGAAGTCCAAGAGTGCCTTGGGCCTACCCATTCGCTCTGAGGCCCCGGCCGCCAGCACCACCCCGGCTAGACCCATACGTTTACGTTATCGCGAGTTGCACCCCGCCGCTAAACCCCCAAATTGGCGGCCCATGGCCGTACGACGCATCCGCCAACTAGGCGATCCGATCCTGCGGGTCCGCTGCGAGCGGGTCCAGAACCCGAAGTCCGCCGCGACCCGGCTCGTCGCGGACGACCTGCGGGATTCGCTCGCCGTCGCCAGGAAGAAATACAAGATGGGACGGGCGCTCGCGGCGCCGCAGATCGGCGCGCCGGTGCGGATCGTGTTCGTCCAAATGGACAAGCAGCGCTGGACGATGATCAACCCCGAGATCACGGACGTGGGGCGGGACGACTTTCTGGTGTGGGACGATTGCTTTTCGTTTCCCAACCTGCTCGTCCGCGTGACCCGGGCCTACCAGATCACGGTGAGTTACACCGACCCGAAGGGTAAGCAGCACACGATGGAGCTCGAGGGGCCGATGGCGGAACTGCTGCAGCACGAGATCGACCACCTGGACGGCATTCTGGCGCTCGATCGCGCCAGCGGGGTCGATCCGTTCGCATTCCGGTCGGAGTGGGATAAGGTTCACAAACCGGAAGAACGCTACGGGCCTCCCAAACCACGGGAGGTGTGACGGAGACGCCGCGACGTTAGATTGACCGGGGACAGGGGTGCCCGCCAGCACACGCTCGGCGGGCTGAGATCACACCCTTTGAACCTGATCCGGTTCGCACCGGCGAAGGGAGCTCCGTATGACCTGCCTCACCCAGATGCACTTCGCCCGTCAGGGCACCGTCACCCCCCAGATGCAGCGCGTCGCGGAGCGGGAAGGGCTCCCCGTCGAGCTGGTGCGGGATGAGGTCGCCCGTGGGCGGCTCATCATCCCCGCGAATGTGCATCACCTCGCGCAGCGACTCGATCCGATGGCGATCGGCAAGGTGGCCCACGTGAAGATCAACGCCAACATCGGCAATTCGGCGGTCGAGTCGAACATCGACCAGGAGCTCGAGAAGCTGCACCATGCCGTCCATTACGGCGCGGACACGGTGATGGATCTCTCCACGGGCGGCGACATCGACGCGATCCGCCAAGCGATCCTCGACGCCTCGCCGGTGCCGATCGGCACCGTGCCGATCTATCAGGCCGTGACGGAGGTGAAGCAGGTCGAGGATCTCACGGAAGACGACCTGCTCGACATGATCGAGCACCAGGCGCAGCAGGGGGTGGATTACGTGACGGTGCATTGCGGGATCCTGCGCGAGTACGTGGGGCTCGCGCTGGGCCGGGTGACGGGGATCGTGTCGCGCGGGGGTTCGCTGCACGCGTACTGGATGATGCATCACGACAAGCAGAATCCGTTCTACACGCGCTTCGACCGCATCCTCGAGATCGCCCGCAAGTACGACGTAACGCTCTCGCTGGGCGACGCGTTGCGGCCGGGCTCGGTCGCGGACGCGAACGACCGCGCCCAGTTCGCCGAACTCGAGACGTTGGGCGAGCTGACGACGCGGGCCTGGGCGAAGGACGTGCAAGTGATGATCGAGGGACCGGGCCACATCCCGATGCACTTGATCGAGATCAACGTCCGGAAAGAGAAGGACATCTGTCACGAGGCGCCGTTCTACACCCTGGGACCCCTCGTGACCGACATCGCGCCGGGCTACGACCACATCACGTCGGCCATCGGCGCGGCGATGATCGGCTGGTACGGCGCCGACATGCTGTGCTACGTGACGCGCAAGGAGCACCTCGGCCTGCCGAACGCCGAGGAGGTGCGCGAAGGCGTGATCGCCTACAAGATCGCCGCGCACGCCGCCGACATCGCGCGTGGCCGCGCGGGCGCCCGCGATCGGGACGACGCCCTCTCGCGCGCGCGTTATGCGTTCGACTGGAACGAGCAGTTCCGCTTGTCACTCGATCCCGACCGGGCGCGCGAGCTGCACGACGAAGCGCTGCCGGCCGAATACTTCAAGAGCGCGGAGTTCTGCGCCATGTGCGGGCCCAAGTTCTGCTCGATGCACATCACGCGGGAGATCGAGCGCAAAGCAGGGCTGCGGGAGCCCGAGCAGAAGGGGACACCCGAGGCAGTGCCGGCGGACTGACGGCTTGATGTCGGGATCGTGTCACCACGCGATCCCGTAATCCTCCCCGTGGTTCGAGGAGCCGCCCCAAAAGGAGCCGTGCTTCCAGTCGAAGAAAATGGCGTTGATGGGGCCCGAGGTCCGGTCCTGGAAATCGAGCCGGTAGCCCATCCCGTACAGGTCGCGGCGCACCCAGGGCGGCGTGTCGGACCGCAGCGTGAGCCGGCCGGGCTGAGACTCGTGGTCGCCGAACGAGTTCCGCATCTGGTAGCTCGTGATGTTCGCCGCCTCGACCGCCTCCTGCACGGTCATCCCGAACTCGACCATGTCGAGAAAGCACTGCAGCAGATTCTGGTCCTGCGTGTCGCCCCCCTGAACCGCGGACGCCAGGAACGGCTTCCCATCCTTCAGCGCGAGGCCCGGCGTGAGCGTGACCCGCGGGCGTTTTCCCGGCGCGATCACGTTGAAGGGATTGTCGAGGGAATCGACGACGAACTGCTGCGCCCGCTGGCTCGCGCCGATCCCGGTGCGGCCCGCGATGACGGCCGGGATCCACCCCCCCGACGGCGTGATCGACACGACCCATCCTGAAGTGTCCGCCGCCTCGATGGACGTCGTGCCGCGAGTGAACGCCTCATCGAACGCCGCCAGTGCCGCTCCCTCCAGCTGCTGCTCCGTCTGGCTCGCTCCGCCGGATGTCGCTGGAGTGCGCGCCGGCGGGGGCGGGGGCGGGGGCCAGCCGCGGAGCAGGTCGAGGTACGGGTTCGTCCCACTCTGGAAGGGATAGGGATCGCCCGGCTTGATGCCCGGATCGTTGCGGTCGGGATGGATCAGCTGCGCCCGCTTTCGCGCGTAGTCCTTCGAGAGCAAGCCCCGGATCGGCTCCTCCGGCGGGAACGCGGGGTCGCCGTAGTAGAAGTCGCGGTCCGCGAACGCGAGGCTCATCGCCTGGTACACGGTGTGGATGTAGCGCGCGCTGTTGTAGCCCATCGCCTTGAGATCGAAGGTCTCGAGGATGTTCAGCGCCTCGAGCATCGCGGGCCCTTGCGACCACGGCTGTAGTTTGTAGACGTCGATCCCGCGATAGGTGGTCATGACGGGCTCTTCGATTTTCACTTTCCAGCTCGCCAGGTCCTGCAGCGTGATAAGCCCCCCTTCCTCCTGTAGTCCCCTGACGAATTCCTGCGCGATGTCGCCCTTGTAGAACCGGTCGTAGGCAGCCATGATCGCGTCTCGCCGGCTCTTGCCCTGGCGCAGCGCCTGCTGCTCGGCGTCGACCAGCTTCCGCAGGGTGGCGGCGAGGTCGGCCTGCCTGAAGATTTCTCCCGCCTCGGGCGCCTCGCGTGCTTCGCCCGCGTGCGGCAGCATCACGGCGCGCGAGTAGCGCCATTGCTTGAGCCAGCCCTTGTTCCGCTCGATCGAGTTGGCCGTCTCCTCTTCGATGGGGTAGCCGTCGGCCATCCGGATCGCCGGCTCGAGCACCTCGCGCAGGCTCAGTTTCCCGTACTCGGCGAGCATCGTCATGAGGCCGCCCGGCGTGCCGGGGGTGATGGCGGCGAGCGGGCCGTACTCGGGCGGGAAGCGCATCCCCTTCGAGCGGTAGAAGGCCGGGGTGGCGCCGGTGGGCGCGACGCCGAGGGCGTTGATCGCGATGACCTTCTTGGTCTGCGGGTTGTAGATGAGCGCTTGGGTTTCGCCGCCCCAGGAGAGCACGTCCCACATGGTCGTGACGGCGGCGAGCATGGCGCACGCCGCGTCGACGGGGTTGCCGCCCTTCTGGAAAATCATGGCGCCCGCCGTGGCGGCGAGCGGCTTGCCGGTGATGGCGACCCAGTGGCGCCCGTGCAGCGCGGGCTTCTGGGTGCGTTGGCCCGCGAGCGCGACCGGCGAAAGGAGGAGAGCGAGCGCGAGGAAACGGACGGGCATACGTGCTCCGACGGAGATCGAATTCGAGAACATATCGTGCCGTTCTGCGACTCGCCATCCAAAAGCCCGCCAAGTTGGAACGGCGCGAAGGGCCCGCGCCCTTGCGGCACTTCCGCGTGCCGGTAGTATAGGCAGCCTCTTCTCTCTTGGGGGGCACGGCATGCGATGCTCTTCGGTCCTGTGTAGTCTCGCTCTCACATTCGGCATCGTCGCGCCGGTTGGCTTGGCGGCGCAGGGCGGCTCCGTCGCCGGGACGGTGGTGAACCGGGCGACGGGCGCACCGGTGGCCGCCGCACAGGTTACCGTTGCGGGCACCGCGCTGCGCGCGTTCACCGACGCGAGCGGTCGGTTCGCGTTGAACGACGTTTCGGGCGCGACCACGGTGCTCCAGATCCGGATGATCGGGTTCCGAGCACGCACGGACACCGTGAACGTCGGTGACACGAACCTGCGGATCGCCCTCGAGCCGAAGGCCCTCGAGCTCGAGCAAGTGGTCGTGACCGGAACGGCGGCGGCCACAGCCCAACGCGAGATCGGCAACGCGGTATCGCGGATCGACGTAGCGAGCGTCACCCAAGCCGCTCCCATCAGTGACGTGCAGAGCCTCTTGAACGGTCGCGCCGCCGGAGTGCTGATCCAGCCGGCCACCGGCGCGGTTGGCTCGGGGTCACGCATCCGTATTCGAGGAGCTTCGAGCTTCTCACTCGGCAATCAACCGCTCGTTTACGTCGACGGGGTGCGGGTCGACGCCGATTTCGCGAGCGGGCCGCAGAACCAGGACTTCGGCTCGAGCTCCATCTCGCGCTTTAACGACTTCAAGCCGGACGACATCGCGAGTATCGAGATCCTCAAGGGTCCCGCCGCGGCCACGCTGTACGGCACCGAGGCCTCCAACGGGGTGATCCAGATCATTTCGAAGCGCGGCACCCCGGGCCCGGCACGGTGGGACTTCACTGTTCGTCAAGGCCTCCATTACGTGAGCAATCCCGAGGGACGGTTTCCTACCAATTATCAGGTCGACGGGTCGGGAACCCTGTTGTCGATCACCATGCGAGACCTCGAGGCACAGGTCGGCGACATCTTCCGCACGGGGCACCTGGCGGACTATCAGGGGAGCGTGAGCGGTGGATCGAGCGGTCTGCGCTACTACGTGGCCGGTGGGACCGAGCTACAGGGCGGCGCGGAGCCCAGCAACGACTTCCGCCACACCAGCGGGCGCGCCAGCATCACGGTGACGCCGAGCGACAAGGTGACCGTCGCCGCGAACGTCGGTTATGTCTCCGGTCCGACACATCTGAGCTGCGAGGCGGGCTGCGGGGGGCGCGTGTACACGACGATCTACGCGAACCCTCGGAACGTCGGGAACCCCATACGCCTGGGGTTCCACAGCGGGCTGCCGGCTGAGTATGACGAGGTCTACCACTTCACCCAGGGCCTGGACCGGTTCACGGGGAGCGTGCAGCTCGAGCATCATCCGGTGCGGTGGTTCTCGCACCGGCTCACATTCGGCGTGGACCGTACGCGGGAGGACAACTCGACCTACGCCGCGCGGGTCGACTCGCTGATCCCCAACTCCACGTTTTTCGACGATCCCGGCGCACGCGGCTACATCGGCATCACTAACCGCAGCATCGACAACACGACGGTCGACTACGCCGCCACCGCGACCTTCGAGCTTTCCCGGACTCTCCGATCGAGCACTTCCGGCGGCATTCAGTTCTACCATACGCTGACGGACACGGCGTTCGCCGACGGGCTGTATTTCGCGGCACCGGGGCTCTCAGCAATCGACGCGACATTCGGACCGCGCACCAACGCCGGAGGGTTGCAAGAAACCAAGAGCATCGGCGCCTACGGTCAGGAGCAACTCGGGTGGCGCGACCGGTTGTTCGTCACGGCCGGTGTGCGCTCCGACCAGCAGAGCACCTTCAGCCGGAATTTCAGTCGGGTGTACTACCCGAAGGTCAGCGCCAGCTGGGTCATGAGTGACGAGGCTTTCTGGAAATACCGGTTCGTGAACCAACTTCGCGTGCGTGCCGCGTACGGCGAATCGGGACGAGCGCCACCCTACAACGCGGCCGTCCGCACCTATCTCGGTGCGACGGGTCCGGGTGACCTGGCCGCCGTGACGCCCAACAACATCGGGAACCCAAACCTCGAAGCCGAGCGCGGCAAAGAGATCGAGCTCGGGTTCGACGCCGGGTTCTGGGACGATCGCGCCGGCATCGAGTTCACCTATTATCGGAAGAAGACCGTCAACGAGATTCTGTCACGCGAGATCGCGCCCTCGATCGGATTCTCAGGATCGCAGTACTTCAACGCCGGGACCGTGTTGAACCAGGGCCTTGAGCTCCTGGTGCGCGGCCGCCCGTACGACCGAGGTCCGGTCAGCGTGGATCTCACATTCAACGTCGCGACCAACAGCAACCAGATCCTGAGCCTCCTGCCGGGCCAGACCTCCGTGTCGGCGGGCACGTTCCTGCAGCATCGCGTGGGCTACGCCGTCGGGTCATGGTTCGCGCGACGCGTCGTGAGTGCGGACTTCGACGCTGTGGGGAACCCCATCAACGTGTTGTGCGACAACGGCGCAGGTGGCACGGTCGCCTGCGGCAGTGCGCCGAACGTGTTCCTGGGGCGCACGACACCGAAGGTTGAAGGAGCCTTCAGCCCGGCCGTGACGATATCCAGGCGCGTGCGCCTAGCCGGGCTGCTTGACTTCAAGACCGGATACAGGAAGCTCGATGGCAACACGCGCGTGCGCTGCACGCTTTTCATCCGCTGCCTCGAGAACTTCCGTCCGCTCACATCCGACCCCATCCGCGTCGCGGAGGAAGGGCTCGGCATCCCGGATTTCTACATCAGCGACGCCAGCTTCCTTAAGCTGCGCGAGCTATCCGTGTCGTACACGCTGCCAGACCTCTGGTCCAAAGCCATCGGGGCGAGCCGCACAATGGTGTCACTCGCCGGCCGGAATCTGCACACCTGGACTAGCTACCCCGGCCTCGAGCCCGAGGCAATGTTTCTCGGCGGGTCGCGCGGCGGCAACTTCAGCGCGTGGGAGCAAGCTGACGTACCGCAGCTGATGCAATGGATCGTTACCGTCAACCTGGGCTACTGAGGAGAGGCGACCGATGAGACCCTTCACGATCCTGATCCTCGGCCTCCTCGCGACGGCTGGGTGCGACCTCTTCACTAACGCCCTGGAAGTCCAGAACCCGAGCAACATACCGGCGGGCGGGCTCGAGGTACCCGCGAACGCGCAGTTGCTCACGAACGGCGCGATCGCCGACTTCGAATGCGCCGCCGGAGCCTACGTGGTGATGGGTGGACTGATCACGGACGAGCTGCTCGACGCCACGCAGACGGCCGATCGCTACCCGTACGACAAACGCGCGACGACATCCAGCGACCGCCGCTATGCGGTCAACGACTGCATCGGCCTGGGTGTTTACACACCCCTGCAAACGGCTCGCTTCTCCGCGTTGAACGTTCTCTCTCTCCTGCAGGGATGGACGGACGCGCAGGTGCCAGGCCGCGACAGCCTGATGGCCACCCTCTCGGCCTACGAGGGCTACAGTCTGGTGCTCTTGGGTGAAGGTTTTTGCGCGATGGTCGTCTCGACCCTCGATGCCAACCGGCAGATCGTATACGGGGATTCCATCTCACGCGACAGCGTATTCAAGCTCGCCGTCGCGGCGTTCACCGATGCCATCGGCGGCGCGGCCAGCAGTGACATCCGAATGATGGCACTAGTGGGACGGGCCCGCGCCTCCGCCGATCTGGGCCAACTCACATCCGCGAAGGCCGATGCCCAGCTCGTGAGCATCGGATACGTGAAGTACGTGACGGCGTCGTCCATCATCCCGCGACGCTATAACCGCGTGTGGCAGGAGAACAGCACCACGAGCTCCAGCACGTCGCTCGGTATCCCATACATCACCATGACGAAGGACTCTCTGCGGGTCCCCTTCTCATTCCGAGGGGACAGCAGCGTTACGCACGTCCCGCTCTACCTGCAGCGCAAGTACACGTCTTCGTCTGATCCGATCCGGCTGGCGTCGGGACACGAGGGGCAGCTCATCACGGCAGAAGCGGATCTTGCGACGAGCGACTTCACACACGCTGACAGCATCATCAACATCTTCCGCGCCGTGGGCGGGGATACGGCGATCACGAGCACCAACCCCGACACCGTGAAGGCCGCCCTCATCGACCAACGGCGACGGGAGTTCTTCCTCGAGGGGCAGCACCTCGGCGACGCCATTCGGTTCGGCCTATCTCTCAACCCTCCACAGGGGACCGCGTACCCGGGCGGCGGCACGTACGGCACGCAAGTGTGCCTGCCGATCCCGGACGTGGAGAAGCAGAACAACCCGAACTTCCCCTAGACTCGGATTCATAGAGTGGTAACAGTTGAGGGCCCGGCAAAGCGCCGGGCCCTCTGCATTGTCGGTAGAAGTGTCGCAATGCTGTGCGCTTGCTGTCACTCCTCCAGCACGGCAAACGCCCGCACCGGAAAGCTCCCCATCCCCTTCACACGCGGCGGAACCGCGTAGAACCGGAATCCCGCGTCCGGTAGCTCGCGCAGGCTGCACAGGTGCTCGACAATCGGGATCCCCGCCGCGAGCAGCAGCGAGTGCGCCGGGCGCGCGCCGTCGGTCGCGTCGTCAATGTTGAGCGAGTCGATCCCGACCAGGGCGGCACCCGCGGCTACGAGATGCTCCGCCGCGGCGCGCGACAGAAAGGGATGCCCCGTGCCGTAGCGCTCGGTGCGCCAGTGGACGTCCCAGCCCGTGTGTATGAGCACCGCCTTGCCCTTCACGTCCCGCCCGCGGAACAGCCCCTCGTCGAGCGCCCGGCCGGCGCGCTCCGTTGCGCGGACTACGATGCCCTCCAGATTCGCGACGGCCTGAAGCGGATAGTCAGAAATGTCCTTGCCGCCGTCGTACCGATGAAACGGCGCATCGACGTAGGTGCCGGTGTTGGCCAGGAGCTCGATCTTCCCGATCTGGAATGTCGTGCCGGGCGCATAGCGGGACTGAGACGCGTCACGCGACAGCCAGTCACCGATCACGGGCACGGGAAGGCCGGGATAGGTGACCATCCCGTGCTCGATCGTATGGCTCAGATCGATCAGCCGGCCGGGCGACGGTGTCACGAGGCGGGGGGAGCGGGCGGGGATAGGGTCGGGCCCTGCGTTCGCCGCGCGGGATCCTGCCGGTAGAACTGCTGCAGCTGCCCGTACAGCTCGGGATGCTCGCGCTCGAGCTGGTCCGGCTTCTCGAAGAACGTCTCGGTCGCGACCGCAAAGAACTCGGCCCGGTTGCTCGCCCCGTAGCTGTCGAGCGCCGACGGTCGATCGTGCGCGGCGTCCTGGCGCAACCGCTCGTACTCCGCCGAGAGCACGCCGCCCCACGTGCGCAGTGCGCCCGGCGCCAGGATCGGCACGCCGTCGGTGACGCCGTTTTCCGCATCGAGCTGGTGCGCGAACTCATGCAGCACGACGTTTTCCCCGTCGGCGGGATTGCGTGCCCCGCGAACGGTGTCGTCCCACGAGATCACGACCACGCCGTCGCGCCACGATTCGCCCATCTCGGGGACGGGAGGCTGCGCGATCTCGCCGGTCCGAGGAGATGAGGCAAGCGTTGGAACGAACGCGTGAGGATACACGAGCACCGTGCGGAGCGTCGGGTAGCACGGGCCTTCGAGATGGAGCAGCAACAGGCACGCTCCCGCCGCGATCGTGACTTTCATCTCCTCGGTGAGGGTGAGGCCGCCGCATCCCTCGAAGTGTTTGTCCGCCAGAAATACCTGAACCAACCGGAGCAACCGCGCCCGCTCGTCCGGAGTCAGCGAGCGTGCGAGCGGGACGTTGTGCTCCACGATGCCGTACCAGGTGTCGGGGATCGAACCCGTCGGCACCCGGAGCGACGTCGCCGGAAAGCGGCGCAAGACGGCCGACGCCCCGACGTATCCCAGGACGATGAGAACGAACACCACACCGACGACGGCGAGCAGCTCCATACTAGTCCCACCAACAGTACAGTCGTTGCGACGCCACGAGCTCCTGTGCCAGCGCCTCGACCGTTTCCGTTCCCTGGCTCACGACGTCGGGGCAGAACGCATAAAACCGCCGGGCCAGGGCGTCCGCGTCGTCGATCGCCGAGCGGAACCGGCCCTCCACCCAATCGAACCCCATCCCGGTGAGGACGAAGGGGTGGTCACGCTCGAGCGCCTTGAGCCACGCGACGATGCTGTCGGGGCCGATGTCGTAGTTCCAGCCGTTCGTCCCCATGAGCCGGAGAATCTCGTACGGATCGCCCCGCGGGAACAGCGCAACGCGGTCGGCGTGGCCCCCGATGCCGAAGTGTTGCTCCGAGCGGAACAGATAGTATCCTTTCTCGAGGAAGCGCGGCTGCGCGGCGGACACGAGTCGCTCCGCTCGCGCCGAAGGGACGCTCACCGCGAAACCCTCGGTGCGGAGGGAGTCGCCCACCGAGTCGGTGCCGACAAGCGGCGTGGCCTTCCCGCCCGCGAGGCGTTCGAGCGCGCGGACCGCGTCGGGGAAAGCAGCCGGTACCACGAAGTCGGCGGGAAGCGTCCACGAGGTGCGGAGCATGCGCGAGCCGAACTGGGTGAGGAGGTAGACAATGATGGCGACCGCCACCACCCACCGGAGCGACACGCGCGTGCGGGGCTGGGCGATGGGGCGGGGGTCAGGTCCGGTCATGTTCAACTGCTGCAGGATCGCCGTCGCGCGCCGGCGTATGCGCCGCCGACGGAGCAGGCTGAAGGGCGGCAGCGCCTGCCAGGTCATCACCCACGCGCTCGGGAACGTCGGCCGGAACACGCCGGCGCGAGCGTCGCGCCGCCACCTCCCCGCCTCGACCTGCTCCGTCAGCTCGCGCGCCATCGCTTCACCTAAGAACCGCGCCGGCTCGTCCTGGTGCTCGAACGGGACGCACTCCACGCCGCGGTAGTGTCGATCGAGGTACGCGCGCTTGATGCGGCACAGCCGCGCCGGATCCTGCACGATCGGCAGCCGCACGACAATGCGGGACGCGGGCGGAGTGAACGACCCCAGCCGTGGACTGTTGTGAACCGAGACCGTCCGCCCGTCGCGAAACTTGGTGGGCAACTCCGCGTAGCTCGCTACGAGCCGGGTGGGATGCGCCGCGGTGAACATCGCGACGGCGAGCGCCAGCTCCGCCGTCGCGGGGTTCTCGAGCAACGCGACACGCGTGCTGACGTCCTTCACCTGGCCGGTCTGAAACAGATCGGCGACCACGTGAAAGCCCTCGCTGGTGAGGGCGTCGCGGGTCTGCCGGAACGCCGCGGCGACGTCCTCGGGCACGGCGTACCGCCCCGGAGTGAAAGGCTCGAAGACCGGACGGGCTCCAACCCGCTGGGTGAGCCACACGACGATAGGCCCAAGCAGGTATGGAACGAGCAGTATGACGAGCCAAGGCAGATAACCCATGCAGGCCTCGCGAACTGCTAGGGCGCTCGGGGTGGGGAAGGTTGTGCCGGCGGGAGCACTCGTGCGAGCGCCTTGAGCAGCTGCCCGTCGGGGGTGCCGCCGTCAGGCGCCTCGGCGAGCACAACGGCGAAGCGCCGCCTGAGCAACGGATCGCGCATCGCGTGGGCGGCGAACTGCAGCGTGAGGGGGATGAACCATGGTGCCTGGCGCGCTCCTGCGCCCGACCGGGCCACGGCGGCGTACTGCTCGAATAGGGCAAGGAGAAACGCGCCCTTCGAAGGAAACTGCCGGTAGATCGCACCCTTGGTGAAGCCGGCCGTTTGAGCGATGTCGTCGAGGCTGGCGAACTCGATGCCGCGCTCCGCGAAGACGCTTAGTCCCGCCTGGAGGAGCAGCGCTTTAGTCTCGGCGGTTCGCCTCTGTCTGATACCCATCGGAATCTACGATACCCATTGGAATCGTATCAGGCAAGTTGACGTTGTGCGGTGCGGTGTTGAGATACTCACTGGTATCTCAATGAGGCGGATCTCCAACTCGGATAAGGCGTTCCTGCCCTGTGGTCGTTTCTCACTGAACCGGTCACATCCCCCTTCCAAAGATAGGGCCGCGCCCGAGCCCCATTACGGTTTCCAGGAGGGAACCTGTGACTCAACCATCCGCTAGCTCGGCTGAAGGGAGTCTGCAGTTCGAGCACGCCGAGCGCGACGGCTCCGCGTCCACGCTCACGTGCGCGCTCTGCAGCCAGCCCGTCGCGACGTCCTACTACGAAGTGAACGGCAACGTGTCGTGCCAGCGGTGCCGCAACCAGGTCATGGCGCGGTGGAACCGCGGCTCCTCCGGCAGGCGCTTTGCGAAGGCCTTGGGACTCGGGTTTGCTGCGGCCGCGCTGGGGGCGGGGATCTACTTCGGCGTCGCGGCGCTGACCGGGTACGAGTTCGGCCTCGTGGCGATCGTCGTCGGCGTGCTGGTGGGCGGCGCGGTGCGGAAGGGTTCGAACGGCCGTGGCGGCTGGCGCTACCAGCTGCTCGCCATGTTTCTCACCTACACCGCCGTCGTGGTGACCGACTCCTCACTGATCGCCCGCGAGCTGAAGAAGGAATGGCGAGTCCAGGCGGATTCGGCGCAGGCCGTGAGCAGTGCGTCGTCCGCTGCCCAACCCGCGGTGCTCAACGCATCCACCGACCGGGCAACTGGGGCTTCGCATCTGCCGCGGCCCCTGGCGGTCGCCCTCGGCCTCGCGCTGATCGTGGCGCTCGCGTACGCGGCCCCAATCATGATCGGGATTGTGAGTCCGCTCCACCTGCTGATCGCAGGGTTCGCACTGTACGAGGCGTGGAAGCTCAACCGGGGCGTCGCACTCCAAGTCGCGGGACCGTACCAAGCCGCCGCTCGCCCTGCGGCGGCGTAGCTGAGCGTCGATGACCGACGCCGAAGTACCCGGGCGGGCGCCGTCTGTGTGCGCGCAGTGCGGCACACAGATCGCGCCCACCTTTCTTGCCTGCCCGTCCTGCCAACGCCTGGTTCACGGCGAAGAGCTCAAGCATTTAGCCGCCACCGCGGAGCGCGCGGCGCGGGTCGGCGACGCGAGCGCCGCCTTGGCCGCCTGGCGCCAGGCACTCGAGCTACTGCCGACGGACGCGACCCAGCACCAGGTCGTGTCTGCCCGGATAACCGCCTTGAGCCGCTCTCTGGACGGTGGGCCCGCGACGGGGCAGCGCAGGTCACCCTGGGGCAAAGGGGCGGCTGGTGTCGGCGCACTCGGCGCCCTGCTCTTCAAGTTCAAGTTCGCGCTCGTGTTCGTCCTCACGAAAGGCAAGCTGCTCCTCCTCGGCCTGACGAAGGCAGGGACGCTCGCCAGCATGCTGCTCTCGGCGGGCTTGTACTGGACGATCTGGGGCTGGAAGTTCGCCTTCGGCCTGGTCCTTTCCATTTATATCCACGAAATGGGTCACGTGCAGGCACTGCAGCGCTACGGCATCAAGGCCACGGCGCCGATGTTCATTCCCGGCATCGGCGCCGTGATCCGGCTGAAGCAGTACCCGGCGGACGCGCGAGAAGACGCGCGAGTCGGGCTCGCCGGTCCGCTGTGGGGGCTGAGCGCCGCACTCGCGGCCTACGTCGTGTATCGCGTCACCAACGTCGGCGTGTGGGGTGCGATCGCCCACTTCGGCGCCTGGGTGAACCTCTTCAACCTGGTCCCAGTGTGGCAGCTCGACGGCGCGCGCGGCTTTCGCGCGCTGACCCGCCAACAGCGCTGGATCGCGGTCGCAATCATCGCGTTGATGTGGTTCGTGACGTCCGAGGGGTTGCTGGTGCTGCTCGGCCTCGCCGCCGCGGCGGCCGCCGGGTTCGGTCGCCCGGCAGAAGAAGCGGATCACACCGCTCTGCTGCAGTACTCGCTCCTCGTGGGCGTCTTGTCGCTGATGACCTGGATCGCGGTCCCTGCCACCGGGCCTTGAACGGGGATGGGACCCGTTCTATGTTTGCGATTCGGCCCGGGTCTCGTGGCCGGAGCGACGCGAAATGCCTGGAGCCTGAATGCCGTACATCATCGCAGAACCCTGCATCAATCTGAAAGATCGATCGTGCGTGGATGTCTGCCCCGTGGACTGCATCTACGAGGGTGAGGATCAGCTCTACATTCATCCGGACGAATGCATCGATTGCGGCGCATGCGAGCCGGAGTGCCCCGTCACCGCGATCTTCCCGGAGGAAGACACGCCGCCGCAGTGGAAGTCCTACATCGCCAAGAACCGGGACGTGTTCCAGAGCGCGAGCCCGCCCGGCAAGCCGCAGCGCAAGGGATCGTGAACAGCGCCCCGGGGTCGTCGCCCCGGGGTTCGCGCTTCAGGGGAAGGGCAGTGCACTCAGGAAATCGGCCAACAGCCGGCCGGCCGCGAGGGGCTGCTCCAGGGGTGCGATGTGGCCGGCGGCAGGGACGACGTGACACTGGGCGTCGGGGATGAGCTGCGCCATGGCGCGCGCCGTCTCGGGTGGCGCGATCTCGTCGTCGCTCCCCACCAGCACGAGGGTCGGCACCCGCACTCCCCGGAGGGTCTCGGTGGAGTCCGGTCGGTCGCGCAACGTCCGCAGGGCGCCCACGAGTCCGGGTACCGACCAACGGCGCGCCATCTCGCGCACCTGTCCCGCCACCTCGGGCTGCGTGGCCTGCGTGGCCGGCGCGAGCAGCCGAGGGAGCAACCGCTCGATCACGGCATCCGGGCCTTGCTGCTCCGCGACGTGTGTGAGCTCGTCGCGCCCCCGCTTCGCATCGGCCGAGTCCGCCTGAGGCCTGGTATCGGCGAGGATCAGCGCTCTCACGCGCTCCGGATGCCGGCGCAACAGCTCGAAGATGACGTAGCCACCCATCGAGATGCCGCACAGCACGGCCTCCCGCACGCCCAGTCCATCGAGCACGGCCACGAGATCGTCGGCGTAGCGCGACAGCGAATATCCGTCGGCCCCGGGGGGCACCCCCGAGCCGCCCACACCGCGCAGATCGAGGGCGATGCGCCGCGCTCGCGACAGCGTGGCGAGCTGGTGTCGCCACACGGTGCGATCGAACGGGAAGCCGTGCACGAACAGCACTGGGACGCCTTCGCCGCGCACGTCCACCGCAAGGTCCACGTCCCCCACCGGCACCTGGATGGGCTGATGCCCTCCCGACGGCCGCGTTCCGAGAAAGCGGGCAATCTCGTCCGGAATCGGCGTGGCGCGCCCCAGTCGATCGATGCATACGAACACCATCTCCGCCTCCGCGATGCCTGCATCGTCGGAGATCCGCCGCACCACGTGGCGCAGGGTCATGCTGGTGGTGCCGCGGCCCGCGACCGTCGTCTCCACGCGCAGCACGTCGCGCGCGAACGCCGGGGCACGGTACTCGATCGTCGCCTTGCGCACCGCCGGCCACACGCCGTTGCGGTCGAACAGGTCCATCCCCGGACCGCGGGCGAGCGTGTCCCAGCGCGCACGCTCGAGCAGCGTGAGCAACGCCGCCTGGTTCAAATGGCCGAATGCATCGCATTCGTAGGGATACACGGTCAGCTCGACCGTCCCGAACGGCGTCACGGTACACGCTCCGGCTGGGGAACGGGGACCGCAAACGTATGCCAGAACACCACCCGTCGCACGTTGCACGTTGCGCGTTGCAAGAGAAAGGCGAAGGCCTTTGCCCCGTAGGTGGGATCGAGGATGAGGCCGTGTTGCGACGCGAGTCGCGCGGCCGTCTCCCCCTCCGGCGTCGGGTGACCGTACCCCTGCCCCAGCCCGTCCATGATGTCGAGGGAGCGGGGAGCGGGGAGCGGTACCCCTCGGTGCGCGAGCAGCCGCCGCGCGGCGTGCGCGAGCCACGTCGCTCGCCAGCGGTTCGCGACGATCACCGGTGCCACGCGGACGCCCACGATGCGCGTCGGCCAGCCGAGCGCGGTGACGGCGAGCGCCAGGCCCCCCGCCGTGCCGCCGGTGCCGAGCGGGAGGACGATCGTGTCCGGCGGCGAGGCGACCTGCGAGGCGAGCTCCAATCCCGCGAGCAAGTGGCCCACCACCCCGCAGGGATGCGCTCCCCCACCGGGAATCCAGCGACGGCGGCCGAGCGCTCCCGCGCGACGCCATGCTTGGACCACCGCGTGCGGCAGCGATGCCCTTGCCCCGGCGCGCACGACGAGCGCCGCGTGTGCCCGGCACTCAGAGGCCACGGCGCGGCTCGTGGGCGTCTCGGGCTGTGGGAACTGCGCGAGCACGGCGCGGCCGCCCGCCGCAGCGGCATGCATGGCGGTCGCGAGACAGTGGGTCGAGCCGGTGCCGCCCAGCGTGACGAAGACCGTGCCGGGGCGCGCGCCCGCGAGCAGGAATTCGAGCGCGCGTACCTTGTTCCCGCCATAACGCGCCGATGAGCGGTCCTCCCGTTTGACGGTGAGCTCGGCGATGCCGACGGCGCCCCCGAGCGCGGCAGCCCGCTCGAGCGGCGTGGGCCAATCGCCCAACCTACAAGGCGCGAGGGTCGCGCGTATCTTTTCAATCAGCTGCGCTGGATCCGACACCACAACCCCGATCCCGAGGACCCCGATGCAGGTTGCCACCGACTACATCCGCCACGCCGCGCGCGCCGCCCGCAAATGCGCCGGCGATCCGCTGGGCGGGGCGCCCCAGCCGCCGGACGCTGAATTCTACAAGACTCTCGCCAAGGCGCTCGAGGAGATCGCCGCCGGCCTCGACACGCTCAGCAAGCAAGAGTGAGCTACATCCGCACACCCGAGGCGCTGGCCGAAGCGATCGCAGCGCTGTCGCGGGAGCCGCTCGTTGCCGTCGACACCGAGGCGGCGAGCTTCCACCGCTACCACGACCGGATCTTTCTGATTCAGCTGTCGAGCCCTTCCCGAACCGAGATCATCGACCCCCTGGCGGTGGCGGACCTCTCGCCCGTAGGCCGCCTGCTGGCCGACACGAAGGTCGAGAAGATCTTCCACGACGCGGACTACGACCTGCGGATTCTGGATCGCGACTACGGATTCCGGCCGCGGCGGCTGTTCGACACGCGCATCGCCGCCCAGCTCGCCGGCGAGCCGGCGGTTGGCCTCGCCGCGCTGCTGGAAAAGTACGCGGGCGTGAAGCTCGCCAAGGAGCACCAGAAGGCAGACTGGTCGCGCCGCCCGCTTCCCCCGGCGATGCTCGCGTACGCCGCCGCGGATACCGCACACTTGCCGGCACTGCGCGAGCAGCTGCGCGCCAGGCTCACGGGGCTCGGTCGGCTCACGTGGGCGGAGGAGGAGTTCGCGCGACTCGAGGAGCTGCGGTGGACGGGGGGTGGGACGCCCGACGGTGGGCCGGGGGGGCCGGGGGGGCCGGACGCGTTTCTGCGCGTGAAAGGGGCGAAGGCGCTCGCGGCTCGACAGCTCGCGGCCCTGCGGGAGCTGTACCGGTGGCGCGAGGCCCTGGGGGCCGAGCAGGATCGCGCCACGTTCCGCATCATCGGGAACGACGCGCTGCTGGCCGTGGCCAAGGCCCTGCCCCGCGCGTCCGCCGAGCTGGCGGGGATCGCCGCACTGCCGCCCAGCCTGGCCGCACGGCACGGCCCCGCGCTGCTCGACGGCGTGCGCCGCGCCCTGGCGCTCCCGGAGAGCGAGCTGCCCCGCGTAGAGCGCGCCCCCCGCCACGCGCGCGATCCGGCGGTCGAGGCGCGGGTCGAGCGCCTCAAGGCGGCCCGCAATAGCGCCGCGGCAGCGCTGGGGCTCGATCCGGGCGTGCTGTGCGGGCGCTCGACCCTCGAAGCCGTGGCCCGCGCCGAACCGCTGCCAAACGATCGCGCCGGCCTCTCCACGATCGGAGAGCTCCGGCGCTGGCAAATCGAAGCGTTCGGGGACGCGCTGCTCGCGGCGCTCGGCTCGGGCTAGAGCCCCATCAACGCCCGCACTTTGGGATCCATCCGCTCGGGCGTCCAGTACGGTTCCCACACGATTTCGACGTCGACGTCCTTCACCCCCTCGAGCCCGCGCAGCACGCGGTAGGCGTCGTTGGTGATCATTGGACCAGCCGGGCAGCCGGGCGACGTGAGCGTCATCTTCACGCGCACCTCCCCCTCGACGATCTCGACATCGTACACGAGGCCGAGATCGATGATGTTCATGTCGAGCTCCGGATCCTTCACCTGCCGGAGCGCGTTGCGCGCCGCCTCTGCATTGAGCGCCACTGGTGCCGTCATCACCGACTCCCCTCCGCCATCCTGTTTCCGAACCTAGTGGACCGCGTAGCCGCGCACCAGGCAGCGCCGTCGCCGTGCGATCCAGGCGTACAGCCGCCGCGCCACGCGCGGCACACCGGGGATGCGGAATCCCCACGCCAACCAGCGCTTCCCCGGCAGCCGCCGCAACAGCTCCGGAACCGCGTCCGCACCGGCCAACACCCGGCCGTCGGGCGCCGGGAGCACGAGATGCATCGCCGCCGCGAGGGCCGGGAGCGGGATGTTGAACGCGGCCACGCGGGCCTGGTCCTGGAACGGGACCAACGCGATGCGATGTTCCCGGTCCCAGCGCCGGAGCAAGTCGACCGAGCGCTGGCAGAAACCGCACTCGCCATCGTAGATAAGCGTCGGGCGAACCCGGTCAGCGCGCATCGGACGCCCGCGCGGCCGCGTCGGCGACGCCGCTGCGCACCTGTTTCAGCAGCGTAAACGGGCGGCGGGCGCGCGGCACGTACGCGCGGTTGGTGAGCAGCACGACGAACAAATCGCGATCGGGGTCGATCCAAAGCGAGGTTCCGGTCCAGCCGGTGTGGCCGTAGCTCCTCGGTCCGAACAGCGTCCCCGCGCTCGAGACGCTCTCCCCGGTCGGTACCGCCTGCCACCCGAGCGCCCGGGCTTCGGTCCCGGCGCCGAACGCCGTCGCCTTGGACGTGAACAGGCGAACCGTCTCCTCGCGAACCAGGCGGCGGCCGTCGAGACTCGTCCCGCCACGCAGTACGAACTGGGCGAACCGTGCGACGTCGGCGGCCGTGGAGAACACCCCTGCGTTGCCGGACACGCCTCGGAGCTTGAACGCACTCCCGTCATTGACGGTGCCGGCGACGGGATGCCCGCGCCACACGCCGGTGGGCGCGATCCGGGCTCGTAGGCGTGACGGCGGCCGGAACATCGTCTCCTCAAGGCCCAACGGAGCGAAGACCTCGCGCGCGACGAAGGCGTCGAGCGGCTCGCCCGCCACGCGCCGCACGACCTCGCCGAGCAGGATCGCGTTCAGATCGCTGTAGATGATGCGGGTGCCGGGCGGGACCCGGGGGGTCTCGCGCAGCACGCGCGCCATGAGCGCGGCGCTGTCGGGGATTGCCTTGAGCTCCCGGTCCGGGATGTCGGCCCGGAGCCCGGACGTGTGGGTCAGGAGCTGGCGCACCGTGATCGCCGCCGTTTCCGGCCCTTTGAGCTCCGCGATGTAGGCCGCAACGGGCTCCTCCAGACGCACCTGCCCCCGCTCCACGAGCAGCATCAGGGCGGTCGTGGTCGCGATGACTTTGGTGAGCGAGGCCAGGTCGTACATGGTGCTGTCCGGATCGACGGCCGGGCTCGACGCCGACCAGGTGAGATGCCCGTAGCCCTTGGCGAACAGAATCGCGTCGCGCCGCCCGACGACCAGCGCCGCGCCGGGGTAGGCGCCCCGGCGAATGCCGTCTTCGACGAGGGGATCGAAGCTATCCGCGCTGAACGACGCTCGTTCGGGTGGGTTAACCCCGGGGCGCTGCCCCGGGGGCGCCGCAGGCGAACGGGCGCCCTGGAGGGCGAGGAGCAGCAGTCCTACGACCACACACCCGGGATGCGGCGACCGCACCCCGGGCAGGCCCCCGAGGCACCGATCCGCTGTTGCCGGATCACATACCCGTGACGCTCGATCAGCAGCTCGCCGCAGTCGGGGCACCGCGTCTGCTCCCAGCGCCCGACCCGGCCAGGGAGATTGCCTGCGTACACGAACTTGAGGCCGGCCGCCGCCCCGATCTCACACGCCCGCACCAGCGTCTCGGCCGACGTGTTCTCGGGGTCGGTCATCCGGTAGTCTTTGTGGAACGCGGTGACGTGCCACGGGATCTCCGGGTTCACCGACGCGATATAGTCGGCGGCCCGGCGTAGCTGAGCGTCGTCATCGTTGAAACCCGGGATCACCAGGGTCACCAGCTCGAGCCAGAATCCGCGCTCATACACCATCCGGATCGCATCGAGCACGTGCTGGAGCACGCCGCCCAGCTCGCGGTAGCGGCGATCCTCCATCGCCTTGAAGTCGATCTTGTAACAGTCAGTCCACGGGCGGATGTAGTCGAGCACCTCGGGAGTCGCGTTGCCGTTCGAGATGAACGCGGTCTTCAGGCCGTGGCCCCTCGCCACCTTGAATACATCGACCGCCCATTCGGCCGTGATGAGCGGCTCGTTGTAGGACGAGCCGACGAGCTTCGCTCCCTGCCTGAGCGCCAGCCGAACCAGGTCGTCGGGGGTGATGTCGGTCGGGACTACTCCGGCAGCGTCGTCTCGTAGCGCTTGGCTCGTGAGCCAATTCTGACAATAGCCACAATGAAAATCGCATCCCAGCATGCCGAAGGTCAGCGTGTCGGACCCGGGGAGGGCATGGAAGAACGGCTTCTTCTCCGTAGGATCGCACTGCAACGCCGCGACATAGCCCGCGGGGACGTACAGCGTGCCGTCCTGGTTGAAGCGGACCTTGCAGATCCCCCGGCGTCCGGGCTTCACGAGGCAGCGGTGCCCGCAGGCGAAGCAGCGCACCGCGTGATCGGGAAGCTGTTCGATCAACTCCCCCTCGCGGACCCGCGCGTCCAGCGCCTGGGCGAGGGTGGCGGACCCGCCGTCCGGGGGAGCTTCGTGAGTGAGAAACGAGATGATGCTGCGCTGCGCCATGGGCTCCGCCGACTGCCGTCTTTCCTCAATATAGCTTGATGCCCCGGGGCCTCAGCCGCCGACCCGAAGCGGGCCCGGCGCGAGGTCGTAGAGCAGCAAGGCGGTGCTGATGTCGCGGGGAGAGAGGTCGCGCACCTTGGGCTGGGGGTACATGATGTCGCCCGGGTCGGGCGAGTGGTCGAGGCCGAGCAGGTGCCCGATCTCGTGCAGCGCCAGCACGCGGACATCGTCAGGTTCAAACGGCTGTCCCTTAGGATCGAAGGTGGCGAGGGTCATGACGCCGCTCGTCAGGCGTCCATCCTCGTCCCACTGCACGTCCGTTTGCCCGGAGTGCTTCCCCTCGAATTGAATGCGCCATTGAAGCCGCACTTCGGCGACGCTCGAGTCGGCGTCCAGATTGAACCGCACGGGCACGCCGGCCTCTTGCCAGCGCTGGAATGCGCTGCGCACCGCGTCGAGAAACGCCGGCTGGAAGTTCGCGACGGTCGTGGGTTCGAACGACACGCGCACGGGCGTCGACACGCGGCCGTCCCAACGGTGCAGGACTGAATCCGGGCTCGCGGCGATGATGTCGTTCAGATAGGCGATGTGGGCGCTGGCGCGGATCCGGCGGCGGATCTCGGAGCGGGCGAGGAGCACGATGTAACTCGGGCCCCCGGCGCCGACGGGCGGCACGACCGTCGGCGGTGGGGCGGGGGTAGGCTGAGCGGCCGCGCGCGGGGTGTCCGACGCCGCGGCCACCGCCGGACCCGACGTCGGCACCATGCTCTCCGCGGGCGCGGTCGGGGGCGTCGCGCCGGCCGACGCCCGCGCCGGCCGTCGCACGAAGGTGTTCCACAGTGCGGCCGACGCGAGGAAGACAATCAGCGCGGCGACGAGCATGAGCATGCGGCGCTCGAACATGCGCGCAATATGCGGACGGACGGCGTCGCGCCGCTAGCTTTGACCCGCTGGCGTCTCTATGATTGTGGCCTGCTTATGCTTGGCACGTAAGTGTTCGCGTTACCCGCGGCACCCATCATTCGCCGGCGTGGGTGGGTCATCGTGGCATGGGCGGCCCTCGCGCTGCTGTTCGGGCCGCGGGCGTGCCACGTCCAGCAGGTGCTCGCACTGCGCGGCGGGGGGAGCGAGACGACGGAATCCAGCCGGGCGACCGAGCTCCTGAAACAGGCGTTTCCGACACCGTTCGCCGACTACGTGGCGATCGTCGTCCATGGCCCGGTCCGCTGGACTAACGCCCGCTTCGAAGCCGTGCTCGACACGCTCAAGGCCGCGGTCGAACGCCGGTCGTACGTGGGAGAGGTGATCTCGGTCCGCTCGATCGGGGAGTCGAGCTTCGTCAGTCAGGACCGCCGCACGACGTTCCTCATTGCGGCGCTTACCCCGGAGTCCACCCATGACCTGAGCGCCAGTTTCGTTCCCGACTTGCGCGCGGCGATCCGGGACGCTCTGACACGGGTCCCCGGCTCGGACGGGTTCGAGGTGATGGTGACCGGGTTCCCCGCGCTGGACCACGACGTGCGCGCCATCAGCGCGGAGGACACCGAGCGGGGCGAGCAGCGCGCCCTGCCGCTCACTCTGGCAGTGCTGATCGTCGCGTTCGGCG
>WNFY01001052.1_pt1 | contig 25785 bp, 23 predicted proteins | sample 5400091 | NCBI WGS metagenome assembly WNFY01 (sample SAMN13153364, study PRJNA577476) | soil metagenome | isolation source: 60 cm soil or saprolite under grassland replicate 1 | place: USA:California | collected 2016-06-15 | reverse complement strand
GCGAACCCGAACGTCCCGTTGACGGAGGCGAGCTGGACGCCGGCTGACGTGTTCGGATCGGCAGGGACGACCGTCCCGCCCGCCCCGCCCCAGCTGCCACCCGCGTCGGGGAGGCCGCTCGCGCGCTCCAGGACGCCCGTGACGATGAACTTCACGTTCGGCCGGATGAGGAAAGCGACGCCGGGGATGATGCGCGTGTCGTTCGTGCTGATGCCGCCCGTCGGCGAGAGGATCACGTGCTCCACGCGGACGGCCGGCACGAGCCACGGGTACAGGATGTACGAGAGCTCGCCCCACAGGACCTTCGAGGTGACCTCCCCCGGCCTCCCGTCGGCCGTGAGCAGCGCCGGCGTGACGTGGTTGTGCCGGTCCCAGTAGCCGCCGAAGTCGAGCTCGAGCGAGCCGGCCTGGGCGCGTCCGCCGCCGCCGAACGTCTTCGCGACGTCCTGCGTGACGAGCGTCGCCGTCGTGACGGGCGTCGTCGTCGCGTCGGTGACGACGGTCGCGTCGAACTCGGTGTTCGAGTGCGAGGCGAAGCCGTAGACCGTGAGCGCCGTCTCGGCCCAGGGGTGCGCCACGTCCGTCGAGCCCGTCGAGCCCTCCCCGTCCATCCGCATCCCGCCGAGCTTGAAGGCCAGGTGCCCGTAGACGTTCTCGGACGGCTTCACCGCGCTGACGTGGCTGCCGGCGTTCAGCCCCACCCCGTACTCGACGCGGCCACCCGCGATCCCGTTCAGCTCGACGAGGTTGAAGTTGTCGTTGAGCTGCCAGCTGGCGCCGGCCGTGGCGGGATCGTTGTAGACGTCGATGAGCGGCACGTTCACGACGTGGCTGTCGGAGAGGTACGTGGCGTGCGGGCCGAAGGCCGTGAGCGTCGGGACGCCGCGCCCCACCGTCACGTTGAAGAGGTGCCTCGGGCCGAAGAGGTCGTTGAACAGCACCTCGGCCCGCTCCAGTTCGGCGCCGCCGGGGACGACGGTCAGCTCTCCCCAGACGGTGATGCTGTCGGAGATGGCGCCGCCGGCCCAGACGTGCGCCTCGGCGATGATGTTGTCGAGCGAGAACTGCGCGCCGTTGTCGGCGATGGCGGCGTCCGAGCCGGTGGTGGGATGGGTGATGAGCGTGCCGTTCGCGCCGAAGGCGAGGCCGGGGATGGAGGGCACCCAGCCCGGCCAGACCGCATTCGGGAACTGCTTCTTGGCGGCCTCCTGTCCGAGCGCCACCGTCTCCTGCTTCACGAAGTCCGAGTCGATGCCGGGGAAGAGGTAGCCGTTCCGCCGGAACGCCTCGCCGAAGGGGTTCAGCCGCGGGTAGACGGTGTGGCACGTGAGGCAGCTCGTGCCGTACTTGCGAGCGAACGCGGGGATGGCGCGCGCGGACGGCGCGGCCGACAGCAGGACGACCACGGCCAGGGCGGCCGCGGCGCGGAGGGTCCATCGCATCATGTTGCGCCTCGTCTGTCTCAGCGGGTGAGAAGCGATCGGGCGCGGAAGCCGGGTCGAGAGCGACCTGTCGAGGTAGCCGCACCTTGAGTCAACGCTCAAAAGCTCACCAATGAATTGCGGTCCAGCCTAACGCCGCGGTGTAGGCAAGTGCAACCTGATGTGGGATGACCTTCACGGAGGGTAGCGGGAGGGCACGGCCACGGACATCCCGCTCGCGGCCGGATCGCGGAAAGCGGCCGCGAAATGAACGGTTGGACCCATCCGTCCCGGCGATTAGACTCCCGCCCCATGTCGCCCGACCGATCGAGAGCGGACCCCCGCGAAGCGCTCCTCGCGCAGCTGCGCGCCGTCGCAGGCAGGCCGCTCTCGCTGCGCGACCTCATGCAACGCGCGAAGCTCCACCCCGGCGAGCGCACCGAGGTGAAGCGTGTGCTGCGGGACCTGGCGCGCGAGGGGAAGCTCCTCCGGGACGGCAAGCGCTTCTCCGTCCCCGCGGCGCGCAGCGCGCCGGCGCCGGCGCCGGTGGCGCCAACCGCGCCGAGCGGGAGGACGCCCGTCCTCGGGCGACGCCGCGGGATCGTGGGGACGCTCACGCGCCACCGCGACGGCTACGGCTTCGTGGCGCGGCTCGACCGCGCGGGCGAGGACGTCTTCGTGCCGCCGGCCGAGGCGGCCAAGGCGCTCGACGGCGACCTGGTGCGGGTGGAGATCGTGCCCGCGCCGCGCGGCCGGAGCATGGGCAAGCTCGTGGAGGTGGTGGAGCGGCGGAGGCGATGGCTGCTCGGCACCTACCACGCGCGCGGGAAGTCGAGCTTCGTCCTCCCCGCGGACGCGGATCTCGACGGCCCCGTCGCGGTGCCCGAGACCGACGTCGTGCAGGACGGCGACGTGGTGAAGGTCGAGCTCGAGCCCGGCACAGGACGCCTCGCCGGCCGCGTGGTGGAGCGGGTGGGGCGCCCGGGGGACCCGCGCGTCGAGGTGCTCAAGGTCGCCTACGCGAAAGGCTTCTCCGATCTCTTCCCCGACGACGTGCGCGAGGAGGCCGAGCGCGTGCCGGATCACGTGCGAGCCGAGGATCGGAGCGGGCGCCGCGACCTCACCTCGCTCCGGCTCGTCACCATCGACGGCGAGGACGCGCGCGACTTCGACGACGCCGTGTTCGTCGAGCGCGTGCACGGCAAGGGACAGGCGCGTTACCGCGCCGTGATCGCGATCGCCGACGTCGCGCACTACGTCAAGCCCGGGAGCGCGCTCGACACGGAGGCGCTCCGGCGCGGCACGAGCGTCTACTTCCCGGCGCAGGTCCTGCCCATGCTGCCGGAGCGGCTCTCGAACGGCATCTGCTCGCTCAACCCGGAGGTCGACCGCCTCTGCCGGGTGGCGGACCTCCTCATCGACGACCGCGGCGAGGCGGTCTCGGCGGAGCTGTACGCGGGCGTCATGCGCAGCGCGGCGCGCTGCACCTACACGGAGGTCGCGCGCGTCCTCGACGGCGAGGAGCTCCCGCACCGCGAGCCGTTCCGGAAGGACTTCGAGCTCATGGCGGAGCTGCAGGGCAAGCTCACCGCCATGCGCGCGCGCCGCGGCGCCATCGACTTCGACATCCCCGAGTCGAAGATCCTGGTGGACGCGGACGGGAAGGTCACCGGGATCGAGCGCCGCCCCCGCAACCGCGCCCACCGCATCGTCGAGGAGCTGATGCTCGCCGCGAACGAGGCGGTGGCCCGGCACTTCGGCGATCGCGAGCTCCCGACCATCTACCGGGTGCACGGCGTGCCGGACGAGGAGAAGATCGACGCCTTCCGGAAGCTCGCGCGCACGCACGGGTTCGAGGTGCCCGAGGGGCCGCTCGGGCCGAAGCAGCTGAACGCGCTCCTGCACGCCTTCGAGGGTCACGCGCAGCAGCGCGCGCTGAACCAGCTCCTCCTGCGCGCCATGATGCAGGCGCTCTACACGCCGGAGAACATCGGGCACTACGGGCTCGCCGCCGAGCAGTACCTGCACTTCACCTCGCCCATCCGGCGCTATCCCGATCTGATGGTGCACCGGCTGCTCGAGGAGGAGGGAGCGCGCCCCGAGCACCGCCGCGACGGCGCGAAGCGGCTCACGCTCGGCGAGCTCGAGGAGATCGCGACGCTGTGCTCGGAGCGGGAGCGCGCCGCGATGCATGCGGAGCGCGAGATCGCCGCCTTCTACGCCGCCGTCTACATGCAGGACAAGGTGGGGCAGCGCTTCCCCGGCGTCGTCGCGAGCGTGGTGGAGTTCGGGCTCTTCGTCGAGCTCGAGCCCTGGTTCGTCGAGGGGCTCGTCAAGGTCGAGGACCTCGGCGAAGGGTGGGAGCTCGACCTCGACCTGCACGCGCTCGTGCAGCGCGGCACCGGCCGGGCCTTCCGCGTCGGCGATCGCGTCGAGGTGGAGGTCGCGGCGGCGAGCCCGGCGCGCCGGCAGATCGACCTCGCGCTCGTGGAGCACGGCGAGACGCTGGCCGCCACACCGGCCGAGCGCGAGCGCCGCCGCGAGCGGCCGCGCAAGGCGAAGCCGGGCGACCGCCGTCCGTCGCCGCGGCGCGAGGAGCGCCACGCCGCGAAGAAGAGCGGCCCGAAGCGCGGCCACGCGGCGCCGCGCGGAGGCAAGGGGAAGCAGGCGGCGAAGGCCGGCCGCGGCGGGAAGCCGAAGGGGCGCCGCAGGCGCTGAGGGCCGTCAGGGCCGCGGGAAGACCCAGAGCGCGTCGGCCGGGAAGCGCGCCCGCAGCGGCCCGGGGCCGGGCGCGGCCGGCTCCCAGACGCGGAAGCGCTGGTCGGCCGCGTGCAGGACGAGCTCCCAGCGCTCGCCCAGGTACATCGCGGTGTCGAGCGCCGCCGGGAGGACGTTCTCGCCGTCCGAGTCCGTGAGGCGGGTGCGCTCGATGCGGATCACCGCCGCCGCCGCGCCGCCGGGCGCGAGGTCGCCCCGGAGCTGGCCCCAGAGCGCCCACCCCTCGCCCGCGACCCTCGCCGTCCTGCCGCGGACCTCCGAGACGGTCCCGCGGAGCACGTTGTTCGAGCCCATGAACTCGGCGGCGAAGAGGGTGGCCGGGCTCTCGTACATCTGCTCCGGCGTCCCCTCCTGCTCGATGCGCCCCTTGTCGAGGAGGAGGATGCGGTTCGCGATGGCGAGGGCCTCGACCTGGTCGTGCGTCACGCAGACGGCGCTGATCTGGAGCTCCTCGATGAGCTTCCGCAACCAGGCGCGCGCCTCCTCGCGCAGCTTCGTGTCGAGGTTCGACAGCGGCTCGTCGAGCAGGAGCAGCCGGGGGTTGTAGACGATGGCGCGCGCGAGCGCGACGCGCTGCTGCTGGCCGCCCGAGAGCTGGTGCGGGTGCCGCTCGGCGAGGCCGCCGAGGCCGATCTGCCGGAGCACGGCGTCGACGCGCTCGCGGATGCCCGCCGCGGGCACCTTCCGGATCTGCAGCGCGTAGGCGACGTTCTCGAAGACCGTCCGGTGCGGCCACAGCGCGTAGGACTGGAAGACGAGCCCCAGGTTGCGCCGCTCGGCGGGCACCTGCGCGCCGGTCCGGGCGTCGAAGAGGACGTCGCCGGCGAGCGTGATGCGCCCCGCGTCGGGGTGGTCGAGCCCGGCGATCGCCCGCAGGAGCGTCGTCTTGCCGCTGCCGGAGGGGCCGAGGAGCGCGACCACCTCGCCCCGGCCCATCTGGAACGAGACGCCCTTCAGGACGTCGTTCTCGCCGAGGCGCTTGTGGAGGTCGGAGACGACGAGGTCACTCATGGAGGCGTACCCCGAGCCGCAGCGCGAGCGTGAGGCCGGCGCCCACGAGCAGGATGTTCACGACGGAGAGCGCGGCGACGATGTCGATCGCGCCCGTCGCCCACAGCGAGACGATGAGCGAGCCGATGACCTCGGTGCCCGGCGCGAGCAGGTAGACGCCCGTCGAGTACTCGCGCACGAAGATCATGAAGACGAGCAGCCAGCTCCCGAGCAGGCCGAAGCGGATGAGCGGCAGCGTCACGTCGCGCGTCACCCGCGCCCGCGACGCCCCCACCGTCTGGCCCGCCTCCTCCAGCTCCGGGGCCACCTGCAAGAGGGCGCCCGAGATGAGCCGCATGCCGTAGGCGAGCCACACGACGGTGTACGCGATCCACACCGACGCGATCGTGGTGCGGATGGGCGCGAGGGGCTTCACGAACAGGAACACCCACAGGAAGGCGAGCCCCGCGATGAGCCCCGGCATGCCGCGCGGGACCATGACCAGGTAGTCGATGACCTTCGCCCACCCGCTCTGCCAGCGGTGCGCGGCGAGGCCGATGGCCGTGTAGCACGCCACCGCCAGCGCGCCCCCGACGACGCCGATCGCCATGGTGTTGACGATCCCGCGGACGAGGTTCTGGTACCCCGCCATCTCCCGGAAGTTGTCGAGCGTGAGCACCTCGGCGAGGCGCACCCCCTCGCCCCAGGAGCTGACGAACGCGCGCAGGAACACGCCCGAGACCGGGACCACGACGGTGGCGGCGAGCCACGCGAGCACGAGCGCGAGCCCCGGCCAGCGCCAGCGGCCGACGGGGAGCGGCCGCCGTGCCGCGCCCTTGCCGCGCACCGTGACGAAGCGGCTGGAGAGCCCGAGGATGCGGCGCTGAAGCCAGACGAGCGGAAAGGCGACGGCGACGATGACGACCGCCACCACCGCCATGAGCTGGTAGGACGGGACGCCGAGCTTGTTTGTGAGCTTGTAGAGGTACGTCGAGAGCACGAGCAGCCCCTCGGGATCGCCCAGGATGAGCGCGAGCCCGAACAGCTCGAACCCGAGGAAGAAGACGAGCACGCCGCTGAAGACGACGGCGGGCCACACCAGCGGCAGGCTGATCTGGACGGCGACGCGCGCCGTGCCCGCGCCGGCGATGCTCGCCGCCTCCTCCACGTCGGACCCGAGCGACCGCAACGCCGACGAAACGTACAGGTAGACGTGCGGGATGTGCGTGAGCCCGGCGATGAGGATGAGGCTCTTCAGCGAGTACAGGTTCCAGGGCACGCTGCCGACGAGCTGCTGGACCCACACCGAGAAGAAGCCCACCGGGCCGACGGAGACGACGTACCCGAAGCCGAGCACGACGGGCGAGAGGAAGATGGGGACGAGGACGAGCGGCTCGAGCCACCGGCGGCCCGGGAGGTCGGTGCGCACGAGCAGGAAGGCGATGACGCTGCCGAACGGCACCGCGATGGCCGTCATGCCGACCGCGACCGCCAGCGTGGTCGCGAAGGCGCGGTGGAAGTCCTCGTCGGCGAAGACGAAGCGGAAGGCGGACAGGGAGAGCTTGGCGGACGGCTGGAAGAAGGGCGCGTCGAGGAAGCTCTGGTAGAAGACGATCCCGAGCGGCAGGAGGATGGCGCAGGCCGTGACGGCGACGACCGCGAGGCGCGGCCAGGATCGGGCGGTGCCGCCCATGGCCTACTTGGTGCCGATCGCCTGCTGCCAGCGCTTCAGGAACTGGAGCCGCTTCGCGGGGTCGAGGTACTCGAGCAGCGAGGCGTCGACCGGGATGGGCTTCAGGGCCTGCGCGTGCGACTTCGTGAGCGCGGAGGCGGTGTTCTCGCCCTGGACATCGGGGCGGATCGAGAAGAGCGCCGCCTTGGCGAGCACCTGCTGGCCGCGCGAGGAGAGGACGTAATCGAGGAAGACCTTGGCCGCGTTCGGGTGGCGCGCGGCCTTGGGGATGACGGCGACGCGGGACATCACGAGCATGTAGTCCTTCGGGTACACGATCCCGAGGGACGGGTCCTTCTTCTGCCGCAGGACCGCATACGAGCCGATCATGTTGAAGCCGATGAGGTGCTCGCCCGAGGCGATCCGCTCCATCATGGCGCCCGTGCTGGTGTAGAGCTTCGGGCCGACGCTGCCGTAGGCCTTCTCCGTCTCCGCGTAGTTGGGGTCGTTCTTGGCGTCCTGCGTGTCGAGCAGGAACCCGAGGCCGCTGCGCTCCGGGTCGTACGACGTCAGCTTGCCCCGGAATCGATCGGGGCTCGCCTTGAGCTGCTTCACGAGATCGGCGTGCGACTGCGGCACCTCTTCGGGCTTGAGCAGGCGCTTGTTGTAGACGAACGCGATCGGCTCGAAGGTGGTGCCGAACGCCTGGTTCTTCCACGCCGACGCCGGCGGCAGGCCCGCCGCCTCGGGGCTCGCGTACTCCTGGGCGTAGCCGTCGGAGACGAGCTTCACCTGGAGGTCCATGGCCGAGCTCCACAGCAGGTCCGCCGAGCCGGACCCCGCCGCGGCCTCGCTCACGAAGCGGTTGTAGACCTCGGTGCTGTTCATGTCGTTGTACTCGACGCTGATCTTCGGGTAGAGCGCACCGAAGTCCTTGAGGAGCGGCCCCGCCGACGCGGAGTCGGTGGTCGAGTAGATCGACAGCTTGCCTTCCTTCTCGGCGCCCGCGACGACGTCGGGGGCCGTGGCAGGCTGGCCCTCGGCCGCACGCGCGCCCGGCGAGGCGAGGACCAGCACCGTGGCGAGCAGCGACCAGGGTCGATATCGGGGCATCGTGTTGCCTCCGTGTGAATTGCATGGGAGAGGCACGCCCATCATGGCCGGCCGCCTGCGCTTCGCCACGCTTTTTTGGCGCCCCGGCTGCGCGGCCCCTTTCCGGGAGCCCCGGGTCACGGGGCGATGCGTCCGAGGCGGCGCAGGGCGGGCGCGCGCCAGGCCACGCCTGCCACCGTGAGGAGCGTCATCGCGCCCCCGAGGACGACCGACGGCACGAGCCCGAGCAGCCGCGCCGCGACGCCGCTCTCGAACGCGCCGAGCTCGTTCGACGAGCCGATGAAGAAGCTGCTCACCGCCGCGACCCGCCCCATCTTCTCCTGCGGGGTGAAGGTCTGCATGAGCGTCGTGCGGAGCACCACCGAGACCGCGTCGAGCGCGCCGCCCACCGCGAGGAGCGCGAGCGAGAGCGCGTAGGAGCGCGACAGGGCGAACGCGATCCAGGTGAGGCCGAAGAGCCCGACGGACCTGAGCAGGGCGGGGCCGGCGCGCCGGAGCTCGCCCACGCGGGCCAGCGCGAGCGACATGAGCACCGAGCCCGCCGCGGGGGCGGCGCGCAGGAACCCGAACCCGACCTCGCCCACCGCGAGCACGTCGCGCGCGAACACCGGCAGGAGGGCGGTCGCGCCGCCGAAGAGGACGGCGAAGAGATCGAGGCTCATCGCGCCGAGGAGCAGGGGCTGCCTGAAGACGAACCGGACGCCGTCGGCGAGCTCGTCGAGGAGACGCCCGCGGGCGACCGGCGGTCGCGCGCGCGGCGCGATGGCGCCGAGCATGGCGAGGCCCACCGCGGTGAGCGCGAGGACGACGCCGTAGGCGAGGCGCGGCCCGCCGGCGGCGATGAGCACGCCGCCCAGCGCCGGGCCGAGCACCATCGACGTCTGCAGGACGGAGGCGCGCCACGTGGCGGCGTTGTGGTAGCGCTCGCGCGGGACGAGCTCGGTGCCGAGCGCCATCGAGGCGGGCCGGAAGAACGCGCGGCCGACGCCCGCCAGCGCCTGCGCGCCGTAGAAGCCGAGCGTGGAGCTCGGCGCGCCCAGGGAGAGGGCCAGGAGCCACGCGCCGCTCGCGCTCACCGCCGCCACCCCCATGAGCGAGAGGACACGGCGGTCGGCGCGGTCCGCGGCCCATCCGCCGATGAGCGTGAGCGCGAGGAAGGGGAGGGCCTCCGAGAGCCCGACGAGGCCGAGCGAGAGCGGATCGCGGGTGAGCGCGTAGACCTGCCAGCCGAGGACGGCGCTCTGGACCTGCGTCGCGACGAAGACGGCGGCCATCGCGGCGAGGAAGGCCCGGTACTCGGGGAGCCGCAGCGAGGCGTACGGGTCGTGAGGCTCGGCCGCGGGGAGCCGGGCCTCGCGCCGCTCGGGCTCGGGTGGGACCTTCACGGCGCGTTCTGACCGCGCGCTCGCCTCGACCGGAGGAGCGCCCTCCAGAAGCGCCCCGCGTGCTCGAGCGCGCCCGCGAGGCCGCCGTGCGCGGCGCGCTCGCCCCGCGCCCGAGCCGCGGCGACGAAGCGCGCCGAGGAGGGGTCGGCCGGGTCGAAGACGAGCGCCAGGCCGTGGCGGCCCATCGCGTCGAAGAAGCGCTCCCACCCGCAGCGGGCGAGCCCGTCGCCGGGCGCGGCGGAGAAGGCGGGCATCGACCCGCCGTCGAGCGCCGGAGAGAGGTGGTGGAAGCCCGCGAAGTGGACGATTTCGCCGCGATCCGTCGTGCTCGGCATGGGTTTCCTTCCGGTCGAGATCTACCGCGGGGGCCGCGGTGTCGCCAGCGCGCAGTTCGCGACGACCGCACGGTGCTGCGCTACATTGGCGCACGCGTGCTCACTTGGATCCTGCTCGCCGTCGCCGGGTTCGCCGCCGGCGTCATCAACGCCGTCGCCGGCGGCGGCTCGCTCGTCTCGTTCCCGGCCCTCATGACGACGGGCATGGGCGCGCTGCGGGCGAACGCGACCAACACGGTCGCGGTCTGGCCCGGCTCGGCGTCGTCGGTCCTCGCCTACCGCCGGATCATCGGCGAGGAGCACCACCGCGCCTGGGTGCTCGCCTGGCCCTCTCTGGCGGGCGGCCTCGCGGGGTCGTGGCTCCTCCTGCACACGCCCGAGAGCGCCTTCCGCGCGGTGGTGCCCTGGCTCATCCTCTTCGCCTGCGGGCTGCTCGCGCTGCAGGGCCCGGTGGCGCGCTGGGTGGCGGAGCGCGCCGGGTCCGAGGCGGCGCGCGTCCCGGCGGCGCTCTTCGTCGGCCAGTTCTTCATCTCGGTCTACGGCGGCTACTTCGGCGCCGGAATCGGGATCCTCATGCTGGCCGCCATGGCCATCTTCATCCCGCACGGGATCCAGGCGGCGAACGGGCTCAAGGTCCTCTTCGCCATGCTCATCAACGGCGTCTCGGCCGTCTACTTCCTCGGGATGGGGGCGGTCCGGCTGCCCGAGGCGGGGCTCATGGCCATCGCCTCCATCGCGGGCGGCTGGGCCGGCGCGCACCTGGCGCAGCGGCTGCCCTCGCGCGTCATGCGCATCGTCGTCATCTCGTACGGGCTCATCGTGGCCGGGAAGCTGCTCATCCACTAGAGACTCTGGGACTCACGACCGTTTCAACGCCGCTTTACCAGGAGGAACATCCATGCGCATCCGCCTCGTCATGGCCGCCCTCGCGTGCGGCCTCGCGCTCACCCCAGCCCTGGCTCAGGACACGGGAGGAACGCTCAAGAAGATCAAGGACGCCGGGGTCATCTCGCTCGGTCACCGCGAGTCGTCGATCCCGTTCTCGTACTACGACGACAAGCAGCAGGTGGTCGGCTACTCGCACGAGCTCATGCTGCGCGCCGTGGAGGCGGTGAAGAAGGAGCTCAATCTGCCGAACCTCCAGATCAAGCTCACGCCCGTCACCTCGCAGAACCGCATCCCGCTCATCCAGAACGGCACCATCGACATCGAGTGCGGCTCGACGACGAACAACCTGGAGCGGCAGAAGCAGGTGTCCTTCTCGAACACGATCTTCGTCATCGGCACGCGCCTGCTGGCGAAGAAGGACTCGCCCGTCAAGGACTTCCCGGACCTGCTGGGCAAGAACGTGGTCACCACCGCCGGCACCACCTCGGAGCGGCTCCTCCGCAAGATGAACGAGGAGAAGAGCATGAGGATGAACATCATCAGCGCGAAGGACCACGGCGAGTCCTTCCTCACGCTGGAGAGCGGCCGCGCGGTGGCGTTCATGATGGACGACGCGCTGCTCGCGGGCGAGATGGCGAAGGCGCGCCGCCCGAACGACTGGCACATCGTGGGCACGCCGCAGTCGCGGGAGGCCTACGGGTGCATGCTGCGGAAGGACGACGCGCCGTTCAAGAAGGTGGTCGACGCGGCCATCGCGAGCGCGATGACCTCGGGTGAGGCCGAGAAGCTCTACAAGAAGTGGTTCCAGTCGCCCATCCCGCCCAAGGGCTTGAACCTCAACCTCCCGCTGAGCGACGACATGAAGGAGCTCTTCAAGAACCCGAACGACAAGGCGCTGCAGTAGGCGGGGGAGGCGCGCGCGGCGAGGGGCTGGGGGGCGCCGCCGAGGGCGCCGGCCGGCCCCTCGCGCAGCCCGCCAGGGCTTTCCCATGGGCTATCACTGGAGATGGAGCGTCTTCCTCGACCCGGTCCCGTCGGGCGGCGGCACGTACCTGGGGTGGATGATCGCCGGGCTCGAGACGACCGTGGCGCTGTCGCTCACGTCGTGGTTCATCGCGCTCGTCATCGGGTCCGTCATGGGCGTGCTGCGGACGGTGCCGAACCGGCTCCTCTACGGGATCGCGACGGTCTACGTCGAGGTCTTCCGGAACGTCCCGCTCCTGGTGCAGCTCTTCCTCTGGTACTTCGTCGCGCCCGAGCTCTTGCCGACGGCCATCGGGAACGCCGTCAAGCAGACGCACCCGTTCACCCAGCAGTTCCTCGCCGCGATGGTGTGTCTCGGCCTCTTCACCGGCGCGCGCGTCTGCGAGCAGGTGCGGGCCGGGATCAACTCGCTCTCGAGGGGCCAGAAGAGCGCCGCCCTCGCCCTCGGCTTCACGCTCCCGCAGACCTACCGCCACGTGCTCATGCCGATGGCGTTCCGGCTCATCGTGCCGCCGCTCACCTCGGAGCTGCTCAACATCTTCAAGAACTCGGCGGTCGCGTCCACCATCGGTCTCCTCGAGCTGGCGGCCGAGGGGCGACAGCTGGTGGACTACACCGCCCAGCCCTACGAGTCGTTCATCGCGGTCACGCTCACGTACGCCGCCATCAACGTCGTCCTGATGGGCGTGATGCGCGTCGTCGAGGGCCGCGCCCGCGTGCCCGGCTTCATCGGGGGGCGGTGAGCCATGCCCTACGACTTCGACTGGAGCTCCATCCCCGGCGCGCTGCCCTTCCTGTGGGAGGGGATGAAGCTCACCCTCGAGATCACCCTCACGGCCATCGCGGCCGGGATCGTCTGGGGCACGCTCCTCGCCATGATGCGGCTGTCGGGGAACCGGGTGCTGTCCTGGTTCGCGGCCATCTACGTGAACGTCTTCCGGTCGATCCCGCTCATCATGGTGCTGCTCTGGTTCTTCCTCATCGTGCCGGCGGTGATGGAGGCCCTCTTCCACTTCGGGCGCCCCAAGGACACCCGGCTCACCTCGGCCATGGTCGCCTTCGCGCTCTTCGAGGCCGCCTACTACTCCGAGATCATCCGCGCCGGCATCCAGAGCGTCTCGCGCGGCCAGTCGAGCGCGGCGCTCGCGCTCGGCATGACGTACGGTCAGTCGATGCGGTACGTCATCCTGCCACAGGCCTTCCGCAACATGATCCCGCTCCTGCTCACGCAGGGGGTGATCCTCTTCCAGGACACCTCGCTCGTGTACGTGAGCGCGCTGGCCGATTTCTTCGGCGTCGCCGCGAAGGTGGGCGACCGCGACGGGCGGATGGTGGAGCTCCTGCTCTTCGCCGGCGCGGTCTACTTCGTCATCTGCTACGCCATCTCGACCCTCGTGAAGCGCTACCAGAACAGGCTCTCCACATGATCTCCATCCGGAACGTCAGCAAGCTCTACGGCAGCTTCCAGGCGCTGAAGGACTGCTCGACCGAGGTGAGCAAGGGCGAGGTGATCGTCGTGTGCGGGCCGTCCGGCTCGGGGAAGTCCACGCTCATCAAGTGCGTGAACGGCCTCGAGACCTTCCAGAAGGGCGAGATCGTCGTGAACGGCACCTCGGTCGCCGACCGCAAGACGAACCTCCCGAAGCTCCGCGCCCACGTGGGGATGGTCTTCCAACACTTCGAGCTCTTCCCGCACATGTCGATCACGCAGAACCTGACCATCGCCCAGGCGAAGGTGCTGGGGCGAAGCGAGGAGGAGGCGCTCGCGAAGGGCCTGAAGCTCCTCGACCGCGTCGGGCTCCGGTCCCAGGCCGACAAGTTCCCCGGGCAGCTCTCGGGTGGCCAGCAGCAGCGCGTCGCCATCGCGCGCGCGCTCGCCATGGACCCCATCTGCATGCTGTTCGACGAGCCGACCTCGGCCCTCGACCCGGAGATGATCAACGAGGTCCTCGACGTCATGGTCGCGCTGGCGAAGGAGGGCATGACCATGATGTGCGTGACCCACGAGATGGGCTTCGCGCGCAAGGTCGCCCACCGCGTCGTCTTCATGGATCGCGGCGAGATCCTCGAGGATGCGAAGACGGACGACTTCTTCGGCCGACCACGCTCCGAGCGCGCGCAGCAGTTCCTATCGAAGATCCTGTCGCATTGAGCGGGGCGGGCTGCCCCCGGGCGCTCGCCTCGCTCGCGTCAGGGCTTCGCCGAGGCCTGCGACTCCTTCGCGAACCAGATGAGCGCCTCGAGGGCGTTCGTGGTGGTGAGGATGCCCACCAGGTCGCCGTGCGCGTTCACGACGGTGACGCCGTTCAGCTTCCGGTCGCGGATGAGCTGGGCCGCGTCGGCGAGGTCGGTGTCGGGCGTGACGGTGTGCGGCTTCGGGTTCATCGCCTCGGTGACGGGCGTGCGCGCGAGCAGGTAGTGCAGCTCCCAGGTGTCGAGCGAGCTCGACTTGCCGGGCGAGAAGGTGAGCAGCATCCGCTCCGTGACGATCCCGACGAGCTTGCCGTTCTTCATCACCGGGAGCCGTCGGATGTTCTTCTCCTTGAGGAGGTGGATCGCCTCGACGATGGTCGCGTCCGCGTCGATGGTGATCGGGTTGGGCGTCATCCAGTCACCGACCTTCGTCTTCGTCATGGCTCAGGCTCGCCTTTCGCCGTTCTTCGTGCTCGCCGACCGGTTCATGGGCGAGTCTGAGGGATTTCCGGGCTTGCTACGCTTCGCTTCGCAAACCCTCAACCTGGGGGGAGCGAGCGCCGCTCCCCCCAGACCCCCCACCTGAACCCGACCGGATCGGCTCAACACGAGTCAGATCCCCAAGTATGCCTTCTTGACGTGCTCGTTGCCCAGGAGCTCGGGCCCGGGGCCCGAGAGGACGACGCGACCGGTCTCGAGCACGAAGGCGCGGTGCGCGATGCGGAGCGATTGGAACACGTTCTGCTCCACCAGCAGGATGCTCGTCCCCTGCCGGTTGATCTCCGCGATGATGTCGAAGATGTTCTTCACGAAGAGCGGCGAGAGGCCGAGCGACGGCTCGTCCAGGAGGAGCAGCTTCGGGCTCGACATGAGACCGCGCGCGATGGCCAGCATCTGCTGCTCGCCGCCCGACATGGTACCGCCCAGCTGCCGCTGGCGCTCGCGAAGGCGGGGGAAGAGGCTGAACGCCCGCTCGACGTTCCGGGCGCGATCCTTGCGCGTGGAGGGCAGGTAGGAGCCCATGCGCAGGTTCTCGAGCACGGTCATCTCGGGGAAGATGCGCCGCCCCTCGGGCACCTGCACCACGCCGAGCTCGACCACCTCGTGCGACTCGAGGCGGGCGAGGTCCTGGCCCTGGAAGGTGATGGCGCCCGCGCCGGGACGCAGGAGCCGGGAGACGTTCTTGAGGGTGGTGGACTTGCCGGCGCCGTTCGCGCCGACGACGGTCACGATCTCGCCCTCGCGCACGTCGAGGTCGACGTCCCACAGCACGCGCAGGTCGCCGTAGCTGAACGAGAGCTTCCGGATCTCGAGGAGGCTACTCAAAGGCTTCCCCCAGGTAGGCGGCGACGACGTCCTTGTTGGCGACGATCTCCTTCGGCAGGCCCTCGGCGAGCTTCTCGCCCGAGTTGAGCACCACGATGCGGTCGCTGATCCGCATGATGGCCTTCATGTCGTGCTCGATCACCATCTGCGTGATGCCGCGCGACTTCGTGTCGAGGATGAGCGCGATGATCTCCTCGCTCTCGGCGGGATTGAGGCCGCCCATCACCTCGTCGAGCAGGAGCAGGCGCGGCTGCGTCGCCATCACGCGCGCCACCTCCAGCTTCTTCCGCTCGCCGATGGGGAGGCCGCCCGCGAGCGCGTCCGCCTTGTGATCCATGCGGACGTGGCGGAGCTGCTGCATCGCCATCTCCGCCGCGACCGGGAGGCGGTTCGTGCGCGCCAGCGCGCCCACCATGACGTTGTCGAGCACGGTCATGTTGGCGAGCGGGCGCACCTTCTGCCAGGTGCGCGCCATGCCGAGCTTGCAGACGCGATCCGGCGTGAGGCCGTTCACCCGGTACCCGCGGAAGAGGACGTCCCCGCGCGACGGCGGGTAGAACCCGGTGATGCAGTTGAAGAGGGTGGTCTTGCCGGCGCCGTTCGGGCCGATGAGGCCCATGATCATCCCCTCGTCCATGGAGAAGGAGACGTCGGAGTTGGCCGCGAGCCCGCCGAAGAACTTGGACACGTTCCGGATCTCGAGGATGGGCGTCGCCATCACACGTTCCCCTTCGCCTGCGCCCCGGCCGTGACATCGGCCTCGCGCCGCCGGCGCGCGAGGAGCTTCTTCGCGAACCCGAGCACGCCGTCGGGCATGAACAGGATCACGATCACGACCAGGATGCCGTAGATGAGCGCGTGCGCGTGCGCCAGGTTCTCCTTCAGGAAGAGCCCGGTCCGCGACGTCTCCTCCACGAGGCCGATCTTGAAGAGGGCCTCCGAGAGGAGGTTCGCGCGCAACCCCTCCGAGAGCGGCACCAGCACGAGCGCTCCCACCACGGGCCCCGCGATGGTGCCGATGCCGCCGATGATGCAGATGAGGACGAACTGGACCGAGATCTCGACGGCCAGGACCGTCCCCGGGTCGATGAACCCCACGTAGAGCGCGTAGAACGCGCCCGACCAGGCCGTGAAGAACGCCGAGATGGCGAGCGCCACGTTCTTGTAGACGGTGAGCGGGATGCCGAGCGAGTGCGCCGCGTCCTGATCCTCCCGGATCGCCTGGAAGAAGTAGCCCAGCTTCGAGTGTTGCACGCCCCAGTTCACGGCGATGGTGATCGCCGCGAGCACGAGGCCGATGTAGTAGAAGGGCACCTTCGAGTTGAAGTCCGTGATGGTGAGGCCGCCGATCTGGAGCGGCGGTATCTCGCTCACCAGGATTCCCTCGGCGCCGTTCGTCACGTCCTTCCAGTTGAGCGTGACGAGGCGGAGGATCTCGGCCACCGCGATCGACGCGAGCACGAAGTACGGGCCGCGCAGGCGGAAGGTGATCGACCCGATCACGACGGCCAGGATGACCGCGAGGAAGACGGCGATCCAGACGCCCCACCACGGCGGCACGTGCCGGAACTGGAGCAGCATGAGGGTGGCGTAGGCGCCGAGCCCGAAGTAGGCGGCGTGGCCCACCGAGTACTGGCCGGTGTAGCCGCCGAGCACGTTCCAGCTCTCGCCCTGGATGACGGTGAGGAAGAGCAGGATCATGACGTGGAGCGCGTACGGGCTCTCGACGCCGAGCGGCAAGGCGAGGAGGGCGAGCGCGATCACCGCGAGCGCGACGAGCGACGCGACGGGGGGGCGGCGGGTGCGGGCGGGGGCAGGGATCATGGGGCGCTCACATCCGCGACTTGCCGAGGAGGCCGGACGGCTTCACGAGCAGGACGATCAGGAAGAGGCCGTAGACGAACAGCTCCTTCAGCCCCGAGGTCACGTAGGACGCGGCGAGCGACTCGACCGCGCCGATGATGACGCCGCCCAGCGTCGCGCCGATGATGCTGCCCATCCCCCCCAGCACGACCACGACGAACGCCTTCAGCGTGAAGGCGCCGCCCACCTGCGGGAAGATGTAGTAGGTGGGCGAGACGAGCGCGCCGGCGGTCCCGGCGAGCGCGGTGCCGAGGCCGAAGGCGATGACGCCCATGCGGCGCACGTTCACGCCCATGAGCTGCGCCGCCTCGCGATCCTGGGCCGTGGCGCGGATGGCCTGCCCGACGTCGGTCTTGATGAGGAACCAGTACAGCGCGCCCGTGATGAGCGCCGTGATGACGAACGAGACGAGGAGCGGCTGCGAGAACGGGATGCCGCCGAGCATCACCGTGCCGGACGAGTACTTCGTGCTGAGGATCTTGTAGTCGGAGGTGAAGATCAGCAGCACCATGTTGCTCATGATGAGCCCGAGCCCGATGGTGAGCAGGATCTGGTTCTGCGGCAGCGCGTTGAGCACGCGCTGGATGAAAACGCGCTGCAAGAGCGCCCCGAACAGGAACATGATCGGGATGACGATCACGACCGAGAGGAAGGGGTCGATCCCGGCGAGCGTGAAGAGGTAGAAGGTGAGGTACATCCCCACCATGAGCAGGTCGCCGTGCGCGAAGTTGATGACGCGCATGACGCCGAAGATGAGCGTGAGGCCGATCCCGGTGAGCGCGTAGACGCCCCCCACCAGGATCCCGCTCAGGAGCGACTGGACGAAGACGGTCATCGGGCGATCCCTCTCCCGGCCGCTTGACTGTCTGTGCGGATGGGCCGCCCCGGGAGCCCCGGGCACCCGCTCTGGAATGTGTAGCGGGCCACCTTGTAAAAAGAAAGGAAAGGGCGCCCGCGGCCTCCACGGCCGGGGCGCCCCGATGAAGCCGGACGGCTCGACTAGAACGTGTACTGCGACGACAGCACGGTCTGGTAGCCGTGGAGGCGGGTGTCGAAGGCCGTCGCGAGGGTCGCGCCGGAGCGAACCGACGTGTACGTGTACGCGCCCTCGGCGCTGAACTTCAGGCTCTTCGAGGCGGCGAAGATGATCCCGGCGGACGCGATCGAGTTGCGGGTGCGGTTACCCGTCAGGATGTCCTCTGCGAACGGCCGCTCGACGCCGTAGCCGCCCGTGAGCTGGATCTCGTCGATGGGCGTCAGGATGCCCTGCGCCCAGAAGCCCTTCGTCCGCTTGTTGACGACGTTCGTCAGGGCGGTGCCGGAGGTGACGGGGTTCACGCCGCCCTGGCCCAGGTGCGCGAAGTACATGTCGGCGTTACGGCCGATGAAGGCCTCGCCGCGCACCTCGACGTACGGGAACTTGAGGACGGCATCGAGGCCGCCGATGGCCGAGGTGAGATCCTTGGTCGCGCCATTGGGCGTGAAGGTGGACTGGGCGGTGGCGGTGGCGGCGTTGAAGGTGCCGAGGTCGTAGCGCTCCCTGTGGTACGAGCCCGAGACGCCGATCTCGCCCGAGGCCATCGGGGACTTGTAGCGGCCGGCGACGCGACCCTCGAGCTGAGGCCACCGGGACCGATTGCCGGAGCTGAGGGAGGGATTCTCCTGGTCCGCGCCCTGGCTCGCGAAGATGTTCTGGTCCATCGGGTCCTCGACCGCGGCCTGGACCGTGATCCCGGTGTCCTTGCCGAGGTCGCCGGAGAGCTTCACCATCGGCGAGCGGGTGTAGAGGTTGCCCGCGTTCTGGAAGAGCGGCGTGCCGATGTAGCCGAGCGTCACCGCGAAGAGCGGGTTCACGAGGCCGTAGTCCTGGCCCATGAGCAGCGTCACCTTGGCGTCGGGGTCACCCCAGGTGGCCGTCGCGAAGCCGAGGCGCATGCGCGCGATCGGCTTGTACCAGTCGAAGTTCGACGCCTGCGTCGAGTTCTGGACGTTCTGGTTGGCCGAGACCACGAACCCGAAGCCGAAGTCGGCCTCGAGGACGGCGCCGAGCTTCGCGCCGAGCGCCTCGGCGCCGGCAATCCGGACGCCGATGCGGTTGTAGCGCGAGCTGAGGAGGAAGCCGCGGTCGTTGAGGGCGCCAGGGTTGACGGCGTACTGCGGATAGTCATCGTTTGAGAACGGCCGCGAGTTGAAGAACGCGTTCGTCAGGATGAAGCCGTACGGCGTGAACGTCACCTTGGTCGGCGCGGCCGGAGGCGGCGCAGGAACTGCGGGTGGCGTCGGCGAGGCCTGGGACGGCTGTTCAGGGGCCGGCGTGGGCATCTGGGCGCGCCCGGTCAAGGGCAACACAGCGACGAAGGCTGCAAGGAACAGCGAGCCAAGTCTCATTCTATTGCCTCCAAAGCTTAGGGATGCGGGGACTCGAAACCCTCGCGGGTTCCGAGCCTTCTAGCACAGCAGGCGGACAAGCGACCAACTAAAAGCCTCCTCGCCCCGCAGCCCTTGCAGGGGAACGCCTGCTGTTTTTGCGCAAACGCCACCTCACTGCCTCACTATTGTCAAATGGTTACCGCGCCGTGTCACATGGTCAAGGGGCGGAAGTCAGAAAAAGCCCACATTGGCCCCAATGGCGCACATGTGTGCGCGGGTGCCCAATCAGGCGACATCGCCGCCCAGGTAGGCCGCGCGGACGCGCTCGTCGGCCGCCAGCGTCACGGAGGGGCCGTGCAGCGCGATCTGCCCCCGCTCCAGCACGTACGCGTAGTCCGAGATGGCGAGCGCCGTGCGGGCGTTCTGCTCGACGAGGAGGATGGTCGTGCCCTCGCGGTGGATGGCGGCGAGGAGCTCGAAGATGCGCTCGACGAGGAGCGGCGCGAGGCCCATCGACGGCTCGTCGAGCATGAGCACCCGCGGGCTCGCGAGCAGCCCGCGCGCGATCGCGAGCATCTGCTGCTCGCCCCCCGAGAGGGTCCCTGCGAGCGCGCCGCGCCGATCGCCGAGGACCGGGAAGCGCGCGTACTCGCGGTCGAGGAGCGCGGAGCGCTCGCGCGGCGGGACGGCGCGCGCGCGGCTCTCGACGGCGAGGACGAGGTTCTCCTCGATGGTCATGCGCGCCAGGATGGCCCGCCCCTCGGGGACGAGGACGAGACCGGCGGCGACCGCGGCGTGCGCCGGGAACCCGGTCACGTCCCGGCCGTCGAGGAGGACGTGGCCCGCTCGCGGCGCGACGAGGCCCGAGAGGGCGGCGAGCGTGCTGCTCTTGCCGGCGCCGTTCGGCCCGATGAGCGTCACCATCTGCCCGGCGAGCACCGAGAGCGAGAGGCCGCGGACGGCATGCACGTGGCCGTAGCTCACGTGGAGGTCTCGCACCTCGAGGAGCGGCGCCGCCGTCGCGCTCATCGCCGGGTCCCCAGGTAGGCGTCGATCACCGCGGGGTCCCTCGCCACCTCCGCCGGGGCGCCGTCGGCGATGACGCGCCCGAAGTTGAGGACGGTGACGCTGTCGCAGATGCGCATCACGAGCGGCACGTTGTGCTCCACCAGCAGCACGGAGTGTCCGAGGCGCGCCACCTCGCGGATGAGGGTCGCCACCGCGTCCACCTCGCCCGGGTTCATGCCCGCGGTCGGCTCGTCGAGGAGCAGGACGCGCGGCTCGGAGCCGAGCGCGCGCGCGATCTCGACCCGGCGCTGCTCGCCGTACGAGAGGTTCCCCGCCTTCTCGTGGGCGCGCCCGGCGAGCCCGACGCGCTCGAGGAGCCCGAGGGCCCGCTCCGTCGCTGCGCGCTCCTCCCGGGCCGCGGAGGGCAGGAACAGCATGCGCTTCCAGAGCGGCGCGTCGCGGCGCAGGTGCTCGCCCACGAGCACGTTGTCGGCGGCGGAGAGCGCGCCGAAGAGCCGGATGTTCTGGAAGGTCCGCGTCACCCCGAGCGCAGCGATGCGGTGCGGCGGCAGCCCGTCCGTGCGGCGGCCGTCGACGCGGATCGCGCCCGAGGTGGGCCGGAGCAGCCCGGACACGAGGTTGAGGAGCGTGGTCTTGCCCGCGCCGTTCGGCCCGATGAGACCGTGCACCTTCCCGGCGGCGACGCCGAAGCTCGCGCCGTCCACGGCGCGCACCCCGCCGAAGGCGCGCGCCACGCCCTCAACCGACAGGAGCATGGCGCGCCCTCCGCTCGTCTCGCCAGGTCCGGACGCGCTCCGGCAGCGCCACGATCCCGTTCGGCAGGAAGATGATGACCGCGAGCAGCACGAGCCCGTTCACGAAGAGCCGCAGGGGGCCGGGCTGCAGCCCGGTGAGGCGCGACACCTCGCGCAGGATCTCGGGGAGGAGCGTCAGGAACGCCGCCCCGAGCACCGGTCCGGCCACGCGCGCGACGCCACCCACCACGGCGTAGACGAGCATGTCCACGACGCGCCCGAACCCGTATCCGCTCGGCGCCACCATGAAGGTGAGGTGCGCCTCGAGGCCCCCCGCGAGCCCGGCGAGGGCCGCCCCGAGCACGAACATCGCGAGCTTGTGCGCGGTGGTGTCGATCCCCATCGTGCGCGCGGCGGGCTCGTCCTGCCGGATCGACTCGAGCGCGTAGCCCGTCTTCGATCCCCGGAGGCGCCACAGCACGAACACCGCCAGCGCGAGGCAGAGGTAGATGATGCCGGGGCCGGCGCGCTGCGGGACGGCGACGAGGCCGAGCGCGCCGTTCGTGTAGTCCCAGTTCACGAACCCGAGCCGCACCACCTCCCCGAAGCCGACCGTCGCGATGGCGAGGAAGACGCCGCGCAGCCGCAGCACGGGCAGGCCGAGCGGGACCGCGACGAGCGCCGGGACGAGCGCCCCGGCGGCGAGCACCGCCGCGAAGGGCACGCCGGGGTGGTGGAGCGTGAGGAGCGCCGCCGCGTACCCGCCCATCGCCATGAAGCCGGCGTTCGCGAGCGAGAGCTGGCCGCAGGAGAGCGTCGTGTACACCGAGAGCGCGAGGAGCGCGTTCACCCCGATGAAGCCGACGACCGACTGGTAGGTGAGCCACAGATCCCGGAGCGCCTCGACGTTCACCGGGATCCCTCAGGCGAGCCGCGTGGCCGCCTGGCCGAGCAGGCCGCGGGGGCGCACGAGCAGGACGAGGAAGAGCACGGCGAACGAGACCGCGTCGCGGTAGCTCGAGCCGAGCTGGGCGGTCGTGAACACCTCGACGAGCCCCATGCCGTAGCCGGCGAGCACGGCGCCCGGCATGCTGCCCATCCCTCCCACGATGATGACGGCGAGCCCCTTCAGCTCGACGCTCCGGCCCATGTCGGGCGAGACGTTGTTGAACGCGAGCCCGAAGAGGACGCCGGCGGCGCCGCCGAGCGCGGACGAGATGAAGAACGACGCGGCGATGACGCGGTCGACGTTCACCCCCAGGATGCGCGCTGCGAGCGGGCTCTCCGCCACGGCGCGGATCTGGCGACCGAGCTTCGTCCTGCGCACGAGCCAGGTGAGCGCGCCCATCATCGCCACCGAGATGCCGATGATGACCATCTGGACCTCGGAGACGACGGCGCCGCCGACGTGGAGGTGGCGATCGGGGACCGAGCCGAAGGGGAAGCGCGACACGTCGGGTCCCCACAGGCCGATCGCGATCGACTCGAAGACGGTCGCGGCGGCGAGCGACGAGATGAGCCCCGAGATGTTCGAGTCGGCGCGGCCGCGCAGCGGCCGGAACGCGACCCGCTCGAGCAGGATCCCGAGGAGCCCCGCGGCGGCGACGGCGAGGGGGAGCGCGACCAGCATGTGGAGGTGGAACGCCGAGACGAGCGTCAGCGCGATGAAGGCGCACAGCATGAAGACGGCCTGGTGGGCCAGGTTCAGGATGTCGAGCACCCCGAACACGAGCGTGTACCCGAGCGCGAAGAGCGCGTAGATGCTCCCCAGGAACACCCCGTTGACGATCTGCTGGCCCACGTCGGCTCGCGCGGCCGGCTACTCGACGATCTGGAACTTCCCGTCCTTCACCACCTGGACCGCGGGCTCGTGCTGGCCGTCGCGCGCCGGCGTGAAGGAGAGCTTGCCGAGCGGCGTGTCGAGGTCCTTCACCTTGGCCAGCCCCGCCTTGATGTCGTCGCGGCCGCCCTTGCCGCCCGCGGCGCGGATCGCCGCGGCGATGACGTGGACGCCGGTGTAGGCCTGCGCCGCGAACTGGTCGGCCGCGAACCCTCGCGCGGCCATCGCCTTCTTGAAGCGCTCGTTGGCGGGGGCGGGGCTCGCCGCGTTCCAGGCGGTGCCGACCAGCACGCCCTCGGCCGCCGCGCCCGCGTTCTTGATGAAGGCGGGGCTGTTGAAGCCGTTGCCGCCCAGGATGGGCCCGGTCCAGCCCAGCTGGCGCGCCTGCGCGACGATGGCCGACGCGTTGTCCGCGAGGGCGGAGACGACGAGGATGTCGGGGCCGAGGCCCTTCAGCGCGGTGAGCTGCGCGTTGAAGTCGCGGTCGGGCTTGGCGAACGTCTGGGTGCCGAGGACCTTCACGCCGAGCGAGTCGAGCGTCGCCCTCATCACGTCGTAGCCCGCCTTCGTGAAGACGTCGTCGTTCCCGTACAGCACGCCCGCCGTCTTGAACTTGAGCTTCTCCTGCGCCTTCTTCATGGCGCCGGGGATGACCTGCTTCTCCGTGAGCGAGACGCGCCAGATGAAGTCGCCGATGTCGGTGATGCCGGTGGGCGCGGTGTTCGAGACGGCGACCACGGGGACGCGCGCCATCTGCGCGATCGGGTCGGCGGCGGTCGCGGTGGTGGAGAGGGTGGGGCCGATGATCGCGCTCACCTTGTACTGGTTGATGAAGCGCTGGTAGACGTTGATGCCCTGCTCCTTGACCGAGCCGTCGTCCTCGAAGATCGCCTCGAGCTTCACGCCGGGGATGAGCTTCCCCGCGTTGATCTCGTCGACCGCGAGCTGGATCCCGTTCTTCTGGGTCGCGCCGTAGACGGCGGCCGCGCCGGTCATGCTGAGCGCGGCACCGATCTTCACGTTGCGTGCGTCCTGGGCGGAGGCGGTCCCGGCCGCGAGGAGCGCCGCGAGGGCGAGCAGCGGATGACGGAAATCAAGCAGCATGTGGGGGACCTCCCGGTGTCGAGGGTGAAACGCTCCTACACCACCGCATGGGGCTCCGCAAGGGAACTGCGCGCAGCTCCTTCGCTTTGGCGCAAGGTTCACGCACCGGCACTTGCAAAAAATGCGTGGGCCGTGTGAAGAGGTGTGACCACATCCGGTACGCCGAGATGACGCTCGGCGAAGCAAGCGGTTGCTGTCCCACCACGGAGGTAACCAGACGTGAGACTCCTCGCTCTCGCAGCTGCCTCGCTCCTCGGCTTCTCGGCAACCGCCCTCGCGCAGGAGGCGAAGCCGGCGGAAGGCGCCCCGCCCGCCGAGGCGCCGAAGCCGCCGCCGCCGCCGCAGTTCAAGTTCGAGCTCCACGGCTTCGTCTCGGGGTCGATCTACGCGCAGGACGCGAACCTGGGCGTGAGCGAGGGCCAGCAGGCGCTCTTCGTGAACGCGCAGACCGCCGCGGCCCGGGCGCCCAACACGGACAAGCTCGTCCTCGGCGGCGATGTCCGGCAGTCTCGCTTCAACTTCTCGCTCGCCGGCCCCCAGGTCCTCTCCGGCGCGACGCCGAAGGCAGTCCTCGAGATCGACTTCTTCGGCGGGTACGGCTCGGGCAATTACGGCGACGTCTCGCTCCTGCCGCGGCTCCGCTTCGCGTATGGCGAGCTGAACTGGGGCGCGAACCGCATCCAGGTGGGCCAGAACAACGACCTCATCTTCGCCATGGCCCCCGTCTCGCTCGCGCACATCGCGTTCCCGTACGGCTACGGCTCGGGCAACATCGGCTGGCGGCGCCCCGGCGTGTTCGGGTACCACTCGGTGGGTCCGAAGAGCGGCACGAACGTCGAGCTCGCGTGGGAGGTGGGCAAGGCGAACTGGGCGGACCAGGGCAATCAGCCCAATGCGACCGCCGGTGTGGGCGGTCCCGCCATCGGCGGCAACGGCATCGGCAGCAACGTGGTGGGCGCGGGCGGTGACAAGTACGGCTTCGGGCTGGGCCAGGCGTCGGGCCTGCCGGCCGTGGAGGCGCGCCTGACCGCCGCGAGCGGCACCATGGCGTCCGCCTTCGTCACCGGGCACTGGCACAAGGTCGATCGGTCGGGCGTGGACGCCCAGTCGTCCGTCGCGACCGGAAACGCCGCTCTCGACGTCGTCGCCGGCAACGCGGGCTTCAGGGTCGTGGGCGGCCCGGTCACGCTCGCCGCGACCGGCTTCGTCGGCAAGAACCTGGCGCCGATCATCGGCGACTTCCTCCAGTTCCAGCCCAACACGGTGCGCGACGTCCACGAGTACGGCGGCTGGGTGCAGGCCGGCTTCAACTTCACGAAGGAGCTCTCGCTCTGGGGCTACATCGGCGTGGACAAGCCGAAGTTCGAGGACGCGGTCGCCGCCGGCTACACGCGCGTGCAGAACGTGACGAGCACGGGGATGCTCCAGTACCGCGAGGCCGGGTACGCGCTGGGGTTCGAGTGGATCCACTTCCACACCACGACGCGGGTGCCGGCGTCGGGCACGACGCCCAACCTGTCGGGCGCGCTCAACGGCAACCAGTGGATCGCCTCGGCGAACTACTTCTTCTAGCCCCGAGGGAAGTTGAGGAAGGGGGCCCCTGTCGCGCAATCGCGGCGGGGGCCTTCGTGTATTCAGGCGCGGTCGGGGTCGGGGTCGAGGTCGAGGTCGGGGTCGGGCTCGGGGTCGCGGTCGCGGTCGCGGTCGAGGTCGCGGTCGCGGTCGCGGTCGCGGGCGCGGTCGAGGTCGAGGTCGAGGTC
>WNFY01007003.1_pt1 | contig 25809 bp, 24 predicted proteins | sample 5400091 | NCBI WGS metagenome assembly WNFY01 (sample SAMN13153364, study PRJNA577476) | soil metagenome | isolation source: 60 cm soil or saprolite under grassland replicate 1 | place: USA:California | collected 2016-06-15 | reverse complement strand
GGATGCATCTTTCCATCGTACACGCAAACACGAATGTCGCGGGCATAGGAACCTGTGAGCGGCCCATTGTGCATTTTTTCCATCACTCCTTTTAGTATGGAGGGGAGAAACCTGGCATCTATTGCACCACCAACTATACAATTATAAAATACGAGCTTGCCGCCCCACTCAAGATCGTATGTGTCCCTTCCTCTTACATTAAGATCTTTTGGCTCGGGCATGCCTTCATACCAGGGCTCAATACGCATATACACTTCCCCAAATTGGCCTGCACCACCACTCTGTTTTTTGTGACGATAATTGGCATCTGCCATTTTGCGGATCGTTTCACGATAGGGAATGCGTGGTTTTGCAAATTTTACATCTAACTTATGTATACGCTCGATTTTCCATTTCGCTACTGCCAGATGCATATCGCCCTGGCAATGGATGAGTGTTTGTTTTAGTTCAGACGAAACCTCAACCAATAATGTAGGATCTTCTTCACGCAATTGATGCAGGGCTTGTGAAAGTTTTTCCTCCTCCCCTTTTTTTGTTGTTTCAATTGCAACTGTCATATTTGGCGGCGGGAATTCTATCGGCGGCAATTCAATATTTTTACCCCGAATGTGCAGCGTATTGTTGACGTGTGTATTTTTTAATTTAAGAGTGGCACCAATGTCACCAGCTACTAATTCATTTGTCGGTGTCCGTTTATTTCCTTCAACCATAAACATCTGGTTGATCTTTTCCGTCACCCCAGTGCTTTCATTTTCCAGCTCCATTCCGCTTCTTATAGTTCCTGAATACACTTTAAAGAAAGACATTTCTCCCACATGCGATTCATTCACTGTTTTATAAATAAAAATGCAGGCAGGTCCATTGGTCTCGCAAGGAAGTTCATCACCTTTTTTAGTTTTTTGTGGAGGCATTTCATTAGCGCTGGGGCAAACATTGTCAATGAAGCCCATCAATCTCCCGCTGCCCATATTTCTTTCGGCGGATAAACAGAAAACCGGGAACAGATCATGATTGATCATTGCTTTCTTCATTCCTTCCTTCATTTCATCTTCATTCAGCTCACCCTTCTCGAAATATTTCTCCATCAGGCTTTCATCATTGCTTGCTATTGCCTCTACCAATTCCTTATGCAGCTCTTCGGCTCTTGCTTTTTCTTCATCAGGTATTGACAGTTTTTCAGGCTTGCCACCATGATCTTTAAATTTATACCTGGTCATGCGAAGTACATCGATTATCTCATGAAAACCCGCACCCTGCTGTCTTGGATATTGCACCACGACAACTTTATTCCCAAAATGAGACTTTGCCTCCACAACTGTTTTATCAAAATCAGCCTGGTCATCGTCAAGTTTATTCACAGCGAAGATCATCGGGGTTTTGAATTTTTCTGTGTATTCCCAGATGATATCAGTACCTACTTCTACTCCGGTTGTAGCATTCAACAACATAACCCCGGTATCGGCTACACGAAGTGCAGAAATTACTTCACCCACAAAATCATCATAACCGGGTGTATCAAGAATATTTATTTTATAGCTCCGCCATTTTGCATGAAGGAGCTTGCTAAAAATAGAATTACCACGATCTTGCTCCAGTTCGTGGTAATCTCCTGTTGTGCTTCTTTCGGCTATGCTGCCGCGGCGACTTATTATGCCAGCTTCAAAAAGCATGCACTCCGCTAAGGTGGTCTTACCGGAGCCAGCGTGGCCCAGCAAGACAATATTTTTTACATGTGAGGTATCAAATTCAGCCATGGCAAGAAAGTTTATAGATGAACAATTTTATTTTTTGGTTACAAAATTTCAGAGGAATAAATATTAGTCTTACGAACATTATTAGTTCAAAAGATGATTATTGTCATTAAAACTTAGAACGAAACTTAGAATTGAGATCACTGAGCCGTTCGTTCTAAAAAACCACTGAATTCTTCTCTTAAATCCAGTAGTCGGTGTTCAAGACTTTGATATTGGTCGTAAATGTTCTCATGATCAACAACGGTTTCATCGTTCAGTTGCCCATTGTGCATTCCTGTTTCGAAATTTACTTTCCGATCATGATTTTTAATGGCCTGCTTAAGATCGTGAATGTTGATGAGCTTTCCCTCGGGTAGGTCGGTGACCCCCAAAAACCATCTTGGGGCACTTGTAATTTAAAAATCTTTTTCGAAAAAAACGACAAGTTTTTTCCACTGTCAATGGTTTTTTAAGAATATTTGGGATTGCGTCCACGGTGTCCCAATCTCTATTACAGTTGCGTTGGCCGTATGCGACGCCTCCGATTAGCATGAAGATCAAAGACGATAAGTAGACATCGGAAAACTTATCGACCCAGTTCTTCAGGTTCCGTAATCCGCTCAACATTAAAAATCATCCTGTAACATACATTACAATAGCCTATGTGTCCCCCTGATTCCTGTTGTGTCTGATGTGGTGGAAAAATAAACCAGTTGTCCCCATAACATCAAGGTGATTCGCGGGAAATAAAATCCCAGGAGAGGTTATATTTGTCATCCATCATGATCTCTCAAAACACAATCAAGGAAATACTAGCACGCATTGACATAATTGATATTATCGGTGGTTTTGTGAAATTAAAAAGAAGAGGAGCTAACTATCTTGGCCTTTGCCCTTTTCACAACGAAAAAACTCCTTCCTTCACGGTATCACCTTCAAAAGAAATTTATAAATGTTTTGGGTGTGGCCGGAGCGGAAATAGCATCAGCTTCATTATGGAGCATGAAAAGTATAGTTATGTCGAGGCACTGAAATGGTTAGCTAATAAATATGGAATTGAAATTGAAGAAACTTTTGCCACCGATGAACAACGCCAGCAAATGCTGGCGGCTGATAGCCTGTACATAATCAACAGTTTTGCCCAGCAATTCTTTTCCCGCCAATTATTTGAAACCGAGGAAGGACAGGATATTGGCTTGAGTTATTTAAAAGAGAGAGGATTCAGGGAAGAGATCATTAAAAAATTTCAATTGGGCTATTCTCCTGAGCAACGGGATGCGTTTGCGAGAGAAGCAATTGCCAGACAATATAATCCCGAGTTACTTTTAAAAACCGGGCTTGTTGTAAATCGTAATGATCAGCTACAAGACAATTACAGAGGTCGTGTAATTTTTCCGGTGCATAATCACAGTGGAAAAGTTCTTGGCTTTGGTGCGCGGGTTTTAAAGAGTAATGATAAGGCGCCAAAGTACATTAATACACCGGAAAATGAGATCTACGTAAAGAGTAAAATCCTATACGGTTCTTATTTTGCAAGACAGTCTATTGATAAAGCCGATGAATGTTTACTGGTGGAAGGTTATACGGATGTCATTTCACTTCACCAGGCAGCTATTGAAAATGTGGTGGCAAGTGGTGGAACATCGCTAACCGCAGATCAACTGCGGCTAATAAAAAAATACACCAATAACCTTACAATAGTTTATGATGGAGATGCCGCCGGTGTAAAAGCTGCATTGCGTGGGTTGGATATGGCGTTGGAAGAAGGCCTGAATGTGAAATTGGTTCTGATCCCTGATAATGAAGATCCGGATAGTTATGTCAATAAAGTGGGGGCGACTGCTTTTAGGGAGTTTGTACAGAAGAATAAAAAAGATGTCATCCTGTTTCAACTCGGTGTTGCATTGAAAGACGCCGGTTCTGATTCAACAAAGAAAGCTGAGGTAGTGAACCAGATTGCCGAGACCATTTCAAAAATCAATAAAGCAGAAGATTTTACCAAGCAGCAAGATTACATTAAGCAATGTTCTGAGATATTAAAAATCGATGAAGCTGGTTTACATGCATTGGTGAATAAATTTATTCGCAACCGAATAGTGACCCAGGAAAAAGCGTTGCCATTTGAGGAAGCAAAACTACATGAGGAAAATGCGAAGAAAGCGCAGGAGACGAATTATGATGATGCGACCTTTGATTTATTATTTAAAGATGAGCTGCAGGAAAGAGAACTGGCAAGAATTCTTTTGGAATATGGAACAAGATATTGGGACGATCGTCAATTAATGGCCGATTATATTTTTTCAGAAATGCTTGATGAGAGTCTGATTGACAACCCTGATATCCTGAACCTCATTAATGTTTTTAAACAACAAATGCATAATGCGCCCGAGCATGTGAATAAAAACTATTTCATCTATCATCCGGATATAAAACTTAGTTCTCTTGCAGTTTCCCTGCTGAATTTCCCTTATGAAGAAAGTGAGCATTGGAGAAAAGAATACAGCCAGGCGACAGGTTACCAGAAAAAATTATTTGAACAGAGTTACGAGCAATTTATTCAAACTGTAGCAAGAGAAAATGATCAGCAATTAATGAGCTATTTAAAAATGGATGAAGATAAAACTCATGAGGAAGTTGAATCTGCATTAAATTATCTAAAACTTCGCAAAATCAAAAGAATGCTCAATGAAAATCACGCTGACATTGAGAAAACTAATACAAAAGAAGAACAGGAAGTGTTATTCCGAACACATGAACATTTGAAAAATATGGAAAAGGCAATCACTGAGAAATTGGGAACAGTAATCCTGAGATAATTATTTCTTCGAGCTTATCAGCATATCGCTGTAGGAAACTGAAAGCAAATCCTCTTCTTTGATTTCAAACTCTTGCTGATAAAATTCGCACTGCCTTTGCAATTCTTCTTTCGAAATATCTTTATACAAGTCACTGGCTTCTATTTCTGCAAAATTTCCAAGGCCTGCAATTTCGTCTATGTGAAACTTTACATTGCCAATAAAATAAATCTCTCTTTTCTTTTCAACGATTATTTTAATACCCAGGGATTTTGATAACACCTCTTTCAATCTTTCTGCATCAGGCACCTTTACCAGCTGAAAATTTGATTCTTTAGAACCGGGCTGATCAGTGCGCTCATAATAAATAAGATTATTTTCAATATTCCCTTCTCTTAATTTCAATCTGCCCTTTGACACATTAAAATAGGTATCGGTCTGATGGTCTGTTCCTTTAAACACGGCATTATTCTTTTGGAGATATTGCCTTATAAATTCGGGACGATGGCATTTCGCCTTAACCTCAATATTCACATGTGGCATTATCAAAAATAAAAAACCATCCCAGGTTTGAGTTTGTCAAAATCGGAATGGTTTAGAAAATTTAAAATGATATTAAGCTTCCTCCATCGCCATAGGCGATTTATGCCTTATTCTTTTGGTGTTTGCTCTTTCAAAACGAGCAGCACTCCAAACGTGATCAAGCGCCACTTGATTAACGGTTTCGTACCCAGCAGCCGTTAGTTGCTGCCAACTGCAATCCCTGTTAAGATCAGTAACGATCTTTGACGTGATTTTGGGATAGGCTACCCAGAATTTTGAATTCTCCTTTAAAGCAGGCATTACATCCTTCAGAATTCCATTTAATTGGCTCAGATTTACGGCAAATACAAGCGCAAAATCTATCTTCCTGCTTTTCAGAAGCGGGGTCATGTTTTTGGCGAAAGATAGCTTGCAAAATTGCTTTTCAATTGAAGAAGGCAGACCCTGAATCAGGAGGTTCTTTTCGTCTGCAAATTGTAACTTTTCAAACAACGTTTGTGACATACTTTGAAGAAATTTTTAAACTGTTACCAGCAACAAGCCTTGGTTCGCAGGTCCGATGCTGCGTTCACAAAGTAGGGAGTGCAAAGGTACAAAAATCTATCTTAGGTTGAGCATTTTTTAAAAGAAAACCCATGCAAAAAGCTCCGCACGGGTTTTTTTATTTCGAATCAACTTATCAATGCCCCATTGGTTTGTAATATTTTAATGCTTCTGGCATCCATTTTTTTAATTGGGCAATTCTATTTCCCTCTGATGGGTGAGTACTTAAAAATTCCGGAGGTCTATTTCCATTCGCAGCTTGCTCCATTCGTTCCCATAAAGGAATAGCTTCCTGAGGATTGTATCCCGCCATTGCAGCCCAGATGAGTCCGTAGTGGTCAGCTTCATACTCATGCTTGCGCGAAAATGGCAACAAAACTCCTAATTGTGCACCTGCACCATAGGCGCCTAAAAAAAGATTTTGCGTTTCAGCGGGCTTATTTGCCAGTGCTACCTGTAATCCTAAATTAACAGCCTCTGCACCCAGGGCCTGACTCATTCTTTCATTGCCATGCTGAAAAACCGCATGCGTTACTTCGTGACCTAGCACCACAGCCAGTGCGGCCTCATTCTGCGTATAAGGAAGCAAGCCCGTATAAACAACAATTTTTCCACCAGGCATACACCATGCGTTGGCTTCTTTATTGTCGACCAAATGATATTCCCAATGATAGCTTTCTAATTCTTTTGATAAACCCTTGGTCGCATAATAAGATTCTACGGCCCGCCTGATCCTGTCACCAACACGGCTCACCATTTCAACGTCCCGATTGCTGCCGCTTGCCACCACTTTATTTGTTGACAAAAATTCCTGGTATTGTGTAGTGGCCATCGATTGTAATTCAGATTCAGGAAGCAACTTAAACTGGCTGCGACCCGTGATTGCATTTTTTGTACAGGCTACAACTCCCGCAGCGATTAAAATGCTAAAAATTATTTTTTTGATCATTGTTTAGGCTTTTAAAAGAAAAATCAATGATTATACCAAATCAGAATATTCCTGAAGTTAAAAAATAGAACCATTTAATGTTGGGAGGAACGGCGACGCTGACGCCTGCGATCACGATTTTTGAAAATGGCCACCTTGCTTTCGCTGCCCTTCAGCAAACGGCCAATATTTTTCTGGTGTGTTAGAAGCACTAGTAGACCCACAGCTATGGCAAAAATTCTGTATAAATGCTCGGGTTCATTAAAAATGACTAAAATAAACACCGGGAAAGCAACGCTTGCAAGGATAGAGCTTAGTGAAACAAATCGCGTAAGGTATAAAACAAGAAGAAAAACTCCGACGCAACAAACTGCTACAATTGGTTGAATTCCCAGTACCATCCCAAAAAGAGTAGCTATCCCTTTACCTCCGCGAAACTCAGCCCATAAAGGAAAAATATGACCGATCACAGCCGCCAGGCCAAGGCCAATTTGAAGATTGATAAACCGTGTTTCACCAACTATATAACCGGGAAGTAAGAGGGCGAGTTTTACAGCCGCAATACCTTTCAACACATCAATTATCATCACCAATGTGCCCCAGGTGGGCCCAAGAACACGATAGGTATTTGTGGCACCGGCATTACCGCTGCCATAGTCGCGAATATCAAAATCAAAAAAATATTTGCTGACCCAAACCGATGTTGGAATGCTGCCAATGAGATATGCAAGAACGATAATGAGTAGTTCGTTCATAGAACCTTGGTTAAAGTTGGAAGGGCAAAAATACAAATAATTAAGCTTTTTGTAACCTTAATTTAATCCTGGGGTGATATTTAATTTATTGCCTAAATTATTTAAGTTATCGCGTCATTTGCGGCCAATCCAGCCCTCCATCTCCATTTTTCTTTTTGGAATCAAATAATTTTTTATCCCGGACTGGAGTGTGGCATCCTCGTCCTCTTTTGCAACGCCACTAAGCAGTATTATGCCATTAGGACCTGTATTTAAAAATTCAAATTCTACTTTTATGTAATTGGTCCCAATTAAAAATCCCGAATAATTCGGGACTTGCTTATTAACTTTCGGCGGGCTTATCTTGCGGTCTGTCTTGTCGTTCAGGTTTTGGTAGCAAAACTTTTCTTGACAATTTAAATTTACCCGACTTAGGATCTGTGCCGATCAGTTTTACTTTTACCTTGTCGCCTTCTTTGAGTATTCCCTCCAACGTCTCAAGGCGTTTCCAACTCACTTCTGAAATATGTACCAGTCCCTGTTTGCCGGGAAGGAACTCAACGAAGGCTCCAAATGGCATAATTGATTTTACCGTGGCCTCATATACATCTCCCACAACGGGGACGGCTACAATTCCTTTAATCCACTGCTCAGCTTTTTGCACTCCCTCTTTGTTGGCGCCAAATACACTTACTTCTCCCATGTTGTTTTTCTCTTCGATGTTAATAGTGGTTCCCGTTTCTCTTTGCATTTCCTGTATCACCTTGCCGCCCGGTCCTATCACCGCTCCAATAAATTCTCTATCGATAAACATTTTTATCATTCTCGGTGCATGAGGTTTTACTTCACTTCTTGCCTCAGGCATACATTTGTACATCGCGTCCAGAATATGCAAGCGACCTCTTCTCGCCTGTTCTAACGCCTGTCTCATCACATCCATGCTCAACCCATCCACTTTTATGTCCATCTGCACACCGCAAATCCCGTCCCTGGTTCCCGTTACTTTAAAATCCATATCACCTAAATGATCTTCGTCGCCCAAAATATCGGTAAGCACAGCAAACTTTCCCTCTTTTGTTATCAATCCCATCGCGACACCGGATACGTGTTTTGGAATAGGAACCCCTGCATCCATCAATGCAAGCGAGCCTGCACAAACGGTGGCCATTGATGATGAACCATTCGATTCAAGAATATCACTCACCACTCTCACAGTGTACGCAAAATCACCAGCAGGCATCATTTGTCTTAGTGAACGCATAGCAAGATTACCGTGGCCCACCTCACGGCGGCCTGGCCCCCTCATCGGTTTTACCTCACCGGTTGAAAAAGGAGGAAAATTATAATGCAAAATAAATTTTGAATACTCTGATGTGGCGGCACTTTCAATAAGCAATTCATCAAGCGGCGTTCCCAATGTGACGGTTGTAATTGATTGAGTTTCGCCTCGTGTAAATAAGGCGGAGCCGTGCGGTGAAGGCAATACATCTACTTCCATATCCAATGGTCGTACATCTTCCAATCCCCTGCCATCCAGGCGAACGCGGTCATTTAAAATCATATTGCGCACAACATGATACTGCAAGTCGTGATAATAAGTTCTTGCCTGTTTTTCAATTTTCTCATCCAATTCTTCTCCTTCAGCTACATTGTATTCTTTTTTGAGATACTCGAGCAAGCCCTCCTTAATTTCATCAAACTTATCACTGCGCTCATGTTTACTCAATGCGCCTTTGGCAGCCTCATAAATTTTTGATTCAGCAAATGAATTTACCCTGGCTCTTAATTCGTCATTTTGTTCCGGCTTTGCATATTCACGTTTTGCTTTTGGTCTTGCCATTTCCCTTAATTCTTCCTGCGCTCTTATTTGGATTTTAATGGCATTATGCCCCGTTTCGATCGCTTTAATAAGATCTTCTTCACTACACTCCGTGGCCTCTCCCTCTACCATCATGATATTTTTTTCTGTAGCGGCAATGATAAATTCAAGATCAGCCTTTGCCAATTCAGATCTGTTGGGATTTACTTTAAATTCCCCTTCTATTCTTGCCACTCTTACTTCTGAAATAATTTCCTGGATGGGAATATCCGAAACAGCCAGCGCTGCAGAAGCTGCGAGGCAAGCCAGTGAATCAGGCATCACTTCATTATCACTCGAAATAAGTGTAACCAACACCTGTACATCGCAAAAATAATCTTCTGGAAACAGAGGTCTAAGAGCACGATCAATCAGGCGGCTGATTAGCACTTCATAATCATTCAGCCTTCCTTCCCTTTTAAAAAATGATCCCGGAATCCGACCTGCCGAAGCGAACTTCTCCTGGTAGTCAACTGACAAAGGAAAAAAATCCTGCCCTTCTTTTGGTTCTTTTGAAGCTACTACTGTAGCCAATAAAATGCTACTGCCGAGTGTAACAGTAACTGAACCATCGGCCTGACGTGCCAGGCGGCCAGTTTCGATGGAAACTTGCCGTCCGTCGCCTATATCAAAAATTTTACGAATAGTCTGTGTAAGCATCATTTAATTGCAATTTGGAATTAGTAATATGGAATTGGAAAATGTGAGCCTTGCTCCTGAACTTCTATTTAGCTTCCGTTGCGTCGCACTCTTGTGCAGTCAGATCGCTGCGCAGCAAAACAGAGGGACGGTTACTTTAAACTAAAATCCCCCCGATTGGGGGTTAGCGAGGTTTTATTTTCTGATTCCAAGTTTCTCGATGAGCTGACGATAACCGCTCAGGTTATGCTTTTGCAAGTAATTCAGTAAACGCTTGCGCTTGCCTACAAGCTGCATCAGGCCGCGGTGAGTGGAAAAATCCTTTTTATTGTCCTGTAAATGATTTGAGATCTGGCTGATGCGTTCCGTTAGCAGAGCGATCTGCCCTTCAATTGACCCGGTATTTCGTTCTTTACCGCCGAAGTCCGAAAAAATACTTGATTTTTTTTCTTTTGTTAATGGCATCTTTAAATTTTTTAATAATTCATCCGATTGTATCCGATTATTTGTGGCGGCAAAGGTAAGACAACGAACCTTACCTGCAAAGCAAACCCCTGATTTTGTCACCAGTTATTGACTTTTGTAGCGGTTCGTTTAACTCATAGTTATAGCGCTTAGGTATGGCAGCGGTACCACAAGGAGCCTTTTAAATGGGACCAGTGACAAATACGCGGCAACCAGAAACCCTACATTTGCCGTATGGAGTTTTCTCAGGACACAAAAAATATCCTTGGCCTTCAGTTACCTACCGATCCACGCTGGGTAAATCTTGCGGAAAAATCTTTGGAAGATATTCTTACTGACCATGCTTACTGCGAGCAGAAAGCTGCTACCTCCTGTATTTCCATTATCCAGCGGTATAGTGATAAAGAAAGAATCCTAGAAGAATTATCTCCCATAGTGACAGAAGAATGGGGACATTTTCGGTTAGTACTGGCGGAGTTGCAAAAAAGAAATTTGAAGCTTGGCAGACAGCGTAGAGATGAATATGTAAATGAGCTTTTGACATTTGAAATAAAAGGCGGCGGTGAAGAAGAAAGACTGCTTGATAAATTGCTGATCTGCGCATTAATCGAAGCAAGAAGTTGTGAACGTTTTAAAAGACTTAGTGAAGGTCTCGATGATGAGTATCTTCGAAACTTCTATCGCCGCTTTATGGAAAGCGAGGCGGGACACTATACTTTGTTTATTGAGCTGGCTGAAACTTATATTGACAAAGAAAGGGTCCGCGCTCGCTGGAAAGAATGGCTGGAATATGAAAGAAACGTAATGCAGAAACTAATTCCTCGCGGTGATCGGATGCATTAGTTAAGAGATCGGCTTAGACTACAAAGCTTCCCTTACTCCATTCCCTACATCTGAAGCAAACACTGTTGGTTCATGCCCAATTTTATTTTTATAGAACGCAGCCAGCTTCTTAGTAAAATCATCGATCCGTTCTTTTTTTACCAATGCGATAGCACAACCACCAAAACCTGCACCTGTCATGCGGGCGCCAATACAATCATCATAATTTTTGCAGAATTCAACAATGGCATCCAACTCAGCGCCCGAAACTTCGTACAGCTCCTTCAGCGATTGATGTGAGCCGTACATCAATTGTCCAAACTCTTTGAGTTTGGCAGACTTCAATGCTTTAGCAGCTTCGCTTACGCGAAAATTCTCGGAAATTACATGCAAGGCTCTTTTCTCCAGGACGGGATCATTGATCAGCTGTTTGTGAGATTGAAAAGTTTGCAATCCCACATCGCACAAGTTATTTGCGCTAATTTCTTTTTTTAAAGCTTTAAGCGCAGCGCCACACTCCGCAAATCGTTCATTGTATTTTGAATCTGCAAGAGTTCTGGATTTATTTGTATTAATAATAGCCAGAACATAGTCGCCCGTGTCGAATGGTACTAGTTCATAATCCAGTGTATCGCAATTCAGTAAAATGGCTTTATTCTTTTCGCCGAATGTTACCGCAAACTGATCCATGATGCCGCAATTGACGCCGATGAATTCGTTCTCTACTTTTTTTGATAACACGGCGATCTCAAGCCGTGGAATATTTAACTGAAATAATTGATTTAAAGCATGGGCCATCAGCACTTCGATAGAAGCAGACGAAGAAAGGCCTGCACCAATGGGGAGGTTGCCCCAAAACAACATGTCAAGTCCCGAAATGGGATGGCCCTCTCTTAGCGCCCAGAATATGAATTTTGCAAATGCAGCTCTGCTGTCTCGGGAAAATTGAGACATTGAAATCTAAAAACTTTATCTGTATTTTTTGAAACCGCCAGGTAAGTACCAAGGCTAATCGCGCAAGGCATCACCCGGCCGCCATTGTAATCGATATGCTCACCAATTAAGTTCACCCGGCCCGGGCTAAAAAAAATTCTTTCGGGATTTCTCTGAAATCGTTTCTGAAATTCTTCTTTTATATCCGCCATTGTATTTTATATTCGTTATTTCGATTGTATGGAAAAGACCGGTCAATATTGTTTCGCACATCCTTCGGGTAAAGATATTTATTTGTACAGTTTGCGCAATATTAATGGCACGGAAGTGTTGATTACGAACTACGGTGCTATTCTGATAGCATATAAAATCAAAATGCCTGATAAAACCGATAACGATATTGTACTTGGATTTGAGAATGTACAGGATTATCTGAGGGCCGATTATTTGAAAACCTATCCTTTTATGGGCGCAGCCATTGGCCGATATGCAAACCGCGTAAAACATGGTTGTTTCACAATTGATGATAAAGAGTTCGCTGTCTCGAAAAATTGGGGGCCTGACCAGCTTCATGGAGGCTTTGATGGTTTTGATAAAAAAGTTTGGGATTTTGTTTCCTTTGATAAGCAATGTAATATCCTTCACTTAAAATATAATAGCCCGGATGGGGAAGAAGGATTTCCGGGAAATCTGGAAGTAAATATTTGCTTCGAACTAAACGATGAAAATGATTTGATCTATACATATAGTGCAACTTGTGATCAGCCTACGGCTATTAATCTTACACATCACAGCTATTTCAATTTAAATGATGGTGAAGGAACCATAACTGATCATGAAATAAAAATCTATTCTGATAAAATTCTGGAACAGGATGAAAATCTTGTTACAACAGGAAATTACATTGCGGTTGATAGTACAAAATATGATTTTTCAGAATTTCATAGCGTAGGTGAGAGAATGAATGGAGGATATGATCAAAGTTTTGTAATTGACAAAAAAACAGACCATCTTTCCATTGTTGCTGAGGCCCAGTCAAAAAAATCAGGATTGAAGTTGCTGGTACTAACAACAGAGCCAATAGTTCATTTATACACCGGCCAGGGATTTCCGAAACTCAAGGGGAAAAATAATATTGAGTATGGCCCTTATTCGGAAATTCTGGCAAAAAAAATTTCAAGGCCATATTTTCTTCTTATAAGCTCAGCAAGAAGAATCCCACTGATACCACCAATTGAGATCAGAATAATCGCAACAATGTTATTTTCTGTTTTGTTGTAAACAAGAAAAGCGATTAACCCAAATAGAATCACAGCGCCTGCAACCAAAATACTATTCTTACAAGCCATTCAACAATTTTCATGATTTGAAATAATTTATCTCTTCATTCAAATCCAAAAAAGGATAATTGGTACGAAGGCTCTTTGTTTTTTCAAGATATGATTCCAAAAACTGCTGATGGGCTTTTGTTTCCGGTTGAAAAGCTTTATGTTTCCTGGCAATTACAATACTTCTTACTTCCTGCATAATTCTTTGCGTGTTTTCATCAATACAAGCATCGGCAAATTTTTCCAACACAAATTCTGTAGCCATGTAATTGGGATGAGCCAGGTCAGCGTCATAGAAACGATAATCTCTTAACACGTCAATGACCAATTCATAAGCAGGGAAATAAAATAAGTTGTCAAACTTTTTTACAAGATGATGCACTGATTCAATTAATCGGGCCTTGCTGCGATTATTGTCTACTACCCCATCTCGTATATGCCTCACAGGGCTTACTGTGAAGATTACATTTAATTTTGAATTAAATTGAAATAGTTGGTGAAGGCAATCTTCAAGTACAGTGATAATTTCATCAATCTGCATTAAATGTTTGTTGAACCATTGTGCAGGAGCCCGATGGCAATTGGCAACCGGCTGTCCCCCTATCTCCTTGTCGAGAGGGGGTCGCGGAGTGAGGCGGTAAGAAAAAGAAGAACCGAGAGTGATTATGATCCAATCAGCATTCTTTAAAAACTCATGCGCAACTTGTTGTGATTGATTAACTATTCGGACAGCCTCCTGCAAATTTGTATGCGAGTAGCGGCTATGATGCTGCCAGCTATGCCAGACCTCATTCAGTTGAAAAAAATCCTGTTCATTGTATTTTTTATTCTGAACATAAGAAATCAAGCTTCTGCTTACGCTGTGCGGATCAAAAAGAATTCCATTAGGATTTTGTAAGACAGAGAATTTTAATTCTTGCAAAGAATTACCGATGTGCTCCGTAAAACATGAACCGGCCAGCAAAATTTTATCTTCATAGCTGATCTGCCTTGAAGGTTTTTTCAAATCAATGCTTACCATGAAATCCATAAATCGGAAATTTCAAATTACAAATCGCAAAATTCCAATAACGAAGTTGCAATTAATCAATTGAACAATTCAACATTACACAAATATCCCGGTTGCAAGCTGAAGGCTTTCCTCAAGGGCTTCTTCATTCAATCCGCTCAATAAATTTCTCTCTTTTAAATATCCAATCATTAATTCGGTATTCATATTGCCAACCAACTCGTCATTAGCCATCGGGCAACCACCAATCCCTTTCAAGGCGCCGTCAAATCTTTTGCAGCCCGCATTTATAGCAGCCTCCAATTTTTCTTTCCAGTTGTCGGGTCTGGAATGTAAATGAACACCAATCTCAACATCCGGCAATAACTCAACCAAGTATTTAGTCATGGAGTAAACTTGATCCGGTCTTGCAACTCCCACTGTATCTGCTAAGGAAATAATCTCTATTCCTAAATCAACCATTTTATTCACCCAACTAAAAACAATTTCTTCTGAATAAGGATCGCCATATGGATTACCAAAGCCCATTGAAATATAAATCACCAGCTGCTTCCCGGTCCTCATGCAAATATCCTGAACGGCTTCTACCCTTTTCAATGACCCTTCAATTGATGAATTTGTATTTCGGTGCTGAAATGTTTCAGAAACTGAAAAAGGAAAACCAAGATAGGTGATCTCATCATAAACTGATGCTTCTTCTGCTCCACGAATATTGGCAATAATAGCGAGCAGCTTTGTACTTGAGTCTCGAACCTTGAGCCTTTGTACTACTTCCTTCGTATCTGCCATTTGCGGAATTGCCTTTGGGGAAACAAAACTTCCGAAATCGATGGTGTCAAATCCTATTTCTAATAGTGAATTGATGTATGCGATCTTTTCTCCTGTGGGAATAAATTGCTTCCAACCTTGCATCGCGTCGCGTGGACATTCAATAAGTTTGACTTCCGACCCATTTTCTATCCTTTGTTCCATTATTTCATCAGGCATTTTTATCAGGCGTATATTGTTTGTTGATTTAACAGCGTCACCAAAGAATTATAAAATCGGATTGCCTCACCTCATCGGCTCGGTATATATACAGTATTAGGGGGAACATACTTATTTAATTCAAACAGCAATCCGGTTTTAAAGTTCAGTATTTTATCGGTATAACAAATATTATAGTAGTCTCTCCCATAATACAGCAAAAAGAAAAAACCAGGCGTGCGCCCATTGGCGGGATAAATTGATAAAGTAAATTTTTGACTGAACCGGTTCTTGACAAACGAAGGTTTTTTTTGGGTAGGGTAATTTGATAAGTCGCCAAGAATATACTCTGTATCATATCTTATTTTTATACTGGTATACCGTTTATAGTGCTGCCTGCTTTTTAAAATCAACGCTCTTTTATTCTCTGCGATTGAGTCAGAGTTCTGAAAATCCACTTTTTTATACCTATAATAGCCGGATTTAAGATTTTTTGAATGAAAAATGAGTGAAGTGCCAATCCTGTTCTTTCCATAGCTTTTTTCCAACCCTTCTGCAAATCCCAGCAGATTACCGATGCCAAAATCACGCTGATAATCTAAAGAAGCAGACAATAAATGATCGTTGAGAAAGCGGGACCAGGAAAATTCTGACTTAAGAAAATTGGTGGAAAAATTTCCATCCCTTCGGTTTGAGTTTGAACTGTCATAATTATAAAAATTCCCGCTTTGCCCGTTGGAAAAATGTGACAACGTGATTTTTAGCGTATAAAAATCTTTCAAATCGTTATTATACAAAAATGCGAGATCGGGAATTGAAAACTTGAACTGATTTAATAAATAATACAGGGAAAAGGCGGGCATAAAGTTCATCGGCCTTATCGGATAAGAAGGATTTTCCAGTCCCTGATACATGCGCATATTCAGGCCAAGATCGAAATTGAATATCAATGATCGAATAAATGGAATCTGGTTTGATCTTCCACTAAACAAGAGGAAATCCTGTCTTATCTGATCCTCGAGGAGCACGGGCACCTCCCCCTTTCCATTTACTACCCATGGGCCTATCCCGATATATGTTAACTCTTTTTTTGCTCTTAAAATATTCGCCCAACGGCTAAAAATACTCGTATCAGGATCGGCAGATTTTACCTGTGAAAATAGTAATGAACATTGCCATAAACTTATGGCCAGTAAAGTAGCTTTATAATTCAATCAGAATGGCTTGTAAAAATTATATTGGGCAGTGATGGGAAATTTAATAAAAACAGCGGTAAATTCTATACAGAATAAACAAAAATTTTAAGGAATTTTTCAAGCTCTTGATCAAACGTTCAATAGTCTGAATTAGTTCTATATTATTTTCTCAAACTCTGTACTCTTTCCTTTAATGACTGAAAAAATTTATTTCTTTCCCTCTCACCTGTTCCACTGATCAATACCGAACGACTAAGAATAGTATTAAAATTGGTAAAGGATTTTTCATTGAACCGAACATCTTTGCTTATAAGATAACTTAGCACATTATAGGTAATAAAAGAATGGCGTACGTTGTTTAATTCCACCAAGATTGTATTGTTTCCCAGCACTACTTCATTTACATAAAATTGCAACGATGCACGATAGGCTAGTTCCGATTGACCTGGCATAAATTTGAATCCCTTTTCTGTTTCCTGTTTCAAATGGTCAAGCGTTCTGTCTAAAGAATCAATCACAATTTCAAAATCTTCCTTACGGGCAAACATTCCTGCATCGCGATAATACTGAATCTGGCTGATCGAACTATTAATACTTTCAAAATTCCAAAGTTCCACCGAAGGAATCAGATTATATTCATGAATAATCTGCTGCCCGAGTAAAATACAATCATGAAATGGAAATTCGGAAATAGAAAATGATTTTTGACTATAGGCGGGATTATTTAAAATCGTTTTTATCCAAAAAAAAGTCTTGAAAGCAGCTATTTCCGGGAAAAGATAAAAATGGAAAAAGGTCATATCCTTACAGAAATAAAGCATTTTCTTTTGCTGGAAAGAATTAAAATATTTTAATTGAGCCAGCATTCCTTTTAAATACTCTTCAAAGGGCAGGCCGTTATGATTTATGTCCGGAGCTTTGAAAACAACGGTATCATTTTGTAATTGCAGGACCTGGTCAAGAGAAATGTGATAATGCTCACAGATATTTCTTAGTTCATTAAGGGCTAAAGGCTTTTCTCCGCGAATCCTGCGATATACACTGTCGTAGCTTATGTTTAAAAGATCGGTGAGCTCATCCACCATTGAAATATGCGATGGTAAAACTGACTTCAGATAGCTGAAGAATTGCTGTTGTAGTTCGGTTGCTTGCATGGCGCTACTGAAAAATTACGGAAAATCCGTAACACTGTACTCTTTGTTTACGATTTTTTACCTCTAAGAACTCCTCTTATAGGCAATTAAACACAAGTTCATACCACTTTCGTGGTATAGAGACCTATTTATGGCTTCGTAATTCGTATTCAAGGCCTCCCTTTAAAATCCGTTATGAATCGCTTCTTCGAGTGAATAAGTTTGTTATCGAAACTAAAGCCAACGCTCATGAAAAAAATTATCGCGTGTTCTATACCGCTAATAACTTCCGCGTTTAGTCAGCAAAGCAATCCTGCTTCGTCAAAAAATAAAAAGAAAGCAGCTTCTCTATCTCTAAAAAATGAGCTACTTCCAAAGATTTTTAAAAGCAGTCTTGTATATCACAACATTCCATCACTAACCGTGAGATTTAAGTTATGAAAAAAAAATATGCCGCGATTCTGATTTTAATATTTGCATTGCCGGGCTGTAAAAAACAAACCACCTCCGAAGAAAATATTGTGAACTTTCTTACGACGGGCACCTGGCGGATAATAGCGCACACTTATCGAAATGCGTTTGGCAGTACTGATTTGTATGCCACCTCTGTCGACTGCACAAAAGACGACTACTTCCGCTTTGTTAAAGATGGAACCGAAGAAATTAATGAAGGCCCTTCAAAATGCAATAGTAGCAACCCTCAATCGCGTGTTTCTCAATGGAAATTTTTAAATCAATACAACAACAAAATCGAAATCGACGGATGGGATTATTCTTTCCACAAACTTGATGACAATAAGTTTGAAATCATCACCTGGTTTACTGATCCATATGCCCCTCAGACTGACATAACATTCAACAGATAGAAAAGAGTTCGTATTAATTTTTTTACCACCTAAAAAGATATAAAATGAAAAAGCTACTCACCCTTTTGTTATTAATTGCAATAACTTTTTGCGGCATTTCACAAACAAACATAAAGCTGTATCACTCTCCTTAAAAACTGAGGCCGTTCCGCAGATTCATAAAACCAGGATGGCGTACCAACGAATTCTCTCTTTAATCTTAAAATTTCGGTTATGAAAAAAATTCAGCTAGTTATTCTCCTGATAATAGGTGGGATATATCCTTTTACTGCTTCAGCACAAACAACGGCAGCGAAAGGTCAAAAAGCTCGAATGATCTGGGTATATACAAAGCAAGGCAGTCTGCAAAAAGGAGTTTTGTATGGCAGCAGCGACACTAGTCTTTTGATCTATCAGGGAAGGATGAACGAATATTTAAACCAAAAAAGACATGAGCTTGCGTCTATTATCTATGAAAACATCGGCATTATAAAAACCAAAAAACATGGAGGCTTATTAAAAGGGTTGCTGATTGGTGCGGGGATCGGTCTTGCCCCGATTGTATTCGGCCAGGGGGGCGCATTCGTAGCATTCTGATGGAAAACTATCTTGATTGAAAAGTCAAAATGTAAAATTCAAAATCTGATGGAAAACTATCTTGATTGAAAAGTCAAAATGTAAAATTCAAAAACTCTAAACTGAAACAAATGAAACTGCTTATTCCTTTTTTGCTATTGTATTTTCTTTCAACTAATGCAAAAGCACAAAAAAAACAAAAACATTTTAGCGTGGCAGTCATGAATGTTCAATCGGCCGTGCCTTTTGGAAAATTCACCGGAATGTTCTCCGGGCAGTTTCATCCTGGTGCTGAAGTGGGAGTCGGATTTACCTGGAAAACAAAATCAAAACACGATTGGTTTCAGGAATTTAAGGCTGGTTATTTTTTTCATCGCTTTGTGCAACATGGCATACCCGTTTATACCAACATTGGATACAGGTATAAATTCTCTTCACGCTTTAGCGGCGAAATCGTCCTGGGTGCAGGTTACCTGAACTCTATTCCCGCCGCCGCGAAATTAAAATTGAATGATAAAGGCGAATATGTAAATAACAAAGGGATAGGAAGGATGCAGGCAATGGCTATCGCAGGTTTTAGGGTCAGTTATAAAATAAAAACTGAAAGGCCATTTACTGTTTTTGCTCAATACCAGCAGTTAGTACAATTACCCTTCATAAAATCGTACGTGCCACTTCTACCCTATAACGGTTTTGAAATTGGTATAAGCCATGCATTAATATCAAAAAAATCAAAATAAATGAAAAACGTATTGAGAATCATCCTTTCTCTTTTAATATTCACTGCTTGCCGGAAAGCTCAGATTGGACAAACCCGTTCAATTGGTGAGCCCTCCCCCTGGAATGATACCAGCAGTTTGCATCCAAAAAATGCCGCATTCAAAGCCTTAATTGAAAAATACAAGGCAAAAGGGCTGCCCGGTATTTCGCTATTAGTGAGAGATCAGAAAGGAACATGGATCGGTGCGGCGGGAAAAGCAGATGTTTCAAATAATATAGATTTTGTTCCGGGAACAGTTTCCAAAATTGCAAGCATCACCAAATTATTTATTGGCACACTTGTTTTCAAGTTGATGGAAGATTCTGTGAACACCGGCATGGGTTATAAGGACCTCAACACAAAGATTAATCATTGGTTGCCCTCCCGCATCACAAATAAATTGCCAAACGGTAATGAAGCAACTCTTGGCCAATGCATGAAACATGAAACGGGTATTCCTGATGTGATCGAAGAAAATAAGTTTTATCTCGCTGTCTTAAACGATCCAAATAAAAAATGGCAACCGGAAGAATTGCTGGAATTTATTTACAATAAGTCGCCGATATTTTCTCCGGGGGATACTGCAATTTATTCCAACACCAATACTATTCTTGTTTCAATGATCATTGAAGCGCAAACCGGGAAAAACCATTCTGACCTTCTAAAGCAATACATTCTGAATCCGTTGGAAATGTCACATACTTATTATCAACCTCATGACGAATTACCGAATTCTGTAGCACAGGGATATTTTGATTTGTACAACAACAATACAATTGTAAATGTATCTAATCTCGTTACGGGTGCAGGTAATGGTTACGGAGGCATTTATAGTAACCTGTTTGATCTGTACAAATTCATTGACGCTCTTCTCATCAAGCAAACCCTATTAAAACCAAAGTCACTTTCAATCATGAGAACTTATGGCAAAACAGATGACCCTAACAGGTATGGCTATGGCATTATGAAAAAATTTATTTCCAGGCCAGCTGATGAACAAGGAGAAGGTCATTCAGGAAGAGATCTTGGGTACACGGCTAATCTTTTTTACTTCCAAAACAAAGGAGTGACACACATATTTTTGATAAACTACGGCACAGATTCTGATAGCGAATTGAAGCAAGTATTTAAAGATTTTCAGGAAGAACTTTTGAATATGACTTTGCATTGATTTTTATGTCAACGAATTAAAATGATGAATCAATCCGAAACCTATAGCCTGTCAACAATTGTTTCCTTTTATTTCCCCATTACGACTGAGTAGTATCACCGTTTCAGCATCATTGCCGCCAGCTTTTGCAAAAATTGCAGAATAGAAGTTGTAATAAGGATTTTATCAGAAAGACGGACCTATCTGAAACCCATTGAATGAACGATTTGCACAAACTGCCAAATCGAAATGACAGGCTGCAAATATCAATTAGAAGTCAGGTTACAGGCAAATTATGTTTGTGATAAATAAGTTCACCATCAAAAAAAAATACCATGAAAAAGATTCTACCTCTTCTGCTTTCCATTCTGGGGTGCTTAAATAGTTTTAGCCAGGTGGATACCTCAATCAGCGGTGTGAATAGCCAGACAACAGATTATTCATACCTGATGAAAAAAAGCAAAAATCAAAAAATAACCGCCTGGATCATGCTTGGCGGAGGATTAGTAATGACTTACGCTGGTGCTGCTATGTGGTCAAACGCCATTGCCCGGGAGGCCGATAAAGATCCTCTCGGTACCCTTTTGACCTTAGGAGTGAAACCAATCGCGGATGCTGATCCTACGGGTCTTTATATATCTACTGCCGGAATGATTGCTTCTATTGCCAGTATTCCTTTGTTTATTGCTTCCGGAAAAAATAAAAGACGGGCAAATGCTATGTCGGTCTCTTTCAAAATGGAAAAAACTTCCGTTGTTAAGGGATATACAGCTATAAAAATCAATTACCCCGCTGTTTCTTTAAAAATTCGATTGTAATGGTCTTTGAAAAGGCGGGCACAGTATCAAAACAAAAATTCAGAATTATGAAAAAGTATTCATTCAAAATAGCCCTTTCTTTATTCGCAATAGTTGCGGTTCTCAGTTCTTGTTATACGGGCCCCATCTATGATCCTTATTACGTGCCGAAGGACAGACAAAAAGAAAATCTTTATTACATGCCATCCGCGCCGAACACGCAGTTGCTTACAGAGAAAAATGACTTTGATTTTAATGTAATGCTTTCAGCAAGTTCAAAATTTTCGGGCAGTGAATGGCAGGCTTCATTTTTACCGGCGAAACATGTAGGTATTATTGGAAGTTATTCCTTTGCGGTTAACGACGCCGATCAGCATTACATGAAATATAATCGATTTGAAACGGGAATAGGCTACATTACCTCCGTTTCAAAAGAATGGCATTTTGAAACCTATGCGGGTTTGGGTACGGGAAAAATCGATAACATTCATGCAACAGGCAGCTCTAAAGTCAGGCTTACTCATTTTTTTCTACAGCCCGCTATAGCGGTAAGTAATGAAAAGAAGACCGCACAATTTGCATTTGTTTCAAAATTCTCAGGTGTGAATTTTAAACCTGATACAGCATTTGATAATGCCAGAGAGCCTTTCAGCACAAGCGGTATAAAAAGTTTGTATGACAAACCTTTTCACGTGATGTGGGAACCCGCCCTTGTGTTCCGCTTTGGGTGGAAAGATGTTTTGTTTCATACAAGCTATTTGATCTCTGCCGATCTGACGAATTCCGACCTGTATCGGGCAAATAATAATTTTTCGATTGGAATGTCCTTGCGGTTAAATGCTTCGGGCAAAAAAAGTAATCATCGATAAAAGCAAACGCAACTGCTTGAATTTTTTGACACACAATCACGCACAATGTCTCTTAAAAAATATAGCGGAAAGACAAAGCTTGTATTGATCTTCTTTTCTGTGTGCATCATTTCATTTGCCAGAAAAGGAATATGCCAGACAAGGGGAATGTATCCGCCTTTTACCAAATGGTACCAGGACCCGTTGGGATTAAAACCGCTGCAGTTGTCGACCGCGATGGGCTTTGCATGGGGATCTGTAGCGGTGGCAAGCTGTTTTATTTTTACAAAGAATGATTCTGCATTCAAAAAAAAGATCTCGGCATACTGGGAAAGCGGATATGGATTTGGTTATAAATCTCCTTACACAAATGTATTCTTAAATGACATAGGTATAATGTACAAGGTAAGAGAATGGATGTCGGCAGGGCTTGGCTTAAATTCATTTCACTTTAAAGACCGGGTAAATAATACATGGGCGATGGGCATGATGCCGTTTGCAAGATGGTATATATACAAAAGCAGGAAGGCAGAAATTTTTTTTCAATATGGTGCAGGAGTTTCATACAGCTTGACGCGATTTCCACTTACCGGCACCAACTGGGAAACCGATACGGCAAGAACGGGAACTAAATTTAATCTGATGTCAAAATATGGCTGTGGAGTAGAATTTCATATAACAAAGAAGTTATCATTTCAAACTACGTTAAAACATTTTCACTTATCGAATGGAAATATTAAGGGGATTCAAAGAAATCCATCACACGATAGCAATGGTTTGTTTGTTGCCATCATTTATAATCCAAACTAATAAACTCTTGCTCAGCCTATGTTAAATGTCCGCCCGCATCTCTTTTTTAAATATTTGTCATGAAAAAAAAATTCATTCTACTGGTAATTTTTTTTCCATGTGGCAGGCAATACTGGCGCAGAATCCGGTCTTTGTCGCAGGGGGAGTCAGTTTGTTTGGCGGACAAGACAAGAATAGTGAAACTGCGACTGTTTTGCCATCAATAACTGTAATGCCGGGAATAAAGTTTATCGACAAAAAAGAATTCTGTTTTCTTGTAGCTGCGCCATTTTCAATTGGCGCTTCTGATGACGACGGTGATTTTTACCTGGGCGTGGATTTGTCTTTGACGTTGAATATAAATTTTGGTTATGGCTTTACAAATCATTCAAAGAGCAAAGCCGGCTTTTTCGCTGGAGGCGGCATAGCATATCACAATTCTTACAACCAGTCCTATGATTGGGATGGAATGATAACAAGTAATCACTTGCGTTTGACAGGCTACGTGATTCAAACCGGAGTAACATTTCGTTTTGGAAAAAATAATCCGGAAGGAATGTTAATCCGTCTGTCATGGCTAAGTCAGTATCCTGAACATAAAAAAAATGTAATTGGCATCGGTCTTATAGCCGTGTTGAAATAGGACCCTAAAACAAACCATGTAAGAAAACCATTTTGTTCATCCATAAAATCTAAATTAAAATGAAAGCATTCTTAAAATGTTTCGCCGGTCTCTGCCTCTTCAGCATCACCACCTTACCTGGTTGCAAAAAAGATGTAACGACCACCCATGATGAGCCGGCAAACTTAACAAGCAGCGCGTCTTCTTCTGAACATCATTCTCCCGATGTGATTGTCCATCCTGGCAATTCAATCCAGGCCGCAGTAAATTTAGCGGCCGCTGGTTCTATTATACAAATTGAACCCGGTACCTACAGTGAAGCGATCACAATAAATAAACCCGGCATTCAATTGATTGGCTCCGGAGACGGAGTAATCATTCAAAATCCAGGTGACGAAGAAAATGGAATAACTGTAAGCGACAATGGCGATGGCTTTGTTTTAAAAAACATCACTATTCAGAATTTTGAGGAAAATGGAGTTTTCATGATTAGGGTTGACAATTTTCTATTGTCACATGTTACGACCATAAACGATGGTGAGTATGGACTCTTTCCGCTTTTTTGCAGCAATGGCTTGGTAGAACATTGCAAAGCCAGTGGTCACACAGATACGGGGATTTATATTGGTCAATCCAACACTATCGAATTAAATTTTAATACGGCTAATGCCAATGTAAATGGACTGGAAATTGAGAACTGCTCAAACGTAACTGCAAATAAAAATCAAAGCTATGATAATGTGGCAGGTATGCTGGTGGTATTATTGCCCGGCCTCACCACAAAAACATCGGCAAATATTATGATAAGCAACAACCATGTTTACAACAACAATCATATAAATTTTTCAGAGCCAGGCGGGGGTTTTGAAAACTTTGTTCCAAGTGGTTCAGGCATTCTTATCGTTGGCACCGATCAAACTACTGTTCAAAATAATAATGTTAGCGACAACCATTTTGTGGGCATTGCAACTGTGAGCACACTCATACTTGGCTCATTAGCCGGAATTCCACCTGCTGCTTTTGCAGATATTGAACCCAATCCCGATGGGACAAAAATTTTAAGCAATGTGCTCAACAATAATGGATCAGCGCCACCTTCGGGCATTCCTTTACCTGGTGTGGATCTATTGTGGGATGGTTCAGGAACAGCCATGGGGATTTTGAATTTTTCGTCGCAGATCTTGATCAATGCAGGGTAAATTCCTTTTTCTTCATTGCCCATTACAACTGCACACGGTTCTTTAAAACCACAGTCAAATAAATTTTTTTGGGCAGTCATCTCGCTTGCAAAAACCTTTATGCCATTCAAATGCAGTTCGTCTACTGCTTTCATTAGACTGTTTATTCTACAGACCGGAATTTTTTCCAATGCGCCAGCAGAGGTAAGAATCGCGTCCTCATTCAAAGCCCCTATTCCTTTCTCGGGGATTATAATGGCATGCACACCACAGCAATAGGCAGTTCGTGCAATGCCGCCAATATTTCTTATGTCAGTAATCCCATCTAAAATTAAAAACAAGGGTGGTTCACCTTTTTCAACAACAAACGAAATTATATCCTGCAGCTCATGATATTGAACTTTTGCTATCTGTGCTACAACACCTTCATGATTTGAAATATTGAAGCCACTAAATTTTTCAGCCGGAACTTTATTAATAGGGACACTATGCTGTGAGGCTAGTCTTTTAATTTCTTCAGCCCATTTGCCCTGCACGTTATTTTGAAGATAAATTCTATCGAGTTGCTTGCCGGACTTAATCGCCTCTCTCACTGCGTCTCTGCCAATTATCAGCGAAC